>Ga0207864_1001924_pt1 | contig 21138 bp, 18 predicted proteins | sample HigsolmetaAR202D_FD_184834 | JGI IMG/M metagenome (GOLD analysis project Ga0207864, IMG submission 184834) | Ionic liquid and high solid enriched microbial communities from the Joint BioEnergy Institute, USA - AR20-2-D (SPAdes) (version 2) ... | reverse complement strand
CCGTCTACGACAACATCGAAAACACGGCCATGCCCATCGGCCACAGCTCCAATTTCATCCTCATCGACCGGCAGCAGCGCATTCGCGGCTACTTCTCCGGCATCGACTCCGGCCTGCCCGATGGCAGCGTCCACCCACACGAACGCGATCTGCTGCTGAAAAAACTGGACCAGGTGCTGGCTGAATAGCTGACCATCAACCCATCCGAGATGTTCGAGAACCTTGATCTGTCGATGTTGCCCGCGGTGAATGCCGCATTGAACGCCACGGCTGCGGCGCTGCTCGGGGCTGGCTTCTACTTCATCAAACGCGGCAACGCCCAGGCACACATGCGCTGCATGATCGGCGCGTTCGCCGTCTCGGCGGTGTTCCTGGTCACCTACATCATCCACTACATCTGGCGTGCCAAAGTCGCCGGCGGAACCCACACGACGTTCAACCACGATGGCGTCATCAAACTCGTCTACTACCTCATGCTGCTGACGCACATCGTGCTGGCGATCACCGTGCCGGTCTTCGCCATCGTGCTGGTACGGCTGGGGATGAACCGACGGTACGACCGCCACCGCAAAATCGCCCGCTTTGCCTATCCCATCTGGATGTACGTGTCCATTACCGGCGTGCTGATCTACTTCGCGCTGTACCACTGGAACGTGCCGGTTTCCTGACGTTCCACCCCGATGCCGATACGTCATCTCCCGCCCGTTGTGTTATCGTGGTGTCATGCGATCGTTTACCCCGCCTACGCCTGACCAGGTGCGTGCGCATCTGAACCGCTTCGCGCCGCAGCCGCCTTCACGCCTGGCGTCGTGGTCGACGGTGATCGCGCTGCCCCTGCTTCTGCTCATCGCGTTGGCGAACAACAACTCCGCTCTTATCGTGCTGCCCATGATCGCGCTGGGGGCGATCCTGGCCACGACACACTGGCGCTTGCGACGGCAGCGCGAACAGGAGGAACAGACGCTGCGTGTCCAGGAACTGGCGATGCAGCGTCGCTTCATCGAATCACTCCGCCTGGCATGGCAACTCCTGCCGCGCGTGGTGCAGCAGCCCCAACTGCACGGCCGGGTGGTTGCGACCATCGCGCACGATTTGGATGAGCTGCGCTGCTACGACGCCGCCATCGTCGCGTATGACTACCTGCTCGAACGCATGGCGGCGGAAGACCCGGCTGCGGTGCAGTTCCAGGTGCTGCGCTCGCTGGCACAGCTCGCGACCGATCGGCTCACCGATGCGGACGACACGCTGCGGCGGTTGCGCGGCGTCATCGGCAGGTTCCGCGACACCGCCATCGGCGCTGCTTATCGCCTGGCACTGCTTGTACAGCAGATTCGCACCAACCACTATCAGCAGGCGATCGACGAGAGCGACTCACTGCTGGATGCGCTGCGGCCGCTGGGTGTGCAGGCGGGCTATGGCCACGCGCTGATGGCGCTGGCCTATCGCGAATTGGCGCGACATCACAACCAGCCCACGCCGGCCGCCGCACGTGAATGGTGGCATCGCGCCACGTTGCTGTTGTCGCCCGAAGCATTGATGAGCCGATTCCCGGAACTGCGCGTCATGAACGAAAGTGCCGCGGCCGACACCAGTCATATTCAGTCAACCACAGCCTCATCGGATCAGCAGGAGTGAGGACGGAAGAAGGTATGTCGCGTACGGTGGTCAAGCCGTTTGAACCGCACGCACTGTTGCGGCCGCTGGCGATGGATCGCGCACTGCGATGGATTATGGGCGTGGTGCTGGTGCTGGCGATCATTGGTGGGGGCGAGGGGTCGTCCGTGCCGCTCAGCCCGTTTACGTGGAACGTGATGGTCATCCTGCTTGCGGTCGTGTGGGTGGGAATGATCACGACCAGCTCACGCATCGCGCAACAGCTTCCAACACTGTCGATGCTGATCGAACGTGACCCCGCCGCAGCCGAGGCGCATCTGGCGGAGATGCTGCCCCGCCGCATGTTGCAGCGTTCGGTGCGGCTGCTGCTCTTTCAGCAACTGGCTGCGCTGCGCCATCGACAGCAGCGTTTCGCCGAGGCTGCGACGATCTGCCAGACGTTGCTCACGCAGATGCCTCCCGGTTCGCATGGCCTGCGCCTGCCGGGCATCATCCCCGCCGGTCAGCACGTGCGTGCCCAACTGCTGCTGCTCCTGGCTGAAGCCCGCCTGCAATGCCGCGACCTCGTCGGTGCCTACGTCGCGCTGGCGGAACTGCACCGCTGCGAACTGAACCTGCTGGAAACGCTGCAGCGCCTGGCGCTGCAAACGCACTACGAAGTCCTGGCCGGTCACGACGCTCATGCCCTGTGGCGCCTGCGCGAAAAAATCCTTTGTGCTGAACTCATGCCCGCTCCTCAATGCGGCGCGATGCACCTCCTGCTCGCCACCGCTGCTGAACGCATGGGTGATGTGGAACAGGCTGCTTATCTTCATGCCCGAGCCGAACTGCTGTGTACACCGCAGCAGTTGGAAAGTTTCGCGCAGGTGATGGGGTGGGGGATGGAAGGGAATTCAATTCTCCCTCTCCCTGCGGGAAAGAGTCGGGATGAGGGGGCGAACGACCCGGGATGATTCATTACAGCGCGCTGATGTACACGCAGCTTCAATCGCTCGTCCACACACAATGAAATGTTAACGAACATTCACCCTCACCCGGCCTCTCCCGGAGGGAGAGGGGGTGAAACAGTGGTGATGCTCTGCGTTTCTCAACTCCCTTATTCCCTCAGTCCCTGGTCCTTTCGTTCCTCAATCCTCTCCTGTATCCACGTGCAGTTCATCGATCGGCTGTTCTTCCACTTCCGGGGATTCGAATTCGGGTTCTTCGGTGAGGCCTCGGTCCGGGCCAAAACCTACGATGGGGTCTTCGTTGGGGTCGACATCCAGGTGTCGCTGGTTGGGATTTTCGAGCACGAGGTCAGCCACTTCGGGTGCTTCGGGGCCGGGGCGCGGTTCATCCAGGCGTTCGTTGCCCAGGCGGTTTTCCTCGTTGGGGCTGTCCTCCGAGGGGGTGGGGTCATCGGGCAGTTCGAGCCCGGTTTCTTCATAAAGCTGTTCATCGCGCGGCACGCCGGGATGCCAGTCTGCCTCGAACTTGCGCACAACCTCGCGGGCGGAGGCTTTGGCCTGTTCGTACACATAAACGATGTGAGCCGAAGGCCCCTGCGTCATGCCATAAAGTGGCGCTTCGGTGTTTTCGACGAAGGCTTCGATGCCGCGTTCGCTGAGAATGTCTGCCAGACGCTGGGCATCATCGACCGTTAGGGCGTGGAAGACCGGGACGAGTTTGGATTCCATGACGCACCTCTGGTGGATTGTAGCGCCATGGATGGGGGATGAGGGAAAGAAATTCGAAATCCGAAGTTTGAAGTCCGAAAAAAGGAAGGCAGAAATCCAGAAATCCAAAATCAAAAGAAGCGTCGCTTCCTCATTCGTCATTCGGCTTTCGTCATTTGGCAATCACCCTCAATCCTGCAGCGACTTCTCAAAGATAACGAGGTTATCCCCTCGATCCGTATCCCACCGGATGCCCACGATGTCGTAGCCCTGTTTGATGGCCAGGTGGAGCATCGGGCGGTGCTGGTTGTGGCATTCCATGCGCATGTAGGTGTAGCCGTTGTCGCGTGTCCATGCGTGGGCGGCTTCGCACAACTGGCTGGCGATGCCCTGGCGCTGGTAGGCGGGCAGCACGCCGTACAGCCAGGCGAAAAACGCGCTGGGTTTCAGCTCGAACCCCAGGAAAAACCCGACGGGATGACCCTCGACCACCGCGGTGAGGATCAGCGGGTTGTAGCGTCCCAGATATCGGCGACGAAAGAACGCCTCATCGCGCGCTGGTTTATAGATCTGGCTGTACAGCCCGGCAATCAGCTTGAGGTCGTTCAGTCCCAGCACATCGATCTTCGCGTTGGCCATGACTCGTTCAGTGTTGCAGGGTTGCGGGTATTCGTCTCAAAACGCGGATATGGTCGGCCGCCCGTCACGGATTTGCAACCGCCCGCCGCTCGGCCGCCATCCGGCTGGTCACCGTTTGTCCAGTACGGTCATGAGCAGCGATTCAAATGCCTCTTCGCCGTCGATGAAGCGCAGCTCCAGTGCCGGACGGTAGATCGGCAGCGGCAACTGATCCGTATCGACCCACGGCTGCCACTTCACCCAGTCCTTCTCTGTCATCACCAGTGCCTCAGCGTGGGCCTGCTGGGCTTCGGTCATGATCGACCTAATCTCCTCCTGGGTGAAGGCGTAGTGGTCGGGCAGCACCTTCGTCCTGACGATCTCGCCGGAGTGTCGTGCAAGCGTTTCCAGGAACGGCGCGGGGTTGCCGATCGCGCACACCGCTGCGACCTTTTTGTCGCGCAGCACATCCAGCGGCAGGGTGTTGCCGTGGACATCGTGAAAACCGACCCATGCGTGGGCGGCATGGGCGATGGGTGGCCGACCGGTCAGTTGCTCGATACGCCGGTTGAGGCGAACCAGACGCTCCGGCTCCACCTGATCGGCGCGGGTGATGATGACCGCATCGGCGCGACGCAGCGCCTGCGGCGGCTCACGCAGCAGGCCACGTGGCAGCACGTGTTCGAAACCAAAGGGCTGCGTCGCGTCGATCAGCACCAGATCCAGATCACGATGCACCTGACGATGCTGGAAACCATCATCGAGCACGAACACATCGATTGCGGGGTTGCGTTCCAGTGCTTCCTTCGCGGCGGCCATGCGATCGGGGTTGGCGATGACAGGCGTGTCGCCCAGCGCGTGGGCCAGGACAATCTCCTCATCGCTGCGATCGCCCGTTCGCTTGTAGCCGCGCAGCAGCACGGCGGGCGTCGCCCCGGCCCGTTTGAGGCGCTGGACGACCTCGATGACCATGGGAGTTTTGCCGGTGCCGCCGGTGGTGAGGTTACCCACGCTGACGGTGACGCGACCGGCGGGTCGGCTGCGACGCAGGCGGCTGTCGAAGGTAGCGTTGCGCAGGGCGACCAGCACGCGGTAAGGCTTTTCCAGTACCGACAGTGCCGCCCGGGTCGCGCGACCCATGCCGCTGTCATCCACGCCTGAGAGAATGTCCATGAGCCGACTGCTCATCGGTTGGCTTCCTCGCTCGGCTCGATGCCCCAGTCGCGCAGCCGCTGCATCAGTTTGACCATAGGCAGGCCCACGACGGTCGTCTCATCCCCCTCGACGCGGAAGGGCCAGTGGTCACGCAGCTCATCGAGGTTGTACCCGCCCGCCTTGCCGCGCCAGGCGTTGTCCGTCAGGTGCTGTTCGAGTTGGGATTCGCTTACGTTGCCCAGATGAACGCGGGCGGTGTCGGCAAAGGTTTCCAGTCGCGTGCCATCGCCGGACATCAGCGCCACGCCGGTGACGACCTCGTGAACGCGGTTCGCGAGCTTTTCGATTATGCGGCGGGCTTCCTCGGGCGTGCCGGGCTGGCCCAGCAGCTCAAAACCGGTATCGGTGGGTACGACGACGATGGTGTCGGCAGCGAGGATGACGACGTCCGGCGGTGTCTGGCCTCGCATGCTCAGGGCTTTGTGGCGGGCCAGGTGCTGGGCGAGTTCCGCGGGGGATAGGGCGTTTTCACCGTTGGCGCTGGGGTCGGCCGGATCGTCGAACAGGGGTGTCTGGACGTGGCAAGCAAAGCCCGCCTCACGCAGAAGCTGGGCACGTCGGCGGGAACGACTGGCAAGGATGAGCGTGGCGGGCGCAGGCATGGGGGGATTTTAGCGAGGGCAGGGGAAGGGCGATGGGGGGGATGTACGGGGCGGGAGCACCCAGCCACTGCGTGGGCTGGGCTTCCGTACGAATCATCAGGGGAAGCCCCACCATGCAGTGGAGGGGTGCGGCACCGGCGCTCTGTTGCGGCGCCGCGAGGGGGGGACCCTCCCCATTTTCTCCACCTTGCGCCCTTTATCAGTATTGATATTCAAGGTTTTCCCAGTTTCACCCCGATAACCATTTTTAGGATAAGGGGGTTGCAGTTTGTTGTCGCGGCCCTGCGTTCGCAACGCCGCGCTGATCGGTGACAGGAGGTCGCCGGTGGAACACAAGGACTGTGTTCCAGAGTCCAGACGCTCGCTGGCCCGGATGTGCCAGATCGGCTCGTCGCTTTCAGGGACGAAAGAACGTGCGGACGATCGCAATCATCAATCAAAAGGGCGGGTGCGGTAAAACCACCGTCTCGATCAATCTGGCGGCCACGCTCGCCGCTCGCGGACACAAAACTCTGCTGGTCGATATGGACCCCCAGTCCCATTGTGCCCTAGGGCTGGCGGTGCCCGAATCCCAGATCGACCGCGCCATCGGCGACATGCTTCGGGCCGGGTTCGACGGCTCGATGGCCTTCGCCGACATCGTCTGGCAGATCTCACGCAATCTCGATCTGGCGCCCAGCACCATGGCGCTGGCAGGCATCGAGCAGGAACTGGCCGCCGCGCCGGACAAGGATCGTCGCCTCGTCCAGGTGCTCAGCACCGTGGCCGACCGCTACGAATACTGCGTGATCGACTGCCCGCCCTCGATCGGGCTGCTCACCTTCAACGCGCTGCGTGCAGCCGATGAGGTGATCATCCCGGTGGAGACGGGCTACTTCGCGTTGCAGGGCGCGGTGAAGCAGAAGGCGACGATCGAGATGCTCGCCCGCCGGGCCGGCCACAACGTGCGCTTCAGTGTGCTGGCCACGATGTACGATGTGCGCACCAAGCTGGCCCGCGAGATTCTGGCGGAGCTGAAGAAGCAGTTCGGCGACAACCTGCTGCCCATCGTGGTGCACTTCAACAGCAAGCTGAAGGAGGCGGTGAGCTTCGGCCAGCCGATCGCCGAGTATGACCCGGCCAGTCGGGGCATGCAGGATTTCGACAATCTGGCGACGTGGCTGGTGCAGAACCCGCCCCCAGCGCCCGAGGCGACGGCTGGTGCGCAGACGCCGCGAGAGGCGGTCGGCTCGATCGCGCCGACAGCAGGTCGGCCGATCACCACACCCATGAACCCCGCCATGAGCCGGGCTGCCGAACTGGTTGAACGCGCCAGGGCGCTGTCGGCCCGTACCGCGGCACTGGCAGCGAAGCTCGCGGCCGATCCCGATGTCGCTGCGGAAGGCGAACTGGTAGGCGCCGCTGCCACCAACGGCACGACCGCCACCGCGACCCTCACCGCACCAGCTCCTGCTGCTGCTACCGACGGCCAATCCAACGGCCAGAGTGAAGTTGCCACTGCCGTGCGACGCGAACAGCTCGCCCGCAAGCTCGCGCGGATGCACGGTGTACGCTGCACCTCGCAGGGCGTGCTCTTCGTCCAGCCCGTCTCCGATGCCCGGCGCATCTGTGTAGCCGGTGATTTCAACGGCTGGTCACCCGATGCCACCCCGCTCAAGCGCGATGATGAACTGGGCGTCTTTCAGGCGTGCATCCTCGTCGCGCCCGGGCGATATCGTTATCGTCTTGTCGTGGACGGTCGATGGGTGCATGATCCGTACAACAGCTACGTCGAATCCAATCCGTACGGCGAGCTGAACAGCATCCTGGAAGTGGAGTGACACGTGTACGGTGGTGGAACGTGCGGGATGAGCGGGGCGGGTCGTGAGGCGTTGCGTCGCGCACGGATCGAGTCTGAACACGCACCCTGAAGTGCTGCCATGGCTGACCAACACACGCTCAAAATGCTCGAGTCGCTGGCGGACCTGTTCCTGACGGGCACAACCGCCGCGACGATGCCCCCGCCCGCGCGCCAGTCGCCTCAACCAACCGCCGCTGCCGCACCTGCTGCACCCGTTGCCCCCGCGCCCGCCCCAGCTCCGAAGGCGGCTGCAGCGCCCGCACCGGTGCCCCCCGCCCCCGATTTCGACTTCGACGATCAGCTTGAAGGCCCCCCGCCGATCCGCCTCATGCCCAAGCTCGCCACGCTCGAAGCGGTGCGCCGCTCGCGTCGGCAGCGGCCACAGACTGAACCGATCGATGAGTCCGGCCCGCGTCTTCGCATCACCGACTACGAGGAACCGGATGACGAACCGCAGCCCACGCCTGCTGACATCGAAATCGTCTTCCTCGGCAGCCTGCCCGGTTATGCCGGCCCGTGGCTGACGCAGTACGCCCAGTGGCGCGCCAACCGGCTGGGGCTGGTCGCGGTGCTGCACCTGGATGAACAGCAGGTGGATGTGGAGCTGATCGGCGCATCCCAGCTCGACCCGCCGCGCCCTGTCGCCACCGGTGACAGCCTGCGCGAAGCGCTGCACGCGCTGGAGGATGTGCGGCTGTGGCTGATCCACCCGGCGACCCACGATGCGACACTGCTGCGGCTGCTCGACTCGGTCGATCGCTGGACGATCCTGTGTGGCGCCGATGCACCGGCCGTACTTGGCGCAACCGAACTGATCCGCGAACTGATTGAACTTGATGCAGAGCACAGTCCCTCGGCGGTGGAACGACACATCGGCGTGATGGTGATGGGCAGCGAAGGGGCCGCGGCTGACGATGCCCTGCAGCGCATCAGCAACGCACTGGACGATGTGCTGGACAGGCCCGTGCAGTTGCTCGGTGCGATTCGCCAGATGGGGCCGGTGAATGTGCGCATCGTGGGCAGTTTCGCGTATGAGCAGGGCGATTGGCCGCACGTGTTGCGTGCGATGGCGCAGTCGCGGCCACGGGTGGTGAAGTCGCCGCTGGACGCGGTGCCGCCGTCGATCACGATGTCACCCACCCATCGTCGCCCGCAGCGGTTGCGCCCCACGCCCGAACCGGCCCCGGCTCGTGCGTCCGAACCTGTCGCTCCATCACCGCCCCCGCCAGTGGTAGAACAGCCTGCCCCCCAGGTTGCCGCCGCAACGCCAATCACGCCACCCACGCCTGCACCGCCCTCACCCTCCTCGCCGCAGCCTGTTGTGACCGATGCCCCCGACCTGAGCACCTTCCTGCCTGGCGGCCTGGCGCTGCAGGCCCGTTACCCCCGCCGGCCGGAAACGCAGCTCGTCCTCGATCAGGATGGCTGCCTGCACCTGCTGCGTCGGCACGAGGGCGATCTGCAGTCGCTGCACGCCGCGATCGTTGACCTGATCGAGGTGCAGGCCTGGGTGCGCGAGCACGTCGAACTGCTGGCACTGACCCAGCGCCAGTGCCGCTTCGACACCAGCGCCCAGCCGGTGCTGCACCTGTTCACCGACCAGTCGCGCCTCGCCGGGGCACTGCTGGCGCGCCTGGGCCCATTCCTGCGCCTGCACCTGCTGCAGCGCGTACAGACCGGCACCGAATCCACCTGGTTCTGCGCCGACCTGAACTGACCCCCTTCAACGTCCCCTGCTTGGACCGGAGACATGTGTTACCCATGTCTCCGAACATGTGTAACCCATGTAACCCATTTCCCCGGTCTGTACACGCCCGCCCCTGAGTACAGCAAAGGGCGGGGGCTACCCCACCTGCGGGTTTTGCGTCCCCCATCCCCCATCCCTGCCATTGCGGCAGCCCTGTGCGCTCGAAAACCCCTGTAATCGCCCAAAAATCAGGAAAATGCACGTCGCAAGATCGGCGCGCCATTTGCCTGAAATTTCTCGCGTAGGATCATGGCATGGCAGTCAAATTTCAGGATTACTACCAGTTACTGGGCGTCAGCCGCAACGCGACGGCGGAAGAAATCCAGCGGGCCTATCGCAAGCTGGCACGGCAGTATCACCCGGACGTGAACAAGTCCCCGGAGGCCGCTGACAAGTTCAAACAGATCAGCGAAGCCTACGAGGTGCTCAAGGATCCGGAGAAGCGTAAGAAATATGATGCGCTGGGGGCGAACTGGAAGCAGGGCCAGGAGTTTCGCCCGCCGCCCGAGTGGCAGCAGTTCCAGTTCGGACAGCGCGGCGGCACCGGCGGGTTCCAGTTCTCGCCAGAAGGATTCAGCGACTTCTTCGAGATGTTCTTCGGCGGAACCCGACGACGCGGTGGGGGATTCGAGTTCGACTTCGATACCGACACCAGCGAACCCTTCGGATTCCAGCGACAACGCACCCGACGACCACGCGAAACCGAAGCCGAAACGGCCATCACCATTGGTCTGGAGGAAGCCTTCCACGGTGCGACCCGTGCTGTCTCCCTCCAAACCCCCGAGGGTGTGCGCACGCTCAACGTTCGCATTCCACCGGGCGTGACCGATGGCTCACGCATCCGACTGCGTGGTCAGGGCGTCCACGGTGGTGACCTGCTGCTTCGCATCAGCATCGCGCCGCATCCGCAGTTCGAAGTGGCGGGCCACGACCTGACCACCGAGGTGCGCATCAGTCCGTGGGAAGCGGCCCTGGGCGCCAAGGTACCGGTGAAAACGCTCGAGGGCATGCTCACCGTCACGATTCCGCCGGGCACCAGCAGCGGCGCGCGATTGCGACTGGCCGGCCGGGGCATGCCCAAACGCGGCAAGGAAACCGGCCGGGGCGACCTCTTCGTCCGCACCCGCATCGTCGTGCCCAAAACGCTCAGCCCGAAGGAACGCGAGCTGTACGAAAAGATGAAAGCCGAGTCCGAGTTCAACCCCAGACCGGAGTGAGCAGGAATGACGAATGACGAATGTCGAATGAAGAACATTTGAAAGTTGTCATTGGACATTCGTCATTAGTCGTTCCTTCGACATTTGTGATTCGATATTGGAGATTGCCGGAGGAACCATGGACCCCAATCGTTTGACCCAGAAATCCCAGGAAGCCGTTCACGACGCTCAGGCGATCGCGGTGAAACGCGGTCATCAGCAGGTGGACGGGCTGCACCTGCTTTTGGCGTTGTGTCAGCAGGAAAATGGTCTTGTGCCGCGTCTGCTGGATAAGCTCAATCGGCCGGCCGACGTTGTCATCGCTGAGGTCGAGCGGCAGCTTGATCGTCGGCCCAGCGTGAGCGGTCCGGGCGGCGAACCGGGACGCATCTACGTCACGCAGGAGTTCAACCAGCTTTTCGTCGACGCCGAGACGCACGCCAAACGGCTGAAGGATGAGTACATCTCGGTCGAGCACCTGTTGCTGGCGATGCTGGACAACCCGCGCGCCGAAGCGGGCCAGGTGTTACGCAACCTCGGCATCACGCGCGACGGATTGTTACAGGTGCTCACGCAGGTGCGTGGCCACCAGCGCGTGCAAAGCGCCAACCCCGAAGAGACGTACGAAGCACTGCAGCGTTACGGCCGCGACCTCGTGCAGGAAGCACGCTCGGGCAAGATGGACCCGGTGATCGGCCGCGACGATGAAATCCGCCGCACGATCCGCATTCTTTCACGCAAGACCAAGAACAACCCGGTGCTCATCGGTGAGCCGGGCGTCGGCAAAACCGCCATCGTCGAGGGCCTGGCGCAGCGCATCGTGCGCGGTGATGTGCCCGAGGGCCTCAAGAATAAGACCATCTTCGCGCTGGACATGGGTTCACTGCTCGCCGGGGCGAAATATCGCGGCGAGTTCGAGGAACGCCTCAAGGCGGTTCTGCAGGAGATCAAAAACAGCGAGGGCCGCATCCTGCTCTTCATCGACGAACTGCACACGATCGTCGGAGCGGGCAAGGCGGAAGGCGCGATCGACGCGGGCAACATGCTCAAACCCATGCTCGCGCGGGGTGAACTGCACTGCATCGGTGCGACCACGCTGGATGAGTATCGCCAGCACATTGAGAAGGATGCCGCGCTGGAGCGCCGCTTCCAGCCGGTGCTGGTCGATCAGCCCACGGTCGAGGACACGATTTCGATTCTTCGCGGGCTGCGTGAACGCTTCGAGGTGCATCACGGCGTGAAGATTCAGGACGCTGCGCTCGTCGCCGCCGCGGTGATGAGCAACCGCTACATCTCCGACCGCTTCCTGCCGGATAAGGCGATCGACCTGGTCGACGAAGCGTGCGCGATGATCCGCACCGAGATGGACTCGATGCCGACCGAACTCGATCAGATCACCCGCCGGGTGATGCAACTGGAGATCGAGGAAGCGGCGCTCAAGCACGAGAAGGACGAAAAGAGCAGGATGCGCCTGGAGGAGCTGCAGCGTGAGCTGGCCGACCTGCGCAATCAGGCGGACACCATGCGCGCCCGCTGGCAGCAGGAAAAGGAGCAGTTGCAGAAGGTGCAGCAGCTTCGCGAACAGATCGAAGAAGCACGCGTGCAACTGGAGCAGGCGGAACGTGCCTACGACCTGGAGAAGGCAGCGGAAATCCGTCACGGCCGCCTGCCCGAGCTGCAGCGTCGCCTCCAGGCAGCCGAAGCCGAGATCGAAAAAGGCGATCACATGGTGCGCGAACAGGTCACCGAGGAGGAGATCGCTCAGGTCGTCTCGCGCTGGACGGGCATCCCGGTATCGCGGCTGGTCGAGGGCGAGCGCGAAAAGCTGCTTAAGCTCGATGAGGTGTTGCACCAGCGCGTGGTGGGGCAGGATGAGGCGGTGCAGCTTGTGGCTGATGCGGTCATCCGCGCCCGCGCGGGCATCAAGGACCCCCGGCGGCCGATCGGTTCGTTCATCTTCATGGGCCCCACCGGTGTGGGCAAAACCGAACTCGCCCGCGCGCTGGCCGAAGCGCTCTTCGACAGCGAGGACAACATGGTGCGCATCGACATGAGCGAGTACATGGAGCGGCACACCGTGTCGCGGCTCATCGGCGCCCCGCCGGGATACGTCGGCTACGAGGAGGGCGGCCAGCTCACCGAAGCGGTGCGGCGAAAGCCCTACAGCGTCATCCTCTTCGACGAAATCGAAAAAGCGCACAACGATGTGTTCAACGTGCTGCTGCAGATTCTGGATGACGGCCGCGTCACCGATGCCCAGGGCCGCACCGTCAACTTCAAGAACACCGTCATCATCATGACGAGCAACATCGGCTCGCAGTATCTGCTCGAGGACGCGATGGTCGGCTCGGGCCAGATCAGCGATTCAGCTCGTAATCGGGTGATGTCAGAGTTGCGCCAGCGGTTCCGGCCGGAGTTCCTCAACCGCATCGATGACGTGGTGCTTTTCAAGCCGCTGACCTTCGAGCAGATCAAGAAGATCGTGGATCTGCAGGTCGCGGACGTGACCAAACGTCTGGCAGACCGCGACATCACGCTGGAGCTGACCGATGCCGCCAAAGCGCACATTGCCGAAGCGGCCTACGACCCGGTCTACGGTGCCCGTCCGCTGAAGCGCTACATCCAGCACGAGCTGGAGACCCGCATCGGCCGGGCGATCATCAAGGGCGAAGTCGCCGATGGATCACGCATTCGCGTGGACGCGGCGAATGGGGAGCTGAAGCTGGACATTGGGAGTCATGGCGAATGACAAACATGCGATGTGGTCGTCATTAGGCATTGGACATTCGTCATTCGGCGTCGCCCCCGCCACTGCGTGGCGGACTTCAGGTGCCGAACGCGCCGATGTGGTGACGTATGATCGGCGTTTTGCTCTCCGTGTGTTCGACGGCGATCACGTCGAAGCGCACAGGGTGATCGCTCAGCCCGCAATCGCGCAGGAACTGAGTCGCGAGGGTGACGAGCTTGCGCTGTTTGGCGCAAGTGACGCGCATCTCAGGGGTGAAGGCAGTCGCCTGGCCCGCGGCGGATTTGACTTCGACAATGACGATCGTACGTTTGTCGGGCGCCAAGGCGATCAGATCGATCTCGCCCATGCGCAATTGCATGTTTCGCGCGAGGATGTAGTAACCCCGTCGTTTAAGGTACTTCGCCGCGATCCGCTCCCCGCGGTCACCCACCGATCGTCGCCCCAGAATCCATCGCAGAAAGGACATGCTTCCCCCAAAAAACACTCACGCTTTGCGCAACAGCGCGTCGTAACGACGCGAGCGTTACTGCCCCGCGACCGCCTCATTGCGCGTGTACCGCGCTATCACGATCGCCAGCACGCGGTCGGTCATTTCCTCGATCGAGGTGTAGCTGCCGCGTGCTAACAGTTCCTCGCGATATTGCAGCGTCAATCGCTGCTTCTGCTGGCGGAACAGGATCTGCTCGATCTCCAGTTGCGCCTCGCGCAGTGATTTGTTCACCGACTCGGTCAGCTTGTCGACGTACACCCACGCCGGCTGACCGCCGATGGTCACGCGGCCGGTGTGCTCGCCTTCCCTCAGCGCCAGCACCGCCTTGTTGATCGCATCATCGTTGAAGAATACCTCGCCGGCTTCATCCTCGACGTAGATGCCGCCTTTCTCAGGCTGACGGGCGTTGTAGCGCGGGTTGGACGCGATCTCGATGAACGGTTTGCCCGCCTTCAGCTCGCGCTCGATCTCATCCGCCATGCCCGAATGCGCCAGGATCAGCCGCAGCGTCCGTTTGGGCGGGGCGTTGAACTCGGCCGCGTTCTCGTGGTAGTACTTTTCGACGTCCTTGCGGCGAATGTGGATCTTCGGATCGATCTTCAGCGCCATCAGACGGCTGACCAGCAGCTCGGAGCGATAATCCTCGAGCATCTCGTCGAGCGTCTTGTCGTAACGGCGTTTCGCCTCTTCTTCAGCCACCATCACCGACCCGCCACCCAGCTTGCGCAACAGCTCCTTGCGGCGCTCATCCACGAGGTGACGCAGGTAAGCCATTTCCTGTGCGTTGAGGTCGCGTTCGGCTTCGGCGATGAACAGCCGTTCAGTCACGATCGTGTTCAGCCGGCGGATGATCGCTTCGCGCGCCAGTTCGCGAAAGACGCGCGGCCGCTCAGACTGCGACAGCCGCTCGAACGTAGGCTCCAGATCCTTGAGCACCGTGTTGGCGTAGATGGCGTGGCCGTTCACCTGGCCCACCATGCCATCCAGTGGCAGGCTGTTGACGGGGGTCACCGCTGTCGCCACAGCCCGATCGTTGGTGCGTTCGATCGAATGCGGTGCGACCGGCAGCACCGGACGCTGCCACGCCGGCTGCTTCTCAGCACAGCCCGCCAGCACCGCCAATCCGAGCAACATCCCTGTCGCCGATCGTCCTATAAGCATGCACGTCAGTGTACCAACAACGCCCTCGCGAGGCGCAACGAAATGTCACCGCCCCAACCCCCCGCACCCTGCGTCAATACCCGTCCTGAGCGCAGCGAAGGGCGGGGTCCCGTTGCTCCTGCGCGACTCCTTCCATCTCCGCCGCCCCCTCGCGCTCACACTCCACCCCGAGCACGAAATGGAAGTCGCTGCCCTGGCCCGGCTCGCTTTCCACCCACACCCGTCCGCCGTAGCTCTCGACGATCGTCTTCACGCCCGCCAGTCCCACGCCCCGGCCCGGCACACCCTGCGATGCCGTGCGGCCACGCGTGAACACCTGGAACACCTTTTCCCGATCCTGCTCCGCGATGCCCGGCCCCGTGTCGCTCACCGTGAAGCGGTAGCCCTCTTCCACCCGCTGGCCCCACACACGAATGCGCTTCACCGGCCGATCGCCCATGTACTTGATCGCGTTGTCCAGCAGATTCTGGAACACCTGGCGAATGCGGTTGCGCTCCGCGGTGATCGTGGGCAGGTCCTCGGCGATCTCCAGCGTAATGCCGCGCTTCTCCAGATCGAACGCCAGTTGATCGCGCAACTGCCGCACCACCTGGCCCACATCCACCCGTTCGCGCCGCCCCGGTCGCTGCCGCAGGTGCGACAGCTCCAGCAGGTCCGCAATCAGTTCCGATTGCGCTTTGGCATTGGCGCTGATCCGTTCCAGCTTCGTCAGCACATCCTCTTCAAGCGCATCGCGATACTTGCGCAACAGCATGTTCGCCATGCCGTCGATGTTCCGCACCGGTGCGCCCAGATCGTGGCTGACCGCGCGGATGAACTCGTTCTTGTCGCGGATTTCCGCCTCCAGCCGACGTTTGGCGCGGCGCAGCTCGGCGGTGCGACGGTCGACCTGCTGTTCGAGGAACTGGTTGGCGCGTTGCAGCCGCAGCCTGGCGGCAAAGAGCTTGCGTGTCATTTTGTTGAATGCGGCCGCCAGTTGCCCGACCTCGTCGTCGGTGGTGATGCTCACCTCGGTCGGCCGTTCACCCGCGCCGAGCATGGAGGCCGCCACAACCAGCTCGCGCAGGGGCTTGACCCAGCGTCGCACGGCGAGGAAGAGCACCGGCAGCATGAGCACGCACGCGCCCCCCGCCGCCGCCAGTTGCCAGCCCACCATCATCGACGCAGCGCGCGCCATGCGCGGATCACGCATCGCGAGGATGAGTGTGCCTTCGAGTTGTCGCGGCATCTCCGCCGTGGCCGACACGTTGCGAGGCCGGTTCCAGATGGGCAACTGCCAGACGACCAGATCGCGTGAGGCAGCGGGGAAGATCGCCACGCCCATTTCGCGCCAGGCCGCGGCACCGTTTTCCGTGCGCCACAGCTCGAATGCGGTCCAGGCGTGATCGTCGGCGGTGTGGTCGAAGAGGGTGCGACCCTGCCCATCGAGCACCTGGATGAACGCCAGCCGTCGATCGAACGTGATCGCCTCCAGCGGTTCGGGCGGTTCGGCGGCGAGGTCCGGCGTGACCCGGCCCGGCAGGCTCAACGCGATCGCCCGGCCCACATCGGCGGTCGATGCGGCGTGGTTGGCGGCCAGCACCCGGTCCACCAGCACCCGCGTCCAGCCAGCGCACAACAATGTCGGCGTCAGCGTGAGGATCAGCATCCACACCAGCAGCCGACGTTCCATCCCCGAGCGCAAGATGCCCGTCCCTCGTTCCTGCACCGGTATCCTCAAGCGCGCAAACCAACCGCCCCCTGTAGCGATCATCGACCAGTCGGCCGGGGCGATTGAGCACCCACCCGGCCATTTCACAACCATGCACCCATGAGCTAGACTGCCCCAGCCATGAACGAACGCACCGACGTCCCGCCGCGCCCGATGGCTGCGCGAACAGCGCTGCTGGCGGCCGCTGTGCTCCTGGGCGGTTGTGCCGTCCAGCCGGTCGCTCAGCCCGTCCCGTTTCAGGCTCAGCGGTACGACAGCCTTTACCACCGGGCGGTGCAGGCACTGCGCGATGCGGGGTTCGAGATTGACCGTCAGGATTACCGCTTCGGCGTGGTGACGACCCATCCGCTGGGCGCGCCGACCGTCTTCGAACCCTGGAACCAGACCAACACCACGCTGGGGCAGATTGCCGAGAGCACGGTCAACGATCAGCGTCGTGTGGCGCGCGTTTATCTTGAGCCGGCGGGCAGCGAGGCGGCAGACAAGCCGCCCGATGTCGCGGCGGGCGCGGCGACGGAGGCGGAGGACTATCAGCTTCGCGTCGAGGTGCTGATCGAACGGCGGAGCATGGCCGCCCGCAGGGTGACCAGTTCTACCAGCCGTGCCCGCATGTTCAACAACCTGCGCCAGGTGCCCACGCATCTGCGTGATGAAGGCATCACCCGCAGCGAATGGATCGTGATCGGCCGGGATGAGCAACTGGAAAGCCGACTCCTGGCGGACATCGCGGGCTCGGAACGCTGACCGCGTCCCCGCCCCAGCCCTGGCTGCCTCAACCGCGATAAACCCAACCAACCATTCACCCCCAACGATATCACTGCAACCATGACAACCGCGACTTCCCGTATCACGCTGCACCTGGGCCACTCGCCTGATCCTGATGACGCCTTCATGTGGTTCCCGCTGGCGAACATGACGACCAAGGGCGGCGAACAGCTTGCGCCCAAGATCGACACCGGCCCGTACGACTTCATCCACGTGCTGGAGGACATCCAGTCGCTCAACCAGCGCAGCGAGCGGGGCGAACTGGAAATCACCGCGCTGTCGATCCATCAGTACCCCTACGTGGCGGACAAGTACGCGCTGACGAGCTGCGGCTCGTCGATGGGCGATGGCTATGGGCCGATGGTGGTTGCCCGTGCGGATCGCAGGATCACGATCGACGATCTGCCGAACATCAAAATCGCCGTGCCGGGTGAGCGGACCACGGCGTTTTTGGCGCTGTCGCTGCTGCTGAAGAAGCGTGTGCCCAACTACGAAGTGGTGATGTTCGATCAGATCATCCCGGCGGTGGCGTCGGGTCAGTACGATGCGGGGCTCATCATTCATGAGGGGCAGCTCACCTACGCCAACAACGGGCTGGAATGCATCGTCGATCTGGGCAAGTGGTGGAGCGACACGCGCGGGCTGCCGCTGCCGCTGGGGGGCAATGCGATTCGGCGTGACCTGGGCGAGCACATGCGGCCGATCTGCACGATCCTGCTCAACTCGATCCGCTACGCACTGGAGCACCGCGAGGAGTCGGTGGCCTACGCGCTGAACTACGCCCGTGACATGGGCACTGACCTTGCCGACCGGTTCGTGGGCATGTACGTGAACGAGTGGACGCTCGACTACGGCGACAAGGGCCGGGCAGCGGTGCGGCAGCTTCTGAAGGAAGGTGCCGAGTACGGCATCGTGCCCGATGTGGGCGAGATCGACTTCGTTGAACCGGCGTGACGGGTCATGTGACAAGTCGCGTCGCTTCATAAAACCTTCCGTGCCTTCGTGGTTTTCTTCAGTACCTGCGCACACGCACGTGCCAGTCGCGGTCGAGGTTGATCACGAGGTAGCGCAGGGCATCGCAGATGTGGTCCGGGCCGTCCTTGACGGGGTTGGGGTCGGCGGGGTTGTCCCGGGCGAAGTGGTAGGTGCTCATCGCTTCGATGAGGTGCGAGCAGCGCGGGTCGATGAAGAGGGTGTCGCGGTCCAGTCGCCGGCGAATGCGGGCGATGCCCTCGGCGAGGGGGTGGCGAAGCGTGCGGATGGTGTAGCCGTGGCGTCGCAGCAGCGCGATATCGCTGATGCCGGTCTGGCTGTTGCGCTGGTCGCCGGCGGGGTCGACGCCGATCCAGTCGATGTTCCAGCCACGTGCAGCGATCGCTTCCAGATGACATTCGAGCGTGGAGCCTTGCGCGACATACTCATCGAACACTTCCAGAATCTGTTCCTCGCCGCGATTTCGCAGGTGTGCCCACAGGACGACGGTGGGTGAGCGAATGCCAAAGTCCATGCCGGCGATGATGCGGCCGGTGGGTGTGACCGGTCGCAAGTGACGGCTGAGCGAGAAGCTCGGGTACACGCAGTCGCTTCGCTGAGGTCGGCGGCACAGCAGTTCGCTCGCCCAGGTTTCATCGCTGGTGCGCAGGCGCTGGGCGACAAGATCGTCCACGGCGATGAAGCCGTGCGAGGCTTTGGCCATGCCGCGACAGTCATCATGAATGGCGCATGGCTCGCAGGGGCGCTGGGGCGGGCAGCGTGCGATCACATCCAGCGCGTTCCATCGGAAGATGCGTGGCTGATGGAAGCGGCGGGCGTGGTCGATGAGTCGCGCCATCATGCCGAAGGGCCGATGCATGGTGGAAAGCGCTTCGACGGAGCCGGTGACGTGAACCTGACCGCACAGGCCGCTGCGTGTGACAGCCTGGGCAGCCTGCCAGATGTCCTCGGTGAACTCATCGACCTCATCGCAGCGCAGTTTGTGGACGCGGTGGCCGCGCACGGAGCGGTGGGACTGGGCGAGCAGTTCGACGGTGCTGCCGTTGACCAGTGCGATGCGCTGCTGAGTGGGTGTGCCATCGACGAGGATTCGCAGGCCGGGGCGTTGGAACATTTGCCGCAGGTAGTGGTACATGCGGGTGGATTGTTCGAGGCTGCCGCCGAGGATGCGGATCTGGATGCCGGGCTTGAAGATCATGTCGAGCATGGTGGCCAGCGCGCCGAGCCAGGTTTTACCGCCACCGCGGTTGGCCCAGACGATGCAGTCGGCACCACGGGCGGTGTGTTGCAGTGTTTGACCGGGCACGCGGCCTTCAAAGAAGACATGCGCGACATAGTCGAAGGGCGCATCGTTGCCGGCGATGCGCGCGCTGCTCGGCACATCGACGTTCAGGAGTCGATGGATCGCAGCGTGAAGTGCAGCGGGTGTGCGCGGGCGGAGCTGCTCATACATCTGAAGCAGTTTTCGCACCTGCAAGCGCGAGCGGGATGTGCGGCGTTTCATGGGGAAGGCTCCGGTGGAGTGATGGTTGGGTGTGGGAAGTGGGATGAGGGGAGGTCAGGGGGTGGGGGATGAGTGGTGGGGTTGTGGTGTGTGGTGGTGGGAGGGCTGGTGGTGTCGTGTTGAGTGAGCGAGTTCCCGGAGATCGAGTTGTCGATGGTGTGTTCGCCCGCATTGACATTGCCCGCGTCGACATTGCCCTTGTCGATGTGGTCATGCGCATCGGGGTTGTCGGCGGGGATGTTGTCTGCATCGGTGTCGTCGGCGGAAGTGTTGTCCGCCTCATCGACGGGTTCTGTTTCGGGCAGGGTGTTGCGCAGGGAGTTCAGGACGTTGCGGCCGGCGATCAGTTCATCATCGAAGGCGGCATCGTCGGGGTCGTAGCCGCGGCGCAGTTCGGTGCGCAGGAGGTCGGCTGAGGCGCGGCGGGAGGTTTCACCTTCCTGTCGGGCCGCGATGGTGGCCAGCGCACTGACGGCGGTCAGACGCGTGTGATTGATCAGAATCTGTGAGACGAGGTTGGCTGCCTCGCACGCCTGCTGCAGCGCCTGGCGGTTGATCGGTTCCGCGAGCAGTTGCGCCAGCTGAGTGGGGGTCATGTGGTGACGACGGGCCATGGCATCGAGCGGCATGGGGTTGGAGATGATGTCGTCGATGACGGGATGGGGCGACTCAGACATGATGCGTCACTCCGTTGGAGGATGCGTGTCCAGAAAGGTGCGACAGAGCTGAACGAGTGCTGCGTTGCGGTCGCGACTGATGCGGGCGAGGGCTGATTCCACCATGGCGCGGTCGGCGGGCAGAAGGAAAAAGTGCATCGGCGCGGGCAGATCATCGAGTGAGGGCGGCGGTTTCAGCGGCGGGGGCGGTTCACGCAGTTGCAGGAGACGCTCGAGTTTTTCGCGTGTTTCCGGCAGCAGCGTGGCGAGCTTCGAAAGATTCTCTTGGGTGAGCTGGGCGATGAGTTCCGCACGGCGGAGCGGATCATCCTGGCCCTGCAGACGATTGAGCGTGGCAAGCAGAATGAGTGCTTCGTGATCGCTGCATTCCCAGATGATGCAGTGGGCTTCGGTGTGGCCAAGCTCGCGCAGCGCAGCGGCGCGGTGATGACCATCGAGAATCTGATAGCCGGTGCCTTCGGGATGCGGGCGCACGATGATGGGCGGGTAGCGGCCGGAGGATCGGATGTGACGCACGAGCTTGGTGAAAAGATGCTTCGGCATCACGTTGGCGTTGGCGGGATGAGGAACCAGGGCGTGGAGAGGGAGGAGAGGCATGGGG
>Ga0207864_1001920_pt1 | contig 21172 bp, 12 predicted proteins | sample HigsolmetaAR202D_FD_184834 | JGI IMG/M metagenome (GOLD analysis project Ga0207864, IMG submission 184834) | Ionic liquid and high solid enriched microbial communities from the Joint BioEnergy Institute, USA - AR20-2-D (SPAdes) (version 2) ... | reverse complement strand
TGGTCGGGGGTGAAGAGGGCGGCGGGGGCGGCGGGGGCGTAGTGAATGTGGAGGAGGCCGGGGCTGGGGAGGGGGGATTGCGGCGCGTCGGGGGAGGTGGGAGTGGGAGAGGGGGGAGGGGGGGCGGAGATGTCGGCGGGGGAGAGGCCGAGGATGTCGGCGATGGCGTGGGGGCCGATGACGCCGCGGCGGAGGATCCGGGGGCGGTCGGCGTGTGGGGGGGAGAGGTCCAGGACGGTGGATTCGACGCCGATGGCGCTGGGGCCGGCGTCGAGGACGAGGAGTTCGCCGGAGGCGACGGCTTCGGGGAAGGACTCGCGGACGTGCTCGGCGCGGGTAGGGGAGACGCGGCCGGAGGGGTTGGCGCTGGGACCGACGAGGGGTGCGCCGAAGGCGAAGAGGAGGGCGAGGGCGACGGGGTGGTCCGGGGCGCGGACGGCCGCGGTGGGGCCGCCGGCGGTGATGATGCTCGGGAGGTCGGGGGCCTTGGGGAGGACGAGGGTGAGGGGGCCGGGCCAGAGGGCGCGGGCGAGTCGCTCGGCGGCGTCGGGCCAGTGGGCGACGGCGGCGCGGGCCATGTCGCGGCCGGTGACGTGGACGATGAGCGGGTTGGAGGGGGGGCGGCCCTTGAGGGAGAAGACGCGCTGGACGGCGCGTTCGTTGAAGGCGTCGGCGCCGAGTCCGTAGACGGTCTCGGTGGGGAAGGCGACGAGGTGGCCGCGGCGGAGGTGGTCGGCGGCGGCGGCGATGTCGGCGTGGGAGGGCACGGGGGATTGTTGGAGGGGGTGGAGGTGTGGAGATGGGAAGCCATGGAGAGGGGGGAGGGAGGCCGAAGCCATGGAGCCCTCACCCCTGCCCTCTCAGAGGGGGGCAGAAGAGGAGAAGAAGAGAAGAGGGAGAGGAGGAGAGCACGGCCGAGCGGGGGGCTCGGCCGTGGCGCCCGGAGGAAGCGTGCGGGGACGGATGAGGCGGGGAGGAGGGGGAGACACGGGCTGGAAGCCCGTGCCACGGGAGAGGAGGGGGAGACACGGGCTGGAAGCCCGTGGCACGTGTGTCAGGGTTGGAAGGGGTAGAGGGGGCTGAGGGGGGCGAGTTGGGGGACGTCGGGGACGGAGAACTGGATCTGGTTGCGCTCCAGGGCGGTGCCCATGGCGGCGTAGAGGCGGGCGAGGGCGGTGTTGTACTGGATGAGGGCGTCGATCTCGTCCTGCTCGGCGGCGGCGAGGGCTTCCTGGCGGCGGAGTTTGAGGTCGAGGAACTCGACGGTGTAGCCGCGGATGAGTTCTTCCTCGACGAGGAGGGTGCGGACGTTCTCGGCGGCGGCGACGCGGGCGGCGCGGGTCTGCTCGATGAGGGCGTAGTTGGTGACGACGTCGTAGAGGGCGTTCTTGACCTCGGCGGCGATGTTCTGGAGGGTGTTGCGGTAGGAGATGACGGCCTGCATCTGCTCGATGCGCCGCTCCTGGTAGCGGGCCTCCTGGCCGCGGTTGCCGATGGGCATCTCGAACTGGAGGGAGATGAGGTAATCGACGAAGCCGTCCTCGAAGAGGTTGGCGTAGGCGTCGCCGGTGTCCTCGCCGAGGCCGCTGAAGCGGGTCTGGGCGCGGAGGTTGAGGACGGGGAGGCGCTGGTTGTCGGCGAGGCGCAGGCGGATGGCGGTGTCGTCGATGGAGAGCAGGGCCCGCTGGACCTCGGGGCGGTTGGCCATGGCGACGCGGAAGGCGTCGGCGAGGCTGAACTGGACGGGGGCGTCGATGGCGCTGTCGGTGGCGAGGACGAGGGTCTCGGAGCCGACGGGGAGGGACTCGTCGTTGATGAGCTGCTTGAGGGCGGTGGAGGCGCGGCGGAGGGCGTTCTGGGCGCGGAAGACGTTGGCGCGGCGGGTCTCGACGCTGGCCCGCGCGTCGGAGAGTTGGGCGGGGGTGACGTCGAACTGGCGGCCCTCGAGGGTGCGCCGGACGTCCTCGCCGGCCTCGAGGAGGCGCTGCACGATCTTGAGGTCGTACTGGGCGCGGACGAGGGTCCAGTAGGCCTCCTCGACCTGGGTGACGGTGGAGATGAGCTGGCTCTTGAGTTCCTGGATGTCGTCGCGCTCGGCGTTGCGGGCGAGGCGGACCTCGGCCAGGGCGGCGTCGGAGCCGAAGTTGCGCAGCAGGGGCTGGTCGATCTGGAGGAGGATGTTGTTCTCGTAGCCGGGGTTGGGGGAGGTCGGCAGGCCCGGGGTGGTGTTGTCGGTGTAGGTGAAGGCGGAGGAGACGCTGAAGACGCCGCCGGTGCTGAGTTGCCGGCGGACGCCGGCGTTGAGGCTCAGGACCTCGCGCCGGTCGAACTGGACGCCGAAGGCGGAGCTGATGCGGGGCTGGTCGATGTGCTGCCAGGAGCCGTCGGCGAAGAGGACCCAGTCGAAGGCGGCCTGCGCGGCGACGAGCCGGGCCTGGCTGATCGCGGGGGCGAGGCGGGCGAACTGGATGTTGAGGTTGTTCTGGACGGCGGAGCGGATCGCGTGCTCGAGGGTGATGTGGACGACGCGCTGCTCCCCCGGAAGCAGGGGGTCGCCAAGGGGGGCGGAGAAGTTCACATAGGAGTTGGGGCCGGCCATCCCCTCCAGTTCCTGGAGGATGTCGTCGCGGAGTCCGAGGGACTCGACGCGGGGCTCGCGCGTGAGGGTGATGACGTCGGGGGTGCGCTGTGCTTCGACCATCTCGCGGCCGGCAGCCTGCGCGATGGTTCGGCGCAGCGACTCGGTCTGCTGGTCGTGCAGAGGGGAGGCGCAGCGGCCGAGGAGAAGCCCCGCGGCGATGAGCGGGAAGGCCCTCCCCGCCGCGAGGAGGAGGCCCGCAGGTGCGTTGGTTCGCATATGAGGGGGAAAGGTACGGCCCGCTCGGCGGAGCGTCAAAGCACGGGCAGCGAGAATCCGCGTCCAGGTGAGGAGATCACCGGCTTTGGTTCGTGACAGCAATGATTGGCCCCGGTGTGGGCCGGGTCCGCCACGAGACGGCCCGGGTGGCGGGTGATACCATATTCGCCCGATTTCACTGGACAAGGAGGTCTCCGCATGCTCTGCAAGGTTGTGACCCGGCGTCCGATGGTCCCGCGGCAGGCAGGGGGACTCTCCCCGATCGTGGCGGTGCTTGCGATGATCGGGGTGATGCTTGCGGCGGGGGCGCAGGCCGCGGCGCAGACGGTGCGGCCGATTGAACCGAAGTGGGTGGTGGTGACGGCGCCGGACCTGCCGCTGAAGGCGGGGCCGGCGTCGGTGCATTACGCAGTGGTGATGCTCAAGGCGGGGCAGGTGCTCCGGGCCGACGGGGAGACGACGGACGATCCGGTCTTCCTCCGGGTGGAGTATCCGCGCGGGGTGAGCGCGTTCGTGAAGGCGGAGGAGGTGACGGTCGAGGGGGACGGGGACCGGGTCCGGCTCAACGCGCCGTCGCGACTGCGCGCGGCGAACCTCAGCGGTGGGGAGCGGGGGCACTGGTGGTACCTGCTGCCGGAGGAGTCGCCGCTGCCGGCGGGGACGGAACTGCTGGTCACCGAGGCGCTGGAGACGACGGACAACCGGGTGTACGGGTACAAGGTCGTCGCGCCTCCCGCGGCGCGGGGGTTCGTGAGGGCGGACGCGGTTCGCGCCGCCTCGCAGGAGGAGGTCGAGCGGCACCTGGAGTCGCTGGCGGGCACGCCGGCCGCGGCGGCGCCGGAGGTTCCGGCGGCGGAGCCCGCCGCGGCTCAGCCGGAGCCGGCGGTGGACGAGGCGCCCGTGTCGCCGCAGCCGCAGCCCGAGCCGGCGGCCGCGCCGGTCGAGGAGCCGGCCGCGGCGCCGGCGGTGGAGCAGCCCCAGCAGAGGGCGCCGCAGCCGGCGGTCCAGCAACGGCCCGCCGCGGGGGTGGTGGCGACGCTGGAGTCGCTCGAGTCGCTGTTCAACCAGGTGCAGGCGCAGCCGATCCGCGAGGCGGAGTTGTCGGAGGTGATCGCCGAGTTCGAGCGGGCGATCGGCGCGCTCGGGGAGTCGCCGGAGGAGAACGCGACGAGGCAGTTCCTGGGGTCGCGGCTGCAACTGCTGCGTCTGCGGGCGGACCTGCAGCGGGCGGTCCGCGAGGCGGACGAACTGGCGGGGCGGGTGGCGGAGCGCGATGCCCGGCTGGCGGCGCAGATCTCGGAGATGCACCGGAGCCGGTCGTACGCGGTGGTGGGGCGGATCATGCCCAGCACGGTGTACGACGGGCGGCGGCTGCCGAAGATGTACCGGGTGCAGTCGGTGGACGAGGGGTTCAGCCGGACGCTGGCGTACCTGCTCCCCGGCCCGGAGGAGATGGACCTGGACGCGATGGTCGGGCGCGTGGTGGGGATCGTGGGGGAGACGCGGCACGACCCGGCGCTGAAGGTGAACATCGTTCAGCCGCGGCGGGTGGACGTGCTGACGCCCGTTCCGGCCGCGCCGGGAGAGGGGACCTGAGAGGGGCGGGCGTTCCGCGGATCTCGAGATCGTGATGATCGACCCGGCCGGGGCGAGCGCCCGGCCGGGTTTGTTTTTGGCGGAGAGCGGGGGCGGCGTGGTCGGTTTTTCTCAGGTTCCGCCTACACTCCGCCGTGCCCGTGACCGCGTCCGACCTGCTCGCCCCCGACGGCCCGATTGCGCGACGGATGTGCGATGCGCACGGGTTCGAGCCGCGGCCGCAGCAGGTGGCGATGGCGGAGGCGGTATCGAGGGCGCTGGCGTGGCGGGACGGGATCGACGGCTGGGAGGATGAGGAGGAGTACGGGGGGGAGCGGGTGGCCAGGCCGGGGGCGCGGCTGCTGGTGGAGGCGGGGACGGGGGTGGGCAAGTCGTTCGCGTACCTGGTGCCGGCGATCCTGCGCTGCCTGCTGCACCGCGAGCGGGTGGTGGTGGCGACGAACACGATCGCGCTGCAGGAGCAGTTGATCAACAAGGACATCCCGTTCCTGCAGGAGACGATCCCGCAGTGGGGGCTGCCGGAGGTCGATGCGAAGGGGGAGCGGCTGCCGGAACTGCGGGCGGTGCTGGTGAAGGGGCGGGGGAACTACATCTCGGTGCGTCGGCTGGAACTGGCGTCGAAGCGGGCGCTGACGCTGCTGCCGGATGCGGCGTCGCGGGAGAGCCTGCGGCAGATCGAGGAGTGGGCGTACACGACGACGGACGGGACGCTCTCGACGCTGCCGCCGATCGAGCGGATGGGGGTGTGGGACCGCGTGCAGTCGGACTCGGGGAACTGCATGGGGCGGAAGTGCCCGTACTACCAGAAGTGCTTCTATCAGAACGCGCGGCGGCGGATGGAGGCGGGGAACCTGCTGGTGTGCAACCACGCGCTGTTCTTCTCGGATCTGGCGCTGCGGGCGGCGAGCGGGGGCGAGGCGGCGATCCTGCCGGCGTACGACCACGTGATCCTGGACGAGGCGCACAACATCGAGGATGCGGCGTCGGAGCACTTCGGGGTCTCGCTGACGGAGTCGCGGGTGTCGCACCTGCTGGGGCTGCTGTACCACCACCGGACGGGGCGGGGGTACCTGGCGAACGTGAAGGTGAAGGGGGACGTGGAGCCGCTGGACGCGGCGCACCGGGCGGTGCTCGCGGCGGAGGATGCGTCGCGGGCGTTCTTCGACGGGCTCCGGGAGTTGGCGCAGCGCGGGGGGCTGCCGGCGGGGCGGATCCCGCCGGAGCGGGCGGGTGAGATCGCCAACCCGCTGACGCCGGCGATGAGGACGCTGGCGATGCGGCTGAAGGTGCTGCGCGAGGTCATCGCGGAGGAGGCGGACGGGTTCGAACTCAACTCGTACGTGATGCGGGCGCAGGCGATCGGGGAGGCGGCGGAGGCGCTGGTGACGCAGAGCGTGCCGGGGTCGGTGTACTGGATCGAGTCGTCGGAGGAGGAGGCGGACCTGTTCAGCGGGGGGCGGAGGCACGGGGCGAAGGTGCGGCTGGCGTGCTCGCCGGTGGAGGTGGCGCCGCTGCTGGCGGAGCACCTGTTCTCCAAGGCGCATTCGGTGGTGCTGACGAGCGCCACGCTGGCGACGCGCGCGGTGGCGGCGGGGGAGCCGAAGGAGCGGGCGGAGATGGCGTTCGCGCACGTGATGTCGCGGCTGGGGATCGACCCGGCGGGGGGCGGGGGGACGGGGGAGGTGGCGACGCTGCAGCTCGACAGCCCGTTCGACTACGCGCGGCAGGTGCGGGTGTACGCGGACGTGACGATGCCGGATCCTCGCGGCGGGGCGGAGGGGGGAGCGTACATCGACGCGCTCTGCTCGCGGATCGTGGACCACGTGACGGCGACGGACGGGGGGGCGTTCGTGCTGTTCACCTCCTTCGCGACGCTGTACCGGTGCGCGGACCTGCTGGAGGGGCCGCTGGGGGAGATGGGGATGCCGCTGCTGGTGCAGGGGCGGGGCGGGTCGAGGTCGCACATTCTGGAGCGGTTCCGGGAGGATGAACGGTCGGTGCTGCTGGGGGCGGCGTCGTTCTGGCAGGGCGTTGACGTGCGGGGGCGGGCCCTGCGGAACGTCATCATCACGCGGCTGCCGTTCGACCCGCCGGATCGGCCGCTGACGCAGGCGCGGCTGGAGAAGATCAAGGAGCGGGGGGGGAACCCGTTCATGGAGGACTCGGTGCCGCGGGCGGTGATCCGGTTCAAGCAGGGGTTCGGTCGGCTGATCCGCTCGAGGGAGGACCGGGGGCGGGTGGTGGTGCTGGACCCGCGGATCGTGACGGCGCGGTACGGGCGGTTGTTCCTGGAGGCGCTGCCGGGCGGGGTGGAGCTTGACATCGTGGAGGCGTGAGGCGGAGGGGAAAGACAGGAACGCAGAGGTCGCGGAGGAAGCAGAGGGACGCGGAGGAGGAGGGAGCGGGTGGGGGGAGTGTTGCGGGTGGATTGTGCCTGGGGTGGAGAGAGTGAGGGGATCAGCCGGGCGCTGAGATCGGGCTGTGCGGCTGCTTGCCGGCGTTGCGCTCTCTTCTTCAGTGCAACGCGATCTGTCTTCCTCTGTGTGCCTCTGCGATCTCTGCGACCTCTGCGTTCCGTCTTTGAGCGTGCGGGTGCGTGGGGAGTTTGGCCCCGAGCCGGCGCTCGGGGCTCCCCTTTGCCACATATGAATGTGTGTTATCGCGCTTCGGCGAGCCAGCGGAGGGCGGCGTCGATGACCGGGTCGTGGGCGGGGTCGGGGTCGGGCCAGGGGGCTTCGATGTCGGGGGAGATGCCGACGCCCTCGATGGGCGTGCCGTCGAGTTGGAGGTCCTGCCAACTGGGGAGGTGGACGCGGACGCCGTTGCCGAGGTCGTGGGGGCGGGGGTTGCCGGAACTGCCGCGGGTGCGGGCGCCGACGAGGGCGCGGGGGCGGTCGTCGGCGGCGGAGGCGTGCAGCATCTGGATGAACGACTCGTTGCTGCTCATGCAGGCCGGTCCGATGAGGACGGCGACGGGGGCGGTGAAGGGGCGGCGGTTGGGGTCGGGGTCAACGGCGCGGTCGAAGGGGCCGCGCCAGCCGTGGCCGAGGGGGTCGTCCGGGTCGCGGATGAGGCTGCGGGCGTAGACGGTTCGCCCCGCGACGAAGCGTGAGGCGATGGAGCGGGCGAGGGGTTCGGAGCCCCCGCTGTTGAGGCGGACGTCGATGATCAGGCCGGGGGCGTGGTCGTTGATGAAGCAGTCGATCGCGGCGTGCGCGGCCTCCAGGTCCGCTTCGGGCCGGCCGCCGGCGTCATCTTCCCACGAGGCGATCAGGAGGTAGCCGACGCCGTTCTCGAAGCGGCCTGTGGCGACGCGGCGGTTGGGCCAGGTGAAGCCGGGGACGGTCTTCTCAAGCAGGGAGACGTTGATGTTGGGAGCGACGGCGCTGCGGTGGGCGCCGAGCGGGATGCCGTTGACGTCGAGCCAGAGGTGGATGTCCTCGGCCGCGGCGAGCATGTCGGCGGCGAGACGGGCGAAGGCGCTGCTGGTCGGTGCGGCCTCGAGGCGCTCGGCGTAGGCGGCGAAGAGGGCGTCCCAGTCGAGGCCGAGGCGGTCGCGGTGGGAGTAGCGGTCGGCGATGGCGCGGCGGAGAGCGTCGATCGCGGCACGGTTGGTCTGCGGGGTCGCGGGCTCGGGCAGGGGTTCGCCCCGGGCGAGGGTGCGGAAGGTCACGGGGTAGGGCTCGGCCTCGGCGCCGTCGGCGCTGCGGAAGCCGCGGAAGGAGGGGCAGTTGACGCTCCACGAGTAGGTGCGGCCGGGGTGGAGGCGGACAGGGAGCACCCAGGTGCGGGGGTCTTCCCAGCGAGGGGCAGCGCCGTCGGGGAGCCAGTCCTGCTGGAGGCCGCAGGCGGAATGGCCGCGGGGGGACATGTCACGGTCGAAGCGGACGAGGAACTCGGTGACGGCGTCGGCGTCGATGAGATCCCCTCTTCCGGGGATGACCTCGACGACGCGGGGGGGCTCGGGCGTGGCGGTGCGTTCGCCGTGATCTGGCGGCTGGTGCGGTTCGGCCCAGGCGGTGGCGGCCGCGGCCATGGCGACGGCGCAGATCAGTGCCAGCCGAGGGGGCATGCCGGTCTCCCGCGGAAGATTCACAACGTTGTAAGGGCTGACCGGGGCGTGGGATGCATCCGGATCGGGGCGTACGAGAGGTTGCGCCGTGCCGAGTTAAGTCCGAACAACAATGACTCCAAGGGCCTTTGCACCTACCCTTGCCCGCCCTTTCAGGCTTTCTTCACCTTCAGCGGAGGGAGCGTCCAACCCATGCTCGGCAAGGTCTTCAAGGCGTACGACATCCGCGGGACTTACCCGGACCCCCTCAACGAGCAGATGGCCTGGCAGATCGGCTACGGCTGTTCGAGGTTTTTGCTCGGCGACGCGCAGGCGGCGGGGGAGACGTCGCCGATGATGCGGAACATTCTGGTGGGGCGCGACATGCGCCGGAGTTCGCCGGGGCTGGCGAAGGCGCTGATCCAGGGGATCACGGACCAGGGGGGGAACGTGATCGACGTGGGGATGGTGGACACGCCGTTCCTGTATTTCGCGATCAACCACCTGGACTGCGCCGGGGGGGTGATGACGACGGCGAGCCACAACCCGCCGCAGTACAACGGGTTCAAGGTCTCCAAGCGGAAGGCCAAGCCGGTGGGGGAGGCGACGGGGCTGGCGGAGGTGCGCAAGTACGCGGCGACGGTGGACCGCTCGTCGGTGACGCCGGCGGGGGGGCGGGTGGAGACGCGGGACCTGTGGGAGGCGTACGCGCGGCACGTGCGGTCGTTCATCGACCTGGCGGCGCTGAAGAAGCGGCCGCTGCGGGTGGTGGTGGACGCGAGCAACGGGATGGCGGGGACGATGGTGCCGCGGGTGTTCGGGAAGAAGGGGGCGGAGATTCCGGGGCTGGAGATCCTGGAGCTGAACTTCGACAACACCAAGGGTGAGTTCGTGCACGAGCCGAACCCGCTGGTGGCGTCGAACCTGGCGCAGCTGCAGGAGCGGGTGGTGCACGACAAGGCGGACCTGGGGATCTGCTTCGACGGGGACGCGGACCGGTGCGTGGCGGTGGACGAGACGGGGGCGATCATCGGGTGCGACCTGCTGTCGGCGCTGCTGGCGCAGCACTTCCTGAAGAAGAGCCCCGGGGCGGCGGTGGTGTTCGACCTGCGCTCGACGAAGGCGCTGCCGGAGGAGGTGATCAAGGCGGGGGGCAAGCCGGTGCGGTCGCGGGTGGGGCACGTGTTCATGAAGAGCGCGATGGCGGAGCACAAGGCGGTCTTCGGCGGCGAGTTGAGCGGGCACTTCTACTTCCGGGACAACTACTCGGCGGACTCGGGGGCGATCGCGATGGCGACGGTGCTGACGGTGCTGGCGCAGAGCGGGAAGAAGCTGAGCCAGTTGATCAAGCCGATCGCGCGGTACGCCCAGTCCGGGGAGATCAACTTCCAGATCGAGGACAAGGACGGCGCGCTGCGTCAGCTGAAGGAGGTCTTCGCGGGGGTGGGGCAGATCGACGAGCTGGACGGGGTGACGGTGGACTGCTTCAACACGCAGGGGTGGTGGTGCAACGTCCGCAAGAGCAACACCGAGCCGCTGCTGCGGCTGAACCTTGAGGCGCGCGACCCGGGGACGCTGGAGCGAGTGCTGGCGAACGTCGCGCCGCTACTGGGGCAGCGGGTGGCGCATTAAGAAGGCGGCGGGCGCGCGGGCTCGCGGGAGCGCAGCGCCGTGCTGGGATCCGGCCGGGCCGGACCATAGACTTGGTCACGACCCGTGCGCGGCGGCGCGTGCCCGCCGGTTTCAATATCCACGGCCCATCGAACCCACGCTGTCATGAACCTCTCCAGTTTCCTCGAGCACTGGAAGATCACCGAGAATCCCTTCCGGGGGGAGGAGGCGCGGCACGACCCGGTCTTTCTCCGCATCGGCGCGGGGGAGGCCGGGGAGAAGGGGAAGGGCCACGGCGCGGTGAGCGGGGGCGGGGGGGCGCCGGAGCCGACGCCCAACGGGTCGGCGCAGCGTCCGCAGGCGCCGCGCCGGCTGGTGCACTCGGACTTCGAGAAGATCGTGGGGGACCTGAGCCGCCCGTCGGCGGCGATCGTCTTCGGGGAGAAGGGGAGCGGCAAGACGGCGATCCGGATCCAGATCGCCGAGCGGCTGGCGGCGCACAACGCGGCGAACCCGCAGTCGCGCTGCCTGCTGGTGGCGTACGACGACCTGAACCCGGTGCTGGACCGGTTCGTGGACCGGGTGGCGGAGACGGGGCGGAGGCGGGACGTCACCGAGGCGCTGGGGAAGTTCCGGCTGGTGGACCACATCGACGCGGTGATCGGGATGGTCGTGCCGCGGATGGTGGACACGCTGCTGAACGAGCCGGTGGACCCGGAGACGCTGGACCTGGGGCCGGAGCCGCGGAAGGCGGCGCGGAAGGCGGACGTGAGCGTGCGGCGGGACCTGCTGCTGCTGCAGGCGGTGTACGACCGCGCGGGGGAGGCGCCGCAGCGGACGACGCGGCTGCGGCGGGTGCTCCGGCTGGGGCTGCCGCGGCAGGCGCGGATCTGGTCGGCGCTGGCGTACTTCGGGTGGATCGTGCCGCTGGCGGCCGCGGTGCTGGTGTCGCTGGAGAGCGGGCTGAGTTGGGGGACGGGGGCGCAGGTCCTGGTGGGGGTGCTGACGGCGCTGTGGCTGGGGGCGCTGCTGAAGTGGGTGGGGTTCGACCGGATCGCGCTGCTGTCGCTGGGGCGGCGGCTGCGGAAGCAGATCCGGGTGTCGGCGCGGACGGACATGTCCTACGGGCGGTCGCTGCGGCAGCTGGAGCTGGCGCCGTCGGACGCGGCGGGGATCTCGGTGCTGCCGCTGACGGACTCGGACGAGCCGCGGTACGCGATGCTGGACCGGCTGCGCCGGGTGCTGCGGGTCTTCGGGTACGTGAGCATGCTGATCGTGGTGGACCGGGTGGACGAGCCGACGCTGATCAGCGGGGACCCGGACCGGATGCGGAACGTGATCTGGCCGCTGCTGAACAACAAGTTCCTGGCGCAGCAGGGGGTCGGGGTGAAACTGCTGCTGCCGATCGAGCTGCGGCACGCGCTGTTCCGGGAGTCGGCGGCGTTCTTCCAGGAGGCGCGGCTGGACAAGCAGAACCTGATCGAGCGGCTGAACTGGACGGGGGCGATGCTGTACGACCTGTGCAACGCGCGCCTGGCGGCGTGCCGCGAGCCGGGGGCGGAGCCGATCACGGTGCTGGACCTGTTCGCGGAGGACGTGACGCGGCAGGACATCGTCGATGCACTGGACCAGATGCACCAGCCGCGGGATGCGTTCAAGCTGCTGTACCAGTGCCTGAGCGAGCACTGCTCGAACGTGACCGAGGACCAGGCGCAGTGGCGGATCCCGCGGCTGGTGCTCGAGACGGTGCGCAAGGAGCAGGCGGAGCGCGTGCGGCAGTTGTACCGCGGCGTGCGGCCGGCGTAGGACGCGGCGGAAGTACGGTGAGACGGCCGACCCGGCCTGTGGGCTGGGGCGGTCTTGTCCTTTTTTGAACGTTGGAGGGGAGAGGAAGGCGGGAACACGGAGGTCGCAGAGAGCCGCAGAGGTCACAAAGGAGGAGCAGGTTGGAGTGGCTGCGGGACCTCGTTCGCGGATGGGCAAGCGGACGCCCGCGCGTCATCACGCCTCTACGCCGCCCGACCGCTCGCTCCTCCTTCCTGATCGCTGTCTTTGTCTTTCTCTGTGACCTCCGTGGACCTCTGCAACCTCCGTGTTCCTGTCTTCCTCTTCCGCAATCTCTGTCCGCCGCGGGCGCCTCCAGCCGTGAGCCTCTTCAAACCACGGTTCTGCTTCTTCTCTCTGTGCTCCCTCTGTGTCTCTGCGACTCTGTGGTGGCTCTTCTCTCTTTTCGTTCCCCGCGACCTGCGTATCCAAGCGTGGGTTTTCGGGCTGCTCCGGCTGCGTTGTTCTCACCGAGCGTCCCCGTGCACCAGGCGCCGCGGCGAGCCCATTCCTTGCGTTATCGGGGCATTATCGGGCGGGTCCATCGAGGGGCGTGCGCTGCGCCGGCGTTATGGGGTTTGATAACGCTCCAGGCGCGCTCACACGATCGTAACAGGCCGCTCAGACGGACCGCGTTGACGCGCGGTGCGCTTGGTGAGGCTTGCACCATGAGCGTGAATCTCACGCGCTGCCGATAGGTTTCCGGAAACCCACTTCCGGAGACCTGAAGATGCGTGGAGCGAAAGCCCCGAAGTTCGTGGCTCTGTGCGGAGCGTGCGCCGTTGCGGCGGCGGCCGGCGGACAGGCCGCGGCCGTGGTGGTCGTCGGCGGCTCCAGCGAGTTCACCCTGCGGCAGCAGCAGGGGTACATCGGTTCGTGGAACGGCGCCAGCGCGGTGGCGATCGGGCCGGAGTGGATCATCTCGGCGCGGCACGTCGGCGGCTCGCCGGGGACGCTGCTGACGCTCGACGGCCGCCGCTACGAGGCGGTGGAGGTCATCGGCCACCCGACGAAGGACCTGCTGCTGGCGCGCCTCTCCGAGCCGCTGCCGGGGTGGCACGAGCTGGCGCCCGCGGTGTTGGAGGGGGACGAGGTGGTCATCGGCGGCATGGGCTTCCAGGCGGGGAACTTCATCGGCAACGGGTACGACTGGTCGGGGGGAACGGGGCTGGCGTGGGGGCGCAACCGGCTCGACGCCGTCGGGGCGCGCATGGCGATCACGTTCGATCCGCGCGAGTCGCCCAATGCGGTCGATGGGGAGGCGATCTTCACGATGCTCGACTCCGGCGGCGGGGTCTTCATCGAGGGAGAGGACGGGGAGTTGCGCCTGGCGGGGATCGCGGTGTCGATCTCGGGGCCGTTCGGGCGCTCGCTCTTCGGGAGCAGCGCGTACGCGGTGAACCTCGACCAGGTGAGCGCGTGGATCCTGTCGCACGTCAAGCCGGGCGAGCCGATCGCGTCGAGCATCGCGCCGCCGACGGGCGTGGTGATCCCGAACTCGCCGCCGGTCCCCGCGCCGGCGACGGCGGCGCTGCTGGGAGCGGGGCTGATGATGGCCGGGTCGCGCCGGCGGCGCGGGCGGGGGGCCTGAGGAGGGAAGAGGCGAGGTCTGGGGGCGGGCGATCCCAGAAGATGACGAGGAAACAGTGACGCCGCGGGGCCGGCGTGAGCCGTCCCCGCGGCGTGTCAGGTTTGCGGGCGCTGCGGGCCTGCCCGTCGGCGCCGCGGCGGGGCCTCAGCGGTTCATGAGGGTGTGGGCGGCGGTGCCGGGGGCGTTGGAGGGGAGGCGCTGCGCGATCTCCGTGCGGATGGCGGCGACGAAGTCCTCGAGTTTCATCGCGCCCAGGTCCTTCTGCACGCCGCGGGCGCGGACGGAGACCTGGCCGTTCTCGGCGTCGCGGGGGCCGACGACGAGCATGTAGGGGAGTTTCTCGTCGGCCGCGGCCTTGATCTTGGCCTGGATGCGGTCCGGGCCGGCGTCGAGGGTGGCGCGGACGCCGGCGGCCTTCAGGGCGGCGAGGACCTTCGCGCCGTAGTCGAGGGACTTGTCGCTGATGGGGAGGACGCGGACCTGCTCGGGGCTGAGCCAGACGGGGAAGGCGCCGGCGAAGTGCTCGATGAGCACGCCGCAGAAGCGCTCCATGGAGCCGAAGGGGGCGCGGTGGATCATCACCGGGCGGTGGGGCTGGTTGTCGGGGCCGGTGTAGGTGAGGTCGAAGCGCTCGGGGAGGTTGTAGTCCACCTGCACGGTGCCGAGCTGCCACTCGCGCCCGATGACGTCCTTGACGACGAAGTCGATCTTCGGGCCGTAGAAGGCGGCCTCGCCGGGCTCCTCGGTGAAGGGGACGCCGAGGGTGCGGGCGGCGTCGCGGCAGGCGGCCTCGGCCTTGTCCCAGTTCTCGGGCTTGCCGGTGTACTTGTTGCTGTCGGGGTCGCGCAGGCCGACGCGGACGCGGTAGTCGGTCATGCCGAGCGTGCCGAAGATGATCTTGACCAGTTCGAGGCAGCCGATCAATTCGGCGGGGACCTGCTCCGGGGTGCAGAAGAGGTGCGCGTCGTCCTGGGTGAAGCCGCGGACGCGCGTCAGGCCGCTGAGTTCGCCGGACTGCTCCCAGCGGTAGACCGTGCCGAACTCGGCGAGGCGGACGGGCAGGTCGCGGTAGGAGTGGGGCTGGCTGGCGAAGATCTTGATGTGGTGCGGGCAGTTCATCGGCTTGAGGAGGAAGCCGTCGATGTCGCCGGTCTCGAGCATGTTGGAGAGGTGCGCGCAGGAGCACCCCTCCCTGGCGAGGCCCTCCATGCGCTCTCGCTCGATGATGGGGGGGAACTGGCTCTCGCGGTAGTAGGGGAAGTGGCCGCTGGTGCGGTAGAGGTCGAGTTTGCCGATGTGGGGGGTGAAGACCTGGAAGTAGCCCTGGCGGGCGAGTTCGGCGGAGATGAAGGCCTGCAGCTCCTGGCGGATGATGCCCCCCTTGGGGGTCCAGAGGATCAGGCCCTGGCCGACGGACTCGTCGATGTGGAAGAGGCGGAGCTGCTTGCCGATGACGCGGTGGTCGCGCAGCTTGGCCTGCTCGATCTGGTCGAGGTAGGCGTCGAGTTCGGCCTGGGTGGCGAAGGCGGTGCCGTAGACGCGGGTGAGCCGGTCGGAGTTCTCGTCGCCGCGCCAGTACGCGCTGGCGAGGGACATGACCTTGACGGCGCCGATGCGGCCGGTGCTGGGGACGTGGGGGCCGCGGCAGAGGTCCTCCCAGTTCTTGCCGGGCTCGCCGGTGGCGTAGAACGAGAGGCGGCCGGCGGGGCCGGGGGTGGCGCCGGCGATGGCGTCCTCCGCTCCCTTCAGGGCGCGCTCGGCGTTGTCGAGTTTGTACTTGTTCCCCTCGGCGCGGAGTTTGGCGAGGCCCTCGTCCGCGGCGAGTTCGTACCGAGTGAACGGCCGGTCCTCGGCGATGATCTTCTTCATCTCCGCTTCGATGGCCTCGAAGTCGGACGAGGAGAGGGGGCGGTCCTCCGGGACGGCCATGTCGTAGTAGAAGCCGGTCGGCAGCGGGGGGCCGTAGGCGAGTTGCACGCCGGGGACGATGCGCTGGATCGCCTCGGCCATGACGTGGGCGGCGGAGTGGCGCATGAGGTAGAGCGCATCAGGGTCGGGCGTGCCGTCGCGGTTTTTCGCGGTGACGATCTGGAGGGAGACGTCGCGGTCGATGACCGTCGAGAGGTCGCTGAGGACGCCGTCGATCTTGCACCCCAGGGCCGCCTGCGCGAGGCGCGGGCCGATGGACTGGGCGACCTCCAGGGCCGTGACGGGCTTGTCGAAGTGCTTCACGGAGCCGTCGGGGAGTCTGATGTCGGGCATGGGGTTGATCTCGGTTGATCTCGTCTGGAGCGGGGATGAGGGGCCGGGTCGGGGGTGAGCGGGGGACGGTAGGGAGCGGGGCCGGGATGAAAAAAGCCCGGCCATCTATCGGCCGGGCTTGGGTCGGTTGCTCCATCGTCGCGCGGCGCCGGCCGTCACCCGCGATCGGGGGTGGTGGTCGTGGTCGTCGTCGTGGAAGTCGCCGCGAGGTGCATGCAGGGCAAGGGTAGTCGCCCGCCGCCCACCCCGCAACCGCCGCGGCGCGTCCCTTTCGGCGACGTTCCGGCCCCGTCGGCCGCGCCGCTCCGTGGCCCAGGCGGGCGCTGGTTTGACGGGGAGGCTCGGAAGTCCGATGATACCACCAGTTGGTGTTCGGAGGCGGTTCAGCCCAAGATTTCGCTACGGGGTTTCTCCGTGATCTGCCCTTACTGCGGGAAGAACGACGACAAGGTGATCGACTCTCGCGCCTCGGAAGGGGGGCGGGTGATCCGCCGCCGGCGCGAGTGCCTGGCGTGCCACAAGCGGTTCACCACGTACGAGCGCGTCGAGGAGACGACCCGCCTGATGGTCGTGAAGCGCGACGGCACCCGCGTGCCGTTCCACCGCGACAACGTTCTCCGCGGCGTCATGGCCGCGTGCGGCAAGCGGCCCATCCCGGAGGAGGCCAAGACCGCCCTGGTGGACGAGGTCGAGGAGGAACTGCACCGCGAGTACGAGCGCGAGGTCCCGTCGCGGGCGATCGGCGAGAAGGTCGCCGCGAAGCTCAAGTCCCTCGACCCGATCGCGTACGTCCGTTTCGCCTCCGAGTACTACCGTTTCGAGCACGCGGGGCAGTTGCTGGACGAACTGCGGGAACTGGGGTCGCGCCCGCGGGACGTGAAGGATCAGCAGAAGCTCTTCGGCGAATAATGCCCGGTCCGTCCGGGACGGCGGGGGGGACGAGAGGCGTTGCGATGCGTTGTGGTTCTGCTCTGGTCATCGGGTGTGCGGCGGTTCTGGTCGGGTGCGGGGGGAGGGCGCAGATGTCCACGGAGGCGCCCGAGCCGGTGACGCGGCCGGCGCCGGCGCCCGCGCCCGTCGTCGTCTCCCGCCCTGAAGCGCGGGGCGAGACGCAGCCGTCGCCGAAGGCGCCCGATCCGGCGCCGGCCGAGGCCGCGGAGGCCCCGCGCGGGGCCGCGACGGCCGCGACGGCCGTGACGGCGGAGGAGTGGCGGCCCGCGTGGTGGGTTCCGGGTGAGGACGGCCGCGGCGGGGTCGCCCGTGGATCGGGCGTGACGGCCGCGGCGGGGATGGGGACGGAGGCGGACGTCCTGGCGGCGCGGCGGGCGGCGCTGGACGCGGCGATGGGCCGGCTCGAGGAGGCCCTGGGGAAGGCCGCCGCGGCCGAGGCCGCCCTCTCGCCCGACGTGCAGACGAAGATCGACACGCTCCAACTCCCCGATGGGCGCTACCGTGCCTTCGTCGTCGTCAGCGTGCCGACGCCCTGAGGAGGGGCGTCGCTGAGGGCGGGGGGCTGCTCGCAGAGCGTTCGAGAGATCCAATCGGGACCAGTGCCATGATCAAGAAGGTGTTCGCGACTCCCGCCGCGGCGTTCGAGGACCTGAAGGAGCGGGGGATCCTGCGCGACGGGATGACGGTGATGGTCGGCGGCTTCGGCCTCTGCGGCATCCCGGAGGGGCTGATCGTCGCCCTGCGCGACAGCGGCGTGAAGGGGCTGACCTGCATCAGCAACAACGCCGGGGTGGACGACTGGGGCCTGGGCCTGCTGCTGCAGACGAAGCAGATCAGGAAGATGATCTCCAGTTACGTCGGCGAGAACGCGATCTTCGAGCGGCAGTTCCTCGACGGCGAACTCGAGGTCGAGTTCAACCCGCAGGGGACGCTGGCGGAGCGGATCCGTGCCGGCGGGGCGGGGATCCCGGCCTTCTACACCGCGACCGGCGCGGGGACGCTCGTCGCCGAGGGGAAGGAGACGCGCACCCTGTACCGCCCCAGCCAGGGCGTCGGCGGGGCGACGATCCCCGGCCGCGGCTACGCCGGCCGCCCCGGCACGGCCCCGCAGGAGGGGACGCCGCGCGAGTACGTCCTCGAGACCGGCCTCTGGGCCGACCTCGCCCTGATCAAGGCCCACCGCGCCGACGGCTTCGGCAACCTCGTCTACCGCAAGACGGCCCGCAACTTCAACCCCATGATGGCCACCGCGGCGTCGTTCGTCATCGCCGAGGTGGACGAACTCGTCGAGACCGGCGAGATCGACCCCGACGCAGTCCACACGCCGGGGAACTACATCGACCGCGTGGTGCAGACGGTGAGCGAGAAGCGGATCGAGCAGCGGACGGTGAGGAAGCAGCCCGCAACGTGAGAGAAGCTGGATCAATCAGCAGTCACGGGGCATGACATGATTGATTCCGAGATTGTGTACTCATCCGCAACATTTTCCCCTTGCCGCAAGTACCGGTACGCTCTAGTACGAGTCTGGAACGAATCCCTACCTCGCGCCACATTCATTGGACTAAATCCATCCACTGCAGATGAACAAGCCGACGACCCAACGGTTCGTCGATGTATCGGGTTTGCTCGCGCCTGGGGATTCGGCAGCGTTGCTCTCGGAAACCTCTTTGCATTACGCGCAACGGATCCGAAGTACCTGTTGCGGGTTAGCGATCCAGTGGGACCAGAGAACGACGCGTGGATACTGCGCCTTCAACAGGAATCAGACTTTGTAGTGGCTGCGTGGGGGTGCCATGGCCGCATACGGGACAGGGGCAATCAGGTAGCTAAGACCTTGATCCAGCCCTACTGCCTTGGTCTCACTAGATCGGGGGCCCCACGGCATCCTCTATATCTGCGAGGCGACACGAAGCCGTTCTTGTTTCCGCGATGAAGTAGATATCATGATGTTTCTCATTTGACTAATGCGATGCTGTTGGAGTGGTCTCCGGTTATACGGGCATTGTTGACTCCGAAGCGAAAACGCAAGTCTGTTCCGGCAATTGATGAGGTAGAAGACGGAGCAAGAGCGGCTGTTACGGAAGAAGCGATCTCTGCGGTTGTATTCGCTCATGCACGCGACCACTCGTTCTTTGAAGGCAATCCACCATTAGATTACGAGATACTTCGAACCATTAAGTTGATGGTGCGCCCTTTTGAGGTGCGAGATAGAGCGCCGCGAGAGTGGGAGGAGGCAATTCTTCGCGGCTATGAAGTTTGGCGAAAGATGCGGGCGAACAAGGGAGGAGTATTCGTGGGAGATGCTGACCAGAGGATCGTACGGTACGAACCACTATGAGGCACTCCGACGGAACTTGGCAGTCGCTGCATTGTAGGTGATGCGCAGGGACATATTGGTGACGCTTCACGATTGTAGAGGATAAAAAACCCCCAGCGAGATCGCCAGGGGCAAGGTCGAGTTTGGATTGGAATCACTTGTCCGCTGAGTTTTACGGGAAGATTCCGCGGACCTCGTAGACCTTGGTGATCTGCTGGAGGGCGGCGATGTAGGCGGCGGTGCGCATGTCGCACTTGAACTCGCGCCGGGCCTTGTTGGTGCGGTGGGCGGCGGCGACCATGATGCGGTTGAGTTCGCGGTCCACCTGCTCCTCGGACCAGCTGGTGCAGGCCTTGTTCTGGACCCACTCGAAGTAGGAGACGGTGACGCCGCCGGCGTTGGCGAGGATGGCGGGGATGATCTCGATGCCGCGCTCGGAGAGGATGCGGTCGCCGGCGGGGGTGGAGGGGGCGTTGGCGCCCTCGGCGACGACCTTCGCGGCGATCCACGAGGCCTCCTGGGCCTTGATCATCTGCTCCAGCGCGGCGGGGATGAGGACGTCCACCGGGGTCTTGTAGAACTCCTCGGTGCTGATGGCGGTGGCGCCGGCGGCCTTGCCGTTGCCCGTGCCCGTGGCGGGGGCGTTCTTGTCGAAGCCGGCGACGCCGCCGGTCTGGGCGACGTGGGCCGCGAGGGCCTCGGTGTCGATGCCGCCGTCGTTGCGGATGGCGCCGGTGTGGTCCATCACGGCGACCATCTTGGCGCCGAGCTTGGCGAGGATGCGGCCGGTCCAGGAGCCGACGTTCCCGTAGCCGATGAGCGAGAACTTCATCCCGTCCACCTTGATGCCCAGCTCCGGGAGCATCTCGACCAGGACGTCCACGACGCCCTGGCCGGTGGCCTTCTCGCGGCCGAGGGAGCCGCCGATCTCCACCGGCTTGCCGGTGACGACGCGCATGGCGTCCCACGAGGAGCGGTTGGAGTCGGTGAGGCTCTCGTAGGTGTCGGCGAACCAGGCCATGACCTGGGCGTTGGTGCCGACGTCGGGGGCGGGGATGTCGTAGTCGGGGCCGATGGCGTGGCTGATGGCGGCGCAGAACCGCCGGGTGACGCGCTCGAGTTCGCCCCTGGAGAGCCTCCGCGGGTCGCACTTGACGCCGCCTTTGCCGCCGCCGAAGGGGAGGCGGGTGAGGGCGGTCTTCATGGTCATGAGGAGGGCGAGGCTCTTGACGTCGTCGAGGTGGACGTGTGGGTGGTAGCGGATGCCGCCCTTGTACGGGCCCATGGCGTTGTTGTGCTGGACGCGGTAGCCCTTGAAGAGCTGGAAGCTCCCGTCGTCCATGCGGACGGGGAAGTGGACCATGATCTCGTTCTTGGGCTGGGCGAGGATGAGCTGGATGTTGTGGGGGACGCCGATCATCTCGGCGGCGGTGAGCATGACATCCACGGTCTGGAGGTAGAGGTTGTCCGGGTCCATGGGGAGGCCCACCTCGTGGAGGATGGGGCTCTTGAAGGGCTCGGAGTTTCGTTTGCCACCCGTGGCGGCGGGGGCGGAGGTGGGGACGGGTGCGGTGGTGTTGCTCATGGTCGATGGCCTGGAACGGGTGGCGGAAACGGAACGGACAGGGACACGCCCCTGCGTCTCAGCTTGGTGAGGGAAAACAGCGCACGGCCGGGACGCGCACGGCCGGACGGTGAGTCGGTCTGGATCTGGATACGCTATTGCCGTCGAGAGAGCGACGGCTGAACATCATCCCACGTTCCTCCGACGCGCGGGGACACGGGTCCGGTCGGGCCCGGTAGCCGCGGTATGGCGGGCTCGGTGAACCGTGATCAAACGGTAGGCTCGGCCCCGTGGCGCCAGCAAGAAGAAAGATCGGCCGGCGGGGCCGGGTGAGGTGAGAACGATGGTGGTCTACCACGCGGCGGACCTGCTGTGGGCGAGCCGGATCAAGGCGGAGGGGGAGGCGGCGGGGGTGGAGTGCCGGCCGGTGCGGTCGGTGGAGATGCTGGAGGCGAGGCTGGCGGACTCGCCGGTGCGGGGGCTGGTGGTGGACCTGGATGCGCCGGAGGTGGCGTTGGCGCTGATCCGGCGGGCGAAGGGGACAAAAA
>Ga0207864_1001916_pt1 | contig 21203 bp, 26 predicted proteins | sample HigsolmetaAR202D_FD_184834 | JGI IMG/M metagenome (GOLD analysis project Ga0207864, IMG submission 184834) | Ionic liquid and high solid enriched microbial communities from the Joint BioEnergy Institute, USA - AR20-2-D (SPAdes) (version 2) ... | reverse complement strand
GACGGCACTGAACGCGTCGCCGTCCGCCACAGCAAACGCCCCGACGCCGAAGTCATCATCTACACCCGAGCCGAATGGGAAGCCTTCCTCAAAGGCGTCCGCAACGGCGAATTCGACTTCTTCGGCGCCTAGAGCGTCCCGTCAACTGCTGCGCAGTTCCGCTGCGATCGACAGAATCAGGCTGCGGGCCTCGTCTTGGACCACGGCGGCTTGTCTGAGCTTGTCGAACTGGGCGAGGTAGAGCTCGACTTTATCGCTCTGCCCGATCGTCAAAATGTCGGTGAGGGTTTCTGTATGGACCTGGACGTCGTCGTCATGGTCGGGTTCACCGAAGATCACGAATCCGTGGTAGTGCAGCACGGTCGTCTCCACTGACCAGGGGATGACCCCGATCTCCAGGTGCGGCAAGTCGAGCAGGGAGACGATCCGGTCGAGCTGGCCGGCGAGCACGTGCGGCGGGCCGATCCGGAACCGGAGAGCGGGTTCGCCGATCAGGAAGATCAGGCGTCTACTCTGGTCGTACAGGATCTCCTGGCGCTGGATCCGGGCGTTCACGGCTTCGGGGATGTCGTCGATGTCAATGCGGCGCCCCAGGGTGAACACCCGGCGTGCGTACTCGGCCGTCTGGAGCAGGCCGGGGACGATGAGCGGCTGGTAGACGCGGATTGCCGACACCGACGCTTCCAGGTCGCGGAGCTGTTCCTGGACAGGGCGGCGTCCGCCGCGCAGCTCCGACCGCCAATCGGTGACGCTGGTCAGCGCCCGTTCGGTGAGCGCGCGCAGCTCCGCTTGGACGTCCGAAGTCGCATGGGTGGCCCTGGCCCAGGCTTCCACGTCCGCGATCTGCGGCAGCGTCCGGCAATTTTCGATCTTGGAGACCTTCGATTGGGTCCATCCGCACTCGGCCGCCAGCCGGGCGCCCGTGAGCCCTGCGGCATGGCGCAGTTCACGGAGCCGCCGGGCCAGTTGCCGCCGAGCCGATTCGGAAGTCTCCGGTGTCTGATCCGTCACTCGCCGTGCCGTTCCCGTCCTCTCGACATCAGGTAGTCGTCCAGAGATACCGCATGGTGCAACGCCAGATCACGCCGCCGCCGGTACTCGTCGATGTCGGTGCCGGCAGGCGCCTCCTCGGCACCGAGGTACTCCCCGTCCTGGTTGTAGCGCATGAGGATCAGCACCTCATCGTCGAAGAGCCACCAGTCGGTGGTGAAGGTGGCGAACTCTGGATGCGCGTCCCTCCTCACGAGGTAAATGTCCTCGCCCGCGTCGCGATTGCCCTGGTAGCCAAGCAGTTCGAACTGGATGTAAGGGCTGAGCGGTTCGTCGATGACGTGGACGCGGCAGATGCTCTTGCCAGCGGCCCTGTGGGCGGCGACCTGCCGAAGCCAGGGGCTGCTGTCCACTGAGCGTGGCGGCAGCGGCCGTCCTTCGATGAACGCCTGCCACGCCGCGTCTTCTTGGGGGACGGAGTACTTTTGGAGCGTCTCCATCCGGAATGCGGATTTCTTGAACGTCTCCCACAGATGGTCCAGCACATCACGCTGCATCTCAGGCCAACTCCTCCGCCGCCCGGATGAGGGCGTCCACGGGAATCATGACCGTCGCCTCCCATGCCGGAACCGTGAGCTCGTCGATCACGAGGTGCCGGCCTCGCACGATCACGGTCTGGGGATCCGTCCGCACGACCGTGGTGGAATCGCCGGCACGATCGGCAGCGGCCGGTAGGCGCCGCTCCAACCGTTGCCGCGCTTCGAGCAGGACGCTGGCGGGGACCTCCACCGACGCATGATCCGCCGGGAGACCGGCTTCGATGACCCGCCCTTGAACGATCACCGTCTGGTCGTCCCATTCGAAGATCGCCGGACAGGACTTCGCGTCGTAGCAGTCGTCCCCCGATAGTCGCCTCATCTCTCCTGACCACCCTTATAGTCGGACTATTCCCTTACCTCAGGGTCTTGCATCGTCCACGTGACGGTCAAGGAGAGAACATCAAGCACCTTTGCAACAGATTCCTACCCATGCAGATACCTACTTCCAAGAGAATAGTCGGACTATAGTCCCAGACTATCTGGAAGGTGTTCCAGAACGCTCGATACTCCGCACGACTCACCGGCAGGAGGGACGATGGGCAAGCACGGAAACAGCGACAAGCCCAAGGACGGCAAGCTCACCAAACAGCAGAGCGATGGGCAGCGTGGATCTCGGCACGGGTCGGGCAAGGAGAAGACCGGAGAGCAGAAGTGACGGGGCGGCTGGTCGAGGAGCTGGAGGAGGCCGGGGCGGTGCCGCCGCAGTGGCGGGAGGCGTTCCGGGCCGTGCCGCGGCACCTGTTCATCCCCGAGGTGATCTGGGTCGAGGGCGAGGAGGGCTGGCGTCCCCTCTCGCGCGCGGACGACCCGGACGGCTGGTGGCGGGAGGTGGACAGCGACGGGTATGTCGTCACCCAGGTCGATGATGGGCGCGAGCCCGTGCCGGGTGCACTGGGCGAGTGCTCCACCAGCAGCGCCAGCCAGCCGAGCCTGGTGTTGCGGATGCTGCATGAGCTGGGGGCGGAGCCGGGGATGCGGGTGCTGGAGATCGGCACCGGGACCGGCTACAACGCCGCGCTGCTGGCCGCCCGGCTTGGAGCCGGCGGCGTGACCAGCGTGGAGGTGGATCCGCAGGTCGCGCAGCGGGCGCGCCGCGCACTGGCCGAGGCGGGCTGCCCGGTCGATGTGATCACAGCCGACGGGTTCGAGGGCCACCCGCCGGGAGCGCCTTATGACCGGATCATCGCGACGGCGTCGGTGCGGCGCATCCCCCCGGCCTGGCTCCGGCAGACCCGCCCGGGCGGCGTCATCGTCACCCCGTTCGGGAACGCCTACCACAACGATGCCCTGCTGCGGCTCGCCGTCGGCGCGGACGGCACCGCGTCAGGGCCGTTCACCGGGCCGGCCGCGTTCATGTGGATGCGGCAGGACCGGGTCCACCTGGGCAGGCTCTGTGACCACGTCCACCCGGGCGACGCCCCGGACGTCTCCGCCACCGGCCTCGACCCCCGGGAGATGTTCGGACGTCCCGGACCGGACTTCGCCATCAGCGTTCAGGTGCCCGACGTCTCCTGGCACCGCTTCGACGCCTCGGACGGCTCTGGTGAGTTCACCATCTGGCTGTTCGACGTCACCGGCGAACGGTCGTGGGCCTCGGTGGACTTCGAAGGCCGCGCCGCCCACCGCGTGGAGCAGTACGGACCCCGCAGACTTTGGGATGAAGTGGAAGCCGCCTACCGCCACTGGCTGGCACACGGCCGCCCGGACATGACGCGCTACGGCCTGACCGTCGCCCCGGACGGACGGCAGCACATCTGGCTCGACTCCCCCGATCACCGCGTGGCGCCGGTACCCGGGTGCGAGTGAAGCCCGGTCTCGCCACGCGCCGGCCCGTCCACCGTCCGGGCGGTCAGGGGACGCGGCCGATCCCGCCCAGGCAGGAGGGGGTGCCATAGTCGGGGACGTAGTCCTCGCGCAGGCCGTCGCCGTGGCGCCAGGCCTCCACCGGGACGAGGCCCGGGGGCAGCAGTTCGGTGCCCGTGAAGAATTCGCGGATCTGTTTCAGGGTGCGCACGGTGATCGAGCCGGTGGCCGTCCGGTGGTAGATCCGGCCGAATTCGGTGACCATCTCCTCGGCGACCTGGCCGGGGAACAGGTGGGACAGCACCAGGTGGCTGCCGGAGCACATTTCCTGGCGGAAGCGGGCGACGGCGTTCGCGGCCGCTTCGTCGTCGGGGATGAAGTGCAAGATGGCGCAGAAGATCACCGCCACCGGTTCGCCGAAATCGATTCGTTCTTGCAGGACGGCGTCGCCGAGAATGCTCTCCGGGTCGGTGAGGTCTCCCTGGATGACCGTGGTCTGGCGGTCGTCGGCCAGCAGGGCACGGGCGTGCGCCAGGACCGTCGGGTCGTTATCGACGTAGACGATCCGGGAGTCGGGGGCGTGCCGCAGTGCCACCTCGTGCACGTTCTCCTGGGTCGGCAGCCCGGTGCCGATGTCGAGGAACTGCCGGATCCCGGCCTCGGCCAGGGTGCGCACGGCCCTGACCAGGAAGGCCCGGTTGCTGAGCGCGGTCCCCTTGACGTCCGCGCCCGCCTGCCGGCCGAGCTCGATGACCTTCTCGGCGGCGATCCGGTCGGACTCGTAGTTGTCCTTGCCGCCCAGGTAGTAGTCGTACATCCGGGCGACGCTCGGAACGGTCGGATCGACCCCGGGCGGCACCTTGCCGTACCCGCTCATGCTCAAGCCCTTCCCAGTCGGGTCCCGCCCCTTAAGAAACCACATCCGGCAGCCGTTTTTGATCTTTTGGACAATTGGACAGAGCCGGATTCACAGCGCACTGAGCGGTCTGCTTGAAGAGGCTTTTCAGAGCGCGCATCCAGGGCGTGAGGCCGTGTTCGGCGCAGGCCGTACGGCGTCCGGTCGCCGAGCCGGCAGACCGCCGCATTGACGGGCACCCGAAAGGGAGTTCGAGAAAACCTTTTTTCGGCACGCCTTTTTCAAAGGCCGAGCCGGGGCGATGGGGCTACTCCTCGGGCGGGCTGTAGCGCAGGCCCAGCTGGGGGGCCAACTCGGCGAGCATCAGCTCGAACAGCGGGGCGGGGTTGTCCAGGGCGAAGCGCAGGTGGCCCAGCACCTCCAGGCTGACGCTGCCCTGCAGGCGCACCCAGCACTGGATGAAGGTGAGCATCGCCCCCAGCGGCAGCGAGACGCTCATCCAGTCGCGGTAGCGCTCCAGCTGGCGTCGCAGCTCCGGGTCGAGCTCCTCGTCGGGGCGGACGGGGAAGGGGCTCTTGTTCCACAGCTCCAGGAACAGCGTCATGAACACCCAGCCGAACCGGCGCCCGCACTCGGTGGCGAAGTCGTCCCGGTCGATGTCCAGGCCGGGCAGGGGGGTGCCGAACAGCAGGGCGTACTCGCGTTCGTGCGCCAGCGCCCAGCGGCGGAACGCGCGGGAGACGACCAGGAACTTGCCGGCCAGGTCGCCGGGCGGGACCGTGCACAGGGCGTCGTACAGGGCGTCGGTCAGGTCGTTGAACAGGTCTCCGACCAGGTGGCTGAGCAGCTCCTGGTGGCTGTCGAAGTAGCGGTAGAGGGCGGGGGCGGTCATGCCCATCTCGCGGGCGATCGCCCGCAGGGTCACCGCCTCCTGGCCTTGTTCGACCAGCAGCTTGCGGGCGGTCCGGATGATCTCCTCGACGGTCGCCGCGCGCAGCCGGTCGCGCCTGGTCTCGGCCATGATCTCCGCCCCTCCCTTCCTGACCTCGGTCTTTGCATGATTCCGCACAAACATCGTTGACGAAAGTTAACGCCGTATGCGAGAGTTTACGGGCGTAGCAGTTAACGTGTTTCATTCCCGCGATCATCGTTAACCGCCCGGCCGGGCCGGGCGATGGAGGACGCGATGCTGGAAAGCTGGGGCCGCCTGATCTACCGGCGGCGATGGCCCGTGCTGGTTGCGGCACTGGCCGCGGTGATCTTCTCGGTGGTCTGGGGCACCGGCGTGTTCGGGGCCACGACCTCCGCCGACGGCTTCGCCACCCCCGACAGCGAGAGCGCCCGGGCGATCGAGGTGGCCGAACGGGCGCTGCCCCGCGGCGAGGCCGACGTGGTGGTGCTCTACACCGACCGGGCCGGACGCACGGTCGACGACCCGGCGGTGCGCAAGGCCGTCACCGACGCCGTGGCCGCCCTGCCGGCCGACCGGGTCGCCTCGGCCCTGACCTACTACTCCACCGGCTCCCCGCAGTTCGTCAGCGCCGACCGCACCACCACCTACGCCGTGCTGCGGCTGGCCGGGCAGGACACCGCGCAGCGGGAGGAGAACTACCGGGCGATCCGGGACGACCTGACCCGCGCCGAAGGGCTGGAGGTCAAGGTCGGCGGCACGGTGCCCACCACCGTCACCATCAACGAGCAGGTCTCCGAAGACATCGCCCGCGCCGAGATGCTGTCCCTGCCGGTGCTCATGGTGCTGCTGGTGGTGGTCTTCGGCGGGCTGGCCGCCGCCGCACTGCCACTGCTGACCGGGATGGTCGCCATCCTCGGCGCGTTCACCGTGCTGCACGCCATCGCACTGGCCACCGACCTGTCGATCTTCGCGGTCAACGTCGCCACGTTCCTGGGACTGGGGCTGGCCATCGACTACGGGCTGTTCATGGTCGCCAGGTTCCGCGAGGAGCTGCGGCGCACCCAGACGGTCGAGGACGCGCTGGGCGCGACCATGGCCACCGCCGGGCGCACCGTGCTGATCTCCGGGGTCACGGTGGCCATCTCCATGGGCGGCCTGGTCCTGTTCCCGCAGATCTTCCTGAAGTCGATGGGGTACGGCGGGGTGGCCACCGTGGTGGTCGACATGATCGCCGCGCTCACCCTGCTGCCCGCGGCGCTGGCGGTGCTCGGCCCCCGCGTCAACGCCCTGTCGCTGCGCCGCCGCTCCGCCGCGTCCGCCGCGGAGCCGGCCCGCGGAGGCGGCTGGCACCGGACGGCGAGCACGGTGATGCGGCGCCCGGTGCTGTACGCGGTGGCCGCCACCGCGCTGCTGCTGGCCATCGGGGCGCCTTTCCTGCGCATCAACTGGGGCGGGGTCGATCCCCGGGTACTGCCTGAGGGTACCGAGGTCAGGGTCGTCAGCCACACCCTGGAACGCGACTTCCCCGGCAACGCCACCAGCCCCATCGACGTGGTGGTCCAGGGCCGCACCGACCCGGCCGCGCTCGCCGAGCGGCTGCGCCAGATGCCCGGGGTGACCGGCGCGACCGTCACCGGGCAAAGCGCCGAGGTCTCCCGCATCGCGGTGACCTTCGACGGGGACGCGCAGTCCGACGCCGCCCGCGACCTGGTCGAACGCATCCGGCAGATGCCCGCGCCGCCCGGTACCACGATCTACGTCGGCGGCGTCACCGCCACGGTGATCGACCAGCTCGACAGCCTCGCCGACACGCTGCCGCAGGTGGCGCTGGTGGTCGGGACGGCCATCTTCGTGCTGCTGTTCCTGGCGTTCGGCTCGGTGGTGCTGCCGGTCAAGGCGATCGCGGTCAATTTGCTGTCGCTGGCCGCCGCGTTCGGCGCCGTGGTGTGGATCTTCCAGGACGGGAACCTGTCGGGCCTGCTGGACTTCACCGCCACCGGCAGCATCGCCCCCGCCATGCCGATCCTGATGCTGTTGCTGCTGTTCGGGGTGTCCATGGACTACGAGGTGTTCCTGCTGTCGCGGGTCCGCGAGCAGTACGACCTGACCGGCGACAACACCGCCGCCGTCGCCGCCGGGGTGCAGCGCACCGGCGCCATCATCACCGGTGCCGCGCTGCTGCTGATGGTGGCGATCGGCGCGATGGCCACCTCGGGGGTGTCCTTCATCAAGCTGATCGGCGTGGGCATGGCGATCGCCATCGCCCTGGACGCCACCGTGGTCCGCCTGATCCTGGTCCCCGCCGCCATGCGCCTGCTGGGCCGCGCCAACTGGTGGGCCCCCGGCCCCCTGGCCCGCCTCTACCGCCGCTACGGCATCCGCGAGGAGGAGAACCCCAAGCAGGAACGCGACCTCATCCCCGCCTGAGGCCGGCCCCCATCACAGCCAGAGGTCCCGGAGCCGAATCGCTCCGGGACCTCCCACGTCCCGTCTCTCTGGACAGCGAAACCGCAGACCCCGGCCGGATCAGCCGAACAACTGCTCGCTCGACTCCACCGTCACCGCTCGCCTGATCCACCGCGCCAGTAGATCGAGATCATCACACCCGGTGATCCGTTCCCGAACCCGCTCCGAGACCTCCAGCCCCCGAGCCTCCAGGAACGCCACAAGAGCCCTGGCCTGCCCCTTCTTGAAGCCCTCCTTGAAGCCCTCCTTGAACCCCTCCCTGAAGGCCTTGCCGAGGAAAGGCCCCGTGTACTTGGGAGGCACAGTGCTCATGGCCCTCTCCAGGACCACCGAGGCGAGCTCAAAGCGGCTCGTCCCTCCGGGCCCTCCGCTTCCCGGCTCACTGCAGCGACCAAGGCGCACAGCCTGTTCGAATCAGTCGAACAACTGCTCGGCCGACTCCACCACCGCCGCCCGCTCGATCCACCGCTCCAGCAGATCGCGATCGGTGCACCCCATGATCCGCTCCCGAACCCGCTCCGAGACCTCCAAACCCCGAGCCTCCAAGAACTTCACCAGAGCCTTGGCCTCACCTTCGTTGAAGGCCTTGCCGAGAAAGGTTCCCTTGTATTCGTAGGTCACGGTGTTCATGATCTCCTCCAGGGCTGCCAGGGCAGGCCCGGACAGTTGCGACAGGACATATTGATGGTATTGGAAGGCGGTGTCGGGGTCGGGGACGCTCAGGGCGGCGCAGTAGGCGTCCAGGACCTGAGTGCGTTCGGGGCGGTCACTGTGCGCCAGGGCGCTTAGAACCGACAATTCAGGCATTCGGCAGGCCTGTTCGATGTCGGTCACCACCGGCAGTTGTGCAGGTCCCAGGACCAGGGGTTTGAGCACCCATTCCGGTCCGCCTTCCGGGCCCAGGTCGATCGGTTCGGCGCAGGCCTCGGCCACCGCGTCCGTCGGGCACAGCACCAGCAGCGTCACCGGGCATCGGCAGCGGGCGCGCAATGCGGCCAGATAGGCCGGCCAGGTGTACCTCTTGTCCTCTTTGTACTGGAGCTGCACCTCCACGATGATTCCCAGGTCGGGCGGGGAGCCGTCGCCGACGAGGACGGTGGCGTCGCAGCGCAGCTCCTTGGGCTTGACGTCGTTGAAGGTCTCCGAGCCCAACGTGACCTTCGCGCGCTCGGGGACCTTCACCCCGTAGACCATCCGGAGCAGTTCGGGGGCGAGTGTCGGCCGGTTCCGGAACAGCTCCAGCGGCATCTCGTGTTCCAGAGAAGGCATGCGGAGAACAATAGCCGGATCAGTCCTTAGAAATCAGGTCAATATCAGAAAACCTGTTATTCATGGGATCATGCAGGACCAATTTCTAGGTGTTTGCCAAATTTGACCGCTTCGTCCATCGGCAGCGGGAATCACCTTGAACGACCGGACGGACGCGCTCTGATCGGTCAAGATTTTTGAAGTTTTCTCAACAAAACGGAGCCGAACCGTACCGTCTTTCCGCCAGGGCGAAGGCGCGCCGGCCGCTCCCAGGGAGCGACCTTCCCCCGGCGGGGGTGTGAGCCTTCGCGGCTCTCCTCTGGACCGCCCCTCCCCCGCCTTCACCGGTGAACCCCTTTTCAACACGTGGCCCAAGACAGCGGGAACGGGAGCCTCGTCGGCGTCCGGTGCGGCGACGTTCCAGGTCACGGCGCCGTCCCCGCGTACGACCTGCGGAGACGGTGTCTTGAAAGAGGTTCGGCGCTCTGCGCCGGCCCGCGGACCGATGCCGCCTCCCGGCAACGCCGAATCGTCGAGAAACCCCAGTGCACGGCTCCGCGCCGCCCGGCAGGGCTCCTCGACCGGGGCCATCGACACCGCGCCTGCTGCTCTGCCACTATGACCACCAGGTCATTCGACTTCTCACCAGGAGATTCATGCGCAGCATCCTCGTCACCGGTGCCGCCCGCGGCATCGGCCGGGCGATCGCCGAACTGTTCCTGTCCCGCGGCTGGCGGGTCGGCATGTACGACGTGGACGCCGAAGCCGTGGCGGAGGCCGCGGGCGGACGGCCTCACGCGGTCTCCGGGCGGCTGGACGTGCGGGACGAAGCGAACTGGCGCGCGGCGCTCGCCGACTTCTGCGGCGACGGCGGGCTGGACGTCCTGGTCAACAACGCGGGAGTGCTGTCCTCCGGGCCGTTCGCAAGCATCGACGCCGCCGCCCACCGCCGCATGGTGGAGGTGAACGTGCTGGGCGTGGTGTACGGCGCCCTGGCCGGTCACCCCTACCTCAAGCGCTCCCGCGGCACGCTGCTCAACCTGTGCTCGGCCTCGGCCCTGTACGGCCAGCCTGCCCTCGCCACCTACGGCGCCACCAAGTCGGCGGTCAAGTCGCTCACCGAGGCCCTGGAGCTGGAGTGGCGCGGCCAGGGCATCCGGGTGCGGAGCCTGGTCCCGCTGTTCGTGGCCACCGACATGGGCCTGCGGGACGTCCAGGGCGCCGCGAGCGTCAAGCGCCTGGGAGTGCGCCTCACCCCCGAGCAGGTCGCCGCCACGGCCTGGCGCGTGGTGCACGAACGCGACTTCCCGCTGCGCGCCCCGCACCGCGTCGTCGGTGCTCAGACCAAGCTCCTGGCCGCCGCGTCGGCCTTCTCCCCCCTGTGGATGGCCCGCCTGGTCGCCCAGCGCATCGCCCGCTGACCCATGGCGCCGTCCTCGTAAGGCGTCCGGCCAACAACACGGCTGCAAGAGAGCCGCGGCGCTCACACCGGGACCCGGCCGTCTCATAGGCCGCTCATCCGTCCCGGCGCATTGCCCCGATCAGCGCGCCTCTTTCCGCAGCCGGGGCGCAGGAGGCGGCCTCAGGCCACGGGGTGGCTGGAGTCCCGGCGCAGGACGGTCAGGATGTGGTCGGCGATGTCCTGGGCCTGGCGGTCGCGTTCGGCCTTGGTGAGGGGGCGGTCGCGGCCGGGGGTGCGGATCATCCGGCCGACGACGCTGCCGATCATCAGGTCGGAGACCAGTTCGGGAGTGACGTCGGGGGGCAGTTCGCCGCGTTCGATGGCGGCGTCCAGGACCTGGTGGACGACGGCGAAGCGGGCGCGGACGAGCTGCTGGACCTTCTCGTCCAGCCAGCGGGGGTAGTGCACGGATTCGACCAGGACGCGCGGCAGCACCAGGGCCTTGGGGCCGATGAACATGTCGACGACCTGCTCGGCGGCGTAGGTCAGGCAGGAGGGCAGGTCGTCCAGGTCGAGCCAGGGGGGCGGCATCTCGGCGACGCGTTCCAGGGCGGCCAGCAGCAGCTCTTCCTTGGTGGGCCAGCGGCGGTACAGGGCGGTCTTGCTGACCCCGGCGCGGCGGGCGGTGGCGTCGAGGTTGAACCCGGCCCAGCCGACCTGCCCGTAAAGGCTGAGCGCAGCCTTGAGGATCCGCTCGTCGATGGTGGGGTCGGCGGGTCTGCCGCGGGTCGTGGCCTTGCTCGACACCCGCCCAGTGTGGCACAGGGGGTTCGGGGTGGGCGGATCGGGCATAGGGGCGAAGGTCCCTTGACGTGGCCAGAACCGGATTCTACCGTCCCTTTAACGACGAACTTCGTCGTTAAAGGCGCCGGGACGGCCATCTCCGGCCCAAAGCGGCCGTCCCCGGTGCCGCCCCGCCCATCACCCCCGGCCGCGTCCCCGGCCCACGGCACGCGGCCCCTTGTGGAAAGGCAGCCGATGAGCACGACCATGACGGTTCAGGAGGCGGGACGGGCACTGGCGGACCCGACCGCCTACGCCGACGAGGCGAGGCTGCACGAGGCGCTGGCCCTGCTGCGCCGCGAAGAGCCGGTGCACTGGGTCGAGGCGCCGGGCTACAACCCGTTCTGGGCGATCACCAAGCACGAGGACGTGCTGGAGATCGAGCGCAACAACAACCTGTTCCTCAGCTACCCCCGCCCGATGCTGCTGACGGCCGAGCTGGACGAGATGCAGCGGCAGCAGCGCGAGCAGGGCATGGAGCTGCGGACCCTCGTCCACATGGACGACCCCGAGCACAAGAAGATGCGGGCGATCACCGCCGACTGGTTCAAGCCCCGCTCGCTGCGCCGCCTGGAGGGGCGCATCCGGGAGCTGGCCAAGCGCTATGTGGACCGCATGGCCGAGCTCGGCGGCGAGTGCGACTTCGTCACCGACGTCGCCTCCCAGTTCCCGCTGTATGTGATCCTGTCGGTGCTCGGGCTGCCCGAATCCGACTACGGGCGGATGCTCAAGCTCACCCAGGAGCTGTTCGGCGGCGACGACCCCGAGCTGCAGCGAGGCGCCAACGCCGAGGACACCATGGCGGCGCTGATGGACTTCTTCGAGTACTTCAAGGAGCTGACCGCCTCCCGCCGCGCCAACCCGACCGACGACCTGGCCTCGCTGATCGCCAACGCCGAGGTGGACGGCGAGCCGCTGTCAGACGTCCACACCTTCTCCTACTACACGATCGTCGCCTCCGCCGGCCACGACACCACCAGCTCGGCCATCGCCGGCGGCCTGCACGCCCTGATCGAACACCCCGACCAGCTCGCCCGCCTCCAGGCCGACCTGTCGCTGATGCCGCTGGCGGTGGACGAGATGATCCGCTGGGTCACCCCGGTCAAGCAGTTCACCCGCACCGCCGCCGAGGACACCGAGATCCGCGGGGTGCGCATCGCCAAGGGCGAGTCGGTGCTGCTGTCCTACCCGTCGGCCAACCGGGACGAGGACGTCTTCGAAGACCCCTTCCGCTTCGACGTGGGCCGCGACCCCAACAAGCACCTGGCCTTCGGCTTCGGCGTTCACTACTGCCTGGGCGCCCGCCTGGCCAAACTGGAGGCCCGCATCTTCTTCGAAGAACTGGTCCCCCACCTGGAGTCCATCGAACTGGCCGGCGAACCCCAACTGATCGCCACCACCTTCGTCGGCGGCCTCAAACACCTGCCCATCCGCTACACCCTCAAGAGCTGACCCAGCCCCACCGCCCGGCCCGAGGCGTTCGGCCTCGGGCCGGGCGTCTATCCGGCAGCGGACTCGGGCCGAGCAGCGGCGGATTCGGGCGGGACGGCGGTGGAGCGCACCTGGTGGAGGACCGAGATCATGACTTTGACGTCCGCCTCCTGGAAGATGTCCTCCGGACCGCAGGGCGCATAGGACTGGTCGTTCCACGGCGGCACGATCCTCATGGAGATCTACTCGGCCGAGCCAGACCTCGCTCGATTGCCAGAGACCCCGTACGCCGGGGTGTTCGGGGGCGATGGTCTCAGCGGTCGCCACGATGCCGCGCCCGGAGTGATCTCAACCGGTGCCGTGCAAGGCCGCATCCCCTTCCAGGCAAATCACGCGAAAGCGAATTAACGCTTCCCGCTCTTTCCCGGGTGACCATTGCCGATCGTCCCCGGAAAAAAATATTTGAGAGCTTTCCTTGCTCAAGCCACGGCGCGCGCGTCATGCTCATTCCGACACTCGTCAAGCCTTCTCTCGGGACGGGCGCCCAAAAGGCTGAGGGATCTTCCGCACAGGACTTCAACCTTCACACGGCATGGCTCCTCATCCCGAGTGAATGTCTTGGAGGGGAGCGCCAGATGAGCAAAGAGCGAAGCAGGGACGGCGAGGGAGAGCGGGGGAAGCACCGGAAGCCGACGCCCTGTTCCATGTGCCACGGCACGGGCAAGGTCAAGATCTCGCTGGACAACAAGCAGGTCGAGCGCGGCTGCGTGGGCTGCGGGGGCACCGGGAAGGTCTGATGGACATCGAAGGGGCCGTCAAAGCGGTGCCGCGTGAGCCGTTCATTCCGGACACCATATGGGTGTTCGAAGGAGAGGGAATGGTTCCGCTGTCCCGGGCGGACGATCCGGAACGCTGGGCGGCCATCGTGCGGTCCGGGGAGCCGGTCGTCATTCAGGTGGATGACGGGAAGAGCTCTGAACTTCCTCTGTGGCCGACCAGTTCCAGTAGCGCCCCTGAGATCGTGGTGGAGATGCTCAAGGCACTGCGGCTCGAAGCGGGGATGCGGGTGCTGGAAGTCGGCACCGGCAGCGGATGGAACGCGGCGCTGCTGGCTCACCTGCTGGGGCCACAGAACGTCACCACGGTGGAAGTGGACGCGACGCTCGCCGTCCAGGCCCGGCGGGCGTTGCACCGGGCCGGCTACCCGGTCACGGTCGTGGCCGACGACGGGGAGAAGGGATACCCGCCGAACGCCCCGTACGACCGGATCATCGTCACCGCCGCCGCGTGCGAGGTCCCGTACGCCTGGGTGGAGCAGACCCGCCCCGGCGGATTGATCCTCGTCCCCTGGGGGCCGACCGTGCACCCCGACGACCCTCTGGCCGTCCTGACCGTGTCGGCGGACGGCATGGCAGAAGGCCGGTTCGTCGGCCCCGCCTGGTTCATGCCGCTGCGGGGGCAGCGGAAGTCTCAAGCCGTCGCCCACCAGACCCGAGAGCGATGGGTGAAGCTCGGCAAACCCGACTGCACCCGCTTCGGAGTCACGGTCTCCCCGGAGGGCCAGCGGATCTGGCTCGACAGCCCCCACAACGTTCTTTGACCACACTCAAAGGCATGCCGCGGCACGCGGGGATCCCACCGTCGCCAGGCCCATCGACCAGGTGAAGAGCTGGAAGTTCATGCCGTCACCAGTGGCAAGAACGACAACCGGTGATGCGGTTCTCCGGAGGAGTCAATACGGCTGCCGTACCTCTGAGGGGCAATCCTTGCCCCCGGTCCGGGGGCCGGACAGCGTCTACCAACCCTCGTCCGGAAGGTAGTAGGCGAGATACGTCAGCGCGCACCGCACCACAAGTCGTGGCGACCAGCTTTGATCTCAGCGAGCAGGGTTGTGAGATGCCGTCTGCCGATCGTGAGGTGTCCAACGTGAGGATTCTTGCTGTCACGGATGCCGATCACGTTCGGTAGGGCAGCCAGCTCGACGCACCCACCATGTTCACCTCCGCTGTGGCTGCTCTTACGCCAGGTGGCGCTACTGAAGACGTTCATCGCAATCTCCCACCCGGACGGCAAACTCATCCCAGTTCGAAGAGTCGATAACGGCCGGCCCCGTCCGGAAGGCACTGGACGGGACACGTCGGTCCGTGCTGCGTCACAGGTCGTAGTGCCCGGCCTTGATCTTACGAAGCAGGGAAGCAAAGACCCGCTTACCGACCTGGAGGTGCCCAGCGGCAGGGTTCTTGCTGTCCCTAACCCCTACGACGCCCGGCGCGCTAGCCAGCTCGACACAGTCGCCGTACTCGCCGCCGCTGTGACTACTCTTACGCCAGGCGGTGCTGTCAAAGGTGCTCACCGCAGACTCCTCACTGGACGAAGAATCCAGCCCCTGATCCGAGGTTCTGTGACGGGGACCGGTCCCGCCTAGGAACACCAGGCGGGACGCACCGGCCCACACCACATCACAGGTCGTACCGACCAGTCTTGATCTCGCAGAGCAGCGCGGCAAAACTCCGCTTACCGATCTGAAGGTGTCCAGCGGCAGGGTTCTTACTGTCCCTGACCCCTACGACGCCCGGCGCGCTAGCCAGCTCGACACAGCTACCGTGATCGCCGCCGCTGTAGCTGCTCTTACGCCAGGTGGCGTTGCTGAAGGTACTCATCACGGACTCCCTGTCCAAACGGCAATCCCTCTTCACCCGAAGGGTCGATGAGGCGTGTCAGTCCCACCCTGAGGGAATCAGGGGCGACATGTTGGCCAGCGCTGCATCAGAGGTCGTAGTGACCGGCCTTGATCTCACGGAGCAGGGCAGCAAAGTCCTGCTTTCCGATCTGGAGGTACCCAGCGGTGGGGTTCTTGCTGTCCCTGGCACCGATCATGCCCTGGAAGGTCGTCAGCTCCACGCAGTCACCACTACCGCCGTAGCTGTGGCTGCTCTTCCGCCAGGCGGCGCTACTGAAGACGTTCATCGCAATCTCCCACCCGGACGGCAAACTCATCCCAGTCCGAAGAGTCGATAACGGTCCGGTCCCGCCGGAGGGCACCGAACGGGACACGTCGGTCCGTGCTGCGTCACAGGTCGTAGTGACCGGCCTTGATCTCACGAAGCAGGGAAACAAAGACCCGCTTACCGACCTGGAGGTGCCCAGCGGCAGGGTTCTTGCTGTCCCTGATGCCGACTACACCGGGCTTGGCAGCGAGTTCGACGCAGTCGCCACTGCCCACATCGCTGTAGCTGCTCTTACGCCATTCAGCGTTCCTAAGCTCGCTCATAGCTCCTCTCGGATCTGTCTGATCATCTGAGCGGTGGCCTTGGTTGGCAGGGCTACCGCCCGGGATAGATCGAACGTCTCATCAAGAGCGGCTAGGTGACTAGGGGAGTCCACCATGTGTCCCGTGCCGCCCGGTCCCTCCACATAGGCAAGAGGGGCTTTCCCGGTAAACGAGAGTATCTCGAACCCACCTACGAGCCCAGGGTACTCACCAGCGTCTGCCGGGACGACTTGCAGGGTAACGTGAGGTTTATTCATCTCTGCCTCAAGGCGTTCGAGCTGAGCTCGATGCACATCCACCCCACCGACGACTCGGCGCAATGCAACCTCGTCCAACACAACGACGAGGCGTGGCGGGTGCTCCCGGGTCAGAACTTCTTGCCTTCTCATACGCTCGGCGACGATCACATCCACGTTATTGCGGAACGGACCAGACATAACTATTGCCCGTGCGTACTCCTCGGTTTGCAGGAGCCCGAAGATCAGGTTGGGCATGCAGGCCCTGATGACAGCAGCCTCGAACTCATGCTCAGTCTGCGCGCGGCCTGGCTGCGACAGCCGCTCTCTCAGCACGAGCTGCCAATGCTCACTGAAGTACGTAGTGCCGAGTGCAGCATCTAGCTGGCGAGCAACCGCCTCGTCCGGAGACTTCACACCACGTTCAAGCCTGCTCAGGTAGCTGGCGCTGCACGCGACTTTGTTACCTAGCTCCTCCAGCGACCAGCCCCGTTGTTCTCGAAGAGTGCGAATCTTCCAGCCAAACCTTGCAGCGAGTGAGCTGTTGGGATCAATCGGGTTGGGAGGTCTGCCCACGTTTACCCCTTTTGTTTTTGCCATCGGGGGTAGCCACGAAAAGCACTCACAAGGTTACGTCGCATGAGTGACGCTGTGGGGGCGTTTCGACACACAAAACGATCGAATCCTTCCCGTCCCGAGGACTCCCAGATGACCCGAATGGCATTCGCCCCTCAGTGCAAGCAGACCCTCGCTCTCGTCCGTCCCGATGCCGATGAACGGGCGCCCGGAAGAGTGCGGGAATGGGCCGCGAAGACATTGGCGCGCTGGGGCCTGTCCGGCGGCCTCGCCGCCGATCTCAACAGCGTCCTCACGGAACTGGTCACGAACTCCTGGCAGGCCGGTGCGGACGAGCTGCTCGTCCTCATGGAACTGCACCGGGAGCGAGGGCTGGTGGACGTGGCGGTGTGGGACGACGCGCCGGGTTTCCCGGTCAAACGGGAGCCGGACTTCGCCGCCGAGAGCGGGCGAGGGCTGTACCTGGTGGAGGCGCTGACCGTCGCATGGGGGTTCGAGCCCGACCCCGGCGGCGGGCCGGGCAAGACGGTGTGGGCCACCCTGTGCCTTGGCGGGGACGGCGATGCGGCCTGAACGGGTCGCGGCCGAGCTGGATGCGCGTACTCCCGGCTGGGCCATCCTCTTCGGCCGCTACAGCGGGCAGTTGGTCGCCCTGCACCTGAACGGGCCGGGCGTGGTGGCGGCGGGCAGCGTCGCCGAACTTCAGCGGCGCATGGCGCTCGTCGAGTCCGCCGCCCCGGCACGCCGGGCCCGTCATCTCCCGCGCCATGCCGCCCGGCACGGGCCGGACGGTGCTTGGGCGCCGCCGAGACCGGCCGCACCCCCGGGTGACAGTGTGCGCGGACCGGGGAACGGCTATCGGTGAAGCACTCCCCATCCCCGCCTTGTGGACGGGTATCGGCCGGGTCGAAAGCCTTTCGCCCCTCACTGGCGGGTCCGTGGCCCTAGCATGGCGGGGTTGAACCGTTTGTAACGGAAGAGGTACGCATGAGTGAGCAGGAAGCCTCCGACGGCGTCATCATCGAGTTCATCGACGCCGCCGACGTCCCGGACGAGCACCGCAAGGACAACAAGATCTTCGCTCCCGGCACCAAGGCGGTCACCATGCGGAGCGCCAACGACCCCGACGGGCCCACGCTGTACTTCACCGAGGCCGAATGGGACGCGTTCGTGGCCGGGGTGAAGGACGGCGAGTTCGACGACCTGCTGGAGGACCTTCCCCCGGAGGACTCCCCCCAGAAGTGACCGGCGAGCCGCCGAGGCCCGCCCCGAGCCTTCGGAAACCACGGGCCGGAGCGTCGCCGGTTATCTCGTGCGGCACGCCCGTCCCGGGGAGCTCGCCGGTCGGCTCACGGTTCCCGGTCATCGCCCCCTGGTCCCCGCCGAGACAGCGGCGGGGACCGTGTGTTCTTCGGCAGGTCAGCTCTTCAGCAGGGCGGTGACGCGGGCGGCTGCCTCGGGGATGGGGACGGTGTCGGTCCGGCCGGTGGCGCGGGTCTTGATCTCCACGGTTCCGGACTTCAGGCCGCGTTTGCCGACGGTGACGCGGTAGGGGATGCCGATCAGCTCGGTGTCGGCGAACTTGGCGCCGGGACGCTCGTCCCGGTCGTCCAGGATCGTCTCCACGCCGGCGGCGGCAAGGGCGGTGTAGATCTGCTCGGCGGCCGCGGTGACCTGGTCGTCGCGGGGGTCCAGCAGGGTGACCGCGACGTCGAACGGGGCGATGCCGGCCGGCCAGCGGAGGCCGGAGTCGTCGTGGCCGGTCTCGGCGATCGCGGCGATGGCCCGTTCGACGCCGATGCTGTAGCGGCCCATGAGCGGGGTGATCTCGGTGCCGTCGGGGCCCAGCACCCGGGCGCCCAGGGCCTCGGTGCAGCGGCGGCCGGGCTTGCGCAGGTGGGCGACCTCGATGGCGGGGGTGGTCTCCAGGGCTTGCCCGCAGGAGGGGCAGGGTTCGCCGGCGCGGGCCCGGCGCAGGTCGGCCCAGGCGGTGACGGCGATGTCGCGGGCGATGTCCACGCCGCGCACGTGGACGCCGTCGGTGTTGGCGCCGGTGGTCATGTCGCGCCGGCCGCGCAGCGCCTCGTCGGCCAGGATCGGCAGGTCGCTGCCGGGCGGCAGGGTGGCGGTGACCGCGCCGAGGCTGCCGGGGTGGGCGCCCAGGGTCTGGAAGATCTCCTCGGGGTCGGCGGGGCGGACGGCGGCGGCGCCGGTGGCGTCGGCCAGTTTCCGTTCCGCCAGGGCGTGGTCGCCGCGCAGCAGCACCAGGGTGAGGCGGCCGTCCACCCGGTAGACCAGGGTCTTGATCTGCCGGTCGGCGGGGACGCCGTGCCGGGCGGTCAGCTCCTCGATCGTCTTGGCGTGCGGGGTGTCGAAGCGTTCGGGTTTCTCCGGGCCGGGGCCGTCGGTCACCGGGGCGAGCCGGGAGGCGGCCGTCTCGGCGTCGGCGGCGTACCCGCAGGCCGGGCAGCGCACCACCGCGTCATCGCCGGCTTCGGAAGGGCACAGGAACTCCAGTGAGCCGCCGGGGCCCTGGGCTTCGATGACGGGGAGGCCCAGCCGCTGGAAGATCCGCCGGTAGGCCTCGCGGTGCGCCTGGAACGAGCCCTCCAGCGCGGCCTCGTCGGCGTCCAGGCTGTAGGCGTCCTTGAGGGTGAACTCGCGGAGCCCGAGCAGGCCGGAGCGGGGGCGCGCCTCGTCGCGGAAGGCGGTCTGGAACTGGTACCACAGCTGCGGCAGCCGCCGATAGGAGCCGAGTTCGGTGGCCAGGGAGGCGACGACCTCCTCGTGGGTCGTCCCCAGCGCCGCCTCGGCGCCCTTGCGGTCGGTCAGGCGGAACGTCTCCTCGCCTGAGGCGTCCCACCGGCCGTTGCGCCGCCACAGCTCGGCCGGTTGCAGGGCGGGCAGGAGGACTTCCTGCGCGCCGATCCGGTCCATCTCCTGCCGGATCACCTCGATGATCTTCGAACGGACGCGGGCGGCGGGCGGCAGCAGCGAGTAGTGGCCCGCCGCGAGCCGCCGGATGAACCCGGCGCGCACCAGCAGCCGGTGGCCGGCCGTCTCGGCGTCGGCCGGGTCCTGTCGCAGTGTCGGCGCATAGAACCGGGACCAGCGCATGCAGGACGCCCCTATGACCTCGCTCGACGATCGCTGAGGAGAGGAAGTCTAGGCGTCCTGCGCCTGGGGCCGGGCTCGGTGCACCAGGGCGTCGGCCTGCATGCGGATCTGGTCCGCGCCTTCGATGACGCTCTCGAGCGCCCGCTTCCACCCTTCGTAGATGACGCCGTCGGTGAGGACCGGGGCGCTGCTGATCAGCCGGTCGAGCCGGCGTCTTCCCTCTGATACGTCGTGGCCGCGCTGCTGCGCGAGGTCCAGGGCGCCCCTGGCCGCGTCCACGTGCTGCATGGCCCGCACCCGCAGCGAGTCGCAGTCCGACAGCCTTTGGAACACCGTCGCGGTCAGACCGCTTATCGACGCCGCGAGAGAGTTCATCGCCGCCGCCAGCTCGTCGAACCTTGCGGCCATTCCCCAAAGCGTCTGCGTGCACTCCTTGCGCAGGTGCTTTTCCCGTGAGGCGGCGATGATGGGGACGTCTTCCGCCAATCTGGCGTATACGTCCATCAGTTCTTGGGAGGTGTCCTTCACGGGGGTGAACTCCCGTGTGAAGTCGTTCACGATCTTCTCACGGTAGGCGGCGGGAAATCTGTGGAGTTGCGGCAATCCCGCCAGTTCGCGAAGCCGCTCGTCCGCGGTGCGCAAGGCGGTGTCGAGCTTGCGGAACGCGTCCGCCGCCACGGCTGCCGCCTCTGCCATCTCCTTGTTCCGGCGGCCGAACATTGACCCCTCCCCCGGCAGGAATCAAGAGCTGGTCCATGATGGATGATCTTGCCTTGAAAGGTCAATGAGTATTTTTCAACACATGCCCCATGGGAGTGCATGAAACCACGCTCAAGGCATGACGGGAGGCGACCAACATACCAATGAAGTGGAAGCGCGGGAGACCAAAAACATCCAATAGTGCTTCCGATAATTACAAACGGACACACCGCAACAAACGCGCCAGATGTACCGAGAATCCCACGTGTCGTCCCCGCGGCGCCCCTTGAAGGTCCTCAGCAGACCGGCTGGTGCTACTGAGCGTCCCTTCGCGAGGTCTTCTCGGTGACCGAGGTCGCCGGAAGGTGAGGACGTTCAGGATCTGACACAGAACGCTGACAAGAGCGCAAACGGGAGGGAATCCAACGCCGGTGGCGCCCGCCGGAGAAGCGGTCACGCCCGAGGGCGGCCCGGGCACGCTCTCCGCGCGTTGGGACGTCCTCAAGAAGGCACTCCCAGCGGCCTATGCCGTCGAAAACCCAAGTGCCGGCGAGGCCGCGAACGACATGAGGACCAGCGATGCGCTATGCCGGTGTCGTCCCGCCGTGCCGCCCCTCTGGAAGGAGACGGCACGGCGAGGCACAAGCGACAAGTGGCACCGGGACCGGGCGTTCCCGGCGTCTCAGGTCAGGGTGTTTGCGGGCACCGCGTCGCCCACCGATGCGACGGCAGCGCCTGTGACCTGCGGAAACA
>Ga0207864_1001905_pt1 | contig 21302 bp, 20 predicted proteins | sample HigsolmetaAR202D_FD_184834 | JGI IMG/M metagenome (GOLD analysis project Ga0207864, IMG submission 184834) | Ionic liquid and high solid enriched microbial communities from the Joint BioEnergy Institute, USA - AR20-2-D (SPAdes) (version 2) ... | reverse complement strand
GTCGACTACATCAGCGTCGGGCCAATCTGGGAGACGCCGACCAAAGCGGGGCGGCCGGCCGTGGGGCTGGGCCTGGTCGGCTACGCCGCCGAGCACGCGGCGCGCCCCTTCTTCGCGATCGGCGGCATCGAGCCGGGCAACGCCGGGCAGGTGGTGCGCGCCGGGGCGCGGCGGATGTGCGTGGTGCGGGCGATCCGCGACGCCGAGGACCCGGAGGCGGCGGCGGAATCGCTGCGGCGCGCCTTCGCCGCGGCGGGCGAGGAAGGGCGCCAAGACGAGATGCTGCGACGGCCGGCGACCTGGCGCGGGGTGGCGCCCGGTGGCTGAGGCGCGCCCGCCGAAGCGCAAGCGGCGCGGTGCCGACGCGATGGCGCGGGGCTACGCGCGGGCCGAGCGCCGCAACCGAGAAGCGCGCGAAGCGCTGCGCCCGCTGGCCGAGGGCGAGCGGCCGACCGTGGTGACGGTGGCGGCGGTGCTCTGCGCGCTCGTCGCGGCGTCGATCCTCGTCGGCTGGCTGGCGGGGGTCGAGGTGGACGGCAGGCGCCCGCACGTGACCCAGGTGCTGGCCCCGGCCCTGATCATGGGCACGATGGCCTGGGGAATGTGGCGCGCCCGCTACTGGGCGGTGCTCGGCTTCCAGCTCGTGCTCGTCTTCCTCATCTTCAGCGCCGTCACCGGGCTCGCCCTGCGCGCCTCGACGGTGGCCCAGTTCGCCGCCACGCTGGGGCTGCTGGCCGTCGCGGGCACCTTCTTCGTCCTCATGGTGAAGGCGATGGCCCGGATCCAGATGCCGACCCGCCTGCCGCGCGAGTAGGCCCGAAGCCCGAGGCGGGACTCGTATAGGCTCAGGTGCCCCGATGCCCCAATCCTTCGACACGATCGTGATCGGCGGCGGGCCGGGCGGGTACGTGGCCGCGATCCGCTCGGCGCAGCTCGGCCGCCGCACGGCCGTCGTCGAGCGAGACAAGCCGGGGGGGCGCTGCCTCAACTACGCCTGCATCCCGGCGAAGACCATCCTGCGCTCGGCGGAGCTGTTCCACGAGGCGGCCAACGGGGCCGAGCTGGGCGTGGTCGCCAAGGACGTCTCGCTCGATTGGGAGGCGGTGCAGGCGCGCCGCGCCAAGGTCTCCCAGACGCTCTCCGACGGCGTGCAGATGCTGTGGAAGAAGGGCAAGATCGAGCTGATCGCCGGCAGCGGCTCGCTCACCCCCGAGGCGAACGTCAAGGTCGGCGACGAGGTCTACGAGGCCGAGCAGGTAGTGCTCGCGACGGGCTCGGTCGCGGTGCCGATCCCCGGCACCGAGTTCGGCGACCGCGTGCTGGACACCTGGGGCGCGTGGTCGCTGCCCGAGCTGCCACGCAAGATCGCCGTGGTCGGCGCCGGTGCCTCCGGCTCGGAGCTGGCCTCCGCCTACGCGCGCTTCGGCACCGAGGTGATCCTGATCGAGATGCTCGACCAGATCCTCCCCGCCGAGGACAAGGACATGGCGAAGGTCGTCGAACGGGCGTTCAAGAAACAGGGGATCGAGGTCTCCACCGGGACCCCGGTCGAGCGCGTCGAGGCGGGCGCGGACTCGGTCAAGATCGCCTACGGCGACAAGGAGGCGGAGGTCGACTACCTCTGCATCGCCGGCGGGCGCGCCCCCGACGTCGAGGGGCTGGGCCTGGCCGAGGCCGGGGTCGAGCTGGAGGAGAACGGCAAAGTCAAGGTCGACGCCTACCAGCAGACGACCAACCCGAAGGTCTACGCGATCGGCGACCTGGTGAACGCGAAGGCGCTTGCCCACAAGGCGTCCGAGGAGGGCGTGGTCGCGGTCGAGAAGGCGGCCGGAGTCGAGACCCACCCGGTCGACCAGGAGCGGATCGTCGGCGCCACCTTCTGCCACCCGCAGGTGGCCTCGGTGGGGATGACCGAGGCGCAGGCGCGCGAGACCGGCCGCGAGATCAAGGTCGGCAAGCAGAAAATCGCCGGCGAGGGCGCGGGCACGGTCTACGACGACAAAGACGGGTTGGTGAAGCTGGTCGTCGACGCGGAGTTCGGCGAGCTGCTCGGCGCGCACGTGGTCGGCAACCGGGCCTGCGACATGATCGCCGAGCTGGTGGCGGCGATGGCGCTGGAGGGCGGCTACCAGGAGCTGTCGCGGATCGTCCACCCGCATCCGACGGTGTCGGAGGCGGTGCTGGACGCTGCCCGGGCAGTCGACGGCTGGTCGATCCACGCCTGAGCGCCCGCGCGCGGCAGGCGGCTCTCAGCGGGTCGGCAGCAGCGCCCGATCCGCGCGCAGCGGCGGGGCCGCGGCGCCGCTCGCGTCACGGACGGTGACGAGCAGCCGCACCTTGCGCGCCGCGCGGCGGGCGCGGACCAGCGCCGCCTTGCGAGCGGGAAGCTTGAGCCGGATCGCCTTCGTGCGGCCGGCGGGGATGCGGAACTCCTTCGCGGGGGCGAGGCGGACGACGCGCCGCTTGGCGCCGAAGCGGACCTTGGACCGGGTGCGGAGCGTCAGCCGGCCCTCGCAGCGAGCGCTCGCCTCCGACAGGCAGCGCAGCCGCACCACCGCCACGCCGCCGCGGGCCAGCCGCAGCTTGCCCTTCGGCACCGCGACGAGCCGCGTCGGCCCCGAGGGCGGCGTCGGCCCCGAGGGCGGAATCGGCACCAACTCGTAAGGGCCGCTGTCGCAGCCTGCCTGCGGGCGCGGCACGCCGCGCTGGTCGAATGGCAGGCATGCGGTCGCGAAACCGATCGCCGGGCTTCCGGGCTGCAGGTCGTAGACGGGCGTCGGGCCGCCGTGCAGGGCGAGCGTCCCCAGCAGCGGGTCGACGCCCGGGCGGTCGGCGGGGCCGATCGCGCAGGTGGCCCCGTCTTCGACGTTGCCCCCGAGCGAGACGACCGGGTCCGCCAGTTTGCAGTTTGCCGGTGCGCTGTTGGCGGCGAGAACGGTGTCACGGATGGTCAGCGCTTTGGCGCTCAACGTGCCGCCGGTCCCGGGTGGTTCGACGGTGTTGTGGACGAGCGCCGAAGCGGTGACCTCGAGCCCGTCGTTGCTCCTCACCGCCGGCCCTTGGCCGGAGTTGAAAGCGAAGGTGCTGTTGACGATCTTGACCAACGCGTTGGCCTGTTTCGCCGAGCCGCTCACGCCTTCGGCCACGTTGTGCCCGAAGTAGCTAGCTTCGACCGTCAGCGGCCCGTTCGTCTGGACGCCGCCGCCGCCCCCCGAGCGCGTGTTGTCGACGATCGCGACGCGGCGGAGGGTGAGCGCGGCGTTGTTCTGGATCGCGCCCTCGCCCTCGCGGATCGTCAGGTCCCGCAGCACGGTCGGGGACGCTTCCCCCATGAGGAGGAAGACGAACTGTTCGGCGTTCCCTTTCACCACCGTGCGGTCGGCCCCGTCGCCCCTGATGAGCAGCGGTTTCGTCACTTCGATCCAGGACATGCCCGGGCCGATCGTGTAGGGCTGGTCGGAGGCGGGCAGCACCACCTCGTCCAGTTCCGCGGTCAGGTTCGCTTTCGCGACCGCCTCGCGCAGGGTGCAGTCAGTCGGTTGGCAGAGGCCGGGCAGCGGGTCGTCGGTGCGCGTGACGGTGATCGTCTCCGGCCCGCGGTCGGCACAGCCGCCAGCAGCACCGCGGCGATCGCGGCCGTGGCGGCGATCGCTCGTCGGCTCGGCACGCCGCAATCTTCCCAGAGCCGCCCCCGGCAGGCCGAGCGGCCTGGACCGATGGACGACCCCGGCCCGGCCCCCGGCCCGCCGCCCCGCCCCAGGGGCCACTCCTCGGGGCCCTTGTCCCAGCGTCCTCGTCGGCCCTGGCCCTGAGCCCTCGTCCCAGAGTCAAGACCCCTCGACTTTTGTGGCCCTCTGGGCGACAAACCGCCAACCCGGGTGGCGGAGGCCGCGGGAACGCGAGGCCTTTGTCGCCCACAGGGCTACAAACGGCAACCGGGGGGCGGGGCGGCTGGGGGGCGGGGGCTCGAGGAACCAGGGACCTTGTAGCCCACTGGGCTACAAACGGTAACCGGGGGGCGGGGGCGGCTGGGGCCGGGGGGAGGCAGAGGTCGGCGGGACGGTTAGGCTGGCGGCGTGGCGAGGGCGACGTTCTACTTCGACCTCGGGTCCCCGTACGCGTACCTGGCCGCGGAGCGGATCAGCGGCCTGTTCGCCGAGGCGGGGCTGGAGCAGCCGGAGTGGCAGCCGGTCCTGCTCGGCAGCCTGTTCAAGCGCTTCGGCCGCTCGAGCTGGGGGCAGGGGCCCGACCGCGAGGAGGGGATCGCCGAGTGCGAGCGCCGCGCCTCCGCCTACGGTTTGCCGCCCTTCGCCTGGCCCGAGAACTGGCCCGGCGACATGCTGACCGCGATGCGCGCCGCCACCTTCGCCAAGCAGACCGGGCGCACCGTCTCCTTCGCACTCGCCGCCTTCCGCCAGCAGTTCGCGGCCGGGCGCGACCTCACCGACCCCGACAACGTCTGCATCGCCGGCGCCGCCTGCGAGCTGCACCCGCGGGCGCTGCTGAAAGCGGTGCAGACCGACGTCGTCAAACGAGCCCTGCGCGAGGCCACCGACCGGGCGGCGGAGCGCGGCGTGCGCGGCGTCCCCGCCGTGGTCGTCGGCGAGCAGGTCTTCTGGGGCGACGACCGGCTCGAGGAAGCGGTCGCGGCAGCGTCACGAGCCTGACCCCCGTTCGTCCGGAAGCGCCCGGCGCGCCGCCGCCGATCATTTAAGGTGGCAGCGGATGGCCGACCTGCCGGATGCCGCGACCTGTTACGAGCTGCTGGCGAAGATGGCCCTGATCCGCCGCTTCGAGGAGGAGGCCGGGCGCCAGTACCAGCGGGCCAAAGCGGGCGGCTTCCTGCACCTGGCGATCGGCGAGGAGGCGACGATCGTCGGCACCACCTCGGTGATGCGCGACGAGGACTACCTGATCGGGACCTACCGCACCCACGGCCACGCGCTCGCCCGCGGCACCGACCCGAGGCGGGTGATGGCGGAGCTGTTCGGCCGCGTCGACGGGACCAGCGGCGGGCGGGGCGGCTCGATGCACATCTTCGACGCCGAGCACCGGTTCATGGGCGGCTACGGGATCGTCGGCGGCAACCTGCCGCTCGCCGCCGGCCTCGCGCTCGCCTCCCAGTACAAGGGCGAGGACGCGGTCACCGTCTGCATGTTCGGCGACGGCGCCTCCAACACCGGCAACTTCGGCGAGACGATGAACCTGGCGGCGCTGTGGAAGCTGCCCGTCTTCTTCCTGGTCGAGAACAACCTCTACGGGATGGGCACCTCGGTGGAGCGGCACTCGGCGCAGACCGACCTCTCCAAGAAGGCGGAAGGCTACGGCGTGCCCGGCACGCGGGTGGACGGGATGGACGTGCTCGCGGTGCGCGAGGCGGTCGCCGAGGGGATCCGGGCGGCGCGCGAGGAATCGCGCCCGACGCTGCTGGAGGCGTTCACCTACCGCTACCGCGGCCACTCCGCCGCCGACCCCGAGGTCTACCGCAAGCGCGAGGAGGTCGAGGAGTGGCGGGAGAAAGACCCGATCGAGTCCTTCGCCAAGCGCTGCCTGGATGCCGGGGTGCTGGGCGAGCGCGAGGTGCGCGAAGCGCACGAGAAGGCGGAGGAGGAGGTGCAAGCGGCGGTCGAGTTCGCCGACGCCTCGCCGGAACCGCCGCTCGACACGCTCTATGAGCACCTGTACGCGCTGACCGAGCCCGGCGGCTGGTACGCGATCGACGAGCGCAGCCCGGAGCCGCACCGCGGCGAGCGCGAGGGCGAGATGCCGCAGGCGGCGCGCGAGCTGGCCGAGGCCGGGGCCGCCTACGCCGGGCAGCCGGAGGGGCCGCGCCCCAACCCGGCGGTGGCCGGCGACGCCCAGGAGGGGACCGAGCCCCGGGTCGCGGCCGAGCGCGAGGTCGACGCCGAGCCGGAGCCGGAGGACGGCGGCGCGGAGGGCGAGGGCTGATGGCGAAGCTGCGGATGCGCGAAGCGCTGCGCGACGCGATGGCGGAGGAGATGCGCCGCGACGAGTCGGTGTTCGTGATGGGCGAGGACGTCGGCGTCTTCGAAGGCGCGTTCAAGGTCACCGAAGGGCTGTTGGCCGAGTTCGGCGAGCGGCGGGTGCGGGACACCCCGATCTCCGAGAACACGATCGTCGGCACCGGGGTCGGGGCGGCGATGGCCGGTCTGCGGCCCGTCGTCGAGCTGATGACGGTCAACTTCTCGCTGCTGGCGCTGGACCAGATCGTCAACCACGCCGCCGCGATCCCCTACATGTTCAACGGCCACGTCAAGGTTCCGATGGTGATCCGGATGCCGGGCGGCGGCGGGCACCAGCTCGGCCCCACCCACTCGCACAGCTTCGAAGCGCTGTACCTGCAGGTCCCCGGGCTGCTGGTCGCCTGCCCCTCCACGCCGGCCGACGGCAAGGCGCTGCTGAAGGCGGCGATCCGCGACGACAACCCGGTCGTCTTCATCGAGCACGAGTCGCTGTACGGGGTGCGCGGCGAGGTGCCGGACGACCTGGAGCCGCTGCCCTTCGGCCGGGCGGCGGTGCGGCGCGAGGGCGGCGACGTGACGATCGTCGGCGTGCTGAAGATGGCGCAGGTGGCGGAGCGGGCGGCGACGCAGCTCGCCCACGAGCACGGGGTCGAGGCGGAAGTGATCGACCCGCGCACGCTGCGCCCGCTGGACCTCGACACGATCCTGCGCTCGGTGCGCAAGACCAACCGGGCGGTGATCGTCGAGGAGGGCTGGCCGCACGGCGGGGTCGGCGCCAACCTGGCGACGCTGATCACCGAGCAGGCCTTCGACTACCTGGACGCGCCGGTGCAGCGCGTGACCGGGGCCGACGTCCACATGCCGTACTCCAAACGCCTCGAGCAAGCGGCGATCCCGCACGAGGAGCACGTGGTGAAGGCGGCGCTGGCGACCCTGGAGGGGGCGCTGCGATGACCGACGTCGTCATGCCGCGGCTCTCCGACTCGATGGAGGAGGGGACGATCCTGCGCTGGCTGAAGCAGGTCGGGGACGAGGTGGCGGTCGGCGACGAGCTGGTCGAAATCGAGACCGACAAGGCGAACATGCCCTACGAAGCGGACGTCGCCGGGACGCTGGTCGAGATCCTCGCCGAGGAGGGCGAGACGCTGCCCATCGGAGCGCCGATCGCGCGGATCGGCGAGCCGGGCGAAGCGGGTGGTGCCTCGGCCGAGGGAGCGGGGAGCCCCAAGGCAGAGGCGCCGGCCGCCGGCGAGGGGGAACCGAGCAGGGAGGCGCCCCCGGCGGCGCACGGGGAGCGGGTCAAGGCTTCGCCGCTGGCGCGGCGGCTGGCGCGGGAGATGGGCGTGGACCTCACCTCGCTGACCGGGTCCGGGCCCGGCGGGCGGATCGTCAAGGCCGACGTCGAGGCCGCCCGGGCACCGGAGGCCGTGCCGGCGGAGCAGCCGGCGGCCGAGGCCGCGCGGCCCGCCCCGACGCCCGCCCCGGAGGCGCCCCCGGCGCGCGGCGCCCCCTCCCCTCCCTCGCCGGAGACCGCCAAGGGCGAGACGACGACGCAGGAGCTGGATCGGGCCCAGCAGACGATCGCGCGGCGGATGGCCGAGTCGAAGGCGGTCGCGCCCCACTTCTACCTCGAGGCCGAGATCGACATGACGCGGGCGGTCGAGGCGCGGGCGCGGCTGAAGGCCGCGGCCGGCGAGGGCGACGTCGTCCCCTCCTTCAACGACATGGTGGTGAAGGCGTGCGCGATCGCCCTGCGCGAGCTCCCGAAAGCCAACGGCGCCTACCGCGACGGGCGCTTCGAGCTTTACTCGCGGGTCAACGTCGGCATCGCTGTCGCGGCGCCGGGCGCCCTCGTCGTGCCGACGATCTTCGACGCCGACCGCAAGGGCCTGCGGCAGATCGCGGCCGAGAGCCGCGCCCTGGCGGAGAAAGTGCGCGCCGGCACGGTGACGCCGCCGGAGCTGTCGGGCGGCACCTTCACGGTCTCCAACCTGGGGATGTACGGGATCGACAGCTTCAGCGCCGTGATCAACATCCCCCAGGCGGCCATCCTGGCCGTCGGCGCGATCAAGGAGCGGCCCGTGCTCCGGGACGGCGAGCTCGCCGCCGCCCACCTGATGAAGGTGACACTGGCCTGCGACCACCGCATCCTCTACGGCGCCGAGGGGGCCGAGTTCCTGGCCCGGGTGCGCCAGCTGCTCGAGGAGCCGCTGGCGCTTGCTCTGTAGGCGGCCGTCGGCCGCGGGGGCGCCGGCCCCGATCCCGTCCTCTCCAAGCCCGATCAGCAGGTCTTGGCGGCGCCGGTGAGCGCCTTCCAGGCACGGCCGAGCGAGAAGTCGGCGGCAACGCGGAAGAGGCCGGTGCTCTCGGCGCGGGCGAGGGTCCACTCGCCGCGGCGCATCAGGCAGCCGCGGCCGCGGCTGATCGACCAGTAGGGCGTGAACTTGACGCGGACGAGGAAGTGCCCCGGGCGGGTGACGTCGAGCGCGAAGCCCTGCCGCCCGACCCGGCGCACCCGCGCCCGCCCGGCGTCCAGCGGCGCGACCAGCGGCGCGGCGCCGCGCACCTCGTAGATGCGCCAGTCCGGCGAGCGGAAGCGGGGCACCAGGTAGGGCGGCTCGCTGCGGATCAGCCGCGCCTCGGCGACCGAGGAGTAGTCGAGCGGCGCCTCCGGGAGGGCGACGAAGGAGACGGCGTTGTGTCGCAGCCAGGCCGCGTACTCGCGGTGGGTGAGGCCGTCGGGGTCGTAGAAGATGCCGTCCCGGGTCGTGTCGAGCTGGCGCAGCCAGCCGCGAGCGAGGTCGAAGCTCGGCGCCAGGTAGGCGGACTCCCAGTGGTTGGCGGTCGGCGGCACCTCGATCCGCATCCCCTCGGCGCCGTGGGCGCGCAACCAGCGCGCCGCGGGGCGGAAGAACTCGGCCTCGGTGGAGGGGTCGCCGACGCTGCGGGCGATCTGGGTGACGCTGGCGGTGAGCTGCCACCAGGCGCTGCCGGCCAGCGCCAGGGCGAGGAACCAGGGCGCGACGCGCGGGCGCCGGGCCAGCGCGGCGGCCGCCAGCACGGGGCCTCCGAACAGCGCCCCCAGTCGCACCGCGTTGCCGCCAAGCGGGTTCGGCACCAGCCAGATCACGGTCGCGACCACCAGGTAGCCGGTGATGACGCGGCGCAGCGTGCGCTCCTCGGGGATGCCGCGCAGGACGATCAGCGCCCCCGCGCACCAGAGCGGGATCGCGACGTAGGAGGAGAAGACGAACGGGAACTCGCCCGCGTCCGGGAAGGCGAGGTTGAGGCCGAGGGTGAGCGCCAGGGCGAGGGCGCCGGCGGCCAAGCCCGCGCGGCTGAGGCGCGGCCCCGGCTCGATCGAGCCCAGCAGCAGCACGCCGGCGAGGAAGACGGCCGCGACCGGGCTGGCGAGCGCGCAGGCGGCGGTCGCGACGAGGCCGAGCCGCGGGCGCCGCAGCTGCAGGGCGCGCAGGGCGGCGAGCGCGAAGGCGACGCCGAGGGCGAAGGTGAGCTGGCCGTCGGCCAGCAGCGTGACGACGCCGGCGGCGAACCACAGCGTCGCCCAGCGGGCATCGTCGTCCCAGCGGTCGCGGACGAGGCGGTCGAAGAGGTAGGAGGAAGCCACCACCGCCAGCGAGCCGACCACCTGCGGGCCCAGCAGCGCCGCCAGGGGCGGGAAGAGGACGCTGTAGGTGAGGGTGTAGTGGCCGCCGTACCAGCTGCCGTTCCAGATCGCCAGGCCGGCGCGCTGGAACAGCTCGGCGCGGAAGACCTGGGCCGCGAGGTCGCCGACCGGCGGGCTCCAGGCGAGCATCACGGCGGCGAGGACGGAGCTGAGCGCGACAGCCGGCAGCCAGTCTGGTCGGAGAGCCTTCGCCTGCAGCATCGGCCCGCGAAAGCATAGGTCGGGGGTCTGCGAGGATTGGACTCGATGACCGAGCCGATCCTCTGCGTGCGCTGCGGCACGGTGCCCTACGGGCGGGCGCTACGGGCGCAGGAGGAGCTGCGCGAGCGGCGCGGCCGGGGTGAGGTCCCGGACGTGCTGCTGCTGCTCGAGCACCCGCCGGTGTACACGCGCGGGCGCCGCGCGACCGACGCCGAGCTGCCGCTTGGCGCCGCCTGGTACGCGGAGCGGGGGATCGAGATCCGCGACACCGATCGCGGCGGGCGCGTCACCTACCACGGCCCCGGGCAGCTCGTCGCCTACCCGATTGTCAGCCTCGAGCCCTACGGCGGCGACGTGCACGGCTACGTGCGCGGTCTGGAGCGAGTGACGGTCGAGGCCCTCGCCGCGCACGGCGTCGACGCCACGACGATCGAGGGCGAGACCGGGGTCTGGGTCCCCGGCCGGGGCGCTGCGGCGCGGGCGGCGAAGATCGGCTCGATCGGGGTGCACGTGCGGCGCGGAGTGACGACGCACGGGCTGGCGGTGAACGTCAACAACGACCTGACGCCGTTCGAGTGGATCGTCCCCTGCGGGATCGAGGGGTGCGAGGTGACCTCGCTGAGCCGCGAGCTGGGGGCCGAGCAGAACCTGGAGGACTTCGCCGCGACGCTGGCGGAGCGCTTCGGCGCGGTCTTCGGGCGCGAGCCGACGCCGGCCGGCCCGGCGGAGCTGGGACTGGGGGGCCTGGTCGCCGAGGCCGCTACGCTCGGAGCGTCCCGATGAGCGAGGCCGCCACCACCAGCGCCGAGGGCGCCGCCCCCGCCGAGCGCGTCCACGTCACCCGCTCGCGCGCCAAGCCCGGCGGCACCGCGGCCGGCACCGAGGGCACCGTCCCGTTCAAGCGCGCCCGCAAGCCGCCGTGGCTGAAGGTGCCGGCGCCGGGCGGGCCGACCTACCGGCGGCTGAAGGCCGAGATCGGCGGCGAAGGCCTGCACACCGTCTGCGAGGAGGCGAACTGCCCCAACGTCGGCGAGTGCTGGGAGCGGGGCACGGCGACCTTCATGATCCTCGGCGACGTGTGCACGCGGCGCTGCGGCTTCTGCAACGTCAAGACCGGCAAGCCGACCTGGAACGACCCGCTGGAGCCGCTGCGCGTCGCCAACCAGGTGAAGCGGATGGGGCTGCGCCACGCGGTGGTGACCTCGGTCGACCGCGACGACCTGCCCGACTACGGGGCGTCGGCCTTCGTCGGGGTGATCCGCTCGATCCGCATGATGGCGCCGGGCTGCAAGGTGGAGGTGCTGACGCCCGACTTCCGCGGCCAGGAGATGCCGCTGGCGAAGGTGATCCACGAGCGCCCCGACGTCTTCAACCACAACGTGGAGACGGTGCCGCGCCTGTACCCGATCGCCCGCCGCGGCTCGGACTTCCTGCGCTCGGCGCGGGTGCTGCGGCTGGCGAAGGAAATGGGCGGGCCGGACGTGGTCACCAAGTCGGGCCTGATGGTGGGGCTGGGCGAGAGCTTCGAGGAGATGGTCGAGGCGTTCGGCATCTTGCGCGAGCACAAGGTGCAAGTGCTGACCGTGGGCCAGTACCTGCGCCCGACCGAGAACCACCTGCCGGTGGTCCGCTACTGGCACCCGGAGGAGTTCAAGGCGCTGGAGAAGGCCGCCTACGAGCTTGGCTTCGAGTCGGTCGCCGCCGGGCCGCTGGTCCGCTCCAGCTACCACGCCGACCAGAACCTGCCCGAGGGCATGCGCGCCGAGCGCCTGGTCGCCTAACGCCCCCGCGCGCCGGCCGGACCGAGGGCGGCGTCGATTTGTGGGCGAGCCGGCGGACCGCCCGTAGAATCACTTGCCGGGGGCCATAGCTCAGTTGGCAGAGCGCCTGCTTTGCAAGCAGGAGGTCGCCGGTTCGATTCCGGCTGGCTCCATCTCCGAACGCGAACGCAGTTTGTTCCGGTATGCGGAAAGAAGTGCGTTCGCAGCCTCGGGATTGGGGGCGCGCGGCGCGGGCCGGGCCTACCGGGCAGTGGCGCGCTTGTAGCGGTGGACGGAGAGGACGGCGAAGAAGACCGCGATCCCGATCGACCAGAGGACGGCGGCCCAGACGTCGTTGCCGGCCGGGGTGCCGAGGAAGAGGGCGCGCATCGCCTCGACGGTGGTCGTGAACGGGTTGACTTCGGCAAACGCCTGCAGCGCCGACGGCATCGAGTCGACCGGGACGAAGGCCGAGGAGACGAAGGTGAGCGGGAAGATGAGGATGAAGCCGACCGACTGGGACGCCTCCGGCGAGGACGAGGAGAGGCCGATGAAGGCGAAGACCCAGGAGAAGGCGTAGCCGAACAGCAGCAGGAGCAGGATGCCGGCGAGCACGTGCGTCGCCGGGGCACTGAACGAGAAGCCGGCGATGACGCCGACCACGATCATGATCACGATCGAGATCAGGTTGGTGCCGATGTCGGCGATCGTGCGCCCGGCGAGGACCGCGGCGCGCGACATCGGCAGGGAGCGGAAGCGGTCGATGAGGCCCTTTTTCAGGTCCTCGGCGAGGCCGAGGGCGGTGACGAAGCCGCCGAAGGCCATCGTCTGCACGATGATCCCCGGCATCAGGAAGTCGACGTAGTCGAAGCCGGGCGTCGAGATCGCGCCGCCGAAGACGTAGACGAAGAGCAGCACGAACATCACCGGCTGGACGGTGAAGGCGAGCAGCAGGTCGGGGGCGCGCGGGATGCGCATCGCCGCCCGCCAAGCGAGCACCAACGTGTCGGAGATCGTGTGGCGCAGGTTGGTCACCGCTCGCCCTCCTCCTCGCCGTCGGCTTCGGCCGCGTGCCCGGTGAGGGTGAGGAAGACGTCGTCGAGGGTGGGGCGGCGCATCGCCACGTCGTCGATGCCGATGCCGGCCTCGTTGAGGCGGCGCACGGCCTCGGCGATCGCGCCGCGGCGCTCGCGGACCGGCATCCGCAGCAGGCCGTCTGACATCGTCGGCCGGTCGCCGGCGATCGGCGCCAGCGCGGAGATGGCGCGCTCGGCGTCGGAATCCCGTTCGAGCGTGATGTCGAGACGCTCGCCGCCGACCTGGTCCTTCAGCTCGTCCGCGGTGCCCTCGGCGATCACGCGGCCGCGGTCGATGACCGCGATGCGGTCGGCGAGCCGGTCGGCCTCGTCGAGGTACTGGGTGGTGAGCATCACCGTGGTCCCCTCGGCGACGCGCCCCTCGATCGTCTCCCAGAGGCCGATGCGGCTGCGCGGGTCCAGGCCGGTGGTCGGCTCGTCGAGGAAGAGGACCGGCGGCTCGGCGACCAGCGCCGCGGCGAGGTCGAGGCGGCGGCGCATCCCGCCCGAGTAGGTGCGGACGAGGCGGTCGCCGGCCTCGGTGAGGTCGAAGCGCTCCAGCAGCTCGGCGGCGCGGCGGCGCGGCTCGCCCTTGGGCAGGTGGTAGAGGCGGCCGACCATCTCGAGGTTCTCGGCCCCGGTGAGGTTCTCGTCCACGGCCGCGTACTGGCCGGCGAGCCCGATGCGGCTGCGCAGCTCGGTCGCGTCCTTGACCACGTCGAGGCCGGCGACGCGGGCGCGGCCGCCGTCGGGCGGCAGCAGGGTCGTGAGGATGCGGACCGAGGTCGTCTTGCCGGCACCGTTGGGCCCGAGCAGGCCCAGGACCGTGCCCGGCGGCACGGCGAGGTCGACGCCCGCCAGCGCTTCGACGTCCTTGTAGGACTTGCGCAGCCCCTCTGCCTCTATCGCGTGCTCGATGGGCACCCCGGCAACCTAGCGAGCGCTCGTCCGGGAAGGCGCGCCGGTCGCGCCGCGCTCGATCAGTCGTCGAAGTCGAAGTCCTTCGGCGGGCGCTGCTCGAACCAGAGCTCGTCGTCCTCCGGCGCGTCCTCGAGGAACTCCGGCGTGTCCTCGAGCACGTCGTGGTGGCCGGTGTCCGGCTCGTAGGAGACCGGCTCGGCATCGTCGCCCTCGGGCCCAGGCTCGGCGTCGTCCGCCTCGGCGTCGACCTCGTCCTCGCCCACTTCCTCGTCCTCGGCGGCTTCCAGCTCCTCGTCCTGCTCCAGCTCGTGGCCCTCGGCGGGCGCGGCCTCGGTGGCGGCGGCGCCGGGGAGCAGCTCCTCTTCGGTGATCGGGGCGTCGAGCGCCTTGTCGAGCTCGTCGGAGAGGCGCTCGTCGCTCCAGAAGTCGTCGATGTCGTCCTCGTACTCGTCCTCGGGGGCGGCGGGCTCGACAGCCTCGGGCTCGTCGGCTTCCGGGGTCGCGGTCTCGGGGGCGTCGGCCTCGGTTGGCGGCTCGGTTGGCGCGGCGGCGGCCTCAGGCTCGGCGGCCTCGAGCGCGTCGGCCTCGGGCGCGTCGGCCTCGGGCGCGTCGGCCGGGGCGTCGGCGTCGGCCTCGATCTCGGACTCGACGTCGAAGAGCTGGGTCGGCTGTTCGGCGATCGCCTGCCGCTCCTCGGTGTTCGGCCCTTCGGCGGCGGGCGGCTCGGGGCTGTCGGCCTCCGGCGGCGGCTCGGCCGCGGACGGCGGCTCCTGCAGGTCGGCGATGTTGGAAAGTCGGCGACCCTCCGGCTCGGGCCCCGCGCCCTCCGGCGCCTGCGCTCCCGGCTCGGCCTCGCCGAGGAACTCGGTCGGCGCCTCGGCGAACGGATCGACCTCGTCCGGCCGCCGCGGCGGGCCGAACGCCTCTTCCTCCAGCCGCTTCAGTTCGGCCTCGTCGGCCCCTCGCGCGCGCTTCAGCGCCAGGTGCTCGCGGATTGCGTCGTCGAGGATGCTCATCTTGCGGCCTCTCCCAAGCGGAGATCCCAAAGACTATGCGGTTATCCTTCTACTTGCGAGGTCTCGGAATCAAGTCCCGGCCCCGCAGCCAAGGGGCTATAGCTCAGTTGGCAGAGCGCCTGGATCGCACCCAGGAGGTCGGCGGTTCGAATCCGCCTAGCTCCATCGGAAGAATGGCCTGCACGTCGCCAGTTTCGCTTTGTGCAGCCGCTTCCGACCACATCTGAATCCCGCTCCTCACGCGCGCGCGGCGGCCGGCCCACCAGCGTTTGATCGGCTCGGGCTCGGTGAAGGCGCGAAAGACGAGGTGCCGGGGCGCGTCGAACTCCCGCACCACCTCGACCAGCCCGTCGCCGACCGGCCGCACCATTGCCTTGCCGCTATGCGCGGCCTCGCGGCTGTCACTTATCCGAAGGGACTCCTTCCTTTGCTTGCTTGATCTCGTCGACGACCTCCTCGGGCAGGTCGAGGCGCTCCTGCCACAGCGGCTCGAAGCTCCGCGCCCAGTCGTGGATCTGCTTCAGCCCCCGCGACTCGAGGCGGTAGATGCGGCGGCGTCCCTCGCGGCGCACGCTCACCAGCTCGACCTCGCGCAGCACGCGCAGGCGCTTGGAGGCTCCCACCCGAGCTTCGCGAGCGGGCCTCTTGGACGCGGTGCCGTATCGGAGTACCGTTCCGTTTATGACGTCCGGAGGGCCCGCGGGGCGTGCGGGCCGGCAGGAGAGGAGGCAGAGAGCGGTCGGCTCCCCCGGCCCCGTCCGAACCGCCCTGTTCGCCGCAGCCCTCGCGCTGTTCGCGGTCGCTGCTCCCGGCGCTTCCGGCGCCGGCTGGCTGCCACCGGCCAACGTCTCGCCGGCCGTCCCCAGCAGCTACCAGTACGACGTCCTGTCGCTCCAGGACGTGGCCGTCGACGGGCAGGGCAACGCGATCGCGACCTGGATCCAGGCGGACATCGAGGAGCCCGAAGTGGTCCGAGCGGCGACGCGGGCGCCCGGGGGCGCGTGGAGCGGCGCCGTGACCATCGCGGCCGACGCCGAAGGCAAGGTCGACCTCAAGGTCGCCGCGAACGCCGCCGGCGACGCCGCGATCGCCTGGAACGGCTACCGGTCCGGTAAAGAGGTGGTGAAGGTCGCCTTGAGGCCCGCGGGAGGAGCCTGGGGAGCGCCGCTCACGCTGACCGACCCCGACGGCGTGGCGCGCGAACCGGACGTGGTGGTCGACGAAGCCGGCAACGTCACCGTGGCCTGGGCGCAGCGCGACGGCTCGACGTGGTCGATCCGCGCCGCCACCAAGCCGGCCGGCGGCGATTGGGGCGAACCGGACGTCCTCTCGGACAGCGAAACCACCGCCGACTCTCCGCAGCTCGCCGTCGATCCGCAGGGCGGGCTGACCGCCGTCTGGCTACTGCAGACCGGCAAAGGCGGCGAGGGAGTCGTGCAGTCGACATCGCGGCCCCCCGGCGGCGCCTGGCACGCCGAGCCCGTGGACCTCTCCGGCCCCGAGCCGCTCGCGACCGTGCCGCGGGTCGCGGTCGACGCGCAGGGTGACGCGACCGCGGTCTGGCAGCGCAAAGACAAACCGGGCGGCAGCGGCTTCCACTACTTCGTCCAGTCAGTGCGGCGCGTGGACGGCGAATGGGGTGAGCCGGAGACGATCTCCAAGGAAGACGCGCTGGCGATGAGCCCCGAGGTCGCCGTCGACGCGGCCGGCAACGCGACGGCGATCTGGCGGTTCGCGCCGCTGTTCACGGGCCTGCCGACCGGCCTGCAGGCGCGCTCGCGGACGGCGTCCGGCGAATGGGGCGACACGGTGCTCGTGGCGACGAGACCGGGTGGTCAGCTGGAAGGGAGCGAGGGCAGCTTGCAGCTGGTGGTCGACCCGGTCGGCGACGTCACCGCGGTCTGGACCGGCTGGTCGGCGCAGAACGAAGTCGTCCGCTCCGCGCGGTTGTCGCACGAGGGGGCCTGGGGCGCGCCGGTCAACGTCTCCCCGGCCGCATCCGACTCGAAGTGGCCACGGACGGCAGTGGACCCGCAGGGCTACGTGACGGTGGTCTGGTCCGGATACCAGGCGGGCCGGCACGCGGTCCGCTCCTCCGTCTTCGACCCGGTGCCGCCGGTGATGGGCGAGATCGACCTGCCCGCCACCGGCGTCGTCGGTGAGCCGGTAGCGATGTCGGTCGAGCCCTTCGACGTCTGGTCCGCGGTCACCACCTCGTGGGCGTTCGGCGACGGCGGCTCCGCGAAAGGCGCCGCCGTCGAGCACTGCTTCAGCGAGCCGGGCGAATACACCGTAACCGCGACCGGGACCGACGCGGCGGGCAACTCGGCGAGCGTCGAGGCGACGATCGAAATCGAGCCCGACCCGGACGCCGAGCCCGGAGCGGAGGCATGCAACCCGGCGCCGCCTCCCCCACCTCCGCCGCCGCAACCGAGCGGAAACAACCCGCCTTCACCGGCGACCGCAGGTGGCGACTCCGGGCACAACAACCTGCGCCCGCGCCGCGGCTGCGTCGTGCCGCGCCTCAAGGGCATGCGCCTCGCCCGGGCGAGACGGGCGCTGCGGGCGGCGGGCTGCCGCCTCGGCCGGGTGCGTGCCCCGCGGGACAAGCGCCTGCGCCGATCGCTCCTGGTTCGCTCCCAGCGCCCGCGGGCCGGGGCGACGTCGGCCGACGGGCGGGTGAGCGTCAACCTCGGCCCACGGCCCCGGCGGTCGCGCTAAGGGACCCGACTCCCCACCGGTTCGGGATCTGTTGACCTCACGCCGCCTGCGCGAGCTGAGCTTCGCGCCGGCCGAGGGCACGCCGAATCACCGCATCAACCTCAGACGTGGTCCCGAGAACGGCCACCTCGAAATCGACGGCTCCGGCTTGAGATTCCTGAGCAAGGCGGGCGACCAGCTCATCGACGAAGGAATGGCTGACACTCAGGACGCCCGAGAAGTCAAGTTCCAGCCTGCCTTCACCGGCAGCTCGCTCAACCAGGTCGTCGCGAAGCTCCCTGCCGAAAGGTCGGGTGGCAAGAGTCAACCCATGCTCTGCCAGCGCGTAGCGATATGCCATTTCGCCACCTCCTTCCGCGCGTCGGGTCTGCCGATCGTAGTCGCCGATTCGGAGGTCAAACCGAGACGAGATCGTAGGTGATCCAGGTCCCGCGCCGAAAGCTCGCGGCAGGGAAGACGTCCTGCTTGCGCTGTTCTTGCACGACCTGCAAGCGGAAGAAGCCGCTCGCGGAGTGGATGCACATCCGGGCCGCGTGGAGCGAACTGGTCAGCGCAGCTTCAAACACCTCCGAGAACCCGATCCCGCGATGGCGATCCCCGGTGCCGGTCACGTGCTCTTGGGTGGCATGCGCGATGGCGTAGCCATCATCGGTCCACTCGGGATAGCGCTGGCGGATGTGCTCGGGAATCCCGATACCGAGATCTCCAATCGCCAGCGATACCTGCCGGCGGGGCTCGGCCAGTCGACAAACCGCGACGAAGGCGCCGAGGGGATTTCTGCCGTGGTCGATCGCGTTGTCGCAGAGCTCGGCGACAGCCATGAACGCCGCTTGGCCGAGGGGCGACACATCCGGCAACTGGTACTCCAGAATCTCCCTCGTGCGTTCGGCCGCGGTCTCGACAGCATTGTGATCTGTAAGTCCCGTCACCGGCAGAATCGTGTCCTCACCCCCCTGGCTCTCCTCGTGGCCAATGCGTGGGTCGATCGCGAGCTGTCGAAACACCTCCATCGCGCCACGATCCTCGGGAGCGAGGATCTCGACCTGACGACCCTCGCAGCGATGCCACTCAACAAACACCCGCAGTCGCACTGCGAACATCGGGAGGATCGGGAGCCTGAGCGCGCCGCAATCGACGATCAATTGGTCGGGAAGCTCATGGCTCAGGGGAAAGTCACCCTTCCACCCACCGTCGGAAGCCCCGGCCGCACCAACCCTCCTGACCCAGTCCATCGGCCAAGCGTAAGGGTGAGGGCCGTCGCGACCCTCGGTTGCTCAGCGCGGGCCGGCGCGGTCGGACAGCTGCGGGACGTCGGGGACGGGAGTGGGTGAAGCGGGGCCGGCCTCGACGCCGCGCGGGGCGGTGACCCGAGGGTGAGCGCCGAAGAGGTAGGAGGCGGCGGTGACCTTGGCCGGGTGGTGCTCGATCTCGTCCTCGTCGGCCTCGATCAGCTCGGCCAGGCGGCCGGCGACCTCGACCATGCTCGGGCGCCCGGCGAACAGGTCGAGCAGCTTCTCGCGCGGGATCGAGAGCATCCCCTTGTGGAGTGGGTCGCTCTGATCGACCGGCGCGCGGCGGAGGCAGGTGGAGCACTCGATGTAGCGGGGCCGCTCGGTCTGGCGGAGCGGGCGCGCTTCATAGCCGCAGCGCTCCCAGTCGACGACGACGCCGTCCTCGGCGGTCAGCGCAACCTGCTCTACCGCCTGCATCTCGCTGACGACCCGGAACCGGTCGTTCCCGCACGTGCACACGTAAGTGGAATCGGACAACTTCTCGCTTCTCCTTCTTGGATCTCGGCGGGCCCGCCCAGCGCGGTTGTCTTCTCCACCCCCGTCGCGGGGCGCGGCGACTGCGAGCCGGCCTCGCTGCTGTGCGCGGCGCTTCCCCGGGCGACGGATGCACCGCCGCAAGTCGCTGCTTCGAAGCCGGGGAGCGCATTGCCCGGTTTGCTTCGACAGTGCCCCTACCCCGACCGCGCTCTTCCTAACCCTCGGGGGTGCCGGAAGCGCGGGTGGCGCCCCACCGGCCGCGCGACGTAGCCTGAGCGCGATGGACATCACCGTGCGCCCCCGCACCGCGGCGGACGAGCGGATCGTTCGCCCGTTCCTGCGCGAGAACCACAGCGAGCGCGTCGCCCGCCTGGGCCGAATCGAGCACCCGCTGGAGCACCCGGCGCTGGTCGCGGAGCGCCACGGCCGCTTCGCCGGCCTGCTCACCTACGTGCCCGGAGACGGCGAGTGCGAGATCCTCACCCTCCACGCGACCGAGCGCGGGCAGGGCGTCGGCACCGCGCTGATCGAAGCGGTCGAGCGGGTCGCCGTCGAGCGCGGCTGCGGGCGCCTCTGGGTGTTGACGACCAACGACAACGTCGACGGGCTGCGCTTCTACCAGCGCCGTGGCTTCCGCCTCGCCCGCCTCAACCCCGGCGCGGTCGACCGGGCCCGCGAAGGCCTCAAGCCCGAGATCCCCACCCACGGCAACCACGGCATCCCGATTCGCGACGAGGTGATCTTGGAGAAGCAGCCGACGGCCCACTGAGCGTCGGCCGGGCGCTGACCCTGCTGGTGCTGAGGCGGCGCGGCCCGCCCGTCGATGCCTGGGTGCCGCCGATCAGCCTCGTCCTGGCCCGGGACCCGAGCGCTGCGTCGCCGGCCTCATCGCTCAAACGCGCCGCCCCCGGGGAGGTGGCTCCCCGGGGGCGGGTCGGGTGGGGGATTCGTTACGGGACGAGACGACTTCAGCGGGCCTGGTGCGCCCGGCTCGCCTTGGTGCGGCAGGCCGGGACCAGGGCCGGCTGGAAGTCGTGGCCGCGCCCGTTGTGGGCGTCCATCTGAACCGTCGCCCGGTGGGTGCGGCGGCAGATGTCCCTGCTGTTGACGAGCAGGGACTTGCGACCGCCCTGCATGCGCAGGACGAACTTGGTCACCGGCGCGTCGGGCACCATCTCGAACGTGGTCCGGATGCCGCGCCGGAAGGAGTCGATGCGGCCCACCAGCTCGATCCGGATCTGGCCCCGCAAGTCGGCGACCAGGTCGGGGAGCTGGTTGTTCGACGACCGCAGGTAGACCGGGCCGCGCAGCGGCTCGTCCAGCAGCGGCGTCACCGCTTCCGCCTGGCCGTAGATCGCCGCCCGCGGGCAGGTGTCCGCGGCCCACTGCGCCCGCGTGCAGATGGTGCGGATGTTCTCCTGGGCCAGGAACTCGGAGCGCGGCAGCGCCACCGAGGCGCGGCGGATCGCCGCTTCGCCGGGGCCCATCCGCAGCGTCGCCGTCAGGGCGGGGTACCGGCCGCGCTTGGTGCCGCCGCGCAGGCGCAGCGCCAGCCGCGGCCGGAAGCCGAGCGCGCGGCAGAACGTGGCCTGGAACGGCGAGCCCGAGGACGCCGACGCGCCGTCGGCGGACCCGACCGTGACGCCGATCTGCTTCGGCGCGCAGGAGGTCGGGTTGAGCGTGAACCCGGGCCGGTCGAGCAGCACGCGGACCTCGCGCAGCCGCAGCGGGACCCCGTGCAGGACCGTCGGCAGCGGGTCGCTCACCGCCCGCACCCGTGCCGTCACCGGGTCGACGTGCAGGGCGGTGCGGACGACCGAGTTGCCGAGGTCGAACGGCCCGGCCAGGGCCGGCGTCACGAACGCCAGCGAGAGCGGGGCGCCCTTGTACGGCCCGGCCAGGTACGCCTTGCCCGTTTCGACCGGGTACGGGCTGGAGCCGACCCCGGCGAGGACGGAGACGCTGCCGACCCGGGACGCCTCGGGGCAGCCCGGCGCCGCCAGTTGCGCCGCTCCGGTGCCGGCCGCCGTCGGGATCGCGGCCAGCGCCGCGTCCGGGCAGTACGGGATGCCGGCCAGCTTCGCCAGCAGGCCCTCCGGCAGCGCGGCCTCGATCGTCCCCAGCTCCCGCGTGCCGTCGGCGCGGGCCACCCGCAAGACGAACGGG
>Ga0207864_1001903_pt1 | contig 21330 bp, 19 predicted proteins | sample HigsolmetaAR202D_FD_184834 | JGI IMG/M metagenome (GOLD analysis project Ga0207864, IMG submission 184834) | Ionic liquid and high solid enriched microbial communities from the Joint BioEnergy Institute, USA - AR20-2-D (SPAdes) (version 2) ... | reverse complement strand
GCGGACTGCAAGCCCGGCGAGCTGCCCACGAAGCGCGAGGGCGTGCTGACGATCGCCACTGACAAGCCGGCCTACCCGCCCTACTTCATCGACAACGACCCGAGCAACGGCACGGGCTTCGAGAGCGCCGTCGCCTACGCGATCGCGGACCGGCTCGGCTACTCCCGCGAGCAGGTGAAATGGGTCGTGGAGCCGTTCAACTCCTCCTACGCGCCCGGCCCGAAGGACTTCGACTTCGACGTCAACCAGATCTCGATCACGCCGCCGCGCGAAAAAGCGGTCGACTTCTCGGTCCCCTACTACACCGCCAACCAGGCCGTGGTGGCGCTGAACGGATCCGACGCCGCCTCGGCGACCTCGCTCGAGGAGTTGAAGGAGGCGAAGCTGGGCGTGCAGATCGGCACCACCAGCCTCGAAGCGGTGGAAGAGCGGATCGACCCGAGCGCCGAGCCGCAGATCTTCAACAGCTCCAACGACGTCGTCACGGCGCTGAAGAACGGCCAGATCGACGCCGTCGTCGTCGACCTCCCGACGGCTCTGTACCTGACCGCGGTGCAGGTCCCGGCGGCCAAGGTGGTGGGCCAGTTCAGCGCCCCGGGCGGCGACCGCTGGGGCGCGCTGCTCGCCAAGGGCTCGCCGCTGACGCCCTGCGTCTCGGCGGCGATCGAAGAGCTGCGCGACTCCGGTGAGCTGGAGCGCATCACCGAGCGCTGGATGAGCCAGGCCGCCGGCGCCCCCGAGCTGCGCTGACCGGGACCGTCGCCACCTCCGCCCGCCGCCGCGAACGGGAGGCGGCGAAGCGACGCCAGGCCCTGCGCGGGCAGGCGATCGCCGCCGCCTCCACCGTCGTCGTCCTCGGCGGGCTGGCGGCCTGGGTCCTGACCAGCCCCGGCTGGCCGGAAGTTCGCGACACCTTCTTCTCCTGGTCGGCCTTCCGGGACGCGTTCCCGGAAGTGCTGGACGGCTTCTGGCTCGACGTGAAGCTGTTCATGGCCGTCGAGGCGGCGGTGCTGGTCGCCGGCCTCGTCGTCGCCCTCGTGCGCCACAGCCGCGCCCCGGCGCTGTTCCCGCTGCGCCTGCTGGCGACCGTCTACGTCGACGTCTTCCGCGGCATCCCGACGATCCTGCTCGTCTACCTGATCGGGTTCGGAGTCCCCGCCCTGCGGCTCAGCGGACTGCCCACCGACCCGGTGGTGCTGGGCGGGATCGCGCTCGGCCTCTCCTACGGCGCCTACGTGGCCGAGGTCTACCGGGCCGGCATCCGCTCCGTGCACCGCGGCCAGCGCGACGCGGCGCTGGCGCTCGGCCTCACCGAGGCGCAGGCGATGCGTCACGTGATCCTCCCCCAGGCGGTCCGCCGCGTGGCGCCGCCGCTGCTGAACGACTTCGTGGCCCTGCAGAAGGACGTGGCGCTGATCTCGATCCTCGGCCCGGCCGAGGCGTTCCGCATCGCGCAGGTGATCCAGGGCCAGACCTTCAACTACACGCCGCTGATCGCCGCCGCGCTGCTGTACCTGCTGGTCACGGTGCCGCTGGCGCGCCTGGTCGACCGCATGGGCGGCGCGGAGGGGGTGCGATGAGCGCGGCTCCCGCACCGCCGCCCGCCGGCCCGGTGCTGGCGATCCGCGGCGTCACCAAGGCGTTCGGCCCCCGCGAGGTGCTGCGCGGCGTCGACCTCGAGGTGCGCGAGCACGAAGCGGTGGCGCTGATTGGCGCCTCCGGCTCCGGCAAGTCGACGTTGCTGCGGTGCATCGACCTGCTGGAGGAGATCGACGACGGCGACGTCTTCCTCGACGGCGAGGTGATCACCGACCCCGCCGTCGACCCGGTTGCGGTGCGCCGCCGGCTCGGCGTCGTCTTCCAGTCCTACAACCTCTTCCCGCACCTGACCGCGCTGCAGAACGTCGTCCTCGGCGCCCGCCACGCGCTCGGCGTCCCGCGCGAGGAGGCGGAGCGGCGCGGCCGTGAGCTGCTCGCCCGCTTCGGCCTCGCCGGGCGCGAGGACGACCGCCCGGACAGCCTCTCCGGCGGCCAGCAGCAGCGGGTGGCGATCGCGCGCGCCTTCGCCGGCCGTCCGCGGGCGCTGCTGCTGGACGAGGTGACCAGCGCCCTGGACCCGGAGCTGGTCGGCGAGGTGCTGGACGCCGTGCGGCGGCTGAAGGAGGAGGGGATGACGATGCTGATCGCCACCCACGAGATGAGCTTCGCCCGTGAGGTCGCCGACCGGGTCGCCTTCCTGCACGAGGGCCGGATCGTCGAGATCGGCCAGCCTGAGAGCCTGCTCTCGGACCCACGCCGCGAGGAGACGCGCCGCTTCCTGCGCCGCCTGCTCGAGGCCGGCCGCATCTGATCCGCCCCGCGGCCTGATTTTTTTGCTCAAGGGTGTTGTCTTGCCGAGCATTTTTGTTATGCTCACGCTGTCTTGAGTGATCGAGGGTTGGATCGCTCAGGGACTTTCCATAGCCGGCACCAGTGCCTTAATCGGTTAAAGGGACGGCGTTGTAAGCCGTAGATCCGGGTTCGAGCCCCGGCTGGTGCATCCCGAGGGAAGCCTGACCGGACGGGGTTATGGGGGAGAACCTTTTTGACAACCTGGACGAGCTGGCCGCCGCCGACGGCAACGAGGCGCGGTGGGCCGCCAGGGCCCCGTACCGGCCGCAGCCCGGGGTCGACCTGATGCTGATCCCGCGCACGCCCGCGTGGCGCGAGGATGCGGCGGCGCTGGCGGCCCTGGAGCGGATCGAGTCCCAGCCCTGGGTGGCGGAGCTGAGCCGCGAGGGGCGCCAGCCGACCCTGCGCCTCACCGACGAGTGGATCGAGCGCGCCGGCGAGGCGGCTCGGGACGAGGGCTTCGCCGCCGAGGACCGCGACCTGGCCGCCGGCGGCCGCTACGCGGTGTACTTTTGGGGCGCCAACACGACCAAGGCGCTGCACATCGGCCACCTGCGCAACCTGGCGGTCGGCAACGCGATCTCCGCCTCGCTGCGCCAGGCCGGCGGCGAGGTCGAAAACCGCAGCCTCATCTGCGACGTAGGCCGCAGCATGGGCGAGGCGATGGCGGGCGTCTCCGGCAGCGGCAACGGCGCCGCGGCGGAGCCGGCCCTGGTCGGCGCCAAGAGCGACCACTTCGTCGGCGCCTGCTACGCGGATTACGTGAAGGCGGGCCGCACCGGCGGCGGCGAGACGCCCGAAGACGACGGCGCCGAGGACTCGCTGGCTCGCGAGTCGACCCTGTACCGGGACCGCGCCGACGAACTGATGCTGCGCGTCCTGGACGGCGACCAAGAGGCGATCGAACTGTGGTCGAAGACGCGCGCCTGGGTGATCTCCGGTCAGCGCAAGACCCTGGCCCGGCTCGGCATCTCCTTCGACAAGGTGATCTTCGAGTCCGACTTCCTCCCCGAGGTGCGCGAGCTGACCAACCTCGGGCTCGGCGACGGCACCCTCGTGCGCCGCTACGGCGACGACATGGTGATCTACGAAACCGAACGCGAGGAGCTGGAGGAGATGCCGCTGGTCCGCGCCGACGGGCTGCCGACCCAGCACATGCGCGCCCTCGCCTACTGGTCGGCGGCGCCGGAGCTGGACGACGTCATCTCCCTGCAGGTCTGCGGCAACGAGTGGGTCGCCCACGTCACCTGCCGCCGCAAGCTGATCGACGAGCTGGGGGTGGCGAGCGCGAACGGCAACGGGAGCGCCCGCGGCGGCGGCCCGCCCACCCACGACGTCTTCCACGGCATGGTGGCGCGCGAGAACCGCTCGATCAGCTCCAGCAAGGAAGGGGCGCTGTTGATCGACGACCTCGCCGACTGGCTGGAGCGGGAGATCGACGCCGACCCGCGCCGCGCCGCGGTGCGCGACGCGCTCCCGCACCCCGACCGGCTGGCGGCTCAGATCGCGCTCGGCGGCTTCCTGCTGCAGCCGAACGGCAGGCGGGTCGAGTTCGAGCCCGAGAAGCTGCTGGAGGACGGCAAGGGGAGCCTGGGCTGGGACCTGGCGCGGGCGCGGGCGCGCCGCGCCGGCGCCCCCGCGGACGGCGACCCCGCGGCCGACCCCGACTACCGCTTCGCCGTCGTGCAGGCGCAGATGTACCGGCGCCACCTGCAGAGCGCCGTGCGCGAGTTCGAGACGCTGCCGCTGGCGCGCTTCCTCTCGCACCTCGCGCGCTGGTACCTGGAGGAGGAGGAGCGACGCCCGGAGGTGGAGGCGGTGGTCCACTCGGTGATCGACCGCGGCCGCGACGGCCTGGGGATCGAGGGGGCGTGATGCGGACCCTGCTGGTCGACAACCACGACTCCTACAGCTACAACGTCTTCCACCTCTTGGCGACGGCCTCCGGCAGCGAGCCGGTGGTGGTCAACAACGACGCCGTCTCCTGGCGGGTGCTCTCGCGCGCCGACTTCGACGCGATCGTGATCTCGCCCGGGCCGGGCCGCCCGGACCGCTGGCACGACTTCGGCGTCTGCCGCGACATCCTCCGCTACGCGGAGATCCCGGTGCTGGGCATCTGCCTCGGCCACCAGGGAATCGGCACCCTGATGCGGGGCCAGGTCGACCGGGCGCCGGAGGCGATGCACGGGCGGTTGAGCCGGGTGCGCCACGACGGCAGCGGCCTGTTCGAGGGCATCCCGCAGGACTTCACAGTCGTCCGCTACCACTCGCTGGCGATCACCAGCCCGCTCGGCCCGGAGGGGCTGGAGACGGCCTGGTCGCACGACGGCGTGGTGATGGGCGTGCAGCACCGCACGCGGCCCCTGTGGGGGGTGCAGTTCCACCCCGAGTCGGTCGCCACCGAGCACGGGCTGCGGATCGCCGAGAGCTTCTTCCGCCTCGCCGGCCGCCACCGGCGTGACCGCCAGAAACTACCCCTGGTTCCGCGGCGGCCGTCGGTCACGACCGGCAGCGGAGAAGGCGCACGGGGCGGGGAGGCGGAGCCGCAGGGCGCCGCCGCCTCGAGCGGCCGGGCGAGGGGAGCGCCCGGCCGCGCCCCCGGCGTGCTGCGGCTGCTGTCTTGCGCCCTGGAGGGCGAGGCGCCGGCCGAGCACCTCTACGAACGGCTCTTCCGCGGCGCCGAGCGCTCCTTCTGGCTCGACAGCGCCGACGCGCCCACCTGGCTCGCGCGCGGCTCCTACATGGGCACCAGCGCTGGCCCGGAGCGCTGCCACGTCTCCTACGACGTCGACGCGGGCGAGGTGCGCACGAGCCGCGGCGGCGAGGAGACGGTGGAGCGGATCTCGATCTTCGACTTCCTCGATCGCGAGCTCGGCCGGGCGGCGCTGGAGACGCCGCCCGGCGTCGAGCCGGGGCTGGTGGGCGGCTTCGTCGGCTACCTCGGCTACGAGTGCAAGGCCGACTGCGGCTCGCGCAACGTCCACAGCTCCGACCTGCCGGACGCCGCCTTCATGCTCGCCAACCGCGTCGTCGCCGTCGACCACGAGCGCAAGCGCACGCACGTGCTCGCCGTTTGCGGCCCCGAGGGCGAGGCGGAGGCCGAGCGCTGGCTGGCCGAGGCGGCGGAGCTGGCCGCGGCCGCGATCGCCGCGCCGCCGCCCCCGGCGCCGCCGCCGCGCCCGGCCGAACCGGGCGGCCACGTGCGCTTCCGCAGCGGCCGGGGGCGCGAGCGCTACCTGGCCGACATCGCCCGCGCGCAGGAGGAACTGGCGGCCGGCGAGTCCTACGAGGTCTGCCTCACCGACCAGTTCTCCACCGACGCCGAACCGGAGCCGTTCGCGCTGCACCGCTGGCTGCGGCGCAGCAACCCGGCGCCGTTCGCCGCCTTCCTCGACTTCGGCGGCTTCGCGGTCGTCAGCTCCTCGCCGGAGCGCTTCCTCTCGATCGACCGCGACCGCACCGTGCAGGCGCGGCCGATCAAGGGGACGATCTCGCGCGCCGCGGACGCGGCGGCCGACGAGGCGCGGCGGCGCCGGCTGGTCGAGGACGAAAAGACGATGGCCGAGCACCTGATGATCGTCGACCTGCTGCGCAACGACCTCGGCCGCGTCTGCGAGGTGGGCAGCGTTGCGGTGCCGGACCTGATGGTGGTCGAGCCCTACGCGACCGTGCACCAGCTCGTCTCGACGATCACCGGCACGCTGGAGCGCGGCCGCGGTGCCGCCGAGTGCGTGCGCGCCTGCTTCCCGGGCGGCTCGATGACCGGGGCGCCGAAGGAGCGCACGATGGAGATCATCGACGACCTCGAGGCGGAGGCGCGCGGCGTGTACTCGGGGGCGATCGGCTACTTCGGCCTCGACGGCGCCACCGACCTGAGCATCGTCATCCGCACCGTCGTCCTGCGCCCGGGGCGGACGACGATCGGGGCCGGCGGCGCGATCGTCACCCAGTCCGACCCGGAGGAGGAGTTCGAGGAGGTCCTGCTCAAGGCGCGGGCGCCGATGGCGGCGATCGCCGCGGTGACGACCGGCAGCGAGGAGGCCTGGAGCGTGGACTTGGAGCCGGCGCCGGCCCCGGCGGAGGCGGCGCTGTGAGCGGGCCGGCCGTGGAGGCGGCGTCGGTGCGCGAGGCGGGGGCCGGCGACGCGGCCGCGGTCGCCGCCGCGGTGGGGGCGCTGCTGGAGGAGCTGGGCGGCTCGCGCCTGCCCGCCGCCGAGCTGGAGGCCGAGGCGCGGCGCCTGCTCGCCGACCCCCAGGCGGGCCTGGCGCTGCTGGCCGAGGCGGGCGGCAAGACGGTCGGCCTGCTGGCGGCGAGCTGGCAGCGGGCGCTGCACGTCCCCGGGCGCTACGCGACGATCCAGGACCTCTGGGTCGCGCCCGAGTGGCGCAGCCGCGGCACCGGCGCCGCCCTGGTGGAGGCGCTGGCGGCGCGCTGCCGGGAGCTGGGCGTGCCGCGGATCGAGGTCGGGCTGCCGCGCCGCGCCTTCGCCGCCTTCGCGCGCACCGAGGCCTTCTACCGCGGCGCCGGCTTCGAGGAGGTGGGGCCGCGGATGAGGAGGCTGCTGTGAGCGGGATGGCGATGGTGGAGCAGCGGCGCGGGCGCGGCGACGCGGCGCTGTGGGTGCGCGAAGGCGCTCGCCGGCTTCCCGGCCTGGACGACAACCGGCGGCTGGCAGCGGTGCGCGAGGGGCTGCTGCGCCACCCGGCGGTGCGACCGGTGCCGGCCGCGGTCCCCGACGCGGAGCTGGAGGACGCGCTGGCCGCGATCCACGAGCCCGCCTACCTGGCGGAGCTGGAGGCGGTGGGGGGCGAGGAGCCGGTGGTGCTGGACGCCTTCGCGCCGCCTGGCCTGGAGCCCGACATCCCGGTCACGGCGCGGCTGGTCGCGGCGGCGCGCGAGGCGGCGCGCTGCGCGATCGCGGCGGCACGCGAGCTGGCCCGCGGCGAGCGCTTCGCCTACGCGGTCTGCCGGCCGCCCGGCCACCACGCCGGCCCCGCCTTCCAGGCCGGCTACTGCTACCTCAACAACGCCGCCGCGGCGGCGCGCACGCTTCTGGACGCCGGCTTGGGCCCGGTCGGCGTCCTCGACCTCGACCTCCACTACCCGAACGGGACCGCGGCGATCCTGGAGCGCCTCCCCGATGCGACGCTGCACTCGCTGCACGCCGAGCCGGTGACGAATCTGCCTCCCGGAAGCGTCCTCCCGCGGGCGGAGGGAGAACGTGCCGTGTCGTTCCCAGGCAGCCCGGATCCCGAGCGCTGGCTCGCCGAGGCGGCGCGCTCGGTCGACGAGCTGGCCGGGCGGGGCGGCGTCCTCGTCGTCTCGCTCGGCTTCGACACGGTTCGCGGCGACCCGCACGGCGGCTGGAGCTTCGAACCGGAGGTGTTCGGGGCCCTCGGCCGCCTGCTGGCCGCCTCCGGGAGGCCGGTCTGCGTGGTCCAGGAGGGCGGCTACGCGCTCGGCCTGCTGGCCGACTGCGCGGAGGCATTCGCGGGCGGGCTGCTGGGGGCGCCGGTGGCGGCGCCGGCCGAGGGGGCGGCGGCGTGAGCGGGCTGGAGGAGTTCCGGCGCCGGCTGGACGCGATCGACGACGAGATCGCGCGCCTGCTCGGCGAGCGGTTCGAGATCTGCCGCGAAGTCGCCGTCTACAAGAGCGAGCACGGCATCCCGATGATGCAGCCCGACCGGGTCGAGGAGGTGCGGGCGCGCTACCTGGAGCGGGGCGCCGGGCACCGGCTGCCGGCCGACTTCACGGCCGACCTGTTCGAGCTGCTGATCGCGGCCACCTGCCGCGAAGAGGACGAGCTGATGGCGCGCCTGGCGGGCGCCCGCGGGGAGGGGGAGGGATGAGCGCCCTGCCGCCGGGCCCGCGGCTGCCGAGCGCCCTGCAGGCGATCGGGTGGACGCGGCGCACGCTGCCCTTCCTCGAGCGCTGCCGGGAGCGCTACGGGCGCACCTTCCGCCTGCGGATCATGCACTTCGGCGACTGGGTGGTGCTCTCCGACCCGGCCGACGTCAAACGGGTCTTCACGGCCGGCGACGCGGTCGGGGTGGCGGTCGCCAACCCGCTGCTGCGCCCGGTGCTGGGGCCGACCTCGGTGATGCTGAGCGAAGAACCCGCGCACATGCGCAAGCGGCGCGTCACCCTGCCCGCCTTCCACGGCGAGGCGGTGCGCGCCGACGCCGAGATGATGGCCGAGGTGGCGCGGCGCGAGGTCGCCTCCTGGCCGGTCGGGGAGCCGTTCGAGCTGTGGCCGCGGATGCAGTCGGTGACCCTGGACGTGGTGATGCGGGCCGTGTTCGGGTCCCAGCCGCACCCCCGCCTGGCGGAGCTGCGGCGGCGGCTGGTGGCGCTGACGGAGTGCCTGAACGACTCCCGCAACCTGACCATGCTCGCCCTGTTCGGACCGCGCGCGGTGGCGCGCAGCCGCCGCTACCGGGAGGCGATGGGGGCGGTCGAGGAGGCGGTGCTGGCGGAGGTGCGCCGCCGTCGTGCCGAGCCGCTCCCCGACCCGCCGGACGTGGTCTCGATGCTGATTGCGGCGCGGCGCGAGGACGGCTCGCCGCTGAGCGAGGCCGAACTGCGCGACGAACTCGTCACCCTGCTCAGCGACGGGCCGACCTCCAGCTCGCTCGCCTGGGCCTTCGAGCGGATGCTGCGCAGCCCGCAGGCGCTGGAGCGGGCGCGCGCCGACGCCCTGGAGGGCGACGGCTCCTACATCGACGCGGTGGTCAAGGAGACGCTGCGCCTGCGCCCGCCGGTGCCGGTGGTGGTGCGGCGGCTGCTGCGGCCGATGCGGCTGGGTGGCTACGACCTGCCGGCGGGCACGGTGGTGGCGCCCTGTGTGCACCTGATCCACCGCGACCCCGAGCACTACGAGGAGCCGGCCCGCTTCATGCCCGAGCGCTTCCTCGACCGCCGCCCCGGCACCTACACCTGGATCCCGTTCGGGGGCGGGGTGCGGCGGTGCCTGGCAGCCAACTACGCGGAAATGGAGATGCGGAGGGTGATCAAGACCATTCTCTCGGAGGCAGAGTTGCGGCCCGCGGAGCGGGGGCCGGAGCCGATCGCGAAAAGCGCCATCTCGTTCAGCCCCGGCAAGCGCGGGCTGGTGATCGCCGAGCCGCGCCCGCGGGCGCGGGCGGCGGCCCCGGACCCGGTGGGGGTGGGGGCGTGAGCGGGGAGCGCGCGGCCGAGCCGGCCGTCGCCGACCTGCTGATCGTCGGCGCGGGCGCCAAGGCGGCGGCGATCGCCGCCAAGGTGCACGCGATCAACAGCCTCGGCATGGGACCGGTGCGGGTGGCGATGATCGAGAAGGCGGTCCCGGCCGCCTCCTGGCTGGGACGCAACGGGATGACCTCGGGCGAAGAGCCGCTGGCGGTGCCACCGATCAAGGACGTCGGCTTCCCCTACCGCAGCCACCGCCAGTTCGGGGAGGCCGGGGACGAGATCGACGCCGCGCTCCTGCCCCTGAGCTGGAAGCGGTTCGCGATCGAGCGGCGCGAATGGGCGCCGTGGGTGAACGCAGGCTCCCCGGCGGTGCGCCACCGCGACTACGGCGAGTACCTGACCTGGGTGCTGGAGCGGGCGACCGAGGGCGTGACCGTGTGCCGGGGGCGGGTGACCGAGATCGAGCCGGCGCCCGACGGCGAGGCCTGGGAAGCGGCGGTGGACGAGCGCGGCGACGCGGACGACCCGCAGCGCCACCGGGCGCGGGCGCTGGTGCTGACCGGCCCCGGCGTGCACCGCGAGCTGCCGCACGACCCGGCGGTGGCGGAGCGGGTCTTCCACTGCGACAGCGACCGGGGAGAGTTCCGGCGCGTGCCGGAGGGGCGGCCGGTCGACATCGGCATCGTCGGGGGCGGCGAGAGCGCGCTCAGCGCGCTGGTCTTCCTGCGCTCGCTGCGGCCCGCGTGCCGGATCACCGTCTACACGCCGACCCTGCCGCTGAGCCGCGGCGAGAGCTTCCTCGAGAACCGCGTCTTCGCCGACCCCGACGACGTCGAATGGGAGCGGCTCGACGAGCAGACGCGGCGCGACTTCGTGCGCCACTGCGACCGCGGCGTCTTCGACTCCCGGGTGCTGGAGCGCATCTCCGGCGACGAGGCGTGCACGTTCAAGGTCGGGCGCGCGGTCCACGTCGCCGCGGCGCCGGGCGGCGAGGGCGCGCTGCTGGAGTACGAGTCGCCGGACGGCGTGGTGGCGGCGCCGCACGACTTCGTCGTCAACTGCACCGGCTTCGACCTGCTGGAGCAGATGCGGGAGCTGTTCTCGCCGCGGCTGCGCGAGTGGGTCGAGGAGCAGGCCGGCCCGCTCTGGGACCGCCCGCCGCAGGCCGAGGTGCCGATCGGGCGCGCGCTGGAGCTGGTCGGGGTCGAGCCGCGCCTGCACATCCCCGGCCTCGGCGCCCTTAGCCAGGGGCCGGGATTCGCCAACCTCGGCAGCCTCGGGCTGCTCGCCAACCGCGTGCTGGAGCCGCTCCTGGCCGAACTGGGCTCGCCCGCGGCACCGACTTCCAACCACCCACGGAACAGGTCGTTGTCACTCGACTAGAGAGGAGAGGGGATGAAGTCCTCGACCAGGCAGGGGCGCGAACCGCGGTCGCGCCGGTGGCTCGCGGCCGCCGCCGTCGTCGCGCTGGCGGCGCTCCCGGGCGCGGCGGCGGGCTGCGGCTCGTCGTCGGAGGCCGAGGAGCCGGTGCTAAAGGGGGACGGCCACCACAACGTCGACCCGCAGAGCACGCGCCGCGTGCGCGGCTCGCAGATCGACCGCTCGACGGTCGGCGGCCTGACGCAGGCCTGGACGCTGCCGCTGAGCGCGCAAAGCAGCTTCGGCGCCTTCGCCTCGACGCCGCTGATCGTCAACGGCGTCGTCTACCTGCAGGACCTGGCGTCGAACGTGCAGGCGGTGAGCCTCGACGACGGCGAGGTGATCTGGAGCAAGCGCTACAACGAGCCGACCCTGGGGCCGAACGGCGTCATCACGGCCGAGGGCAAGGTGTTCGGCGCCACCGCGAGCCGCGCCTTCGCGCTCGACCAGAAGAGCGGGCGCGAGCTGTGGTCGCGGCGGATCGTCCGCAACGCCGGCGAAGGGGTCGACATGGCGCCCGGCTACCGCGACGGCCTGGTCTACGTCTCCACGGTGCCGGTCGACGCCTCGGCGCGCTACCCGGGCGGCGGCGTCGGCACGCTGTGGGCGCTGGACGCGCGCAGCGGCAAGCCGCGCTGGAAGTTCGCCACCGTGCCGGAGGGCCTGTGGGGCGACAAGCGGCTCAACGGCGGCGGCGGGCTGTGGTACCCGCCCTCCTTCGACGGCCGGGGGTTCATGTACTTCGGCACCGGCAACCCGTCGCCGTTCCCCGGCGCGCCGGGGAAGCCGTGGGGGTCCAGCCGCCCCGGCCCCAACCTGTACACGAACTCGGTCCTGAAGCTGAACGCCAAGACCGGGAAGCTGGTCTGGTGGCACCAGGTGACGCCGCACGACGTCTACGACTGGGACTTCCAGAACAGCCCGATCCTGATCGAGGCCGGGGGGCGCCAGCTCGCCGTCGGCTCCGGCAAGTCCGGCATCGTCGTCGCGCTGGACCGGCGCACGGGCAAGCCGGTCTGGGAGCGCAAGGTCGGCACCCACAACGGCCACGACGACGACGGCCTGCTGGCGATGCGCGGCGAATACGCGAAGCTGCGGGCCGGCGAGGAGGTCTACCCGGGGACGCTGGGCGGCGTGATCGTGCCCGCGGCGACGGACGGGAAGTCGATCTTCGTGCCCGTCGTCGAGCACCCGATCACGGTCTCGGAGTCCGGTGACGAAGTGCGGGAACAGCCGCAGATGGGGGGCCTGTTCGTGGCCCTCGACGCCGCCACCGGCCGCGTCAAGTGGCAGCGCGAACTGGAAGCGGCGCCGTTCGGCCCGCCGACGGTCGTCAACGACCTCGTCTTCTTCACCACGTTCGACGGCATCGTGCACGCCTTCGACGCGACGAAGGGGGGCGAGGTCTGGCAGGCGCAGCTGCCGGCCGGCTCCAACTCGGGCCTGGCGGCGAGCGGCGACACCCTCGTCGCCACCGCCGGAATGGCGACCGCGGAAGGCCAGACCCCGTCGGTCGTCGCCTTCCGCCTCGGCGACTGACCGAGCGGCGGCCGCGCGCGGGCGGCCGCGCCACCGTGCGGACGCAGTTCTTTCCGTTATGCGGAACGAACTGCGTCCGCGGCGCCGCTATCCTCGCGGGAGACCCCGCACGGGGTGGTGCTCAAGCACGACGTGGCCACCAAACGCAGCGCCGGCATCCTCCTCTTCCGTCGCCGACCCTCCGGCCTCGAGGTGCTGCTCGTCCATCCCGGCGGGCCGTTCTGGCGCCGCCGCGACCGCGGCGCCTGGTCGATCCCGAAGGGCGAAATCGAGCCCGGCGAGGAGCCGCGCGCCTGCGCGCTGCGCGAGTTGGGCGAGGAGCTGGGCCCGGCGCCGCGCCTGGACCCGGACGAGCTGATCGAGCTGGGCTCGATCCGCCAGCGGGCCGGCAAGGTGGTCGCCGCCTGGGCGGCGGAGGGCGACTTCGACCCGGCGCGGCTGGAAAGCATCACCTTCTCGATGGAATGGCCGCGCGGCAGCGGCAACGAGCGCGAGTTCCCCGAGGTGGACCGGGCCGAGTGGTTCGGGATCGAGCGGGCGCGGGAGAAGATCCTGCCCGCCCAGGAGGAGCTGATCGACCGCCTCCTCGCCTATCTGGACGAGGAGGGTGAGGGGGACTAGGCGCCCTCGGCGGGCGCTGAGCGTCGTCGCAGGCGGGTGGCGAGCAGGCGCTGGATCAGCAGCGTCACCGAGCCGGAGGCGATCAGCAGGCCGACGTTGGTGGCCAGCACCACCAGCGCCCCGTCGGCGTGTTCGGCGCCCTCGGTGCCGAGGGCGACGCCGAGGAAGGCGGAGGCGGGGATCGTCGTCACCGAGATGCCGACCCCGACCGCGGCGTTGGCCCGGGTCTCGAAGCAGACGATCGCCGCCACGCCGGCGGCAAGGGCGACCAGCACGGTCGAGTAGTCGGTGTCGGCGAAGGCGGCGACGACGGTGTCTTCGACCCTGAAGCCGGGGTGGAGGATGTCGGTCGCGCGCAGCGCCGCCGAGAGGCCGGCGGAGACCAGCACGACCAGCGCCAGGCCGAGGGCGAGGGTGAAGAAGGCGCGGCCGGCGAGCGCGCGGCGGCCGGCGACGATGCCGACGCAGGTGGCGCAAATCGGCAGCAGGTCGGGGCTGACCGCCATCGCGCCGACGACGAGGATCGCGTTGCTGGTCACGACGCCGAGCGCGGCGATCACCGCGGCGACGACGATCAGCGTCACGTAGCGGGCCAGCGGGCGCGAGTTGGCGCGCGCCTGGCCCATCACCTCGAACCAGGCGGCGCCCTCGACCGTGCCGTCGCCGATGCGGACGATGTGGCGGTGCAGGGGGGCGACGACGTCGGTGCGGGTGAGCACGTAGTCGTCGCCGCCGAGGCCCATCCGGCTCAGCTCGGCGACGAGGAGGTCGGCGGCCGCGGGCTCGACGTCGGCGACGAACACGAACCGCTCGTCGGGCGTCCCCGCGTCGGGCTGCTTGACGAGGCGGTGCACGCCGGGCTGGCTGCGCAGCAGGTCGGCGAAGCCGTCGGCCCGGCCGGCGTCGACCGATGCGCGCAGCCTCAGCATCCGTCCCCGCTCGCGTCAGTCGACCAGCCGCAAGACCTTGAAGGCGCGCCGGCCGCGCGGCGTCTCGACCTCGACCGTGGAGCCGACCCGCGCGTCCAGCAGGGCGCTGCCGATCGGCGACTCGGCCGAGAGCTTGCCCTCGGCCAGGTTCGCTTCCGTGGAGCCGACCAGGGTCCAGACTTTCGCCTCGCCACTCTGCTCGTCCAGCACTTCGGCGGTGCGGCCGAAGGCGAAGGCGATCGAGGTCTGGTCGACCTCGACCACGACGGCGTTGCGCAGCCGTTCCTGCAGCCGCTGGATGCGGGTCTCCAGGTGCGCCTGGTCCTCTTTGGCGGTGTGGTAGTCGGCGTTCTCCTTCAGGTCGCCGAGCTCCCGGGCCGCCTTGATGCGGGCCGCGATCTCGCGCCGCTTCGGGCCTTCCAGCTCCGCCAGTTCCGCTTTCAGCTCTTCGATGCCGGCCTGGGTGATCGGCTCCCCGCCCCGTTCGTTCCTGCTCATCCGCCCCAGCGTCGCACAAACCGCCGCCCCACGCCCGCTGCCCCGGCTGCCGCCCGTCACCACGAACCTTTGCCGCTTGTCGCCCACAGGGCTACAAACCGCAACCGCCGGGCAGCCGGGGGGCGGGGCGGGGGTGGGAGCGAGGAGGATTGCGGAGCGAGGAGGATGTGGAGCGAGGTGGGGGCGGGGCGCCACCCGGCAAGAAAAGCGCCCCGCCCCGTCTCTCCTTCAAACGGCGCTCGCGGATGACTCCGCGTCGCCGCCGCTAGGCCCCCGGGGGGTCGATTCCCCGGGGTCGTGGGACGGCGAACCGCCGTTGAAGCTCTTGGCCAGCACCGGGCGCACGTGGGCGACCTGGCCCTCGCGCAGCCCCAGGCGCCGCAGCTCGGCCCGGGTCAGCTGCGCCCAGACCTCGGTCCCGTCCGCCAGCGCCAGCTCGACCCGAACCTCGAAGCCGAGCGAGGCGATCCGCTGCACCACGGCTTCCTCGGTGCCCTCGGTGCGGCTGGTCACCAGCTCGATGTCGTGCGGCCGCACGAAGCTGTCGCCGAGCCGGTTCACCTCGCCGACGAAGCCCATCACGAACTCGTTGGCGGGGTTGTCGTAGAGCTCGTCGGCGCTGCCGGACTGTTCGATCCGGCCTTCGTTCATCACCACGAGCTGGTCGGCGACGTCCATCGCCTCCTCCTGGTCGTGGGTGACGAAGATCGTCGTCACGTGCATCTCGTCGTGGAGGCGCCGCAGCCAGGTGCGCAGGTCCTTGCGGACCTTCGCGTCCAGCGCCCCGAACGGCTCGTCGAGCAGCAGCACGCTCGGCTCCACCGCCAGCGCCCTGGCCAGCGCCATCCGCTGCCGCTGGCCGCCGGAGAGCTGGTTGGGGAAGCGGTGCGCGAACCCCTCCAGGTGCACCAGTGCCAGCAGCTCCTCGACCCGCTTGCGGATCGTCTCCTTGTCGACCTTGCGGATCTTCAGCCCGAAGGCGATGTTGTCGAACACCGTCATGTGCTTGAAGGCCGCGTAGTGCTGGAAGACGAAGCCGACGTTGCGGTCCTGCACGCGCAGGTGGGTGGTGTCCTCGCCGGCGATCAGCACTCGCCCCGAGTCGACGTCCTCCAGGCCGGCGATCACCCGCAGCAGGGTCGACTTGCCGGAGCCGCTCGGCCCCAGCAGGGCGGTCAGCCCACCGCCGGGCACCTCGAGCGAGACGTCGTCGAGGGCGACGAAGTCGCCGAACATTTTGCGGACGTTGTGGACGGAGATCCCCTTGCCGCCGTCGGCGTCGCCGCCCACGGCGCGGGGGAGGTCGGTCTGTTGCTTGCTCATGTTCAGGCCTCCTTCTCGACCGGGCCGGCCGGGCTCAGGGCGGATGCGGGCTCGAAGCCGCTGGCCGAGCCGGTCCGCTTGCGCAGCCGGCTGACCGCGACCAGGACGGTGATCGCCAGCAGGGCGAGCACGATCGCCGCCGCGTAGGCGCCGGCGAGGTTGAAATTCGTGTACTCGTTCTCGACGAAGAGCGGCAGCGTCTCGGTCTTGCCGGAGATCTTCCCCGACACGACCGCCACCGCCCCGTACTCGCCGAGGGCGCGCGCGGTTGCGAGGACCACCCCGTAGGTAACGCCCCAGCGGATCGCCGGCAGCGTCACTTTCCAGAACGTCTGCCACGGGGAGGCGCCGAGCGTCGCCGCCGCCTCCTCCTGCTCGGTGCCGATCTCGACCAGCACCGGCTGCACCTCGCGGACCACGAACGGCAGCGAGACGAAGATGGTCGCCAGGACCATCCCCGGCATCGAGAAGATCACCTGCACGCCGAGGTCTTCCAGCGTGCCGCCGAACCAGCCGTGTTTGCCGTAGACGAGGATCAGCGCCAGGCCGACCACCACCGGCGAGACGGCGAACGGGAGGTCGATCAGCGCGTCCAGCAGCGCCTTGCCGCGGAAGCGGTGGCGGGCGAGGACGAGCGCGCCGGCGATGCCGAAGACGGTGTTCAGCGGCACCGCGATGCCGACGCAGATGATCGTCATCCAGAAGGCGTGCACGCCGTCGGGGCTGGTGACCGCGTCGATCGGGCCCGAGAGGCCGTCCTCGAACGTGCGGACGAAGACCATCGCCAGCGGAACCAGCAGCAGCGCCGCGAGGTAGCCGATCGCGATCGCGCGCAGCGCGTAGCGGACGAGGGGCCTAGGCGCGCTCATGGCGGCTCCTCCAGCGTCCGAACAGGCTGAGCGCGAACAGCACCGCGACCGAGAGCGCCAGCAGCAGCACCGAGACCGCCGCCGCGGCCGTGGTGTTGTCGCTTTCGATGCGGCCGAAGATGTAGACCGACGCGACCTGCGTGTCGAAGGGGATGTTGCCGGTGATCAGCACCAGCGACCCGTACTCGCCGATCGCGCGGGCGAAGGCGAGCGCGGAGCCGGCGACGATCGCCGGCGTCAGGTTGGGCAGCAGGATGCTGCGGAAGATCCGGAGCCCGCCGGCGCCCAGCGACGCCGCCGCCTCCTCCATCTCGCGATCGACCTCGTGCAGCACCGGCTGCACCGCGCGGATGACGAAGGGGAGGGTGACGAACAGCAGCGCGAGCCCGATCGCCACCTTGGTGTACGCGAAGTTGAGCCCGATCGGGCTGTCCGCCCCGTAGAGGGTGAGCAGCGTCAGCCCGGCGACGATCGTCGGCATCGCGAACGGCAGGTCGATCACCGAGTTGACGATCCCCTTGCCGGGGAAGTTGTCGCGCACCAGCACCCAGGCGATCAGGACGCCGAAGACGACGTTGATGGCGACGATGGCGAGCGTCGAGAACAGGGTCAGTTTGATCGCGGCAATCGCCTCCGGTTCGGTGATCGCGTCCCAGAAGCCGCCCAGCCCCTCCTCGGTCGACCGCACGACGACGGCCGCCAGCGGGAGCAGGACGATGACGCTCAACCAGGTGAGGACGATGCCGCGGGTGAGGGCCTCCCCCCCGCCGCGGAGCGGGAAGCTCCGCGGCGGGGAGGCGGCTGCGCTTTGTGCCGGGGCCATGATCGGAGTCCGATCCGCGCTACTCGAGCGGGGCGCCCGACTTGCGCAGGATCGCGGTCACTTTGCCCTTCTTGTCGTCGAAGAACTCCTCGTCGACCTTGGCCCAGCCGCCGAGCTCCTCGATCGTGAACAGGCCGGGCACCGCCGGGAACTTGTCCCGGTTGGACTCCAGGACCGACTCGTCGACCGGGCGGTACCCGTAGTCGGCGAAGATCTGCTGGCCCTCCTGCGACCAGATGAAGTCGAGGAACGCCTGCGCGGTCTCGGGGTCCTGCGCGTCGGCCGTCACCGCGGCCGGGTTTTCGATCTGCAGGGTGTTGTCGGGGATCACCCACTCGAGCTTGATCCCGGATTCCTGCGCCTGGATCGCCTCGTTCTCGTAGCCGATCAGGACGTCGCCTTTGCCGCTGGCGAAGGTCTGCAGCGCGTCACGGGCGCTGTCGTCGAGGACCGAGGTGTTCTCGATCAGCTTGGCGACGAACTGGAGCGCCTCCTTGGGCGACTTGCCCTCTTTCAGCTGCGCCCCGTAGGCGGCCATGATGTTCCACTTCGCGCCGCCCGAGGTGGCCGGGTTCGGGGTGATGATCTCGACGTCGCCGGTGACGATGTCATCCCAGCCTTTGATCCCCTTCGGGTTGCCGGGGCGCACCGTGAGGACGACGACCGAGTGGCTGATCATCCCGTTGTGGGCGTTCTGGTTCCAGTCTTTGGCGACCAGGCCCGCCTCGACCAGCTTGGTCATGTCCGGTTCGAGGGAGAAATCGACGAAGTCGGCCGGCTGGCCCGCTTCAACCGCACGCCGCTGGTCTCCGGAGCCGCCGAACGAGGTCGAGAACGACGTGCCCTCGCCCTCGGGGGTCTTCTGGAAGGCAGGGATGAGCCCTTCCTCGAATGCCTGCTGGGGGGTGGAGTAGGCGACCAGGTTCACCTCGCCGCCACCGCCGCTGCCGCCGGAGCCGGTTGCCGAGTCGTCGCCTCCACCGCACCCCGCGGCAAGCACCCCGAGCAGCAGGGCGAGCGACGCGCCGGCGGCGGTTGCCTTGAGGCGGCGCCGTAGAGGTCTTAGGGACATCGTCGATTCCTTTCTTTCTTGACTGACTTACTCCTGAATAGGCGCGGCAGAGTAGCACAAAGTCGATCAACAAAGTAGGGAATCTGTTGTCGACGGCCGAGCGAGGCGCGGATTCGGCTTCGTGAAGCGGAATCCGGCGCGATGTAGACTCGCCGCATGGGAGCGGGGGTCGTGCGCACGCCGGAGGAGCGGTTCGAGGGCCTGCCGGGCTTCGCGTTCGAGCCGCGCTACGTCGAGGTGGACGGGCTGCGGCTCGCCTACATCGACGAGGGGGAGGGGCCGCCGGTCGTCTTCTTCCACGGCGAGCCGACCTGGTCGTTCCTGTGGCGGGAGGTGATCCCGCCGGTGCGCGACGCGGGCCGGCGCTGCATCGCGCCCGACTACGCCGGCTTCGGCCGCTCCGACAAGCCCACCGACCTCTCCTGGTACACCTACGACCGTCACGTCGAGCTGATGGCGGCGCTGCTGGAGCGCCTCGACGTGCGCGACGCGACCGCGGTCGTCCACGACTGGGGCGGGCCGATCGGGCTGCGGCTGGCGGTCGAGCACCCGCACCGCTTCTCGCGCCTGGTGATCATGGAGACCGGCCCGTTCACCGGGCGACAGCGGATGAGCGAGGCCTGGCACGCGTTCCGCGAGTTCGTGCGCGAGAACGAGGACGTGCCGGTCGGCGCCCTGGTCGGCGGCGGCTGCGCCACCGACCCGGGGGACGAGGTGATCGCCGCCTACGACGCGCCCTTCCCCGACCCCGCATCGAAGGCCGGGGCGCGCGCCTTCCCCCTGATCCTGCCCACCGCGCCCGACGCGCCCGGGGCGGCGGAGGGCAAACGGGTGGCGGACGCGCTGCGCGAGGACGAGCGCCCGGCGCTGGTCCTCTGGGGCGACTCCGACCCGATCCTGCCGCTCAGCGTCGGCGAGCGGGTGGCGAAGCTGCTCAACTTCCCGCCCCCGCGCCCGGTCGCCGGCGCGTCGCACTTCCTACAGGAGGACGCCGGCCCCGAGATCGGCCGCCTGATCGCCGAGTGGCTGTCCTGAGCCGGCCCCGAAAGCGCGGGGCGGGTGAGCGCCGTTGCTTTCCTGAGGCAATCGACCCGGGAAAGGGGTGTTGACGATGAGTGCCGAGGTGAACAAGCAGCGGGCGGAAGAGGCCTACCGGGCCTTCGGCGCCGGCGACGCGGAGGCGGCGATGCGGAACATGGACGACTCGGTGCGCTGGATCGCGCGCGGGGACAACGCGCTGGCCGGCACCTACACCGGCAAAGGCGAGATCGCCGGGCTGTGGGCGCAGGTGGCCGAGAAGGGTCTGCGAAGCGAGCCGCACGATTTCATCGCCGAGGGCGACAAGGTGGTCGTGCTGACCACGCTGACGCTGGACGGCGAGCAGACCGAGTCCGCGGACGTGCTGCGCTACAACGACGAGGGCAAGCTCGTCACCTTCGAACAGGTCGGCGACCCGCGCGTCTTCAACCGGGTCTTCGCGCGCTGAGGGGGCCGGGGGCGGCGCTCAGGCGGCGCGGGCGGCGCGCTCGACCAGCTCGGTCAGCTCGCCGTGCGAGCGCTCGTGCAGGAGGCGGACGCGGCGCGGCGGCGCGTCGCCCTCGACCCAGGTGACCGTGCCGGGCCAGTAGGCGCCCGGCGGGCGGCCGGGATGGTGGAAGACGGTCGAGAAGACCCAGTTCCCCGTGTTGTGGAGGCGCCCGCCGCCCGGCAGCGGCCACACGCCCTCGCCCTCGTAGGGGCCGCCGCGGTGGGTGTGGCCGGTGATCACGTGGGCGTAGTCGATCCGCAGCCGGCGCGCCAGCTCGGCCGCGGCGGCGATCCCGCCGCGTGAGATCGACTCCCCGGAGAGGTCGGCGTCGAAGCCGGCGCGCAGCAGCCGGTTCAGCGCCCAGACCGCGGCCGGGAAGCCGGCGCGCGCGGCGCGGGCGGCGAGCCGCCGCGGTCCCCCGGGGCCGCCTCCGTCCCCGGCCAGCAGCCGCCAGGCGGCCTCGGAGGGGTTGCGGCGCGGGCGCGCGGGGCGCCGGGCGCGGGCTTGGGCGACGCCGTAGGCGAAGCCGTAGATCGGCCGCAGCACGCGCTCGTAGTCGGCCGGGTCGGCGGGGTCGGGCAGCTCGCGGGAGAGGCGGACGAGGGCAGCGACCGCGACGCACTCGGCCCGCGGCAGGTTGAGGTGCGCGTCGAGGTAGTGGCCGTGCGTGGCGTAGACGTCCTCGCGCAGCCACACCCCGGGGTAGGCGACGCGCAGCGAGGCCGGGCCGAGCCATTCGTCCAAGAGCGCCGCGGGGCCAGTCGGCGGGGCGCTCTCCTCGGTGCGCGGCCGCCCGCCGCCGTTCAGCGACAGGCCGTCCAGCAGCGGCTCGGCGAGGCGGTGGTCGTGGTTGCCGGGCACGAGCGTCACCTCGCGGCCGGCCAGCGCTTCGCCCAGCTCCTCGAAGAAGGGGCGGGCGGCGGCGAGCGCCGGCCCGAGCGGCTTGTCGCGCATCTCGATCGCGTCGCCGAGCAGCACCACGCGGTCGGCGCCGCCGATCTCCTCCAGCAGCAGGGCCCGGATCTCGGGGTCGCGCAGCACGTCCTCGCCGGTGGCGACGCCGAGGTGCAGGTCGGAGACGATCGCGGTCCTCACCGCAGGGTTTTTACACTCCCCGGGTGCCCGCATTCGGCGAGGAGAGGATCGCG
>Ga0207864_1001896_pt1 | contig 21391 bp, 22 predicted proteins | sample HigsolmetaAR202D_FD_184834 | JGI IMG/M metagenome (GOLD analysis project Ga0207864, IMG submission 184834) | Ionic liquid and high solid enriched microbial communities from the Joint BioEnergy Institute, USA - AR20-2-D (SPAdes) (version 2) ... | reverse complement strand
CGCTGCTGCTGCACGGCGCGCGCACCCCGCGGCCGGCCGACCTGGCCGTGGTCGAGGGCATGATGGGCCTGTACGACGGGCGGCTCGCGGGACGCGGGTTCGCGTCCACCGCGCACGTGGCCACCGTGCTCGACGCCCCCGTGGTGCTGGTGGTGGACGTGTCCCACACGTCGCGGTCGGCGGCGGCAGTGGTGGCGGGCATGGCGGTGTTCGACCGCCGGGTGCGGGTCGCCGGGGTTGTGCTGAACCGGGTGGGGTCGGACCGGCACGCCGCCGAGGTCGCCTCCGCGATGGAGGAGATCGGTGTTCCGGTGCTGGGGGCGCTGCGCCGCGACGACGGGATCGCCGCCCCCTCGCGGCACCTGGGGCTGGTGCCCGCCCAGGAGCGGGCCGAGTCGGCGGCGGTCCTGGACCGGTTGGCCGAACGCATCGCCGCGCAGGTGGACCTGGCCGCGGTGGTGGAGGTCGCGCGGTCCGCGCCGCCGCTGCGCGCACGGCCGTGGTCGCCGGAGGCGGCGCTCGCCGCGGCGGGTTTCCCGCCCGCCGCCCGCCGGGCGGACGGGCCGGTGGTGGCGGTGGCCGGGGGCAGGGCGTTCACCTTCCGCTACGCCGAGACCGAGGAGTTGCTGCGCGCCGCGGGCTGCCGCCCGGTGGTGTTCGACCCGACGGCCGACGCCGCCCTGCCCGACGGCACCGCCGGAATCTATCTGGGCGGTGGCTTCCCCGAGGTGTACGCGGCGGAGCTGGCGCAGAATACGGCGCTGCGCGCGGCCTTGCTGGAGGCGGTACGGTCGGGGGTGCCGACGGTCGCCGAGTGCGCGGGGTTGCTGTACCTGTGCCGCGAGGTGGACGGAGCGCCGATGGTGGGGGTGCTCGACGCGGTGGGGGCCATGACGCCGAAGCTGGCCTTGGGCTACCACTCGGCGCTGGCCCCGGAGGAGACCCTGCTGGCGGAGGCGGGAGACCGGGTGACCGGGCACGAGTTTCACCGCACCGGTGTCACGTCCACCGGGGAGCGGGCGGGCCCGGCGTGGCTGCTGGACGGCCGGCCTGACGGTTTCTCCGCTGATCCGGCGGGCCTCGGCCGTCCCACGCTGCACGCCTCCTACCTGCACACCCACTGGGCGGGCTGTCCGCGGGCCGCGGTCCGGTTCGCGGCGGCGGTCCACGCCCGGTGACCGGGAGCGGGTACCGGATCGGTTGGCTTAATGATCTTGGCGGGAGTGGGGTGTCACCCGCGGTTGCGCCCCCGCTACCGTCAAGATCATCGTCTTGTGGGTCCTAGCCACTCCAGGACGGCGGGGACGTCCGTGACCTCGGGGGCGTTTCCACCGTACCGGGGGCGGCGCACCACCACCACGGCGACGCCCAGCTCGTCGGCGGCGTCCAGTTTGGCACGGGTGTAGGAGCCGCCGGAGTCCTTGGTGACCAGCACCTCCACGGAGTGCTCGCGCATGAGTGTCCGCTCACCGTCGAGGGTGTAGGGGCCGCGGTCGCGCAGCAGCGTCCACGTCGGCGGCAGTGCGAGGTCCACGGCCTCCACCACCCGGGCCAGTACCGTGTGCCGGGCGAGCGGGGCGACGAAGCGGTGCAGGGTCTGCCGTCCCGTGGTGAGGAGGACACGGCGGCCCAGCGCGGCGGCGTGTCGGGCGGCCTCGTCGTGGTCGTCCACCCAGGTCCAGCGGGCCGCGCCCGCCTCGTCGGCCCAGCCGGGGCGGACCAGGCGCAGCAGCGGCACACCGGTCCGCGCGCACGCCTCGGCCGCGTTGGCGGAGATCCGCGCGGCGAAGGGGTGGGTGGCGTCCACCACCCGGGTGATCCCGTTGCCGCGCAGGAAGTCGACGAGTCCGCCGACCCCGCCGAAGCCGCCGATGTGCACCCCGCCGACGGGCAGGCGCGGTCGGCTGACCCGTCCGGCGAGGGAGGACAGCACCGGTGTCCCGGCGGCGACGAGCGCCTCGGCGAGGGCGCGCGCCTCGGCCGTGCCGCCGAGGACGAGCACCGTCACCGCAGCTCTCCCCGCACGGTCGGCAGGACCGGGGGTCCCTCGGCGATCAGGCGCAGCACGGCGTCCATGTCGAGGTGCTCCTCCACGAGGTCGGCGAGCAGGTCGAGGCGGGCCTCGCGGGCGGCGGCGAAGCTGACCCGCCCGAACCGGCCGCCGTCGCGTCCCGCGTGCTCGGCGGCTGCCGCCAGCCACGCGCCCCGGAACGCGTCGTGTTCCAGGCTGCCGTGCCACATCGTGCCGTACACGGAGCCGTCGCGCAGTCCGCCGGGGAACGCCTCGCCCCGGCCGGTCCGGACGCGGCCGTGGTGGATCTCGTATCCGCCGACGGGCACGCCCCGCCACTTCCCGGAGGGCAGGCGCAGCACCTTGTCGCGGGTGAAGACGGTCTCCAGGTCGAGCAGGCCCAGTCCGGCGGCGGTGCGCCCGGCCGAGCCCTCCACGCCGTCGGGGTCGCGAATCGTACGGCCCAGCATCTGGCAGCCGCCGCAGAGGCCCAGCACCGTGCCGCCCCGGCGGGCGTGGCCGGTGATCGCGGTGTCCAGGCCGCGGGAACGCAGCCACTCCAGGTCGGCGAGGGTGGCGCGGGTGCCGGGCAGGACGACAACGTCGGCGGAGGCCAGCGGCCGGGGGTCGGTGACGAAGTCGACGCGCAGGTCCGGTTCCAGGCACAGGGCGTCGACGTCGGTGAAGTTGCTGATCCGGGGCAGCATCACCACGGCCACCCGCAGCGCGGGGGCGGCCGCGGCGTCCGCCTCGCGGGCGGTGAGGGCCAGCGAGTCCTCGGAGTCCAGCCACAGGTCGCGCTGCCAGGGCAGGACGCCGAGTACGGGCCGGCCGGTCAGGTCCTCCAGGGTCTTCAGCCCCGGGTCCAGCAGGGCCGCGTCGCCCCGGAACTTGTTGATGACGAACCCGGCAACCAGGGCCTGGTCGGCGGGGTCGAGTAGGGCCAGCGACCCGTACAGCGCGGCGAACACGCCGCCCCGGTCGATGTCGCCGACCACGACGACGGGCAGGTCGGCGGCGCGCGCCAGGCCCATGTTGACGTAGTCGTGGGCGCGCAGGTTGATCTCGGCGACGCCGCCCGCGCCCTCGCAGACCACCACGTCGTAGCGGGAGCGCAGCTCCGCCAGCGCGGCGTGCGCGGCCTCGGTGAGCGTGGCGCGCCCGCCCGCGAACTCGCCTGCCCGCAACCGGCCGGAGGGGCGGCCCCGCAGCACGACGTGGCTGGTGCGGTCGCCGCCGGGTTTGAGCAGCACCGGGTTCATGGCGGTCTCGGGTTCGGCGCGCGCGGCGAGCGCCTGGACCCACTGGGCGCGGCCGATCTCGGCGGCCCGCCCGTCGGGGTCCGCGACCACCATGGAGTTGTTCGACATGTTCTGCGCCTTGAACGGCGCCACCCTGATCCCGCGCCGGGCCAGGGCCCGGCACAGGGCGCTGGTGACCACGGACTTGCCCGCGTCGGACGTGGTCCCGGCCACCAGCAGGCCCCGTGCCGTACTCATCGGTCTCCTCGCGTTCCGGCCGCCGACCGGCGGTCGAACCGTTCGGTCAGCCAGGCGAAGGCCACTCCCAGCACCAGCCAGAGGCTGGCCTGGGTGGCCAGCGAGGCCGTGCGGAATTCCCACAGCAAGGTGGCGGGGAAGTCTTCGCCGACCTCGTCGATTCCGGGGAGGGCGAGGTAGCCGACACAGACCACCGCGAGGAACACGGCGAGGGGGGCCGTGAGACGCGAGGCGAGCGACGTCCCGGACGGCAGTGCGCGCGCGGCGGCCACGGCGGCCGCGGCCGCGGCGAGGCCGAGGAGCACCGCGGCCGCCCAGAGCAGGGTGCGCTGGTCGATCGTCTCGGGGGCGCCCACCGCGGGCGGGTTGGCGGGGTACTTACCGAACGGCACCGCCGCGACGGCCGCCCATCCCAGTCCGGCGGCGACCAGCGCGAGCACCGGTCCGCTGAGCCGGCTGCGGTGCCGGGCCGCGGAGAGCACCGAGGCGTAGAGCGCTCCCAGCGCCATACCCGCAAGGCCGGTGGCGAGGAACAGTCCCACCTGCTGTCCGGTACGGCTGACCAGTGCGTCCTCTCCGTGGGAGTGGGCGTGGCCTTCGTCTGCTCCGTGGTCGTGGGAGACGGCTGCCTGCTCTTCCAGGGCGATGGCCGCCTCGATCTGGGGTTCGCCGAGGAGGAAGGCGACGGCGCCCGCGACCAGCCCGGCCAGCAGTCCGGCCAGCAGCCCGCGGAGCAGCAGTTGCAGGTAGGTGCCCCGCAGCGGACGGACCGGCGGGGAGACGGCGGGGGAGGTCAGTGACACGGGACCCCCATGAGGTGGCGGCCGTCGTGCATCAGTTCGTGCAGGTACATTCCCGTGCGGGAGACGGCTCCCTGGTCGAAGCCGACCAGGTAGAGGACGAGGAGGGCGAGGACGGTCACCGCAGTGGCGGTGAGCGCGAGCGGGACGGGGCCCAACTCCGCGCCGACCCGGGGGGCATGGACGGCTGACATGGTCACTCCTTACAGGATTACGCGTCCCACAGAGACCACACGCGTCGGGTGAGTTTTCTGGCTCACGGGCTTGTGCCCGTCCACAGTGGCGCGACCGCTCCGGGTTTCGACCGGATTGCCTGCACCAGACGCATCCCTGTTCTCTTGTCCAGGGGGAGTGTACCCAGCCGCGTGGTGGGTCATGCCGGGCGGGGAACCCTTCCCGGGGCTCCTCCTCGTCCGCGCCGCCGGGCCGGTGCCGCGGGGGTGCGCGGTACCGGCCCCGGCGGGGCCCTAGTCCAGGACCGCGTGCAGGAAGGCCCGGGTGCGTTCCTCCCTGGGGTCGCCGAAGATCTGCTCGGGCGGCCCTTCCTCGACGATGCGGCCCTGGTCGAACATCAGCACCCGGTGGGAGACGTCCCGCGCGAACTGCATCTCGTGCGTGACCAGCAGCATGGTGATGTCGGTGGTCTCGGCGACGGTGCGCAGCACGTCGAGGACGCCGGTGACCAGTTCCGGGTCGAGGGCGGAGGTGACCTCGTCCAGCAGCAGGATTCTCGGGCGCATCGCCAGGGCGCGCGCGATGGCGACGCGCTGCTGCTGGCCGCCGGACAACTGCGTGGGGTGGGCGTCGATCTTGTCGGCCAGGTCCACCATCTCCAGCAGTTCCGCGGCCCGCCGGTCGGCCTCGCCGCGGGGGACGCCCAGGCTGTGGACGGGCCCCTCGGTGATGTTCTGCCGCACGGTCATGTTCGGGAACAGGTTGAACTGCTGGAAGACCATGCCGATCTGCCTGCGCACCCGGCGCTGGTGCCTCTCGTTGGCGCGGACCAGGCGGCCGCCCTTGGGCATGTGGCTGAGCGGTTCCCCGCCGACCCAGATGACGCCGTCGGTGACCTGCTCCAATGTCATCAGCAGACGCAGGATGGTCGTCTTGCCCGAGCCGCTGGGGCCGATGAGGGTGACCCGCTCGCCCGGGGCGACGGTGAAGTCCAGGTGGTCGAGCACGGTGTTGTCGCCGAACCGCTTGACCACCCCGTCGAAGCGGATGAGCGGTCCACCCGCGCCGGGACCGGCGCCGAGGGGGGTTTCATACTGCGGCATAACGTCGCTCCAGTCGTCGGATGAGAACGGCCGAGGGCACGCTCACCAGGAGGAAGAACAGCCCGACCAGGGTCATGGCCTCCAGGTAGCGGAAGTACACGCCGCCGATCCGCGACGCCTGGTACATCAGTTCGCCGACGGTGATCGCGAACAGCAGGGGTGTGTCCTTGAACATGGCGATGAGGTAGTTGCCGAGCGCGGGGATCACCCTGCGGATCGCCTGCGGCAGCACCACCGCGCCCCAGGTACGGTGCGGGGGCAGGCTCAGGGCCCGGCACGCCTCCCACTGTCCCGGCGGTACGCCTTCGATCCCGGAGCGGTACACCTCGGCGGTGTAGGCGGCGTAGTGCACGCCCAGTACCGCGACGCCGACCGTGAACGCCGAGACGTAGCTCGGTGCCAGGTAGAACACGAAGACCAACTGCACCAGCAGCGGGGTGCAGCGGATGAACTCCATGACCGCGAACACCGCGGTCCCGAGCACCGGCACGCGGCGCGCCAGCGCCACCGCCAGGCCCAGGACGAGCGCCAGCACGTAGCCCAGCAGGGTGGCCTGGACGGTGACGACCAGCCCGTCGAGCAGGTCGGGGATGATCTTCCCGGTGAATTCCCAGTCCCAGGTCATCGGCGGCCGCCTCCGATCGCGGTGGCGGGCGGGGGCCGCAGCAGGGCCCACAGTCCGGTGTCGGAGGCGGGGAGCCGCCCCAGCCTCCGGTTGGCCCGGCGTTCCAGCAGCCGCATGCCGACGATCAGCAGCTGGGCGATCACGAAGTAGACCACCAGGGCCCCGGTGAAGGCCGCGATCGTCTCGCCGGTGGCGGCCCGCTGCTCCTGGGCGACGCGGGTCAGGTCGGCGACCCCGATCAGCGACACGATGGCGGTCGCCTTCATCAGTTCGATGACGAGGTTGCCGAAGGTGGGCAGCATCTGCGCCCACGCCTGCGGCAGCACCACCGACCGCGTGCGCCGCCACCACGACATGTTGAGCGCGATCGTGGCTTCGATCTGCGCTCTGGGCACCGCGTTGATCGCGGCCCGCACCACCTCGGCCCCGTAGGCGCCGACGTTGAGGCCGAGTGCCAGCACCGCGGCGAACACCGGGTCGATCTCGTAGGGGGTGAGCTGCGGAATCGCGAACGCCATCCAGTACATCAGGACCAGCGCGGCCACTCCGCGGAACGTCTCGGTGTAGCCGGTGGCGACGGCGCGGGCGGCCCGGTTGCGCAGGGTTCCGAGCATGCCCACGACCATGGCGAGGACGAAGGCGAGCGCGGCCCCGAGCAGGGTGATCACGAGGGTGGTTCCGGCCCCGCTCAGGTAGAGCGGGAGCCGGTCGATGAAGAAGTCCACGTCGGCTGCCGCCCTCAGGCCCGGCAGAGCTGCTCGGTGGTCAGGTCGCCGGGCAGCTCCTGCTCGGTGAAGCCGAACGGTTCGATGATCTCCAGCAGCCGGCCGTTCTCCTTGAACTCGGCGAGCACCCGGTTGACCTCGGCGAGGAGTTCGGTGTCGCTCCTGCGGAAGGCGAGGGCCCCGGCGGGGGTGACCTCCTCGCCGTCCACCACCGGGGTGAAGCCCTCGGTGACCTCGAAGTCGCCGCCGCGCTGCTCCAGCAGCCGGTTGAGCGAGATGGTGCTCAGCGCGACCGCGTCGACCCGGCCCTTCTGCAGCAGTTCGTAGGCGCTGACCTGGTTGTCGACCGTCTCGATCTGGTCGGCGGGCACGCCCGCGCCCTCGGCGTAGCCCTGTTCCACGGAGGCGTTGAGCACGGCCACCGTGACGTCGGGGTCGGCGGCGATGTCGTCGAAGGTGCTCAGGCCGTGGGGGTTGCCGGAGGGGACGAGGAAGGCCTGGAGGATGCGGTAGTCGGGTTCGGCGAATGCGACCTCGGCGCACCGCTCGGGGGTGATGTACATCCCGGCGGCCACCGCGTCGAACCGCCTGGCCTTCAGGCCGGGGATGAGTCCGTCCCAGGCCACGGACTCGGCGCGGACCTCGTCGACGCCCAGTTCCGCGAAGATGGCGCGGAGCAGCTCGGGGGAGGAGCCGGTCACCTCGCCGTCCTCGCCGATGTAGCCGAAGGGGGCCTCGTTGTTGATCGCGACCCGGATGTAGCCCTGTTCTCGCAGGCTGTCCAGGGTCACGGTGTCCTCGGTGCGGGAGCAGGCGGCCAGGGCGGGGCCCAGTGCGGCCGCGGCCAGTCCGATTCCTCCGGCGCGGAAGAGGCCGCGACGGTCCAGGTTCTTGTGCTCGGTCATGGTGTCGCTCCTGTCAGCGAGCGTCGGAGGGCGACGGGGGTCGCGACGCTCGGGTGCGGGTGGGCGGGGGTTCGGAGGGGTGCGCCCTCGCGGGGCGGTCGTCGGGGATCCGGCCGGGGCGGCGGTGTCCCGCGGGGGCGGGGCACCGCCGCCGGTCCGCTACACCACGGGCGTGAAGTCGCGCGCCCCCAGGAACTCGGGGCGCGGGCGGGGCGCGGAGAACGGTGCGCCGCAGGTGTTCTCGACGCTGTTGAACACGATGAAGATGTTCGACCGCGGGAACGGCGTGATGTTGCCGCCGGATCCGTGCATGCAGTTGCAGTCGAACATGACCGCGCCGCCCGCCGGGCCGGTGAGCACGTCGATGCCGTGCTTCTCGGCCAGGATGGTGAGGCTGTCCTGGTCGGGGACGCCGATCTCCTGCTTCTTGAGGGACGCCCGGTAGTGGTCGTCCGGGGTCTCGCCGACGCACGAGACGAACGTCTTGTGCGAGCCCGGCATGATCATCAGGGCGCCGTTGTGCACGTAGTTCTCGGTGAGCGCGATGGAGATGCTGGTCGCCCGCGGCTGCGGCATCCCGTCCTCGGCGTGCCAGGTCTCGAAGTCGGAGTGCCAGTAGAAGTCGCCGCCGCCGAAGCCCGGCTTGTAGTTGATGCGGCTCTGGTGCACGTAGACGTCGGAGCCGAGGATCTGGCGGGCGCGGCCCACGACGCGCGGGTCGCGCACCAGTTCGGCGAAGAGCGGGCTGATCTTGTGCACGTCGAAGATGGAGCGGACCTCGTTGGAGGTGCGCTCGACCACGACGCGCTCGTCGCGCCTGAGGTCCTCGTCGGAGCTGAGCCGGTCCAGTTCGGCCCGGCAGGCGGCCAGTTCGTCGGTGGTGAGCAGTTGCTCGACCTGCAGGTAGCCCTTGGCCTCGTAGCTGTCGAGCGTCTCGGAGTCGATGGGGCCCTCGTGGTCCCCCCAGACGACCGGGTGCTTGCGGTAGAGCAGGGCGGGCTCGCTCGCCCTGCGGGTGGGGTAGTCGTCGGCGGTCTGTCGTGCAGCCTCGTGGGTCGGGGCAGTCATTCGGTTCCCCCTCGCGGGTTCTCTCTTGTCTGCGAACAGTTCGGCGCGCACGGGTTCCGGGTCAGTCGGCGGCAGCGGCCTCCTCGGTGAGCAGCGGGTAGGCGCCGTTCTCGTCGTGGACCTCGCGGCCGGTGACCGGCGGGTTGAACACGCACAGCACGCGGAAGTCGGTCCTGGGCCGGACCGTGTGGCGCTCGTGGCCGTCGAGCAGGTAGAGCATTCCGGGCCGGATGAGGAACGTCTCCCCGGTCTCGTCGTTGGTGACCTCTGCCTCGCCCTCGATGCAGTGCACCAGTTCGACGTGGTTGGCGTACCACATCGAGGTCTCGGTGCCCGCGTAGAGGACGGTCTCGTGGAACGAGAAGCCGACGCCGTCGCGGGCCAGGACGATGCGGCGGCTGCGCCAGTTCTCGGTGGAGACGTCGGCGTCGGTGCCGTCGACGTCGTCCAGACTGCGCACGATCATGCGGTGCTTCCTTTCACTGGGCGGGACGGGGCTGGGCCTGCCGCCGGGTGCGCCCGCGCACCGCCACGGTCCTGTGTCCGGAGGCGGGCGGGGCTGCCGGGCGGCGGGGGTCGGGGTCAGGCGGGCTGGGGGGCGCGGACCACCGCGCGCACCGACTCGGCGAGGATCTCCAGCCCCTCCTCCAGTTCGGCGACGGAGGTGGTCAGCGGCGGCAGCAGCTTGGCGACCTCGTCCTCGGGTCCGGAGGTCTCCATGAGCAGGCCGCGTTCGAAGGCCTCGGCGCACACCCGCGTGGCCTCCCCCCTGCCCGGCAGCACCAGGCCGCGCGCCATGCCGCGGCCGCGGGTGGTCACGCCGGCCTCGGCGTGCTCGGCGGCGATCGCGTCGAGCCGTTCGGCGATCAGGTCGCCCTTGGCCCGGGTCTCGTTCTGGAGGTTCTCGTCGCGCCAGTAGGTGTCGAGCGCGGCGGTCGCGGTGAGGAAGGCCGGGTTGAACCCGCGGAAGGTGCCGTTGTGCTCGCCCGGCTCCCACACGTCCAGGTCCCGCCGGAACAGGGTGAGCGCCATGGGCAGGCCGTAGCCGCTGATCGACTTGGACAGGGTGACGATGTCCGGGACGATCCCGGCCTCCTCGAAGCTGAAGAAGGGGCCGGTACGGCCGCAGCCCATCTGGATGTCGTCGACGATGAGCAGCAGGTCGTACTCCCGGCACAGGTCGGCCAGGCCGCGCAGCCACCCGGCGCTGGCGACGTTGACGCCGCCTTCGCCCTGGACCGTCTCCACGATGACCGCGGCGGGCCTGTCCAGGCCGCTGCCGCTGTCCTCCAGCAGGCTGCGCAGCCACAGGAAGTCGGGGGTCCGGCCGTCCATGTAGTTGTCGAACGGCATGGTGGCGGCGTGTCCGAGCGGCACTCCCGCGCCGCCGCGCTTCACGGAGTTGCCGGTGACGGCGAGCGCTCCCAGGGTCATGCCGTGGAAGCTGTTGGTGAAGTTGATGACGGTCTCGCGCCCGGAGACCTTGCGGGCGAGCTTGAGGGCGGCCTCCACGGCGTTGGTGCCGGCCGGGCCGGGGAACTGCACCTTGTAGTCGAGGCCGCGGGGTTTGAGGACCACCTCCTCGAAGGTGCTCAGGAAGTCGCGTTTGGCGACGGTGTGGGCGTCCAGGCTGTGCACGATCGCGTCGCCGTCCAGGTAGTCCAGCAGCGCGGCCTTGAGCCGGGGGTTGTTGTGGCCGTAGTTGAGCGACCCGGCTCCGGCGAAGAAGTCCAGGTAGCCGCGGCCGGAGCTGTCGTAGACGCGGCTGCCCCGCGCCTTGTCGAAGAGGACCGGCCAGCCCCGGCAGTAGCTGCGCACCTCGGATTCGAGACGGGAGAAGGTGTCCACCGCGGATTCTCCTTGATCTTCTTGGCGTCAGGTCGGGGCCCGGTCAGTGCAGCGGGCCGATGCGGACCAGGTCCTCCGGTTCGTGCGGTCCGGGGCCGTCCGCGGGGAAGTGGGCGCGGGTGAAGAGCGGTGTCCAGGTCAGGTCGGCGCCGCGGTCGCGGGCGAACGAGGCGAACAGCGCACGTGAGGCGGTGTTGTCGGGGGTGACCGTGGCTTCCAGGTAGCGGATTCCGCGCGCTGCGATGCGGGAGCCGACGCGGTCGAGCATCCTGCGGGCCAGGCGGCGGCCACGGCACTCGGGGTCGACGGCGACCTGCCACAGGAAGTAGGTGTCGAGGGCTTCGGGACGCACGTAGCCGGTGACGAAGCCGCGCAGGGCGCCGCTCCCGTCCCGGGCCGCCAGGGAAGTGGCCGCGAAGTCGCGGCACCACAGGACGTAGGCGTAGGGCGAGTTCACGTCGAGGCCGGAGTCGCGGGCCAGCCGCCACAGGTGCCGTCCGTCGTCGAGGGCGGGCGGGGCCAGGGTCACGTCCTCTGCGCGAAACACCGCCACATGATCACTCTCCGTATCCACACTGGTCGAGTCGGTTGCTGACTGTTTCCGTCCAAGCACGTCGAGGGACCCTAGCGAACGAACCTGAGCAGCACTTTCATGAAAACCGCGGGGAATGTTTCGGCCGTGTTTCCGCCGGGTAGGACGGATCTCTTTGTCTCGGCGGTTACTTTGCGCCACCAACGACGGCACGCTAAGCGGCCCGCGGCCCCGCCCTCTTCCCGCCGCCCGCCAGCGGATACCGGGACTTGACCGTGACTTTGCGCAACCTTGCCGCATGGTTCTCCGCGCAGTGGGTAACGCAAAGCCCACGCCGACCCGTGAGGAATCCGAGAGAACTTTAAGGGTGACTTAGAACACAAGAATTCGGTGCAAAGGTCCAATCAATCCGGCCCGGAACACGCCTCTGCCAACCGTCTGACCCCACTGGATCGGAGTTTTCGCCCTGCCACAGGAACGGACGTGCTTCGCGACATCCGTGTGACGTTTGGGTCAATTTCGGTAGGACCTTATGTAGTACGACCGAACGTAGTACTACAATCGGTCGCGAGGTGTTGGCCAGCCTCGCACTACGTCGCCGCGCGGCCGGCGACACACAGCCGCACAACGGCCCGCGGAGTCAGCGAGTCACACACCCGCGACAGGGCCACGGTCCCCGACGCTTCCGCCGGGGTGATCAAGCCACGAGCCAGGGATCGGAGGCGCCTGGTGAACCGTCTTTACCACGAGAGCGAAGACTGGGTCCGGCAGGGAGCATGCCGCCAGTACGACCCCGAGCTCTTCTTCCCGGTCAGCACAACCGGCCCCGGACGCGAAACCGTGGAGCTCGCCAAGGCCATCTGCCGCAGTTGTACTGTTCGCCAAGACTGCCTGCGGTGGGCGCTGCGAGCCGGAGAGGCGCACGGAGTCTGGGGGGCCACCACCCCCGAGGAACGCCGCTACCTGCGCAGGGAACTTCTGCCAACGGCGAGCTGACTCCGCTCGAAAATCAGGTCGCACCAGGCCGTCGGGTGGTCGGACCCGGCGGCCTGTCCGTGTGCGCGGCCGCCGCGGGCGCGGTGAGGCGCTCTGCCGTCCGGGTACGGTCGGAGCCGACGGGGTTCCTGGAAGACCGCCGCCCCGCCAGGGCGCGCGTTCTCCCGCCCTGTCGCGATCCAGCCGTCAGAAAGGTGCTCTGGAGATGCCAGACATACCCGTGCAGTCCCCCGGCCGCCGCGTCGCCGCCCTGCTGGCAGGGCTCCTGCTCGCCCTGCCGCTGTCGGTGGGCCTCGCCCCCTCGGCCCAGGCGCACAACACCCTGATCTCCTCGTCCCCCGAGGACGGAGCCACGCTCGACGCTCCCCCGGAGGAGGTGGTGCTGACCTTCAACGCCGACGTCCTGGAGGGCGGCAACGGAATCGTGGTGACCGGCCCGGACGGTGCCGACTACGCGGACGGGGAGGTCGTCGTCGACGGATCGGAGGCGTCCGTCGCACTGGCCCCGCTGACCGTGCCCGGCGAGTACACCATCGACTACCGGATCGTCTCCGCCGACGGTCACCCGCTCTCGGACACCCTGTCCTTCACGCTGGACGAGTCCGCCGTCCCCGAACCCTCCCCGAGCCCGTCCGAGGCCGAAGAGCCGGGCGAGGAGGAGACTCCGCCGCCCGCCTCCGTCGAGGAGGAGGCGGCGACCGACGTCCGCTCCCTCGCCGGTCCGTTCGCCCCGGTCCTGGGCGTCCTCGCGGCCATCGGCGGCATCGCGGTGATCGCCATCATCGTCATCCGCCTGCGTCGCCGCCCCGGTTCCGGAGACTGACGCCGCGGACGTCCCCCTCCTTGTCCCCCTCCGGAGGGGGTGTCGCCGGTGCCGCAGTGGTGGGGCTCAGGAGTGGCGGCGCACCAGCAGGATGCTGATGTTGTCCCGCCCGGAGGCGTTCATCGCGGCCTTCCACAGGTTGTAGACGGCGATGTTGTCGTCGCCCGCCTCGGCGATGATGCGCTCCATCTCCTCCAGCGGTACCAGGTCGGACAGTCCGTCGCTGCACATCAGCCAGGCACCGGGCCCCGGCTCGGTGTCCTGGCCCACGTGCGGGACCATGGCGGTGTTGCCGCTGCCGCCCAGCGACTGGGTGATGTAGTTCGTGGTGACCGGACGGCCGTCCTCCGCGGGCGGCAGCACCGGCGAGTCGTCCTCGGAGAGCTGGATCAGCCGGGAGTCCTTCAGCCGGTAGGTGCGGGAGTCGCCCACGTTGAACCAGTAGTTCGCGTCGGGGGTCAGCAGCACACCCGCGACCGTGGTCCCCATGCCCGAGAACTCCACGTGCTGGCCGGCGTGCTCCTTGATCTCGTCGTCGATGTGCTTGAGCAGCAGGTCCACCGATTCCGGCCCGGTCAACTGGGGGCCGCTCTCGGCCATCCGGTGCACCGCGTGCTCCGAGGCGATCTCACCGGCGGCGTGGCCTCCCAGTCCGTCGGCGACCGCGATGATGACGGGATCAGCGATGGGGAGCCAGCAGTGTGCCGGTGCGTTCATCTCGGCGCCCGCGACCGTGAGCGCGCCCATGACCACGGCGTCCTCATTGGCCTGGCGAACAGCGCCTCTGTGCGTGAGGACCGTGACCTCGACTGCCCCACGAGCGACACCCATGCGCCCTACCTCCTGTTTCATCGGCGTTGCGGCCGAACAGTGCCAAGCGGCGCCCCGGCTGGACGGCAGCCAAGGCGTGTTGATCATGTAACCGTACCGACGGACGGTCGGCCGTGGTCAAAATCCGTGTCCATCATGGCGGAAATCGTTCTGGTACGCAGTCCCTGGCGGCGGTAAGCTCCACAGCCCCCGCCCGTCGGCGCGTCACCGCCGCTCGGGGGCGGTCGCCGCCGTTCTCAACGCCGTCTGTGGTCACGGTCCCGTCCAGCCGTCTCCACCCGGAACATCCACCGGGCCGCTCAGTTCCCTTGAGCAATGTGATGCCCGTCGGGACGCGGGGGTTCACTCCCTTTCGGGGATGTTTTCCCCACCCCGTCCCGCGGTCCCGGCACGGTGCCGGGCGGTCGCATCCTACGCCGTGGAGCGGCGCGCTCCCGGGACCCCCCGACCGTGCCGTCGTCCGGCCGGGACCTCGGCCTCCCGGTCGGGGCGGACCGTCCGGCGCGGGTCCTCCGACCCGCCGCGGACCGCCGACGGGCGCCCCGCGGCGGGTGCGTCCGCCGTCCGGTCCGGCTCTCCCTCCGGTGCGACGCACCCGCGCAACCGACGCCCGGCGGTCCCCCGGCCCGCCCGTCACACCGGAATCCGCCGTTCCCGGAGTCCCCGTCCCCCTTTGCGCCCGCGGTCACTCTCCGCAGAAAGCGCGTGTCCCCTCCGAACGGGCACCGCCAGGACTCCCGAACCCTCGGGAGAAGACCGCACCGCCGGGACTTGTCCCTTCCCTCTCACATCTGGCAGAATTACCGGAGTTGGGTGTCTAAGACGCAGACACACCTTCGCCTCTGTGCGCTCGCACCTGGCCGTAGCCAGTGGTTCTGGACGAGCGCTTTTTGTGTTTCCCGCAATGGCCAAAGGTGTGATCGTGATGCGTCTGCCCGCTTCTCATTTTTCTCGTTTCACCACACGAGCTCATCCGCCCGTCCGGGCTCCCGTCGGCATGCCCTTCCCGCGCCCTGCCCGGCGCAGGTCCCTCTCGTCTCCGCACACGAGGTCGACCGGCATGCCCAGCCACCTTCGATGAGGAGTCGCACGTGAAGATCGCCCTGGTTTCCGAACACGCCACCCCGCTCCCCGCACACAAGGGTGAACGCACCGACGGCGAGAGCCTGCACCTGTACCACCTGGCCCGGAACCTGGCCCGCCTGGGCCACCGGGTCACCGTCCACACGCGCTGCACCGACCCCGCCTCGGGCGAGCGCAGCCGCATGGGCCGCGGGGTCGTGGTGGCGCCCGTCACGGCGGGACCGCGGCGTCCGCTGCGGGAGGAGGAGCACACCCGGCACACGGCGGCCTTCGCCCACGGCCTGGCCGGGCGGTTGCGCGCCGAGTCCCCCGACGTCGTGCACGCGTTCGGGTGGAGCAGCGGCCTGGCCGTGCTCGCCGCGATGCGCGACAGCGGCTGCGACACCCCCTTCGTGCAGACCTTCCACTCCCTGAACGTCAGCGAACAGCGCGTGGGTCTGCCCGCCAACCCCCAGCGGGTGCGGCTGGAGGCCGCGCTCGCCCACCGCGCCGGGGCGGTCCTGGTCAACTCCGCCGACCAGCGCTTCGAACTGGCCCGGCTGGGGGTGCCGCGCGGCCGGGTCTGCGTCGTCCCGTTCGGCGTGGACGTGGACCACTTCACCGTCGAGGGAGCCGCCCACGGCCCGTGGCAGCGGCGGCGGTCCGGCGCGGGGCAGCAGTTGCGGGTCGTCTCCGTCACCCGGCTGGACCCGCTGGGCGGCGCCGACGCCCTGATCGACACGATGGCGCGGGTGCCCGACGGGGAACTGCTCGTCGTCGGCGGCCCCGACCCCGACCACCTGGCGATCGACCCGGACGCCCGCCGCCTGGAGCAGCGCGCCAAGGAGATCGGCGTCGACGACCGCGTCACCCTCGTCGGGGCGGCCACCCGCCGGGAGCTGCCCCGCCTGCTGCGGTCGGCCGACGTGTTCGTGTCCACCGCCGCCTACGACCCCTACGGCGCGGCCGTCCTGGAGGCCATGGCCTGCGGGCTGCCGGTCGTGGCCCGCGCGGTCGGCAGCGTGACCGGGGCCATGCTCGACGGCACCACCGGCGTGCTGCTGCGCTCGGCCCGCCCCGCGGCCCTGGCCCGCGCGTTGCGGCAACTGGCCGCCGACACCACCCAGCGCACCGCCTACGGGATCGCCGGCGCCGACCGCGCCGTCTCCCGCTTCAAGTGGCCCCGGGTGGCCGCGGAGACCGCACGGATCTACGAGCGGCTGCTGGCCGGCGCCCCCGCGCTGCCGCTGGCCGCCGGACACCACGCATAGCCGCACGGTCGGGTGGCGGACGGCGCGCCGGGGAGCACCGGCAGACCACGGGGGCGAGGAGCGATTCCGGACCGGGGCACGGCAGCGCGGAGCGGGGCGGAGCGCCCCGGTCCGGAGGAGTTCGTCCACACCGGCCTGGTCTTCCGCTCCCTCCGGGCGCTGGCCGACGCGGTCGTGCCGGTCGTCCGGGCGGCGCACCGGGAGGGCGGGCGGATCCTCGTCGTCCTCGGCGACGTCGAACGGGAGGCCGTGTCCACGGTCCTGCCACCGCCGCTGCGCCGCGCCGCCGAGTTCCGGCCCCGGTCCGCCTTCTACACCGCCCCGGGACGGACGCTGGCCGCGCTGCACCGGCTCGCGCGCTCCTCTCCCGGACGGCCCGTCACCGTGGTCGGCCAGCCGGTCCTGCCCGAGGGCGACCCGCTGGCCCTGGACGAGTGGCGCCTGCTGGACTCGGTGCTGAACCTGGCGCTGGCCCGGCACCGGATCCGGCTGTTCTGCGTCCACGACGCGGGCGCGGTGCCCGCCGCCGCGCTGGACGGGGTGTGGCGCACCCATCCCACGGTGTCCGACGGCGGCGGCCCCCGCCCCAGCCCGCGTTACCGCACGCCCGACGCACTGGGGGCGGAGCTCGCCGCCCGTCCCCTGGCGCCGCTCGGGGAGCCCGCGCACCGGATCAGGATCTCCGCGGACCTGGGCGCCCTGCGCGCCGAGGTGGCGCGGCTCGCCGCCCGGCTGGAGGTCCCCGGCGGCCGGGCGGAGGACCTGGTGGTGGCGGTCAACGAGCTGGCCGCGAACGTCCTGGAGCACGGCGCGGGCAGGGGGACGGTCGCCCTGTGGCGGCGGGACGGCCGGGTCGTGTGCGACGTGTTCGACGAGGCGGGCGGGCTGACCGACCCGCTCGGCGGCTACCGGGTCGGCGGGGCGCTGGGCGCCCGCGGCCACGGCCTGTGGATCACCCGCCAGGTGTGCGACTTCATGGAGGTGCGGGGCGGGCCGGGAGGGTCGCTGGTGCGCGTGCACCTCCGGCTGTGAGCGCGGGCGGCCTAGTTCGCGGTCACGGCCTTGACAGCGCGTCCCAGGTCCTCCTCGACGGTGATGACCTGGTCGATCCCCGCGATCACGAACAGCCGCTGCACGGCTCCCCGCGGGCGGGCGACGGCCATGCCGATGCCGCGGTCCCGCGCGTGCCGGTAGCTCGCGACCAGCACCCCGATGCACCGGGAGTCGCAGAACTCCACTCCGGAGAAGTCCAGGACGACGCCCCGGCAGGGCTCTGCCGCGCCGAGGTGCTCCTGGAGCACGCGGGCCAGCGCGGGGGAGGTGACGGCGTCCAGGTCTCCCCGGGGGACGACGATCGCCACGTCTCCCTCGATCCTGGTCGTGATGCCGAATTCCGCGCTCACATCTCTCGCCCACTCGACCGCCGCGCCGTCGCGGCTCCGGCAGGACTCCCCGCCGCTCCCGAGGAGGGCGCCGGGCCGGTCCGGGACTCCTGCGGCAACCCTAGCGCCGGAAGGCGACGGGAAACCGATCGGCCGTTGCGCTTTGACCACTCCGATACCGTCGGTCCCCGTCATTCTCGACGATTGTCGCCTCCGCGGAAATCGCCCCGTCCGAACAGTGACCTCTGTCACTGATTCCGACTTCTTTTCCCTTTTTCTTACTGGTGTCCGTTGCTTGTGGCCTGTTCGGCCATGAGTCGCCGGGCCACGTCGGCGACCTTCATCCCGTTGCGCTGCGCCACCCTGCGCAGTTCCTCGAACGCCTGCTGCGAGGTGAGCCCGCGGGCGTGCATGAGGATGCCCTTGGCCTGGTCGATGACGGTGCGGGCGGTCATCGCCCGGCGCATGTGCACGGCCTCCCGCACGGCCTCGGCGTCCCGTCCGATGCTGCGCAGCGTGGTCGCCGTGTGCTCGGTGAGCATCGCCAGGGGCGGCACCACCTCCTCGGGGTCGAACCGGCGCCCCCGGCAGGAGTGCACCCCGAAGGTGAGCAGCTCGCCGTCCAGCTCGCCGTCCAGCTCGCACGGGTAGGTGACGGACGAGCGGTCCCCGCACCGCACGGCCATGCTGGTGTAGCCCGGCCACCGCCGGTCGGTCAGGGTGTCCTCGACGACGACGGTGGCGCCCTCCCGGACCGCCTGGACCGTCGGCCCCTGGTCGGTGGCGTACTGGTGCTCGAAGGCGGCGGCGAGGTCGGAGTGGGAGGCGGCGTAGTCCACGACGACGTGGCGCCCCCGCAGGTCGGCGCCGGGGCCGCGCTCCTCGGGGCGCGTGTCGCGCCAGACCACCACGAGCGCCGCGGAACAGCCGGGCACGTGCCGCGCGGTCAACTGGCTGACCTGGTCCAGCACGCGGTTGCGGGTACCCTCCGCGGTCTGGGCCAACGCGCCGATGTCCCGTGCCAGCCGCTCGACCCACATCGTCCCGTCCACCCCCTTCCCCCGCGCGCGGGGCGGTGCCGCCCCGGACTCCACCGTAACGGCTGCCGCCGCCTCGGCGTCATTTCCGACACCCTGGGCGGTCAACGGCCTTTTCCACCGGCGGCGTGTAAAGATCAACCCCCTCAAACACGCTGTTCTGGCGCGTGAGGCCATGAGCTAGCGTCAATGGTGCGATACCCTCCGGGAATCAAGTACAGGAGCCGTCAGCGTGCCGGAACACCTCGCGAAGTTGGAAGAAGCGATCGCGGACCTGCACGAGCGGGTCGCCGCGCTGCGCTCCACCCATGCGATGTACCCGGACGACGCGGCGGCCACCGCCGAGGCCGCGCTGGCCGAACTCGGCTTCGCCGAACGGCTGCTGCGGGAGTGCGGGGAGCGGCTGGCCACCCTGATCGACCCGGCCGCCACGCGCCGCAGCGACGACGAGCGCACCCTGCTGCGCGCCGTGTTCCACGAGCTCAGCATCCCCGTGGTGCTGCTCGACCACGGCGGCTACATCCGCCGGATCAACACCATGGGCGCCGAACGGCTGGGCAGCACGCCCGGCTACCTGACCGGCAAGCCGTTCTCCATCTTCGTGGACCTGCGGTCGCGGGCGGCCATGCGCAGTTGGCAGGCCGCGGTGCTCCAGAACGGGGAGACCGCGTCGTTCGACTCCCGGCTGGCCCGGCGCGGCTACGTCGAGGACGTCCGGCTGACCGTGAGCCGCCTGGACGTGCCGAGCGAGCCCAACCCGCTGCTGCTGGTGGCGATGTCGCCGCCGCTGCGGCCCGCCACGGACACCGGCCCCGCCCCGCTGGAGACCGAGGTCGAGGACCAGGTGGTGGTGCTCGCCGCGCGTCGGCTGGACGTGCTGACCCGGATGACCCGGCTGCTGCTGCGCAGCGCGGTGCCGGGCGGCGCGGGCGACCGTCCGGTGCTGGACGAGGCCGCCGCGCTGCTCGCCGACTCCTACGCGGACTGGGTGGTCGTCGACCTGTGCGAGGAGCCCGGAAACCCCGACCGGCTCCGCCGCGCCGTCGTGTCCGGCCCGTCCGACTCCGACCTGACCGAGCTGGTGCGCTGCCTGCCCCCGCAGGCCGCCGAGGTCCCCCGCGACGTCCTCGCCCACGACAAGGCCGTCCTGCGGCAGCTCATCGGGGACGAGGCGGAGTTCGGCCGCACCCCCGAGGGCATCCCGGTGCTGACCATGCTGAACGCGCGCTCCCTGCTGAGCGTTCCGCTGCGCGGCAGCGGGGGCGTGGCCCACGGCGCCCTCACCCTGGTCCGGCGCACCAACCGCACCTCCTTCCGCCTGGCCGACCAGGGGCTCATCGAGGAGATCGGGGAGCACATCGGACTGGCGCTGTCGGCGCGCTGAGCCGGGACCGCGCCCGGACCTGACGTTCGTCACACCGCGGCCGTGGATTCCTCACGGCCGGGCGGTGACAGCCGCGTCTACCCCGGACCGCCGCGTTTCGCCAGGCTGGGACCATGACCACGACCCAGCACGACGAGAGCGTCGCGATCAGCGTCCGCGACCTGCGCCAGTCCTACGGCAGCTTCGAGGCGGTCCGGGGCGTCTCGTTCACGGTCTCCCCCGGAGAGCTCTTCGCGCTCCTGGGGACCAACGGGGCCGGGAAGACCACCACCATCGAGACCGTCGTGGGCTTCCGCCGCCCCACCGGCGGCTCGGTCCGCGTCTTCGGGCTCGACCCGTTCGGCCAGCCCGCGCAGTTGCGCCCGCGCGTCAACGCGGTGCTCCAGCGCAGCGGGGTGTTCGAGGAGCTGACCGTGGCCGAGACCGTCGAGCTGGCCCGGGACCTGGCAGCCGACCCCATGGGCACGGCCGAGGTGCTCGCTGCGGTGAACCTGGCCGAGAAGGCGGGAATCGCCGTCCGCCGGCTGTCGGGCGGCGAGCGCCGCCGCCTCGACCTGGGGCTGGCCATTCTCACCCGCCCCGAGGTGCTGTTCCTGGACGAGCCCACCACCGGCATGGACCCGGAGATGCGCCGGGAGACCTGGCAGATCATCAAGGACCAGGTCGAGAACGGGACCGCGGTGGTGCTCACCACGCACTACCTGGAGGAGGCGGAGCGGCTCGCCGACCGGCTCGCCATCATGCACCGGGGCGAGGTCCGGGTCTCGGGCACGCTCGGCGAGGTCGTCTCCGCGTGGGGCGACCGGATCGGTTTCCGCCTGCCCGACAACCTCCGCTCCCAGGACCTGCCGCGGCTCCCCGACGCCGAGGCCGCCCTCGACGTGCGCGGCGGCGACCCGTGGGCGGTCTACACCGTCACCGGCCCCGACACCGCCCGGCGCACCCACCGGGCGCTCGCCGCGCTGTTCTCCTGGGCCGACGAGCACTTCCTCACCCTGGAGCGGCTGGAGGCGCGCCCGGCCTCCCTGGAGGACGTGTTCCTCTCCGTCGCCCAGGGCGACCTCGCCGACCTGCCCGAACGCTGATCCCCGAAGGAGCCTGCCCGTGACGACTCCCGCTCTGCGGTCCTCGACCTCCACCGCCCGGACGGCGCGCACCCCCGTCGGCGTCCTGCGGCAGACCCTGCGCCTGACCCGCACCGAGTTCACCCTCTTCTACCGGTACCGGATGGCGCTCTACATCGCCGCGCTCCCCGTGGTCTTCCTGCTCCCCCTGAGCGCCCTTCCCCCCGGCGAGGTGCTGCCCGGCGTGGGGA
>Ga0207864_1001888_pt1 | contig 21420 bp, 16 predicted proteins | sample HigsolmetaAR202D_FD_184834 | JGI IMG/M metagenome (GOLD analysis project Ga0207864, IMG submission 184834) | Ionic liquid and high solid enriched microbial communities from the Joint BioEnergy Institute, USA - AR20-2-D (SPAdes) (version 2) ... | reverse complement strand
TCGGTGACTGGGGCGAAGTCGTAACAAGGTAGCCGTAGGGGAACCTGCGGCTGGATCACCTCCTTTCTGGAGCACTCGAGTAGGCAACAGGCCCCAAGGGCCTCGCCGAAAGACGCTCACAGGTCGCGCCACACAGACAGCACAATCGCGGTTGTCGGCTTCTGCGGAGCCGGTTGCGAGGCGACCGGCTCTTGCTTTGTCGGCGGCGGTTGAGGGGACGCCCTTGCGGTGTTATCTTTGAAGTCTGCCGCCGCAAGGGCCTGTAGCTCAGGTGGTTAGAGCGCACGCCTGATAAGCGTGAGGTCGGTGGTTCGAGTCCACCCAGGCCCACTGGTCGAAAAAGGAAACCCCGCTCGGTCTCATGAGACCGAGCGGGGTTTTTTCGTGCTGGAGGGCGAGCCTGTGTTGGGAGGGTCCATGGCTCGCGTCCGCGAAGGGTGCGTCCTACTGGCGGCTGAGAGCCGGTCGGCCGCTCATGGCGCCGTGAACGGCATCTCGAAGGGCGCCGGGATTTCGTAGAACTCACCCGCGCCCATCAATACGGATGGCGCCTGGCCGAGCATCTGGTGGCAGGTGCGGGTGAGGTGGGCGGAATCCGCGAAGCCGCAGGCGTGCGCGGCTGCGGATAGGGTGCTGCCACGCCCCACCGCGAGCATCGCGCGAGTCATGCGGCGCCAGAGCACGTATCGGCGGAAGGGGAGTCCGATCTCCTCGCTGAAGAGGTGGGCGAAGCGGCTCGGAGAGAGGAAGACGGCGCGGGCGACGTCGTCGAGAGAGATCTTCGCCGTGTCCATGCGCCGGATGACCTCGAGGCCCCGAACGATGCGTGGATCGAGGGGGCGGGGCGGCGGGGGGCCGGCGCAGAGTTGGCGCACTACGGAATGGATGAGCCGCGCCGTCTCGGGGGCATCGATCGGGTCGTCCCAGATCGTGCGCAGCGCGGGCCGGCACGCATCGAGTTTCGCTTGCGGGATCTCCGACACCGGTGCACGGAGCGAGCGCTGGAGCCATCGGCCCTCGCGGGATTCGGGGTCGACCAGGATCACCGCGAGGTGCGATCCCATGGCGGCGAACTGGTGGGGCACATCCGCCGCCACCACGATCCCCGGGGCGGTCACCCATGAGTCGTCGGGGCCGTGGAGCCCGACGGGGCCGTCGAGGCCGACGGCGATCTGGACGGCGTGATGGGAGTGGCGAGGCACGACTCCGGAGCTCCGCCCCATCGTGAGGAAGCCCCCGTCCCAGAGATACCAGCGCGCGCGCCACCCGCTCGGCGTCGGCTCGCCGTTCGAATCGTCCATCATTTCCTGCACCTCTGCGCGTCCGGTCGTCCGGGTGTGTCGGATGGGCGAGAGCCTGCCACGAGCCGGCCCCTCGTAAAGTTAGCCGGTTCATACAATAGATCCAGCGTCATTATTCAATCCCACCCCGGCGCATTCGAGCAGATTCCCTCCCGCGACGGAAGTGATCGGCGAACCACACGGGAGGAGAGCCATGAAGGCGTACGGGAAGTGGGTCCGGGGGGAAGAGAAGCTGCGCCGGGGTGCGATGGTCGGCGTCATTGCGGTGGTGGGCATCGGCCTCCTGGCCGGGTGCGCCCACATGATGATGATGTTCCACGCCAAGGCGGAGCGTCCGCCGGCGTCGGAGTTCGGGCTCGGCCCCCGGGTCTCCGCGAATGGGGTCTACGAGGCGACGATCGAACCGACCGAGCCGCTGAAGGTGAGGCGCATGCATACGGTGCGGCTGAAGGTCGGCACGGCGGAGGGCGCCGCGGTGGATGGAGCCGAGATCGTCGTCGACGGCGGCATGCCTCAGCACGGCCACGGCCTGCCGACGAAGCCGCGCGTGACGCGGTCCCTGGGCGGGGGCGTGTACCAGGTCGACGGCGTGAAGTTCAACATGGGCGGCTGGTGGGAGTTGAAGTTCCGGATCGCCTCGGCGGCGGGGACGGACAGCGTCGTCTTCAACCTCGACCTGTAGGGTGTCCGGATCCTTGGACGAGGCAAAGTCTCATTGGGGGATGACATGGCGAAGATCCGGGCCGTAGTGCCGGGCGCGATCGCTCTGATCGTGACGGTAGCGTGTGCCGCGTCGATCGTGCAGGTGGGGCGCTGGAGCGCCGAAGAGATCGAGGCGATCGAGTCGCTCTGGCTCGGGTCGCTCGAGCCGCTGCCGCCGGACCCGTCGAATCGGTATGCGGACGACCCCGCCGCGGTCGCGTTCGGCCACGAGCTCTTCTTCGATGCCCGCCTGAGCTCGAACGGCCGGGTGTCGTGCGCGAGCTGCCACATGCCGGACCGCGAATTCCAGGATGGGAGGACGCGGGGCATCGGGGTGGGGACGACCGATCGCCGTACCATGCCGATCGCCGGGACCGCGTACAGCCCCTGGCAATTCTGGGACGGGCGTAAGGACAGCCAATGGGCGCAGGCGCTGGGCCCCCTCGAGAGCCCGGTCGAACACGGGGGGAGCCGCACTCAGTATGCACACGTCGTCGCAGAGCATTACCGCGCGGAGTACGAAGCGATCTTCGGGCCACTCCCCGACCTGAGCGGGCTCCCCCACCGTGCCGGCCCGGTCCCCGACTCTGCAGCCCGTGTGGCTTGGGAGCGCATTACGCCCGAGGATCGCGAATCGGTCAACCGGATCTTCGCGAACATTGGGAAGGCGATCGCCGCCTACGAGCGGCGGATCCAGTACGGTCCCACGCGCTTCGACCGCTACGCGGAGGGAATGGCCCGGGAGGGCCGCGCTCCGGCTGGGGTGCTCTCGAAGGACGAAGAGGCGGGGCTCCGGCTCTTCATCGGGAAGGCGAAGTGCATCGACTGCCACAACGGGCCGCTGTTGACCAACAACGACTTCCACAACATCGGCGTCCCCGTCGCCCGGGGGCTCGGCGCGGACCGTGGGCGCGCGGTGGGCGCCGCGCAGGTGCTCGGCGACGAGTTCAACTGCAGGGGCCCCTACAGCGACGCACGCCCCGAGGAGTGCCTGGCGCTCGAGTTCATCGTCGCGGAGGGTCACGCGCTGGAAGGCGCCTTCAAGACTCCGAGCCTCCGCGGCGTGGCCGAGCGGGCTCCGTACATGCACGCCGGCCAGTTCGCCACGCTCCGAGAGGTCCTGCGCCACTACAACGAGGCGCCCGCGGCGCCGATCGGCCACACCGAACTCGAGCGGCTGCGCCTCTCGGAGAAGGAGCTCGCCCAACTCGAGGCGTACCTCCGGACCCTCAGCGGTCCGGTCGCCGCGGATTCCGGACTGCTCGCGCCCCCGGTGCGACGTTAGAGTCGCGCGGCGTGCGCCGGGGCGGGTATCGATGGAGGAACCCACACGATCGAATGCAGGGTCCGATGGACAGATACGATGTCGTGGTGATCGGCGGGGGGCAGGCAGGGCTCGCTATGGGGCACTTCCTCGCCCGGCAGGGTCGGCGTTTCGCGATCCTCGATGCATCGCCCCGGGTGGGCCACGCCTGGCGCACCCGCTGGGATTCGCTGACCCTCTTCACACCCGCGCGCTACAGCGCGCTCCCCGGCCTCGCCTTTCCGGGCGACCCGGAGCACTACCCGGGCAAGGACGAGGTCGCGGATTACCTGGAGCGCTACGTGGCTGCCTTCGACCTCCCGGTCCGACTCGGCGAGCGGGTGGTCGCGCTCCGTCCCTCGCGTGACGGGGCGGAGTTCGAGATCGACACCGCCACCGCCCGTTACGGCGCGGACAATGTGGTAGTCGCGACGGGGCCGTTCCAGCTCCCGTTCGTCCCCGGCATCGGGCGGGGTCTCACGTCGAACGTGGTCCAGCTCCACAGCAGCGAGTACCGCAACCCGGAGCAACTCCCGCGGGGTGATGTCCTGGTCGTGGGGGGCGGCAACTCGGGGGTGCAGATCGCCGCGGAGCTCGCCGCGACGCGCCGGACGACGCTGTCGGTCGGTACGAGACTCCCCCGGCTCCCCGAGCGGTTCCTCGGCCGAAGCCTCTTCTGGTGGCTGGAGAAGGCCGGGCTCATGGACATTACGGTCGACTCGCGGCTCGGTCGGAGGATGAGCCGTAAAGACGTCCTGATCGGCGGCAGCCCCAAGATCCTCGCACGCGAGAGGGGCGTTCGGGTCGTGAGCGGGGTGGAGTGGTGCGACGGGGACCGGGTCCGCACGCGCGACGGCGAGGAGCTCCGGGTCGACGTCGTCATCTGGGCGACGGGGTTCCGATCGGACTACCGGTGGATCGAGGCGCCGGTGCTCGACCGCTCCGGGCTGCCGATCCACCGGCGCGGCGTCACCGCCCTCCCGGGGCTCTACTTCCTGGGCCTCCCGTGGCAGCACACCCGCGGTTCCGCGCTGATCGGCTGGGTCGGAAGGGATGCGGCGTACCTGGCCGAGCGGATCGCGTAGGGCCGCCGCCGCCCTGTAGGACCGCGCCATCCGGGGCCCGGAGCCATCCCCGGGCCCCGTCGTGCCGCCTACTGCCGCCTTGGAAGTCGGTCGATCTCGGCCCTCAGCCGCGCTTTCACGGCGCCCTACCTCCTCGGCTGGAACGGGAGCAGGTCCGCGACCGAGCCACCGATCACGCAGGTCTGCACGCCCTGGCAGAGCTCCTTGAGGTGCTGCGCGATCTCGAGCTGGAGCAGTGCCGGGTTCCGCCGGTACGCCTCGGCCGTGACCTCCTTCGCCTTCGCAGCGAGCTCGGCGGCGATGTACTGGCCGTAGGCTTTCACGCTGTCGATCTGCGCCTGACGCTGCGCCTCCTGGTACTCGAGGTCACGCCGCGCCTTCTGGATGCGCGCCTGCTCGATCTGCTGCGGAACCACGAGGTTCGTCACGTAGACGCGCTTGATTTCGACCATGCCTCCGATCTTGTCCTGGATCTGCTCGCGCACGGCCGTCGAGAGGCGGCCGAGATCGCCCGCGCTGAAGATCTCTTCCACCGTGAACTGGTTGATCGCTCGCATGTAGCCGTCGCGGATCGCCTTCATGAGCTCATCCTCGGCGGCTTTCTGGCTGCGCTTGTCCAAGAAGACTTCATAGACGGTGGCCGGGTCGAAGGCGTAGATCACCGAAACATCGGCCGTCACCGTGAGCTGGTCCTTCGAGGCCGCGCTCATCTTCACGGGTTCGACTTCCTTCTCCGTCAGGGTGAAGCAGGTCACGTCGTAGATGCCCCATGTGCCTTCGATTCCCGGCTCCAGGTCCCGCTTGACGACCTTGCCGTATCGCGTCTTGATGCAGCTCTCGGTCTGGTCGATGAACGCGCAGCCCGAGGCGAAGAGCGCCACGATCAGGCTCATCATTGCGGTCCTGCGGAACGGATAGCGCATTGTTCCCTCCCTTCGTCAGGGGTTACGTGATTGGCGCCCCGAACTCCCGGAGCGCGTTCGATACGTCCGCTCGTGACTAACGTAGAGGTGTCGAGAATGGAATCCCGCTCGGTCTCGTCGGATCGGGCGGGGTTTTCTATGGAACCGTCACGCTTGCCGCAAAGTCTCCAATGGGCTGACGGAAAGCGCGCGCAATGACACGGACAGAGCGGTAACCAAGGCAACGACGGATATCACCACCACCGTGGCGACCAGTATCACGGGATTGATGTAAGACGCACCGAGAGAGGAGAACACCACGGGCACCACTCTCCCTTCGATCAAGCGGCCGATCGACGCGACACAGCCCAGCGCCACGATGATCCCTATCCCGACGGAAACGAGCGTCTCGCGCGCGACGACGAAGAGGATCCGCGAGGGCGGCGAACCCAGAGCGAGCCGTACTCCTATCTCTTGACGGCGCGTTCTCACGCCGACGGCGACCAGGCCGGCCACGCCGAGCATGGCCAGCACGTATCCGACCGCGACGGCCGCGAGGACCAGGCGCTGGGTGGATCGCAGCCGTCGTCCGTACCCCGAAGACATTTGCAGGTCGAGGAGGGTGCCGATCTCCTGGATCGGGATCGACTCGTCGACCGTGCGTCCCGAAGGTGCGCCCCATGTGGTCGAACCGTTGAGTATTCTCCACGACGCCGACGACGGTCATCCAGACACCGTCGCTACCGATCTTCACCCGACGTCCCAATGGTGACGAGCCCGGCCACCACGCTTCTGCGGCTCGGCGGTTGATGACGACCACGGGCGGCGACCGATCATCGTCCACCTCGTTGAACGTCCGGCCGTCGACAACCGGGACCCCGAGGACCTCGAAGAATTCCGGCGTCACCTCATAGTAGCCCGTCACGCGAGCGTTCTGCGGTTGGTCCGTGTAATCCGGGATGGCGACAACGACACGCTCCGCGTCGTAGCCCATGGAAACGGTCTTGTACCGCCGCATTGCGAATGTCAGCAGAGCGGTGGTCGCGGTGAGCACGACGCACGCGGCGACTTGGACGCTTACGGCCACGCGTCGTGACCTCCTTTGCTGCGACGTCCCATATGCACGGCTTCCTGAGGCCAGCGAGGTGCGTATCGCATCCGCAGTGCAGTAGCGAATCGGTAGCGCCGCCGCGATCGCCGAGAGGACCAACCCCGCGGCGGCTGCTTCGATCGCCAAGATCGGGTCATACCGGGATTCGCCACCGTAGGCACCGGGAATCGGCGCCCAGTCCCCTACCGGCAAGTCCTTCCAAATGCCGGAACGGCGAGCCGATCCAGTTCTCGAGGCGAGCGGCGGGTAGGAAGTCGGAAGTCGTGCTATTCCCGGGCGATTCGGTCGCCAGGACTTCCACGAGGCGATGCGCGTTGGCGAACTGAGGCCCGGCAGATACAGTCGCCGCGAGACGCGCAAAAGACGCGAGCAACCCGATCCCGAGAGCGATCGAGACCACGCCGGTCGCGGTGAACACCGGCGCCCGAACGAGACTCCTGACGGTTCGCCTGATCATCCGGATTCGACGACGAGCGTATGGACGACGCGTCCTGCACAAACCGGGGAGTTCGGTGGCGCTGCCGACGGCCGATGTATACAATTTCGCCGATTTCGTTGTCACATGGTGTGTTCCATTTGCTGGAAATCGCGATGGTTGATCGCGCGGCCCGTGGTCGAGATTTCGTTGATCTGGCGGGACCGGGCGATCGGGGACCTCCCTGATCAACGTGAGATCGGTGGTTCGAGTCCATCCGCGCCCACCGGGCGGAGAACGAAGCCCCGCTCGGTCTTGCGGGACCGGGCGGGGTTTTCTCTTGTGCCGTGCATCGAGAGTTATGAATTATATCGTTGTGGGGTTTGGGGACCGGACACGGCTATGTCCTGAACGCGTGGAGAATCGTGCGGCACTTCATTCTACTGATCGCTCTCGCGCTCGGCGCTTGCGGCATGTCAACCGATCGGGACGGGTCGGCGGCCCGGTCGGTGTTCGACGATCCCAACCTGCCGCGGTGGGAGTTCGACCCTACGCCGGTGCTGGAGATCGGCGGGGAAGACGAACGGGAGGGGTACGCGCTGGAGCGTGTGGGCGACGCGGTGTTGCTGGAGGGCAAGCTCGCGGTGGCCGATCGTGGGGCGGGCGAGGTTCGCGTCTACTCGCTTGGGGGCGAGTTGATGTTCCGGTCGGGCCGGAGTGGCGACGGGCCGGGGGAGTACCGGACGATCACTGCTCTGGCCTCGTCGGGCGACAGCATAATGATCGTCTGGGACTTCCTGCTCCGCCGGTTCACGCACCTGGACGCGACGAGCGGCGAGGTCCTGGCTATGATCACGGCGGACCTGTCCTCAGTGAAGGGCATGGGGCTGGGCATCAAATTCGTCGGCGTGATGGGCGGCGGGCGTTACGCATTCCGCGAAGAGCGGGACGACTGGTCGCTTCGGAACGCCCCGAACGCGGAGCGCCGTGACTCGGTGCGGTACCTGGTCCTGGAGCCGGATGGCAAGTGGCGCGGGGTCGAGTGGAAGGAGCTCGGCGACGAGGTTTACTTCAGGAGAGACGAAAACAGTTGGGGCACCTCACCGGTGATTTTCGGCCGGACGGCGCAGGCCGCCGCGATCCACTCTGGATTGGTTGTCGGGGCGACGGACAGCCTGTCGTTGACCTTGCGGGGTATCGACGGCTCCGTGCTCAGGACCGTATCTCTCCCCGGGACCGAGGCGAAGGTCCTTCCGGAATGGGAGAAGGTGGCGCGAAAACGGCAGTTCGAGGAGGAAGACGCGCGCGTTTCGCGTATGTTCGCCCGGATCGGCGGTGCGGATGCCCCGGCGATGCTGGCAACCATGAAGCGGAGCCTCCAGGCGCGGTACCGCGAAATCCCCGCGCGCCGCACGCTCCCGGCGTTCGCTGCGTTGGAGGCGGACGCCCTGGGCCGGGTCTGGGTTGCCGAGAGCGTACCGCCCGACGCTCGCACCCGGCGCTGGGTCCTGCTCGACACGCTCCTCGCGCCCGTCGCCGTGGTCGAGATGCCGAGCGACATCGACATCCTCCACATTCGAGGTGACCGGGTCGTGTCGCTCGCGGTGGACGAGTTGGGTGTGCAGGCGGTGCGGGTCCACCGGGTCGTGCCGCGAGATCGGAGCTAGGACGAGGAAAACGGAGGACGCGCGATGCAGCAGACGACCGAGGCGTGGCTGGCGGGGCCGGTCGAGGGTGTGGACCCGTACCTGATGCCGGTCGCGCATGCGCTGGTGCAGGCGGGGCGGGACCTGGAGCGGGCGGCGGCGGACCTCGCGCCGGAGGAGGTGTGGGCGCGGCCGGGCGGCGCGGCGTCGATCGGGTTTCATCTCCGGCACGTGGCCGGCGTGCTGGACCGCTTGCTCACGTACGCGCGGGGTGAGATGTTGAGTGAGGCGCAGCTGGCCGCGCTGCGGGTGGAGGGCGAGCCCGGGGACCCGCCGGCCGGCGCGCCGGAGCTGGTGGCGGCGGCGAAGGCGGCGATCGAGCGGGCGCTCGAGCAGGTCCGGGCGACGCCGCGCTCTTCGCTGCTCGAGCCGCGCGAGGTGGGACGGAAACGGCTGCCCAGCAACGTGCTGGGGCTGCTCTACCACGCCGCCGAGCACGTGACGCGCCACGTCGGGCAGATCATCACGACGGCGAAAGTAGTCAGGGGCGCGGATCGGCCGGCCGGCTGACGGGCGGAGACCTTCCCGGAGGGGGTGTGTCGATGGAGAAGATGAAGACGTGGAAGAAGATCGTGCTGGCGGCCGTCGCGGTCGTCGTCGTGGGCGGCACGGGGTTCATCGTCCCCACCTGGTGGGGGAAGCCGTGGTCGATCGAGCACTTCTACCTGCGGGCGGTCGTACAGGCGGCGCTGCGGAGCCCGATGATGCTCACGCAGGCGGGTATCCCGCTCAAGGCGGACGAGCTGGACGACCGGTCGCTCAAGGCGCTCCGCGAGGAAACGGAGTGGCTGCGCAAGCAGATCGAAGTATTCGGGCGGTACGACAGGGAGAAGGTGGAGGATCGGGTCTCCTACGACGTCATGGATTGGTTCCTCCGGGGGATGGAGCGTGAATCCTATTACACGCTCCACTCCTACCCGCTGAACCAGATGTACGGCGAGCAGAGCGGGGTGCCGGAGTTCCTGCTCCGGACGCATCCCCTGAACGGGGAGAAGGACGCGCGCAATTACGTGCGGCGCCTCGGGGCGGTGGGGACGTATTTCGACGGGATCCTCGAGAGGATGCGGCACCAGGAGGAGCTGGGGATCCTGCCGCCGCGGTTCGTCGTGCAGAAAGTGCTGCACGAGATGCGTGAGTTCATCGCGCCGCCCCCCGAGGAGCACGTGCTGTACACGCACCTGGCCGAGCGGCTCGCGGGGATGGAGGGGCTGGACGACGCGCGTCGCGCGAAGCTGCTGGACGAGGCCCGGGCCGAGATCGAGAACACGGTCTACCCCACGTATCGTCGCCTGATCGAGTACTACGAGGGGCTGGAGCCGAAGACGACGGAGGACGACGGCGTCTGGAAGCTCCCGGAGGGCGCCGAGTTCTACGAGCATCGGGTGCGGATCATCACGTCGACCGACATGACGCCGGACGAGGTCCACGCGTTGGGGCTGCGCGAGGTGGAGCGGATCCAGGGCGAGATCCGGGCGATCCTGCGCGAGCTCGGATACCCGACCCGGGATCTGGGCCGCGTCATCCGGGACCTGCACCGGGAAGAGCGTTTCGCGTGGCCGGAAGGTCCGGAGGGCCAGCGGGCGGTCCTGACGCGCTACCAGGAGCTCATCGACGAGGTCAGCGGCCGGCTGGACACGCTCTTCCACACGCTTCCGCGTACGGGCGTCGAGGTGGTCCGTACGCCGGCGTTCCGGGAGGCGACTGCGCCACGGGCGCAATACACCGCGCCTTCGCTCGACGGCTCGCGGCCGGGGCAGTTCCTCGTGAACCTGCGCGACGTGAACGAGCACGCGCGCTTCACGATGCGGACGCTCGCGTACCATGAAGCCGTCCCCGGCCATCACCTCCAGATGGCGCTGGCGATGGAGAACCGAAGCATCCCGTTGTTCCGCAGCTTCGTCCCCGCGATCGCGTTCACCGAAGGGTGGGGGCTGTACGCCGAGCAGCTCGCCGACGAGGCGGGCTTCCTGACGGACCCGTACGACCGGCTCGGCTACCTGAACATGGACCTGCTCCGCGCGGCGCGGCTGGTGGTCGACACGGGGATCCACTGGAAGCGCTGGACCCGCCAGCAGGCGATCGATTACATGCTGGAGAACACCGGGCTCATGGAAGCGGACATCGTGGCGGAGGTCGAGCGCTACATCGTCGCGCCGGGGCAGGCGACGGGGTACAAGGTCGGGCAGCTGAAGCTCGTGGAGCTGCGCGAGCGGGCGCGCGAGCGGCTGGGCGATCGCTTCGACATCCGCGACTACCACCGGGTCGTGCTCGGCGGCGGCCCGATGCCGCTCACGGTGCTGGAGAAGGTGGTCGACGAGTGGATCGCGGATACGCTCGCGGGCGAGGGCGCCGAGGCGCGGTGAGTGCGACGTCGCCTGCCGCCGCACCGACCGTTGCGTACGCGTAGGCGGCGGCTGGCGACGATGCGGGCGCCGGCGGCTCGCGGATCAGTTCGCCGGCGCCGTCTCGGGCCCGTCGACGAGGCGGAGGGCGACGGCCTGCACGAGGAGCGCGCGGGCCCGCTCGGCGATCTCGTCGAGCGAGATGGTCGGAGCGTGCGCGAACGCTTGTTCGACGCGTCGGCGGACCTCCTCGAAGGAGGGGAGCTGGGGAAGTTGGATCCTGGCTAGCTGCGCCTCCGCTTCGGCGCCGGCCAAGCGCAGCCGTTCCCTGAGCTCTTCCCAGGTGGGCGTCTGGGCCCACGCGGCGCGGACCTGGGCGGCGATCTTCTCGACCGGGAAGCCGTGCACGATCTGGCGCGCGGCCTTCTCGACGACCTTTCGGCCGAGCCGTCGCTCGTTGCGGACGACGTCGGGCGGCGGCTCGCCGAGGTCCCAGACGACCCGGAACCAGGACAGCACCTTCAGCACGTAGTAGGTCGGGTCGATCTCCCACCAACGAAATCCTTGCCTCGTCGAGCGCTGGTACGCATGGTGGTTGTTGTGCCACCCCTCGCCCAGCGTGATGAGCGCCAGCCACCAGTTGTTTCGTGAATCGTCGCCGGTCAGGTAGCGCTGCTTGCCGTGCACGTGCGCCAGCGAGTTGATCATGAAGGTGCCGTGGTAGAGCAGCACGGTGCTCCAGAAGAAGCCGACGACGAGCCCCGGCCAGCCGGCGAAGAGGAAGCAGGCGACGGCGAGCGCGATCGCCACGGCGTAGGGGTGCCGCTCGAGCCAGACCAGCTCGGGGTAGCGCGTCAGGTCCGGGACGGTCGAGTAGTCGACCGTGTCGTTGCGGCGCGCGAAGATCCACCCCACGTGCGAGTAGAAGAAGCCGTGGTGCCGCGGGGAGTGGACGTCGAGCTCGGTGTCGGAGTGCAGGTGGTGGTGGCGGTGGATCGCCGCCCACCAGAGCACGCCGCGCTGGGCGGAGCTCTGGGCCAGGACCGCGAGGAGGAACTGCCCGACCCGGCTCGTCTTGAACGAGCGGTGCGAGAAGTAGCGGTGGTAGCCGGCGGTCGCGCCGAACATGCGGACCACGTAGAGGACGACGCAGATGACCAGCGCCTCCGCGGTCACGCCCGTCCAGATCGCCGCGAAGCAGGCGAGGTGGACGAGGACGAACGGGAGGGCGGCGGGATAGATGATGTCGTCGTGGAATTCTTCGGCCTCGGCGGAGGCGTGATGTAGCTCGGTCATGCGATCCTTTCCGTCCAGCCCCGGATCGCCTTCGAGCCGCTGCTGGTTCAGGTGGGAGAGCGTCGGAGGGCGGGAGCGCCGGACCGTCCCGGCGCCCGACCGGTTCGTGTCCCCGAACGTTCGCGGAACGGGGCGGCAAAGTCAAGGATCTCGCGGAGGTGGTCTATCCGAGGGCGTTGTAGGTCCTCTGTCCGCAGATGAGCATTGCCCCCGGTCGCGCGACCGCGCGACCGGGGGCTTTCGTTCACCCCGCCGGCGTCAGTTGCCGGACCGGTTCGAGTCGCTGCCCTTCGCCGCCGTCTCCGGCCGCAGCGTCGGGTACTTGATCCCGAGCTGCTCGAGGTAGGTGTCGTACTTGGTCTCGTCGTAGTAGAACGGCCGGAGCTTTTCGCGGTACTCGGCCATGGTCCGCTCGTTCAGCCAGGTCGGCGGCGGATCGTTGGCCGTGATGAAGGGCGTGTACTTGATGTCCTTGGTCTGGACGTCGCGGAAGTAGGCCCAGGCGTCCTCGACGAGCTTCGGGTTGAGGAAGAACTCGAGGGCGGTGCGGGCCATGACCTTGGCGCCGGCGGTCGCGCCCTTGTGGGCGATCGGGGTCGCCATCGCGATCGCGCTGGACCAGTTGTGGCCCGGCAGCCCCGGGATGTTCGAGGGGAAGCGGAGCGTGACGGTCGGGACGACCCAGGAGACGTCGCCGATGTCGTCGGACCCGCCGCTGGAGATGCGCGCCGGCGGGCCGGAGAGGGTGTCGAGCTTCGTCGCCAGGCCGGGCGCGTTGCGGTTGCCGAGCTCGCGCTGGACGGCGCGGGCGAGCATCTGGTCCTCCTCGCTCCACTCCGGCAGGCCGACGGCCTTGATGTGCTCGTACATCCGCTCGGCGATGACCTTGTTGAAGTGGCGCGGCCACGCGGTGCCGAGGATGCGGTAGCTCATCTCGGTGTCGGTCATGAGGGCGGCGCCCTTCGCGATCTGGATCGCGATGTCGAAGTTGCGGCGGATGTTCTCGTAGTCGATCTCGCGGATGTAGTACCAGACCGACGCCTTCTGGGGGACGACGTTGGGCTGGTCGCCGCCTTCGCTGACTACATAATGCGAGCGCTGGTCGGGGCGCAGGTGCTCGCGGCGGTAATTCCAGGCGATGTTCATCAGCTCGACGGCGTCGAGCGCGCTGCGGCCGCGCCAGGGCGCGCCGGCGCTGTGGGCGGACTCGCCGGTGAAGGTGAACTCGACGGAGACGAGCCCGGTCCCGTGCGCCGGCCCCCAGCTCACGTCGAGGTTGCTGCCGACGTGGGTGAAGAAGACGAGGTCGACGTCGTCGAAGAGGCCGTCGCGAACGAACCAGGCCTTCGCGGCGACGAGCTCCTCGGCGACCCCGGGCCAGAGGACGATCGTGCCGGGGATCTTCTCGCGCTCCATGATCTTCTTGAGGGCGAGGGCGGCGGTGATGTTGACCGCCTGGCCCGAGTTGTGGCCCTCGCCGTGGCCGGGCGCGCCCTCGACGATCGGGTCGTGGTAGGCGACGCCGGGCTTCTGGCTGGCCTTCGGGATCCCGTCGATGTCGCTGCCGAAGGCGATGACGGGCTTGCCCGACCCCCATCGCGCCCACCACGAGGTGGGCATGCCCGAGACGCCCTCCCGGACCTCGAAGCCGTTGTCGCGCAGCAGCTTCACGATGTAGCGCGAGGTCTCGTATTCCTGGAAGCCGAGTTCGGAGAAGCTGAAGATCTTGTCGACCATGACCTGGGTCAGCTTCCGGTTGGCCTCCACCTCGGCGGTGACCTCGTCGAGGAGGCGGTTCAGGTCGCGCGACTGTGCGGATGCCGGTGCGGGCGCGAGCCCGGCGACGGTCAGTACGGCGAGGAGCGCGCCGGCGGCGCGGCCGATGATGCGTCGAGTCATCGTGCGGGGCTCCGGTTACGCGGGAACGTCCTGGCGGCGATCGCCGCCCGATTGGCGATTGGGGAGGTATAGCGCGCGAGAGGCGGACGGGCAAGGGAAGGGTGGGGGCGGGCAGGCTACGCGCGAGAGATGGGCGGAAGGCGGGTCGGCGGAGCGAGCGCCGGCCCGCCTTCGTTTCGCTCCCACCCGCGCGCGTTTCAACGGCGGATCACGCCGCACACGAGGCGGTCGCCGGAGTCGCCGGAGGGCTGGGTGCGGTAGTCGTCGGGGCCGGCGTGGATGACGATGGCGGAGCCGTCCGAGTCGAAGAGGGTGCCGACCTCGTCGGGCTGGAGCGTGAGCGTGGTGGCGAGCTGTTCGACGCGGGCACGGCCGGATTCCGGGACGTGCAGGTTGAGCAGGTCTCCGGCGTGCGCGCCGCGTTCGACGAGGAAGCCGTGGTCGCGGCCGCGGGGCGCGTAGTGCGCGCCGGCGGACTCGAAGCTCGGCGGTTCGCACTTGCCGGTCTCGTGGATGTGGAAGCCGTGGACGCCGGGCGGCAGGCCGGAGACGTCGATGCGGATGAGGACGCCGTTGCCGGGCGTCTGCCGCAGCTCGGCCTCGCCGACCTTCTGGCCGCGCGCGTCGATCAGGTCGGCGCGGGCGGTGAGGGGCGCCTGCGCCCGGAGCGGCGGTGCGGTCAGGAAGCCGAGGGCGATCGCGAGCAGGGTGGTGCCGCGCATGGATCCCTCCCGGGGAGTGAAGTCGACGTTTGCGACGCAACGCGCAGGTTCGCGTCGCTTGCAATCTCCAAGCCCCGGCGTCGGGCCGGGTAGGCGTGGTCGGTGACGCCGCGGAAGCGTGGCCGGTACCGGACTTGCACAACTAGCGGGTGGTCGGGGGTCCGGCGGCCGGTGGGTTCCGGGCCAGGGACCATCGCGGGACGACGAGCGCCAAGGATAAGGAGGACGAGAATGGCGAACGAGATGGATCGCATCGTGTCGCTGGACGATCTCGAGGACTTCGAGGTCGCGGAGGGTGAGCCGGACGTTCGCGGGTGGGAGGTCCTGTCCGCGGACGGCGAGCGGATCGGCGAGGTCGACCAGCTGCTGGTCGACACCACGGCGATGAAGGTCCGCTACCTCGACGTAGACCTGGAGAACGACCTGATCGGCACGGACGAGGACCGGCACGCGCTGATCCCGATCGGCTTCGCGCGTCTGGACGAGGACAACGACCAGATCTTCGTCGACAACCTGACGAAGGAAGACGTGCGGCGGCTCCCGGCGTACGACCACGGGCCGGTCACGCGCGACATCGAGGTCGAGGTGCGGCGGGCGTTCGAGCCGGGGTTCGTGGCGGAGAGCGAGGAGAAGTTCTACGAGCACGAGCACTACTCCGGCCCGCGCCGGGTGTCGGAAGGGCGGGAACAGCGGATGTACCGCTCCGAGGAGGAGCTGGCGATCGGGAAGCGGGAGGTCTCGGCGGGCGAGGTCGAGATCACGAAGGGGGTGGAGACGGAGCACGTGACCCGGCCGGTCGAGCTGCGGCACGAGGAGGTCGAGGTCGAGCGCCGGCCGGTGCGCAACGGCGAGCACGGCCGTGAGGCGAGCTTCAAGGAAGAGGAGATCCGCATCCCGCTGAGCGAGGAGGAAGCGGTGGTGGAGAAGCGGCCGGTCGCGCGCGAGGAGTTGATCGTGCGGAAGCGGCCGGTCGAGGAGACGGAGGAGGTGGAGGCGGACCTGCGTCGCGAGCGGATCGACGTGCACAAGCACGGCCGGATCGAGGAGGAGCGCGAGGGCCGGGAGGGCCGCCGCTGACGCCGGGCCGTCAGGCCGACGGTTGAGGGGCCGGACCGGGAGATCGGGCGCTTCGGCGCCGGTCTCCCGGTTTCGTTTTCCTCGCGGTTGGCGGGTTGCGCGCCATGGTTGGCGGCTGGCGCGCCGCGGTCGCCGGGCTGCGCGCCGCGCCCGCCTCAGTCCCCCGAGAACTGCTGGTCGTTGACCCAGGCCAGGCTGTTGAGGTAGAGCGACGCGAGCACGGAGGGCTGGAGTCGCATCTGCTGGCAGCGGGCGAGCACGTCGTCCCAGCGGCCCTGGTCGTAGGCTTCGACGATGGCGAGGACGGGGCCGAGCGGCCCGCTGCGGTCGAGGAGCGCACTCCGGATGTCGGTGGCCAGGGCCATCTCGTCGACGAGCTCGTGCATCGGGATCCCGAGGAGCACGTCGAAGACGGAGAAGAGCCCGGCGATGTAGAGCGAATCGGCCACGGCTGCCCGTCCGACGTGGGGCGCGAGGAGCTCGCAGAGCCGCGCGCGGAGGAGCGCCGTGTGGACCATCTCGGAGTCCAGCTCGGACTCGGAGATCGTGGTCACCAGCAGGAGCGCCAGCCAGCGGTAGAGCGCCTCGCGGCCGAGGAGCCGGATCGCGTGGCCGATGGATTGGATCCCGCGCCCGCCGACCGCCGCCGAGCTCACCATCTTCAGCAGCTTGTAGGAGAGCGACAGGTCGGTCCGGAACGCCTCCTCGATCTTCGTGTTCGTGACGTCGTAGTCCCGGAGCTGCCGCATCAGGTGGAAGGTGCGCAGGTGGTCGATGGCGACGTCCCTGCGCACGAGCACCTCGGGAATGCTGAACTCGTACCCCTGGAACAGCTCGAAGCCCTGCCGGAGGCAGACGTCGCGCGTCTCGCGGTTCTCGACGTTCTGGGCGAGGAGCGCGACGCCGAAGGGGCTCAGACGTCGCGCGAGGTCTTCGAGCTCGGCGGGCTCGGTCGCGCGCACGTCGATCCGGACGATGTCACACCACTTGATGAGCGGCGACTCCTCGGGGACGAGGCCGCGCCCCTCGATCGCAAGGCGGTACCCCATGCCGTGCAGGCGCCGGCACGCGGCGACGATGTCGGGATCCTCGGCACAGTCGTGCGGGACCTCGGCGATGATCCGCCGGCGGTCGAGGATCTCGATCGCCCCGCGGAGGAGCATGTCGTAGGTGACGGGGAGGTACGCCGGGTGACGACCGGCGAGATTCTCCAAGCCGATGCCGAGCACGGCATCGACCACGAGCCGCTCGGGTGAATCCTCGGACGTCGTCGCCGTCTCGGCTTGCCGATGGAACAGCGCGAACGCCGCGATCCGCTCCGAGCGATCGAAAATCGGCTGACGGGACAGATAGACTTGCATGCCACAGAGTCTCGGCAGCAGGGCGGAGAATCTTGAGCGGCGGGGGCGGTGGGTCGCGTGCGCGTGCGCGCGGCGGCGCTGGGCGTGGTGGCGTGGCCGGCTGCCCGACCGGTTGCACGAGCGCGGCGGCCTATCCAGTTTTTCGCCTCCCTGCCCGGCGGCGGCGACGCGGTCCGAGCCGCGCGGGCGAGTCGCTCACAGCGAAGCATCGAATCCATGTTGTCGCAGGACCTGATCAAGAAGATCGCCGACGAGCTTTCGATCGCGCCGCGCCAGGTGGCCGCGACGCTGGCCCTGTTCGAGGACGGCAACACGCTGCCGTTCATCGCGCGGTACCGGAAGGAGGTGACGGGCGGGCTCGACGAGGTGCAGCTCCGCGAGGTGCGGGACCGAGCGGAGTACCTGCACGAGCTGGAGGAACGTCGGGCGGCGATCCTGAAGTCGATCGCGGAGCAGGGGAAGCTGACGCCCGAGCTGGAGGCCCGGATCCGCGCCGCGGAGACGAAGCAGGCGCTCGAGGACCTGTACCTGCCGTACCGGCCGAAGCGGCGCACGCGGGCGACGATCGCGCGGGAGCGCGGGCTGGAGCCGCTGGCGGACCTGATCTGGGAGGGCGCGGCCGACGACGCCGAGGTGCGCGCCGCGGCGGAGTCGTACATCGACCCGGAGAAGGAGGTCGAGTCCGTTGACGCCGCGCTCCAGGGCGCCCGCGACATTCTGGCCGAGCGGGTCTCGGAGGACGCGGAGCTGCGCGGCTGGGTCCGCGACCTGACCCGCCGACTGGGCGTGATCCGCTCGACCGCGCTCCCGGGGAAGGAGACCGAGGTCTCGAAGTTCCAGGACTACTACGACCACCAGGAGAAGCTGACGGAGATCCCGTCGCACCGGATGCTGGCGATCCGCCGGGGCGAGGCCGAGGGGTACCTGGCGTGGACGATCGAGGCGCCGGTCGACGAGATCCGGGCGGGGCTCGAGCGCCGGGTCGTCGAGCCGCGGCGGGCGCGGGAGCAGATGTCGCTCGTCGTCGAGGACGCCTACAAGCGGCTGATCGCGCCGTCGATCGAGGTCGAGCTGCGCGTCGAGCTGAAGGCCCGGGCCGACGAGGAGGCGATCGCGATCTTCGGCAAGAACCTCGAGCAGCTCCTCCTCTCGCCGCCGGCGGGCGAGAAGATCGTGCTCGGGCTCGACCCGGGCTACCGCACGGGCGTCAAGGCCGCCGTCGTCTCGCGGACCGGCGCCGTGCTGGAGACGGCGACGCTGTACCTGCACGAGCCCGAGAACTTCGCCCGCGGCCTGCGGCGGCTGGTGGAGACGCACGGTGTCGAGCTGATCGGGATCGGGAACGGCACCGCGTCGCGGGAGACGGAGGCGGCGGTCAAGGAAGTGCTGCGCGAGATGCCCGAGCCGCGCCCCGTCGCCGTCAGCGTGAACGAGGCTGGCGCGTCGGTCTACTCGGCGTCCGAGGTCGCGCGCGATGAGCTGCCCGACCTCGACGTCTCGCTGCGCGGCGCGGTCTCGATCGCGCGTCGCCTGCAGGACCCGCTCGCCGAGCTGGTCAAGATCGACCCCAAGTCGATCGGCGTCGGGCAATACCAGCACGACGTAAACCAGACGCAGCTCAAGCGGCGCCTGGACGAGGTGGTCGAGAGCTGCGTGAACCGCGTCGGCGTCGAGGTGAACACCGCCTCCGCGCCGCTCCTCTCGTACGTCTCGGGGATCGGCCCCGCGCTGGCGCAGGCGATCGTCCGCGTGCGCGACGAGCGCGGCGGGTTCCGCTCGCGCCGCGAGCTGCTCCAGGTGCCGCGCCTGGGCGCCAAGGCGTTCGAGCAGGCGGCCGGCTTCCTGCGGATCCGCGGCGGCGACCACCCGCTCGATGCGAGCGCCGTGCACCCCGAGCGGTACGACCTGGTCGAGGCGATCGCCCGCGACCTCGGCGCCTCGGTCGGCGACCTCGTCGGGAACACGGCGATGATCGAGCGGATCGAGCCCGAGCGCTATCTCTCGGAGCACGTCGGCCTGCCTACGCTCCACGACATCATCGAGGAGCTGAAGAAGCCCGGGCGCGACCCGCGCGAGAGCTTCGAGGCGCCGGCGTTCCGGGACGACGTGACGGAACTGAAGGACCTCAAGCCCGGGATGGTTCTCGAGGGCGTCGTCACGAACATCGTCGCATTCGGCGCCTTCGTCGACATCGGCGTGCACCAGGACGGCCTCGTGCACGTCTCCCAGCTCGCCGACCGGTTCGTGAAGGATCCGAACGAGATCGTGCGCGTCGGGCAGAAGGTCCGCGTCACGGTCCTCTCCGTCGACCTCGAGCGCAGCCGCATCGCGCTGTCGATGAAGTCGAAGCCGGACATCGGCGGCGCCGGCGCGGGGGCTGGGGCCGGCGCAGGGTCCGCCGGGAAAGGGAAAGAGGGCGACCGCGGGGCACGGCGGAAGGACGCGGCAGCGGCAGCGCCGAAGCCGGGGACGATCGCGCCGAACGGGATGCGGTTTCGGTGAGGATCGGGCGCGGCGCGCGGGCGGCGGGTGCCCGCGCACGCCCGGCCGGCGCCCACGGCCGCTGGGCCGTTGCTCGCGTCCGCCGGGCCGGTGCCCACGGCCGCCTGGCCGTTGCCCGCGTCCGCCGGGCCGGTGCCCGCGCACGCCCGGTCGGCGAGCGTAGCGATCGGCTCCGATTCGGAATGCGCCCGGCGCCCGTGAGGGCGCCGGGCGCTCCGTTTTGCCGGCCGGCGGAGCGCGCTCCCCGATCCACTCCGCCAGTTTCTCCCCGAAATGACCATGCTGGCACGGGCGGTGCGCTGTGGAACGCGCGTAGGCAAGCAGTACTCCTCGCGCGAGTGGAGGTCGAATGGACGCGCGGCCCGCAGCACCCACCCCGTCGAGCCCCCCACGACGCACCGCACACGATCGGTTCAAGGCCGGGTCACGGCGAAGGCAGGCGGCGGCGCTCGCAGCGGCCGTGGCCGTGCACGCGCTGATCCTCGAGTTCGGGCCGGAGTGGCGGGTCGAACGTGTGGAGGAGTGGGGCGCGCCGCCGGCGTTCCAGTCGATCGCGCTGGTTCCCGAGGTCGAGATCCCGCCGGCGCCGGGGCGGATCGCGCCGCCGGCGCTCCCGGTGGTGAGCCGCGTCGCGCTGTCGGACGACGTCGTCGACGTCGAGCCCGTGGAGCTGGACTCCGGCCTCGACGCGCCGCCGCTCCCGGAGCCGCCGCCGGTCCCCGACGAGGCGGACGAGCTCGAGGCGTACGCGCACTTCATGCCGTACATGGTGCGGCCGGAGCTGATCAACCGCGAGGAGGTGCAGCGTGAGCTCGAGCGACGCTATCCGAACATCCTGCGTCGCGAGCACGCCGAAGGCGCCGTCGTCGTGCTCTTCTGGATCGACGAGTTCGGCACGGTGCAGAAGTACGAGATCCAGAAGTCGAGCGGGAGCAAGGCTCTGGACGCCGCCGTCGAGAGCGTGATCGAGATGATGGAATTCCGCCCGGCGATCGACCACGGGAAGCCGGTGCGGGTGATCGTGGCGCTGCCGATACGGTTCAGGGCGTTGTGAGGGGGTCGGTGCGGCCGCGAAGGCTGCGCGGGGCGGGCGGGGAGGGCGGGGGGGACGCGGGGGACGCGTGGGACGCGTGGGACGCGTGGGACGCGTGGGAGCGGGGGAGCGTGGGAGCGTGGAGGGGGTGTGGACGGGGCGTGGGCGGGGCGTGGGCGGGGCGTGGACGGGGCGTGGGCACGAGGGCACGAGGGCGCGAGGCGGCGGGCGCTGGCGGGGTTCGCCGGGCGCTGGCGGGGTTCGCCGGGCGCTGGCGGGGTTCGCCGGGCGCTGGCCTGTTCGCACGGCCTGGCGGGGGTGCCAGGCGGCGCGACCGTGTGAAAACTGCACTACCGTCGCGGAAACAGATGAAGGTCGTGCAGTTTTCCCCCGCTAATGTGGCAATGTTGCACCTCGGCCTCGCGGCGCCGGCCAGAGTGTGCAGTTGACCACGATATTCGTAGAAACGTAGCAAGCTTCCCGATTCGTCGCGACGCTCGCTACGTTTCTACATGGTTGGCTGCCGGCGATACGGGGTGCGAGGCGATCTCGTGCCCTACGCAAGGCGGCCGGGCGCCGGCGGGCGACGCGATCTCATGCGTTCGCTCCGGCGTCGCCGTGCGGGCCACCCGAACGGTGCCCGCCGGCGCCACATGGTGAGCG
>Ga0207864_1001883_pt1 | contig 21476 bp, 15 predicted proteins | sample HigsolmetaAR202D_FD_184834 | JGI IMG/M metagenome (GOLD analysis project Ga0207864, IMG submission 184834) | Ionic liquid and high solid enriched microbial communities from the Joint BioEnergy Institute, USA - AR20-2-D (SPAdes) (version 2) ... | reverse complement strand
GGGTTCAGCGCCTGGGAGAACGACCCGGTGTCCGAGGGGAGCGGACCGGCCTGGGGGAGCGGGTCGGCCTCCGGCAGGTCGGGCTGCGGCCGTTCCGGGGAGGGCTGCGGTGCGGGGGAGGACGGCGCGGCGTCCGCGTACGACGTGGTGTCCGGCGCTGGCGCGGGGTCCGCGTACGACGTGGCGTCCGGGTACGGTGCGGCGTCCGGGTACGGTGCGCTCTCCGTGTGGGCGGCGGCGGGCGGGTCGAGCGGGTCGGCCTCGGGGAGGTCGGGCCGCGGCTGCTCCGCGGCGGGCTGCGGTGCGGGGGAGAACGGCGCGGCCGAGCCGGGCGTCGAGGTCTGGGCGTAGGGCGGCGGAGGGGCGATCAGGTCCAGGTCGAAGTCGTCGTCGCCGAACCACTCGTCGGACTCCTCGTACCGCTCCCCACCGGTGTCAGAGCCGAGAGCGGGGTCCCCGTGTTCTGAGCGCGGCGAACGGGCACCGAGGTGTTCGGAACCGTCGTGTTCTTCGTAGGCCACCGCGCCACTCCTCAGGACACTCCCCAGACCGCACCCGGCCACGCTGCCGGTCGGTTGCTTCACCGGAAGGGACGGAACGCCCGGCGGAACGCACCGTCCCCCTACTCTTCAGACACCTGGTCACCAACGATAAAACTAGCGGTCATGAGATGAGAAGGGAGCGAATGTCGCATCCCGGCATCACCGGTGCGCAGCCCTCCGCTCCGCCGGGGTGGGTAGCGTGGTGTGCATGCGAGCGATAGTCGTCAGCGCCCCCGGAGGTCCGGAGAATCTCACCTGGCAGGAGGTGCCCGACCCCGAACCGGGACCGGGTGAGGTCCTCGTCGAGGTCGCTGCCACGGCGGTCAACCGGGGCGACATCAGCCAGCGGGAGGGCCACTACCCGCCGCCGCCCGGCGCCCCCGAGTACCTCGGCCTGGAGTGCTCCGGCCGCATCGTCGCGCTCGGCCCCGGCACCGAGGACTCCGGCCACCGCGTCGGCGACGAGGTGTGCGCGCTGCTGAGCGGCGGTGGCTACGCCGAGCGGGTGGCGGTCCCCGTCGGCCAGCTCCTGCCGGTCCCCAAGGGGGTCGGCCTGGTCGAGGCCGCGGCCCTGCCCGAGGTCGCCTGCACGGTGTGGGCCAACGTGTTCCGGACCGCCGCGCTGCGCGAGGGGGAGTCCCTGCTGGTGCACGGCGGCGCCAGCGGGATCGGCACCTTCGCGATCCAGGCGGCCCGCGCGTTCGGCGCCCGCGTGCTGACCACCGCGGGCAGCGAGGCCAAGCTGGAGCGGTGCCGCGAGCTCGGCGCGGACGTCGCCGTCAACTACCGGTCCGAGGACTTCGCCGCGCGGGTGCGGGAGGAGACCGGCGGGCGCGGGGTGGACGTGGTGCTCGACATCATGGGCGGCAGCTATCTGGAGGCCAACCTCCGCTCCCTCGCGGTGGGCGGGCGGCTGGTCGTCATCGGGCTGATGGGCGGACGCAGGGCAGAACTCGACCTGGGGCGGATGCTGGTCAAGAGGCTGTCCGTGCACGCCGCGACGCTGCGGTCGCGCCCCCTGGAGGAGAAGGCCGAGATCGTCTCCCAGGTGGCGGAGCGGGTGTGGCCGCTGGTCGAGAAGGGGACGATCCGTCCGGTGGTGGACCGGGTACTGCCGCTCAGCCGGGCCGCCGAGGCGCATCGCGTGCTCGAAGAGAGCGGTCATGTCGGAAAAATCCTGCTCGTCACCGATGAACAGCACTCACCGTGACAAACGGCGTAGTGTCCCCGAAGTCAACAGCCGCAAGGTGGGAGATGCGATGAACAACGGACCCGGTCAGGAAGAACAGCCCCAGGTTCTGGTCCTGGGACCGGGAGGGCCGATCAGCGTGCCCTCCGCTTCCTCCGAGGAGGAGAAGGAGGAGTCGGAGGGGCGCCCGGTCACCGAGATGGTCGAGCAGCCCGCGAAGGTCATGCGGATCGGCAGCATGATCCGGCAGCTCCTGGAGGAGGTCAAGGCTGCTCCGCTGGACGAGGCGAGCCGGGCCCGGCTGAAGGAGATCCACGCCAGCTCCATCAAGGAGCTGGAGGACGGGCTCGCCCCGGAGCTGGTGGAGGAGCTGGAGCGGCTCTCCCTCCCGTTCGCCGACGACGAGACGCCCAGCGACGCCGAGCTGCGCATCGCGCAGGCGCAGCTCGTGGGCTGGCTGGAGGGCCTGTTCCACGGCATCCAGACCACCCTGTTCGCCCAGCAGATGGCGGCCCGCGCCCAGTTGGAGAACATGCGCCGGGCGCTGCCCTCCGGGATCCAGCAGCACGGGGAGGGCGACCACCCCCAGGGGCGCGCGCAGAGCAGCTCGGGACCGTACCTGTAACCCCCACGCCCGTCCGGCGCCCGGAGGAGACGTCAGCGCTCCTCCGGGCGCCGCGTCTTTGGCGCCCTTCCGGGAGGGGCGGCGCCGGGCGCGTGTGCTCCGGTCCTGCCCGTCCGGGAGATTTGTTCCCTCACTTCTGGGGGTTTCGGACAACGACAATGAGGTGAACATCGTTCGAATCGACGGCCCTTTAGGGGCTTTTGTGGTTTAAGTCCGAATTTTTTTTGTCCGGATCAGTGGGAACATGAGGAAACGGCTGCGAAACGAGGTGTTTTCTTTTTAAGCTTTCGTTACTCCCGTGTGGGGAGCGCTTACGGGCGTCGCCGCCCTCGGAACGGTGACGCCGTCTCCGGAGAGCAGGCGAGGTGAGGCGAGAGTGGTGATTTCCGAACACCGCAGAATGATCGCGCAGCTTGTCGCGTCCGGGACGCTGACCCCGGCATGGGCCGAGGTCTTCCGGAAGGTTCCCCGGCACCTGTTCGTCCCCGACCGCTTCTGGGACTGCGGCCAGCACGACTGGTTCCAGCGGGACCGCGACGCCGACCCGAGGTCCTGGCTCCGGCGGGTCTACTCCGACGAGCCGATCGTGGTCCAGATCGACGACGGCTGCGCGGACCCCGACGTCACCCGCCCGCACTGCACCAGCTCGGTGGCCTGCCCCACCGTGGCCGCGACCCTGCTCGACCAGCTCGACGTGGCCCCGGGGGCCCGGGTGCTGGAGCTGGGGACCGGCACGGGGTACACCACCGCCCTGCTGGCCGAGCGGGTGGGCGCGCAGAACGTGGTCGGCACCGAGATCGACGCGGACCTGGCGCGCCGTGCCGGGAGCACGCTGCGCCGGGCCGGGTGGGACGCCGCGGTGGTGGCGCGCGACGGCTGCCTGGGGTGGGCGAGGGGAGCGCCCTACGACCGCATCCTCGTCTCCTACGCCGTGCAGCGCATCCCGCGCAGTTGGCTGGAGCAGTGCGTGGACGGCGGGGTGATCGTCGCTCCGTGGGGGACGCCGTGCACCGACTCCTTCCTGCTGCGGTTCACGGTGGACGACGGGGTCGCCACGGGCAGGTTCCTGTCCTCGGTCGTCCTCCCGCGGGACCGCCGGTGCTCCAGGCGGTGGAGGGCGGAGGACCTGGTCGAACGGCAGCCGCAGGCCGACGTCCGGCGCAGCACGCTCTGCCCGCGCCGGGTCACCCCGAACTCCGGGGCCTTCCTCGCGGTGGGGATGCGGGTGCCCGGGTGCCGCTGGGAGTGGGAGGACGGCCCGGAGCCCGGCGGGGGCACCGCGTGGCTGTACGACGACGCCGACTCCTGGGCCTCGGTGACCGTCTCCGACCCCGCGGCGGAGGAGTTCACGGTCCACGAGTACGGACCGCGTCGGCTGTGGCGCGAGGTGGAGGAGGCGTACTCCTGGTGGCTGCGGCTCGGCAGTCCCGAGTGGGAGCGTTTCGGGATGACGGTGACCGCCGAGGAGCAGTCGGTGTGGCTGGACCGGCCGGAGACCCCGGTGCACCGCTGCCGGGTGTCCCACACGTAGACCATTCCGGAGCCATCCCGAGGGGGGATAAGGGGGGAGAGGCCACGGGCGGAGCCGCCAGCCAGGCGGGGACCCGCCCGTGGCTTTTGCTGTCCGCGTTCGGAAAAGTGAAGATGAAAAGTATTCTGCTCTTCTGTCCGGTTCTCGGGAAATAGAGCGGGAGGTGGCGGCCGAGAAGAGAAGAATAATCCGAAAATTCTCACTTTGGCCTCAGGGCGAGTTCCCCGGAGGGGTGGACGGGGAGCCGGTTCCCCGCCGCGGCGGCCGTGCGGCGGGCTGCCGCTCCGCGTCGTGGCCGGGTGACCGTTTCTCTGCTTCCGGGAGACCGAAACCAGGGCTGGTGGTGAGGGTGGGGATCACGGTGTCGATCGGGCGGGGGACGAAACATACCGTAGAGTAACCGGGGTGACTCCTTCGGTAATAGTTGTAATCGAGGGAACGAACCACGCAATCCGTGCATCCAAGGGTGCGCCAGGACGAGAGGGACTAGCGCGAAAGGATGTCGGATGAAGACTGCGGTTCAGCGGAGCGTCGCGGTGGTGGCGGCGGGAGCGGCGGTGCTGCTCACCGGAGCGTGCAGCTTCAACTTCAGTGTGGGCGCGGCGAGCGTCGACAGCGAGACCGTCGCCCAGGTGGTCGAGGCGCAGCTCGCGGCCGAGCTGGGCGAGCAGCCCGGTGACGTCACCTGTCCGGAGGACCTGCCCGCCGAGGTCGGCGCGGAGATCCGCTGCGAGCTGGACACCGCCTCCGGTGTCTACGGCGTGACGGTGGTCGCGACCAGCGTGGAGGGCAACGAGGTCAACTTCGACATCCTCGTCGACGAGGCGCCCATGGGCTGATGGCCGCGGCGGCGCCCCGTCCGGTCGGGGCGCCCTCAGGCGTGCGATCCGGTCGGCTCCCGGGTGAGACTGGCCATGACCAGGTCCGCCAGGTGGCGGTAGGCCTCGGCGTCGTCGAGCCCGGTGGCCGCCTTGATCGTGCCGTTCTGTATTCCCGTCATGACCTGGGCCACCGCCGAGCCCACGAAGGCGGCGTCCACCGGGCGCAGCACCCCGGCCGCCACGCCCTCGGCGACCAGTTCGCGGACGCGCCTGGCCGCCACCAGGGTGTTCTCCTGGTAGACCTCGTTGGCGGGCGCGAACGCGGCCAGGTCGGCGTAGAACTGCTCGGAGGCCGGCTCCAGCTCCGAGGCGACGGCCTCCAGGTAGACCGCCAGCCGCCGGGGGTCCTGCGACTCGGCCACCCGGGCCTCGATGCGCTCGGCCGCCCTCTTGAAGTAGGAGCGGACCGCCGCGACCACGATCTGTTCCTTGCTCGGCGCCACCAGGTACAGCGTGCTCTTGGAGCAGTGCAGCCGCTCCGCCATGTCACTCACGCTGAAGGCGGAGAACCCCTCGGCGAGGAACAGGCGGCGGAGCCCGTCGAGCAGTTCCTCGCGGCGCGCACGGGTCTTCTCAGGGAGTTTCTGCGGGGCAGGCATGGACTCAGGGTACCGATCTTGCTTTTCGGGTACTGAAATCAGTACTTTGGTACTGATCTTAGTACGGAGGCGAGGTCATGTCCGTAACGCGCCTGGTGCCGTCCCGTGAGGCGGCAGACCTGGTCGCGCTCGTCCGCGAAGTGGCGCGCCGGGAGCTCGCACCGCACGCCGCCGAGGCCGAGGAGGCCGAGCGCTTCCCCCGCGAGGCGTTCCGCACCCTCGGGGCGCTGGGCGTCCTGGGCCTGCCCTACCCGCAGGAGTACGGCGGCGGCGGACAGCCCTACGAGGTCTACCTCCAGGTCCTGGAGGAGATCGGGGCGGTGTGGGCGTCGGTCGCCGTGGGCGTCAGCGTGCACGTGCTGTCCTGCCACGCCCTGGCCGTCCACGGCACCGAGGAGCAGCGGCGGCGGTGGCTGCCCGACCTGCTCGGCGGCGACCTGCTCGGCGCGTACTGCCTGTCGGAGCCGCACGCCGGATCCGACCCCGCCGCGATGACCACCCGCGCCCGGCGCGACGGCGACCACTACGTCATCGACGGCGTGAAGTCCTGGATCACCCACGGCGGACAGGCCGACTTCTACACCGTCATGGCCCGCACCGGCGAGGACCGCTCCCACGGCGTCTCCTGCTTCCTGGTGCCCGCCGACACGCCGGGGATCAGCGCCGACCGGCCCGAACGCAAGATGGGCCTGACCGGATCGCACACCACGATGGTGCGCTTCGACGGCGTGCGCGTCCCCGTCGAACAGCGGGTCGGCGAGGAGGGCCAGGGCCTGCCGATCGCGCTGTCCGCCCTCGACGGCGGACGCCTGGGCATCGCCGCCGTGGCCACCGGGCTGGCCCAGGCCGCCCTCGACACCGCGGCCGACTACGCCCGCCGGCGCCACGCCTTCGGCAGGCCCGTCATCGAACACCAGGGACTGGCGTTCCTGCTCGCCGACATGGCCGCCGCGGTGGAGACCGCCCGCGCCGCGACCCTGCGCGCGGCCCGGCTCCGCGACCACGGCCTCCCCTACAGCCGGGAGGCGTCCATCGCCAAGCTGGTCGCCACCGACAACGCGATGCGGGTCACCACCGACGCCGTGCAGGTCCTCGGCGGCTACGGCTACACCCGCGACTTCCCGGTCGAGCGCTACATGCGCGAGGCCAAGGTCATGCAGATCTTCGAGGGCACCAACCAGATCCAGCGCATGGTGATCGGCCGCCACCTCGCCCGCGGCGCCGAGCGCGGCACGATCACGGTCGCCGGCTGACCCGGGACCGGGGAGCGGCGTGGGGCGGCCACGGGGGACGCCCCACGCCGGACCGCGCCGCTACTTCTTCTTCCGCGCGGCGAACTCGGCGAGGAACTTCTGGAAGCGCGGCGAGTTCACCGACGACGCCTGCGCCCAGGACTCGAACTCCAGCACGGTGTCGAGGTCGGCCTCCTCCGCCATGCGCACCGCCCGCTTCATGTCCCTGACCAGGGCGGGGTCGCGCTGGGCGGCGCGGTGGGCGAGCTCCAGCGCCGCGGCGACCGGGTTCTCCGCCAGCCGGGTGGCCAGACCCATGCGGAACGCCTCCTCGGCGCCGATGCGCTCGGCGTCCAACAGGGTCGCCAGCGCCCGGTGGCCGCCCAGGCGGCGGGTGAGGAACCAACTGCTTCCGCCGCCGGGGTGCAGGCCCATGTCGGCGAAGGTGATCGCGAACTCGGCGCGCGGCCCCGCGATGACGATGTCGCAGGCCATCGCGATGTTCACCCCGGCGCCGACCGCCACCCCGCCCACCGCGGCGATCGTGGGGATGCTCAGCTCGGCGATGCCGAGGAAGCTCGCGTACACCTGCTTGAGGTCGTCGCGGATCACCGCGGGCGGACGCGTGGGGTCGCCGAACAGGCTGGTGACGTCGGCGCCGGCGCAGAACGCCCGACCCGCGCCGCTGACCACGAGCGCCCGAGCCTCCTCGTCGGCCGCGACCTCGTGGACCGCGGCGGCGAGCTCCGCCAGCATCGGCCGGTCCAGCGCGTTGAGCCGGTGCGGCGCGTCGAGGACGATGTGCCGCACCGGCCCGTCGGACTCGAACTTGATGAACTCCCCCATCGCTCCTCCACGTGTTCCGCCGCTTCCGCCGCCCTGTCCCACGGCACGAAACCGCAGCGTAGTCCGGCCCCCGCCGCGGCCGCGGAGCGCCCCCCGCCCTTCGCCCGGCGCGGCGGGGGCGGTGGCCGTCACCGGCTTGCACGGAAGCGCCGGGGAAGCGACAGTCGGCAAAGCGAACGGGAACACCGCACAGCGCAGCGGGGCGGCTTCCGGCCTCCCGGACCGCCGTCGCCCACCCGAGAGCGGTGTGGGCGAACCCACGGGACGCCGGGGCCACGGCATCCTGGCGGCTCCGGCAGCAGACCGTGGCAGCCGGTCAGGCGGCGCCGTCGACGAGGTAGCCGAACTGGCTGAGACGCTTGCGGGCCACCTCCACCTCCCTGTCCTCGAACAGCGGGGCGAAACGGGGTTCGCACACCACCGCCTCCACGGTGAGGTCGAGTCTGCCCCGCTCCCACAGCGCGGAGAACCCGTCGGAGACGGTGGGCGCGTGCAGCAGGCGGCGCGCCGTTCCCAGGGGGCCCAGATCGGCGATCATGCTCAGCAGATGGGTGGGCGTGTACCCGGCCTCGTCCCGGGCGCGGGTGTACACCGAGCGCAGGGCCTGGGCGAACTCCTGCGTCAGCGGGTCGGAGTCCTCCACACGGCGCTCCGCAGGTTGCTCCACCTGCTCCCCGGCGGCGTCGGCGTTACGCCGATTGACGTAGCCGAGCAGCGCGTCCACCGAGGTGAACACCTCATAGCCCAGTTCCTTCAGCCGGGTCAGGTCGGCCGCGTCGGGATCGAGCTCCAACACCACGGGGACCCCCTGGCCGGTCTGCAGTCCGTCCGGCCAGAACGCCTCGGCCACCGCCAGGGTCCGCCCGGTCTCGGGGTCGGGAATCTCGGTGTCCGTGATCGGTTCGGCGTAGCCCAGCCGCAGCAGTTCGTCGACAAGGTCGCGGACCTGTGCGGTGCGCGGGTCGTCGGCTTCAGGAGAGACCACGGTGATCGGGCGCAGCACCGTCTCGTTCGTACTCGCGGCCCCGGACCGCAGCTCCTCCAGGAAGGACTGCGCCGCCTCGGCCAGCAGCTCCCGGCGGGCGGCCAGAAAATCGCGGTAGCGTTCGATCCGCCACAGCGCGGGGTCGGTCGGAATCCACTGCGAGGCGAGCACACCCGGGTGCCGGGCCTCCACTTCGGGGAGGTACTCCTCCGGTTTGCGGTTGCTGATCTCGAGGTTGCTCTGCTGGGTGAGGAAGCAGAAGTTCGCGATCGCGTTGACGTGTCCTCGGTCGTAGTTGTTGTACAGCAGGGACTTCGGAAAGACGTGGTGCATCTCCAACGACGAGAGCTTGCCCAGCGTTTCGGCCTTCAGCTCCAGACCGGTGCCGAAGTCGCGGGCGCCCTTGACCCGGGTCAGCAGGTACAGCAGCGGGTAGAAGCGCGACCCCCGCGTGGACCCCTCGAAGTCGTGCGGGCGGACGGTGAGGGAACTTCCCCTGACCCTCTCCAGGGAGGCGATGAGCCCGTCGATACCCTCCCGGGCCACGGTGTCGAAGTCCTGCTGCAGGTTGGTTTCGGTGGGACCGTTGTAACGCCCCCACAGCGCGGAGTGGATGTACCAGTAGAGGACCCGGTCCCGGTGTGCGCCGTCGTCGAAGGAGCCGCCGTTGAGCTCCAGCAGCCGCACCACGACGGTGATGGAGTAGCGGCCGGGCAGCACCCGGTCGTGGTCGAGGCCCAGCCGCCCCGAAACGGTGTTGAGGAAGGTGTCGACATGGGTGATCGCCTTCTCCAGCGCGGCCTGGAACTCGACGGCTTCCACCTTGTCCAACGCCTCGAACTGGGAGCGCCCGGTGGCCACCGCGGTGGCGGTGCGCAGCAGCCAGTCCAGCTTGAAGCGGTAGCCTGCCTGCTGCCACCGGTCGAGGGCGGCGCGCATCGTGCTGCGCGCTTCCGGCCACTGCGCGCACAGCTTGGCCAGAGCCAGGTCACCCTTGGACAGCTTTGTGCCGCCTGAGTTGACCCGGTTGAAGATGTCGACGACCTCGTCGATCTCCTTGTCGGCCCCGGTGATCTTCTCCTGGGGGAACTCGCGTTCGGTCACCTGGTGGAGCCGGTTGAGCCGCTGGAGGTAGACCGTGGCCAGTTCGGAGGAGACGTCGGTGAACCTGGTCAGATAGGGCACGGGGCCCTGCTGGAACAGTTCCGTCACGTTCACCCAGCACGGGTCCCCGGACATCTTGCTCCGGGCGTAGAACTCGAAGGTTTCGCTCTCCACGTTGAAGTACAGCCCGGTGAACGCCTTGGCGTCGCCGTCGAAGAAGGCAGGCGGCCTGCCCCGGATGACCCCGTACAGGGACGTGATGCGCTGTTGGCCGTCCAGCAGCATCAGATAGGTGCCGCCCATCGCCGCCGCACCGCCGCGCGCGGACACGTCGGTCGCAGCGGTTTCCCACAGCAGCAGGCTGCCGACCGGGTATCCCCGGTACAGCGAACGCATCAGACCGCGCACCTGGTCGCGGTTCCACACGTAGCCGCGCTGGAACTCCGGCAGCAGGATGGTGCCCGAATCGATCTGGTCGAGCAGGGTGGACAGTTTGGCCATGGGGAAACCTCTCTCACGAGGGTGCGGATCTCACGAGGGCAGCGAGTTCAGGAGAGGGCGGCAAGAAACGGGCTCGGCTCCCGGCTCCAGGTGACGTGCAGGCATTCCCGCGCCCTGGTGCAGGCCACGAACAGCAGGCAGCGTTCCCGTTGCAGGTCGGCGCGGTGGGAGGCTTCGTCCTCGTCGGCGGGGGTGATCGCGTTGGGGGAGGGCAGTTGCCCTTCGCTGACCCCGGTCACCGCCAGGCAACGGAACTCCAGGCCCTTCATACGGTGCATGGTTCCCACGGACACCGATCCCTCCACGGGAAGCCCGCCGGCCAGTGCGTGCACCGGTACCGACTCCGCCTCCAGGGCTGTGACGACCTCGTCCACCAAGCGCCGGGAGCGCGCGGCCACCCCGATCTCCTCCGGGGCCACTCCTGTCTTCAACCACTCGCGCACCGTCTCGACGACGTTGCGCAGTTCGTCCTCACGGCTCTTGAAGCCCTGCACGGTGGGCGGGGGGCCGTGCAGTTCGGAGCGGCAGCCCGCGATCGAGTCGAGACCGCCGTCCATGTCGTCGATGCGTTCCCCGTGCAGCAGTCCCAGGCTCCAGGCGAGGATCTCGGCGGTGGTGCGATAGTTGATCCGTAGGCGGGTGGAGCGTCCCGTGACGTTCACGCCCACGTCGCGCAGGCTCACCCGGTGCTGGTAGATCCGCTGGTGGGTGTCGGCGGCGAAGAACAGGTCGTCGGGTCCCTCCGGCGCTGCTGCGCGCAGCAGCCGCCACTTCTCCGGGCTAAGGTCCTGCGCCTCGTCCACCACGATGTGCCGGTACGGCTTGTCGGTGCGTTCGGACAACAGCCGCGTCGCCTCCACGCAGACGGTTTCGTGGGTCCACAGCCCTTGTTCGCGCAGCGCCGTCTCGAACTCCCAGATCGCCTGCCATGCCTGGGCGCGTTGGCGGGAGCCGAGGGCACGGCCTCGTCCAGTGCGTTTGGCCGCGAGGTAGTCCTGGGCGGTGCGCACCTGCTGGGCGAGGACGACCCGTCGCCATTCCTCGGCGAGAAACGAGGGGGTGAACGGGACGTCCAGGTCGTGCGCGATCGTGGTCCACAGTTCCCGTTCGCGGGCGTCGTTCAGCAGCGCGGGTGCGCCATGCGCCTCGCGGAAGATCCGGTGGGCGAGCTGGTCGACGTGGGCGACTTCGACGCGGTCGGCGAGCTTCCCCGACTCGTCCAGCAGTTTCAGCCCGGCTTTCAGGGATTCGGCGAGTGTGGAGGTGAACGTGGTGACCAGCACTTTCCCCTCGCCGTGGGTGGCCAGGTGGCGGGCGCGGTGCAGGACGACCACCGTTTTGCCGGTGCCAGGGCCGCCAGTGACCCGGGCCGGTCCCCCGTAGCGGGCCTCGGCCACGGTGCGCTGCACTGGGTGAAGGTAGACCCGCCACAGCGCGAAGGGGTGCGCGAGCACCGCCATGAGCTCTTCGGGGCCGTCGACGAGCACCACTCGGTCGGAGCTGCGCTGCACCGCCGCGTCGAGGTCGTCGGGGTCGATCTGCTCGCCCATGATGTCGGAGCCGAGTTCCGCCCACACCTCCTCAGGGCTGTAGCCCGCGGCGAGTGCGGTCAGCACCTGGCACTGCACGGGGGGCAGGAACCCCTCGGCGGACCTCAACTGCACCTCGTCGGTGAGGGCGCGGGCGAAGGCCAGGGTCTGCCCGTCCACACCCAGCCTGCGCAGGTCGGCGTCGCTGACGTGGTCGAACAGCCGCTTCGGAGCCTTTTTCGCGGTCTGTTCCAGGAAGGGAAGCGAGGCGTCGATGGCCTCCACGTCCCGGATCTCGATGCGCCCGGTGGCGGTGTTGACCGTGGCGGTGCGGCGCTGCGCCCAGGCGTAGGCGTCGTCGTGCGGGAGGACCTTCAGCAGCGTGTAGGTGTCACCGGACTCGGGGGCGAGGACCACGCCGCGCCAGAACTGGTCGATGCGAATGGTGCGGAACCGGTCGTCGCGGGCGCGGGTGATTTTCTCCAGGTGGATTCCGGTGTGGCGGGCGCTCTCGAACTTCGCGAACACTTCGGTGACCCGATCCTGGACTGTTTTCTCCAGGTCTGCGAAGTCACGGAGAAAGTCGCGGTCAATCGCCAGACGCGCCATCTACTGTCTTCCCTCCGTCCTGGGCTGTTTCGACCGTATCGCGGTGATTGCAGTTCTCAAGAGGATCAGTGAGTTTTACGGGGTTCTTTCGGCCTGCTCCAGCAGAGCGCGCACTCCTGACACCTGGGGGTGGTCCGGACCGTGCAGCCGGATGAGGTCGACGAGCAGGGGGCGCAGGGTCTGCGCGGCCTGCTCGTGCTGGCCGGAGCTGAGCTGCACCAGTCCGATCTGGCGGCGCAGTTCCAGGACGCGCGGGTCGCCGGGGCCGTAGACCCGCTGCTCGTCGGAGAGCAGACGTCGCATCAGCTCCAGGGCTTCCTTGGCGTCGCCGACGAGGGCGTGGCAGGTGGCCTCGCGCAGCCGGTAGCGGAACACCAGTTCCCCGTCGGGGCCGTCGCGTTCGGCCAGGTAGGCGGCGAGAACGGCGAACACCGGGGCCGCTCTGCGGTAGTCGCCCCCGTCGAACAGCGCCTCGGCGAGGTGCCGGCGGAGGTCCATCACGTCGGCGTCCAGGGAGCCGAATGCCTGCTCGGCGATGCCGACGGCGGACGCCAGTACGTCGGCGGCCTGGCTGTAGCGGGACTCCGAGGCGAGGTCCAGTGCCTGCTTCCGGAGGCGGGACAGGTCGGAGCGGTCGAAACCGGGAGCGGACGGAGCCGGTCGTGGCCGGGGAGGTTTTGGGAAGGACGCCGTTGCCGTCTCTTTTCCGGGACGGCCCGGAACCGCTGCGGCGCCCCTGCCGAACACCCGGCTCACCACCGTCGCGTACATGCGCGTCGGCCCGGGAAGCTGCGGCGAGGGAAAAGGCCCCGGTAGAGGGCCGAGGTCGGACGTGAACGGCAGCAGCCGTTGGTAGACCTCCTGGGCGCTGCCGGGCCGGTCCTCGGGTTTCTTCGCGAGCAGTTGCAGCACCAGGTCGGCGAAGGCCGCGGGAACTTCGGGCCGGTGGACCCGCACCGACTGCGGAGGCTCGGAGACCTGCTTGTTCATGGTGGCGTAGGCCGTGGAGCCGGTGAACGGCTGCTGTCCGGTCAGCATCTGGTGGAGGACACAGCCCAGGGCGTACAGGTCGCTCTGCGGGGTGCTCATCCCGACGGCCACCTGTTCGGGGGCCATGTAGGCGGGAGTACCGAGCGTCTGCCCTGTGCGGGTGATCTGGGAGAAGTCGTTGCGGTCGAGAGCCACGGCCAGTCCGAAGTCGAGGACCTTGACCGTTCCCTCCGGTTCCAGCATGAGATTGGAGGGCTTGAGGTCGCGGTGGACCAGGGAGGCCCCGTGGGCAGCGGTGAGCACCGCGCACACCTGAGCGGCGATGGCAGCGGCCCAGCCCACGGGCAGCTCTCCCTCTTCGGCGATCAGATCGGACACGCTGATGCCGTGGACACGCTGCATGACCAGGTACGGCCGTCCCTCATGGGTGCCCCGGTCGAACACGGCGGGCACTCCGGGATGTTCGAGGCGGGCGGTGATCCGCGATTCGCGGATGAACCGGCGTACCAGTTGTTCGTCGTGGACGCCGTCGGGGAAGCGGAGGAACTTGACGGCCACCTCCCGGTCGAGGCGGGTGTCGTGTCCCTCCCACACCTCGCCCATACCGCCGGACGCCAGGGGGCGCAGTTCATAGCGGCCTTCCAACACCATCGTCTTCGACGAGCCACCGGACATCGGGGATCTCCTCAACACCGGAACACTGCGCGGCCCCGAACGGACATCCAGTGACACCGACCGGAAGACACCGCGCAACAGTGGGGGTTCTCGGACAGGGCAGGACGACGGGGGAGGACGGGACCCGACCGGAGCATCGGCCGCAGCTCCTTGGGATTGCGCCGACTGCTCCGCTCACGAGTCCCGTCCTCCACCGAACGGCCGGAGCACACCGGCAGCCTGCAACGCGTCGATGTGCTCGGCGACCCGTCGCGGCGCGGGGCCGCCGCGCACCAGCAGCCCTGCCTCGATGTTGGCGGCAACCCCGGACTGGGTGAGGTTCGCGCTGGACACGAGCAGCGTCCTCCGGTCGCCGACGGCCAGTTTCGCGTGCATCTTGCCGTGCCGGACGGCCCGCTGGCCGGTCGGCCAGTGCCACACCCGCACCCCGCCGATCCCGGCGAATGCGGCGGCGGGCTCGTCGCCTTCCAACGCACCGCCCGCACCGCGGAGCGTCTCCACCACCACCGTGACCGCCACCCCCCGCGCCACGGCCGCGGCCAGTGCGGCCCGCACCTCCCGGTGCGGGCGGGCCGAGTAGGTCATCAACCTCAGTTCGCGGGTCGTTTCGGCGATCACGTCGAGCAGTACCTGCGCGGTGGCGCGCACCGGCACGGCGTTGCTGGCGGGGCCGCTCCACACCGTCTCCACGGTGGTGTCGGAGCGGCCCCGGCGCAGCCCCTCGGCCAGCCCACGCAGGTAGGCGGCCGCCTCCGGCGGCGGCACCTCCCCGTCGAGGGCGGCGAGCACGGGTGCGGCCGCCTCGTCGAAGCGCCACCCCCGTTCGCCGAGGATCGCGTGGGGCGGCCACCCGGCGGCGATCCGTTCCGCGAGCGCGTCCAACGCCTCGGCGCCCAGCGCGGCCGCGGCGGCGGAGGCAGCCTCCTCGAAGCGGGTCACGGCAGTTCACCGAAGAGTGCCAGTTCCGGGTCGTCGACGGGCACCACGAACCGGCGGTCCAGGAACCGGTTGCCGCGCTCGCACGTGGTCTCCGACACGAACAGGCACACGTGGCAGGCAGCGCCGTGCAGGAAGTCGGCGTACGGCTGCGGCAGTCGCTCCTTGCACAGCGGGTCGGAGGAGCAGCGGGTGGCGTCGCGCAGCGCCCGCCGCACCAGCCACACCAGCCGGTCCGGTTCGGCCTGCGACACCAGACCGCCGAGAGTGCCTTCCGAGTCGGGCACCGCCGTGGAGATGAGGATGCCGCCGCGGGGGTCCTCGGGAGTGCTGGTGTAGATGCGCTCCGACAGGCTCGCCGAACTGTATCCGCAGTCCAGAGCGATCGTGCGGATCAGCAGATGCGACAGGGTGTGCAGGGCGATGTAGCGGGCCCCCGGCCAGTGCCGCATCTCGTCGAACTCTCCCCTGATCCGGCCGGAGTAGCGGTTGCGCCGGTACTGGGCGTATGCCTCGCGGTGGCGGCGCAACGCCTCGGAGTTCTCCACCCGCCGCTCCCAGGCGGCCAGCAGTTCTTCGGGCACGCGCAGGAACACGCCCTCGCCGCGCACCTCGCTGGCCGGCACCCAGGTGGGCTCCTCGCGGCTCAGCGGAGCGCGGGTGACCAGTTCGGAGTCCTCGGGGTCGGGGGCGTCCAGCCGGGTGAAGCCGACGAGGGCGCGCACCTCGCGCAGCCGCTCCACCTGCGCCACGTCGCAGAAGATCCGCTTGAGCGGAGCGGGCACGCCGTCGGGGTCACGGCGCAGCGCGAAGTTCGGGTCGGGGTCGGGTGCGGGGAGCGAGGACAGCGTCTCCCACTCGGGGGTGCGCAGGTCCAGACGGTCGCCCTGGTCGTCGCCGTCCTGGCCCTCCCGGCGGGCGCGCACCCGCTCGACCGCGGCGGCGAGTTCGGCGTCGTTCCACTTCTCGAAGGCACGCAGCGCAGAGACGTTCTCGCGGGCGTAGGGGTACATCGCTGGGGGAAGCGGTGCCAACTGCTCCCAGTAATGCTCGACGAGGCCCTCCAGTTCCCTGGCGGGGCTCTGGGGCAGCGACAGCACCGACAGGGTCTGCGCGAACCACTGGTTGGACGCGCCCACCACCAGGACCCGGGGACGCTGGTCGCAGCCGTCCTCCGCGAACGTGCCCAGGTGGGGGTGGCGGCCCCGGCAGTGCGGCAGGCCGCTGCTGTTGTCGCCCAGCGCGTCGCGCATGTTCCGCTGGGCCTCGCAGCTCAGGCACTGGAGGGTGACGTTGGCGCCCAGGTTGCCGCCCTGGTCCTTCATCCGCATCCGCGAGAACTTCCCCACTTTGGGGCAGGGCTGTCCGTAGTGGACGAACTGCCGGTAGGGGAAGTCGTCGAGGTGGCCCGCGGGGCAGGCGAGCACGAACCGCGCGGGCACCGCCAGCGGCCTGCGGCCCTTCTTCCTGGCGCAGCGCTCGTGGAAGAACCGCGCGTCGTGCGGGCGGCTGGGCCGGTCGTTCTCGAACAGGAAGGTCTTGCTGGCCAGCGGAGCGAGCTCGTCGCAGGCGGTGCAGCGCAGCCACGTGGGGAACGGGACGGTCGGCACCCCCACCCGCGCCGCCGGACTGTTGGCGCCGGAGTCGGAGTCGTCCATCCACGGGGCCGGACGCAGCTCCTTGACCTGTCGGTTCCCGGGAATCCGCTGGACTGCGGCCAGCAGCCGCGGCTCCTCGATGGGCGCGTGGTCGGGGACGTTGTCGTAGCGCCACGAGTCCAGCCCGCTCACCAGGACGGAGAAGTTGGGCAGGTCCACCAGTGCGCCGACGCCTCCGGTGAACATCAGGTGGCTGGGCCGGATCGTGCCGACCTTGCGACGGTACTGGTCGCTCACTGCCGCACCTCCTCGCCGCTCCCCGGACCCGCGGGGGCGTCCTCACCGCCCGGCGGGGCGAACGACCACTCGGGCGCCCCGAGGGCCTCGTGGTAGACCCCTCCGTTGCCGGGAACCAACAGATTGATCTCGTTCTCGGTCTCACGCATCGACATGCCGACCGTGGTGTCGTCCCACGAGCCGGTGCCCGCCTTGGTGAGCAGCCCTTTCAGCCGCTGCCCGTGGGAGACGCCGGAGTCGTAGCCCAGCCGGGTCTCCCCGGTCCGCTCCCGCTGCCAGACGTCCCGCAGCCGGTTGAGCCGCTCCTCCAGGTAGTCGCGGCCGCGCGGACCACCGACCCGTTCCGCCCGGGCCAGCATCCGCTCGGTGATCCGCCGCACTTCGGGGCCGTCCAGGTCCACGTCGTGGGCGTCGCCCTCCCGCGAATGGTGTTCGACGGTGTTGCGCACCGCCGCGACGAACGCGCCGGCCGCGCCCCGGTCCAGGGCGCGGCGGGTGAACGGGGTGACGCTGAGCGCCTCCACCTGCCGGTAGAAGGTGGCGTGGTAGTGCTCGAAGTCCTCGTAGTGCGCCAAGTCCCGGGGGCGGGACCAGTTGTAGAGGGTGAGGACCAGGCCGGGGCGGGCCGGGTCACGTCCCACCCGGGACGAGGCCTGGATGTACTCGGCGGTGTTCTTGGGCTGGCCGACCACCATCATCAGACCGAACCGGGACACGTCCACACCCACCTGGAGCATGGAGGTGGCCAGCACCACGTCCACCGGGAGCCGGTCGGACCGGTCGTAGGAGCGGCGGGCGACCGGGTGCAGCGGAAGCTGGTCCCACCCCTTCTGCCTGCCGTGCCGTTTGCGGACGTCCTGGACGTGGCTGATGACGGCCTCCTGGCGCCCGGTGGTGTCGAGGTCCGGGTCGAAGCCGACCTCCAGGTGCTTGAGCACCTCGCTGATGTCGCCGGAGGAGATGCGCGAGGTCAGCTCCTGGACGGTGAGCAGCTTCGCGGCGCCGACGAGCCGACGCGACAGGCCGGGCCTGCTGCGCCGCACCCGGGTCACCACGTCGTCGTCGAGGTAGCGGCGCATGCCCGCCAGTTCCCGGGTGGCGTTGAAGTAGCCGACCAGGGTCATGTACGGGTCGGCGGGCGCGCCGTACCGGTCGAACACGGTCTGCCCGGCGAGCAGCAGGATCTCGGCGATCCGGATCTCCGCGGACTTCAACCGGGTGCCGTGTGCGCACACCCCCAGGTAGCGTCGTCCGGGGGTGGCCTCGGTGACCGGCGCCTGCCGGGAGAAGAACGTGTCGGCAACGTCGGTGACCTGCGGTGGGAAGATCTCCAGGCCGCGCGCGAACACGCCCCGCACCTGCGCGGCGGCGCGTTTGGTGGTGGCGGTGGACGCCACGATCTTCGGCCCGGTCGCCGTGCCGTTCGGCGTGGTCCACGTGCACAGCTCGTCCACGGCCGACTCGAACAGGCCGACCGTGGTGCCCAGCGCGCCGGAGATCAGGTGCAGCTCGTCCTGGATGATCAGGTCCGGCGGGCGCAGCCGCACCACGGGGCGGCTGGACACGGCAGGCAGGTCGCCCTTCTTGTTGTGGCGGGAGCCGCAGCCGGTCTTCTCGTCCAGGTCGTCGTGCCGGTAGCCGTGCCGGGGACAGTACTCGTGCACCCGGCCGAACAGCATGCCCGCGTAGCCCTTCCACGGCAGTTGCGCCAGTTTGTCCACGGTGGCGATGACCAGGCTGGGCAGCAGCCGGTAGATCTCCTCGTCCACGGTGAGGATCGGCAGCCCTTCCTGGGAGTGCTTCCGCGAGAACGGGCAGGCGTCGGCCCCCTCGCCGTTGCCGCAGAACAGCAGCACCCGCCGGAGTCCTTCGACGGTGCGCAGGTCGCGGTAGGCGTGCAGCGCGGCGCCGCACCACGGACACGTCACGGTCTGCAGCACGTTGGCACGTCGGCCGCTGCCGGATTCGCGGGCCGCGGCGATCTGGTCCCTGGCTTCGTCGAACCAGTTCGGGGAGACCCCGATCCCCACCCACAGACCAATGCGGAACGGCTCGGAGCCCCAGGTGGCGGGGTCCTCGGCGCGCAGCACCTCGGCCGCGCACACCAGCGCGGCGGCGCGCTGGAACTGCTGGGCGGTGAGCAGCCGCAGCGTGTAGCGCATCAGCACGGCCACCCCGCTCGCGCCGTCGCGCGCGTCTTCGCCGGCGCCGACCGTGCCCTGGAGCCGCCGGACGGCGAAGGTGAACGCGGTCAGTCCCAGGTAGGCTTCGGTCTTTCCGCCGCCGGTGGGGAAGAACAGCAGGTCCACCACGCCGTCGGCGAAGGTGCGGTCCGGGTGGTCCACGTCGGCGATCGACGGCAGGTTGAGCAGGATGAACGCCAGTTGGAAGGGGCGCCACGACGCCGCGGAGGGGCCGCGTTCCCGCACCCGCCGTTCGGCCTCGACGTAGCTGATCGACGGGTCCTGGCGCAGCCGTGCGATCTCGGTGTGCCGCCGCTGTGCGGCCATGGCCCGGTTGGCGAACCGGAAGGCGCGCAGTGCGTCCGCGTGGCCGGGCACGGCCGGGTCGGTGAGCAGGGCGATGCCCGCGCGGATGCGTTCGGCGACGCGGCGGGCGCGGAACACCGCGGCCTCGGCGGCCTTGCCGAGACGCGCGGGCAGGCCGGGGATCTCGGCGGCGCGCTCGTCGAGCCATGCCTCGTACCCGTCGGCGAGCGGCGCCAGCCCGGTGCGCAGCGTGTCGGGGGCGGCCTCGGCGAGGGCGTCCATGGACAGCAGGGCGTCGGCGAGCGGGGTGCCCTCCCCGTCGGGGGCCACAGTGGCGGGCACGTCGTAGCTGGGCAGCCAGGTGGTCCGCAGGGTGCGGGCGCGGCGCAGCTCGGGGACGGCGTCGGCGTGCACGGCGACGTTGTGGCCCGTGGCGTACTTGAGCTGGTCGCGGTAGAGGAGCCGCAGGTGCAGCTCCTCCGGGTCGTCCACGTGGGGGGCGTCCTCGGTCAGCGGGTCGTCGATGGGCAGGAACACCGGGGAGCTGCCGTCCAGTGCGGTGACGGTGAGTTCCGTCTGGAACAGCCACGCCGTGTCCAGGGCGGAGTCGGGTTCCCGCTGGTTGTTGACCAGGGAGAGTTCGACGGTGCGGGTCGTCCCCGCGGGGCGCACCGCGACGGCCAGGTAGACGCAGGAGCTGTCGGGATCGTCGGCGGTCAGGGCGATGCGCTGGTCGGGGGCGCCGTCGAGGCGGACCTCCCGGACGTGGCGGCGGGGCACGCGCGCCCATACGGTGCGCTGGCGGCCCTCCTCGTCCTCGGTCTTCTCCCGGGTGTACTCGCCCCAGGCGGCGGTGACCACGAGCACGTCGGTGTCGGCGGCCACGCGGCAGGACAGTCCCATGGACGAGGCCCACAGGCGGCCGAGGGGCTGCGCGGGCAGCACCTCGGGCAGTTCCGCCCCCTCCTCGCCGCGTGCTTCACCCGCGACACCGGTGGAGGTGTCGAGGGTGATGGCGGACTCGCCGCGCCGGGGCGCGTGGTGCCGGGGACCGAGCATGCCCACCAGGTAGCGGTCGCGGGGGCCGCGCGCCCTCGGGGCGAAACGCTCGTGGTCGCCGTCCCAGGGGCCGAGCAGGTCGCGTTCCACGAGCCGTTGGAAGGCGTCGCGCACCTGGAACGAGGCGGCCTGGGTGAACGGCTGCGACTGGTCGAGGAGGTCTGCGGGGTCCGGCGGGGGCGGTTCGGAGGTGTCGAGTTCGGTCTGCTCGCCGTGGGGGTTGGGGAAGAGTGCGTCGGACATGCAGGGAGAAGCCTTCCACTCGCGTCCTGGTGAGAGAGGAGTGCCGCGGTCCCCAAGCTAGAACCGTGAGATGTGAAGCGTCGACTACCGAGACCATATTGTTAACTGGGTTCACATTGTCCTCGTTGTTTTTGATGGAAGTGGCTTGCCGGTCGAGGGCTCGGGATTGGTTTCCGTAGTGGAAACTTGTGAGTTGACAACATGGAAAGTGACTGGTTGGCTTTCCGTCATGGAAAGAGAGCAGAACACCTCCCCCCAGCTCACCCCCGAGCAGGCGCAGGCCGCCCTGCGCGACGTCGAGCAGACCCGCTCCTCCTACTACTCCGAGCTCAACCCGTGGTGGACCACGCTGGTCTTCGCCGCGTTCCTCTGCGGCATGCCGCTGGCGGCCTTCTTCGACGTGAACTGGACGGCCATCGCCGTCCTGGGCGGCCCCCTGGGCCTGGGCGCCCTGCTGTGGGCCTCCCGCCGCACCGGCCCCAACACCGAACTGCGCTTCGGCGCGCTTCAGTACACGCTCCTGGCGGTAGGAACGCTCGTGGTGATCGGCGGAATGGCGAGCGGACACTTCCTCGCCCCCACCCACGGCGCGTGGGTGTGGCTTCCGGTTATCGTGACCAACGGGGCGGTGGCCCTGGGTATCGACCTCATCCTGCGAAGGAAGGCGCGTAAGGCGGCATGAGCGACACCGACCTCACCACCTCGGGATTCAACGACACGATCCACGCGCCCAACCGGTTGCGGATCTGCGCGCTGCTGGACAGGGGTGAGGAGGTCGAGTTCGCCGTTGTCCAGAAGCAGTTGGGCGTCAGCGCCTCGGTACTCAGCAAGCACGTGAGCGTCCTGGTCAACGCCGGGTACGTCCGCCAGCACCGCGCGGTGCGCGACACCCGGCAGCGGGTGTGGCTGTCGCTGACCGACGAGGGGCGCGCCGCCTACCGGGCCCACATCGCCGCTTTACGCGCGATCGTCGAGGGGAAGGCGTGAGCCCCGCAGGACCCCGGCGGCCCGCAGGC
>Ga0207864_1001871_pt1 | contig 21657 bp, 15 predicted proteins | sample HigsolmetaAR202D_FD_184834 | JGI IMG/M metagenome (GOLD analysis project Ga0207864, IMG submission 184834) | Ionic liquid and high solid enriched microbial communities from the Joint BioEnergy Institute, USA - AR20-2-D (SPAdes) (version 2) ... | reverse complement strand
TCGCAGTGTCACGTTGTCTTGGATCGAAATCACCAGACAACTCTAACGCAGTTCCCATACTCTTGAGCCCCTCCTCTGGCAACACACGGAGGAACTCATTGAACTCTGTGTAACTCCAACGTTGTTTTGGGTGCACCTTCTTCGCCACTGCTACAAGCTCATGAACCGGTGCAGAACTGGAAGCTAACAGCCTAGCACAAGCCACCGACGCTGTTGTGGCGGCCAATGTCTGCATTGCGGCACGACGAGTAATACGAGGCTCCATACAACTTCTCCACAGGTAACCTGCAACAGCCACCAGCAAACAACACACCAATGAGATTTTATCCAGTCTATATCCACATCGCAATATACAGTGGAAACTTCCCCTGCAGATTCTTCTGAAGCCAACCACCAACCCTTTGGGCACTTCATTGCCTAGAAAAAAACGGCAACCACAAGCGTCACCACACATAAGCACCCAATCCATCACAACTTAATATATTCACTTATTAGGCCGTCACCATGTTGTGGACCACGTCGCGAATCCAGCGCAGTTCTTCAACCGGGAGCCCTTCGCCGAACTGCACCGTGGCGTTGTCGCTCCGGGCCAGGATCGTCTGGCACGGCCGGCGGAAGTTTAGTCGCGTCATCGATGTCCACACGATCTCCAGTTCTTCCAGTTCGTCGGCCGGGATCGTGGTCGTGCTGCGATAAATAGGGCTACGGCTGGTGACTGTCAGGGCTTGCGGGGTCAACTCCACATAGGTGCGTTGCAAGCCGCGGTGAAGAGCAGGCAGGCCTATGCTAAGCAGCGGCAGACCTACCACGCCCCCGGCCAAGATCAGCAGAATCGTCAGGAACTCGCGGCTCATCTCCTGCGCACCGGCACCAAAGAAGAAAAGCCAGGCGGCGATCAGCGGCGCGATCAGGCTGACCACCATTGGGAAAGAAAACGCCCGCAGAAACCCGCTGGAGGGAATCTCCAGCACCAAAGTATCGCCTTCGATCCGATACGTGCTGCGTATGTTGGGCGGTGTCTTGGGGATCTCGGGCCGCACGCCCGTCCGCCGCGCCCGCTCGCGCAGCGATTCATCCAGCTCGTGCGGTTGCCGCACGATGGGATTGCCGTATGTGCTGTCGACCAGCGGCAGGCTGAGGAACTTGGCAAACCGTTCGGCAGCTCGCCGGGCAGAATCGGGGTTATGGCTTTCTTCCAGGGAGATCGTATCTCCCGACGCGGCACGCAACCGCACCGGGTACACCACGTAGGTGCTCTTGTCCGTGCGGCGCACCTCACTGGACACCGTCACTTGCGAAAACTGGCTCAACGACCGCGATCGGCTGCGCCACGGCAACAGCAGGCCCCACTAGGTTGTGATCGTGCCATGGCGGCGATCGATGATCGTGCCGCTACGGCCGAACATGATCACACAGCCCACGATCGCGAAAACGGCCCCGAAGAGGATCCCTACCACGTCGGGCAGTTCGTTGCCGTTCGGGCCTTTGAAGTGTACGGCATCGGACTTGAACAACACCACCAAGCCGACCAGCAGAAACGGCATGCCGAAGAAGAACAAGCAACCGCCGCCGGTCTTGATTTCGAGCCGGTCTTGGCCCTCATGCGAGCTCATGCTTGGCGCCTTAAGAATCGCGATCCGGTGGCTTCGTTGGCCGGAAACAACTGCTGCGTCGGGGTCGCCGCCCGTCCCTAGTCCAGCCTGCTTCCCGGTAAGAGGCATTCGCCAGAAGCGGCACAATATTTCCCAGCTGCCAGGGCGGCAAGCAGCCCACCACCGTTTCACCAAGCGAAAGCCACCGCGTACGCGTTACCGGCCCGCTGTTGCTGCGGGATCGGCGGCAAGAACCACCGGCACCAAGTAATCCCGAAAGCTGGCTCGGCAGGTCGGCAACCAGCAGGCTAGATGCACCAGGACCGACCCATCTTGCGAAGCCGGCCCTGATAGGCCGCGGCGGTTTACTCCCACTCGTCGAGCGTGACTTGCAATGGAACCTTCACCCCGCCGCGTTCGACCACCAGGCGGACAGTATCGCCGCCGGGATAGTTGGCAATGATGTCGGTCAGCACTTTGAAGTCGGCGACGGGCTTGCCCTGACACTCGACGACCACGTCGCCGGGCTGCACGCCGGCTTTGTCGGCGGCGGAGCCAGGCCGCACGGTGTTGATCAGGCAGTTGGGGTTATTGAGCGTTCCGCCCACCCCCAAGAGGCCTCCACGGCGCACTTCGATTTCGGTGGAGCGCAGCGCGTTTTGAATCCGCCGGATACCTTCGTCGCTGATCTTGGTGCCGTAGAGCTCTAGCCGTTTCAGGCCGGTTAGCCGGGTGAGATAAGGGACGGCCTGGTCGTCGACCCGTGGCCCGTAAAAACTGAGCCGCTCCAGTTGGCTCATGTGAGCGAAGATTTCCAGGTCTTCGTCCGTGCCGTGCCAGCCTTTGCCCACCACAGCGCCGACGGAGTTCGTCGGCACGCCTGCCAGGAACACCATGCCGGTGGCGTAGCGGCCGCCCAGCCGCTCGAAGCTCTGGTAGGCACGCTCCTCTTCGAGAAAAGCCAGTTCGTACAGGGCCGTCGAAGCGTGGCTGGCTGCCGTACTGACTTGCGGCTCGGCCAACCGCTCCAGGGCGGCCCTGGCTGCCTTGGCCGTGGAACGGTCGCCTTCCCAAACCATGCGCCGCAATAGAGAGATGCCGCGAATGACGGTTTCCAGGCTGCCGCGTTCGATGGCCTGGCTCAGCGGCTCGATCAGCTCGGCCCCGCCCTCGGCCAGGGCGGCACTAGCCCGCTCGCGCACCAGGTACGAATCGTGGTCCAGATCGGCGATGAGCTGGCGCCAATGGTCGGGCGAACGGCTGCCGGCGGAAGCACGCTCGGGGATGCTGGCCGAAGCAGCAGCCGCCTGGCTCGGCTCGGCCGCAGGCGGCGGATCGGCTGCCGCGGGCCGGGCCACGCTCAGAATCGCGGCCGCGGTTGCAAGCATCGCCGCGCGGGTCCAACGCATGCTGTGTTCCCCTTGGATAACATCCTTGGTAAAGACGGTGCCCGGCGCGCCGCCGTGGCGAGCATTCCCAGATTTTACCGTATCCGTCCAGGCGAAACGACCGCACGCCGCCCGGACCTCGGCTTTCCCCATCTGCGCCGGGGGCGTAAAATCAGCCGGGTTTTGTGATAAGTTTGTGACACAAGGCAATTTGGGCAACCACATCGCGGCAGAAGGGCTCCCCTCTGCTGCCGCCTGCCGGCACGGCCCCGGAGGGCCAGGGATTCTCGATGGGCATTGAGTCGGATACCGCTACCGTTGCTGACCCTGGTTCGCCCAGCGTGCCCTGGTCGGAGCCGATCCGCCGCTTGTACAACGCGCTGACGCGGCTGCGCCCGCTGGCCGAGCAACTGGAGGCCGCCCCCCCGCCCGACGGCTTCGAATGGTTCCAACTGCTCAAGAATAAGCTGGTTCCGCAGGTTGCCGGCGAGCCGTGGCTGGTGGTGGCCGTAGTGGGCGGAACCAACATCGGCAAGTCGGTGGTGTTCAACCACCTGGTGGGCGAGAACGCCAGCGCCGTGAGCCCTCGGGCGGCCGGCACCAAACACCCGGTGTGCCTGGTGCCCAAGCATTTTGCCGATCAGCACCGGCTGGCGGAGCTGTTCTCCAGCTTTGAGCTGCGGCCGTGGAACTCGGCCGAGGACGCCCTGCAAGAACACAACGACCATCTGCTGCTGTGGTGGCTCGGCCGCAACGTGCCTCCGCGGCTGCTGCTGTTGGATACGCCCGACATCGACTCCACGGCCGAGGTCAACTGGGAACGGGCGGACCACGTGCGGCAAGCGGCCGACGTGCTGGTGGCCGTGCTCACTATGCAGAAGTACAACGACGCGGCCGTCAAAAAGTTCTTCAAGCACGTGGCCGACGCCGACAAGTCGGTGGTAATCGTCTTCAACCAGGTGGACCTGGAAGCCGACCGCACATTCTGGCCCCAATGGCTGGATACCTTTCGCGACTCCACGGGTGTCAAGCCGCAACTGGTATACGTGGTGCCGTACGACCGCCAGGCAGCCGAGCGAGGCGAATTGCCCTTCTACGACGTCGGCACCGATGGCCGCACGCCGCCGGGCAAGCCGTCCTCGCTGCGCGACGAACTGGCGGCCATGCACTTTTCGGAAATCAAGCTCCGCACGCTGCGCGGGGCGCTTAGCGTGGTGCTCGACGACAACCAAGGCGCCCCGGCCTGGCTCCGCAGCCTGGCGTCAGCCGCCGAGCGCTTCCGGAAGGCGGAAACGGCCCTCAACCGCTGGCAAGGCGTGACCACCAAGTGGCCCGAGCTGCCCACCGCCCTGTTGCGGTTTGAGTTCTTACGCTGGTGGGACGAGCGCCGCGACCCGATCACGCGCACCATCCACACCACCTATCGCAAGGTCGGCCAAGGCATCGGCTGGGTGTACCGCAAGCTCGTCGGCAACGAGTCCAACACCGAAGAGACGCTGCTGGCCGATTATCTCCGCCGCGAGAAAGAAACCGTCACCAAGATCTTTGAGCAGCTTTTTGGCGAACTGGAAGTCATGGCCAGCAGCGGCGATCCCGTGCTGTCGCCACGACTCTCCCGGCTGCTGGGCGGCAGCGAACGCGAAGCGCTGCTGCGACGGCTGCAACAAGCCCACGACCAGTTGCCGCCGCTGTCCGACGATTTCCGCAGGTATCTCCGCAACGAATTTGACCAGTGGGCCAAGAGCAACCCCGGCACATTCATGGCCCTGCGGATTGCCGACAAGGCTGCCGCAGGCGTGCGGCCGGCCATTACGACCACCTTGGCCATTGTCGGCGGCGGGCCGCTGTTCGACGTGGCGGCCAACCAGGCGCTCGACCTGGCAATCACCGTGGGCGGCGGTGAAGCGATCGCCGGTGCCGCCGGCCAAGGCGCCACGCACGCCCTGGCACAAGTGTTTCTGTCGTGCCTCCGCGAGTACACCCGGCAGCGTGCCGAGTGGTTCACCAACTGGCTGCGCACGAACCTGCTGGGTGAACTGCTCAACGAATTGCAGCAAGGCGCCCAGATCACCAGCACCGAAGAATACCGGCAGGTGCAACAAGCGCTCGCCGACCTGCGGCACCTGACGGCCGCATAAGCGAAAGTTCCTGAAGCTCTAGTGGCGCCTTCGCAGTTGGCTGCCGCGATCGGCATCCAGCGCGTCGTCATCGAGCGTGCGGTCTTGCAGAGGTTCGTCCGGCGGGGCGTGGTCCGCCAAGGCCCCGGCGTCCTGGTTGGCCATCGCGGCGATCCCCCGGTCGAACATTTCCCAGCGATTGCAGAACTCCAGGTACGGCCCGGCCAGCCACGCTTGCCGCCAGCCGCGCAGCTCGACCACGGCCGCACGTACGTCCGGGTTATTGAGCAGCCGCTGTTTCAGCGCTTGCATGACCGAAGGCGGGAAACAAATCTCCGGCGCGATCGCCGCGGCCCTGCTCACGGCGTACTTCATCGCCGCCAGGAACGCATCGAGCTGGAGTTCCTCGAACGTGACGTACGGTTGCGGCTCGATCGGCGGAAACTGGCTTTCGCGGGCTTCGTAGCTGGCCCTGATGAGACGGCCCGTGAGCCAGTCGCCGTGCTGGTAGGCCCAGCGGGCCGGCACGCCTTTAATTTGGGCAAGTTCCCGGCCGCTCTCCGGCATCCGCCGCGCGATCTGAAACAGCAGGTACGGTTTCATGCCGGCTGGCCGTTTTTGCGGCGGCGTGGTGTTCCACCAGTCGATCAAGAACTGGAGGGCCGCCTGGCTGCCGTAATCCAGTTCCCAGGCGTTGCGGAAGTCGGCCAATGAAACCGGTGCCTGCACCGGCGGCGTGTGCTCCAGCTCGGCCGGCAGGCACAACTCCCGCGAAACCTCGTGCACCAGGTCGCGTTTGTTCTGCCGCTCGAGCATCTCGCCCAGCGCCGTGTGCAACAGCGGCAGGGTTTCCACGTCGCTGGCGGCGTACTGGAGTTGAGCCTCGGGCAGCGGCCGCGTATTCCACGGCGACGCCTGATGTTCCTTGGGGGTGCGTCGCCCCAGCACCGTGAAATTCAGGTAAGCCAGCGAGATGGTGCACTCGGCGTTGAGCAGCCCCCAGGCCGCCTGGGTGTCGAAGATGGCGGGCAACCGCTTGAGATGGAACTTATCGCGCAGCAGTTCCAGATCCTTCTTGCCGCTGTGCAGCACCCATTGGACCCCCTCGCCGGTCACCACGTCGATAAAGGGGTCCATGGCCGAGAGCCGCAGAGCGTCGATCAGGTAGATCTGCTGGCCGTCGGAAATTTGAATCAGACACAGCTTGCCCCCGCCACTGCCCAATTCGAATTCGGTGTCGATGTAAAACGTACTCGCATGCGCCAATTGCTGCGCAGCCTGATGCAGCCCCTTGGTCGTGTCAACAAAGGAGTAATTCGCCCTCACGGTCTTCCCCTGCGTGGGTGCGACTGGCCCGGTTATTTATGCCGTTAAGATAGAGTTTGCCCCGGCAGGTTTCCACCATTTCGAGGGGCAGTTTGGCGGAAGTTGCGGTAGCCCCGGAAAAACGGTACCGCAGCGTCGTATTGGGCCGACTTTACCGCCCCGCGGCTGCCCAAAGGTGGGGGCTAAAACAGGGCAACCAATCAGATGGCGGAGAAGGCAATGGCCCTCTTGCCAAAACCGGCACGCTGTTCTATTCTTCATCGTCTGGGCGGCACGCCACGCCAGGCGTTGCCGCGACGACCGTTACCGGGCGGCTAGCTCAGTTGGTTAGAGCGCTATCCTCACACGGTAGAGGTCACTGGTTCGAGTCCAGTGCCGCCCACTCCTTCGCTTCTACATGCCCCCCGTAAACGTCCGACGTTTACGGGGGTTATTGCATTTGGGCCTGCCGGATTCCCGAGGCCGCAACGAGCGGGTCAACCACGGGCAGCGTGAGCCGCTGCTCAGCGATTGTTGCACCGCCAGCGAACTCCAAAGGCGAGCATCGCAAGCAGTTCAAAGCTCAAGCGATCGAGTTCATCGCCGAGGGGAGTGGCCTTCGCGAGCTTGTCACGTCGCTCTTCGCACACGCGACGCTCTTTACCGTCAATAACCTCATCCCATCGGTATGCCCTGTCCTGGCGCGTTGCCATGCGTGCGTCGTAATCGCCTCCCACCTGGGCCTTGCCGCCTATGGCCGCTGCCCGGGGGACGGCGGTATGATGTTAATTGTCGGGCCGCTGCGTCTGCTTTCCGAAAGCGGCGGCCGCTACCCCGCGGGGCGTGTTGCGGGGCCCTGTCAGTCATCCAGACGGTAAGGAGCCTGCCATCGCTGAGCTGTTGCCACGCGAAGAGTACATCGAGCAAGCCTGGTTCTTCCGCGTCCTGGGCGAGCGGATGCAGGACAATGTCGCCACGCAGGACATCCTGCTGACGCTGAAGAACGAGTTGCTATCGACCTGCAAGTTGCCGATCGCCGTGGAGTTCATGGCGGCCGAACTGCGGCTCAACGGCGTATTCTCCACGGCCATGGCGCGGCTGCAACACTACTTCTCGCCGTTTCAGGTGTTCCTGATTCGCGAAGCCGAGGACGACCGCTCGCGGTTCGACTTCAACATCGCCCTGGAGATCCTGCGGCGCGAAGCCCAGTACCGAGCCGAGCAGCCCAGCGCCCAGGGCGCCTTCTTGTACCAGTTTGAAACGCTCAGCCGGCACCGCCTGCGTTACGACCATGGACTGGACGCCATAGCGGGCGATCCGCTGTATCCGCCGGAGTGGAAGGAGTTCATCCGAGGCCTGCGCAAGCGGATCGGCCTGGTCGACGTGGCCGACCTGATCTACGTCCGCAGCGCGTACTACACGGTGATGCAGCGCCGCAATAACCCCAACTACGAGCCGGAAATGCCGGTCCTGTTTGGCGAGAAGGAAGGCAAGATCGCCCTGGCCAACCGCCGCAAGGACCCGGCCTGGTTGTTTGCGGCCTTGCAGCGGCACCTGGGCTACCCGGAAGTGCCTCGGGTGAAGAAGCCGGACGAAAGCAAGTACATCATTCCGCGGCTGCAAGCCCGGATCGATCGCCTGGAAGCCCGCGTCAAGTTGCTTGAGGAAGAAGCCAAGGGCGGGATCGACATCACCAAGTTCTACGCGCAAGGCGCGGTGCCGCCGCCCACCCTGGACGAGCAGTAGCAGATAACCGCCGCCATCGATGCATGCGCTGCGCGCGGCCCCGTGCAGTCCAATGCTTGCAATCGCCACGGGGTCTGTTATCGTTCTGGCTTGTTGCCCCCTGGTATCGCCAATCTATCGCCACGCGGGGTAACTGCTGGGGAATCATCGCTCTCCGGGCGTTCTGCATACCGTGACCGGTCGTTCCGCACGCGCGCGGCCGCTCGCCCTGCCGGGCCCGCCGCTGGCGCGGTGTGACACGGGGCGCCGCAAGTCGGCAACTGGCACGTAAACCTTGTGTAATGGGAGTGGCATCATGTCCATGTTCGTTGGTGAAGCACTGGTCGGCGAAGGCAATGAGATCGCTCATATCGATCTCTTGATCGGCAGCAAGGATGGTCCGGTGGGCTACGCCTTCGCCAACGCCTTGGCGCGGCAGAGCGAAGGGCACAGCAACCTGCTGGCGGTACTCACGCCGAACCTGGCCGTGAAACCCTCAACCGTGATGATCACCAAGGTGACGATCAAGGGCGCCAAGCAGGCGACGCAGATGTTTGGTCCGGCCCAGGCGGCCGTGGCCAAGGCCGTGGCCGATTGCGTGGCCGACGGCATCATCCCCAAGGATCAGGCCGAAGACCTGGTGATCGTCGCCGGCGTGTTCATCCACTGGCAGGCCGAGGACGACAAAAAGATCTACCAGTACAACTACGAGGCCACCAAGCAGGCCATCGCCAACGCCATGCAGGGCAAGCCCACCGCCGACGAAATGATCGCCGGCAAGGAGACTGCCGCCCACCCGTTCCGCGGCTTCTAAGTTGCCGTAACTGCCCCGCCTAACCCACAAGCCCTGGCAGGACGGGCCAAGCCGTCGTGCCAGGGCTTTTTTGTGGGTCGACGTTGGATCCATCGCCGGCCGATCGCGGCGCGGCGTGGCGTGGTATGCCCCTTACAGGGCCTCAAACCGCTCCACCTGCTGGGCGATCACGGCCAGGCTGCTCCGCCAGAAGTCCCTCTGGGCGATGTCGATGCCGAACCGCTGGGCCAGCGGCCGTGCGTAATCGTTGGCCGTATCGCGGAGCAGGTTGCGGTAGCGTTCGACAAAGCTCTCGCCTTCCTGCTGATAGATGGCGTACAGCCCCAGCCCGAACAGGTGTCCGAAGGCGTAGGGGAAGTTATAGAAATTGTGATCGTGCGAGTAATAGTGCGGCTTCCAGAGCCACATGTAGGGATGGTAGGTGTCGGCCGCCACGCCGTCGCCGTAGGTTTCCGCCTGGGCCGCCAACATCAGCTCGCAGATCTCGTCGGGTGCCAGTTCGCTTTGCTGCCGCCGTTCGATGAACCGCGACTCGAACAGGAAGCGGCTGCTGATATCCAGACAAACCTGCGTGGCGCCGCTGAGCTGGGCTTCCAGGATCATCAGCTGCTCGCTGGGCGACGCGTCCTGCAGCGAGGCCTCGGCTACCAGCGTCTCGCAGAAGATGCTGGCCGTTTCCGCCAGCGTGCTGGGAGCGCCGCGGCGGAGCGGTTCCAGCCCTCGCTGGCAATGGTTGTGGTAGGCGTGGCCCAGCTCGTGGGCAAGCGTCGAAACCTGGTCGAAGCTGCCATCGAAGTTGGCCAGGATGCGGCTTTCCTCGGTGCCCAGCACCTCCATGCAGTAAGCGCCGCCGCGTTTGCCGTCGCGAGGCTCGGCATCGATCCAGCGGCGATCGAACGCCGTGGCGGCGAATTCGCCCAGCTCCGGCGTGAACTGGCCGAACTTCTCAGCGATGAAGTCGCGAGCTTCGGTCCAGGTGAACCGGCGATCGGTCGCCCCCAGCGGTGCGAACAGGTCCCACCAGGGCAGCGGCTGGTTGCCGTGGCCCAGCTTGGCCGCCTTGCTCTTGAGGTACCGGCGGAAAACCGGGAAGGCCTCGCGGATAGCCCCCATGAGTGCGTCGAGCGTTTCCTGATCGATCCGGTTCTGCACCAGGGCCGTTTCCAGCACGCTGCCGCGGCCGCGATGCCTGGCCAGCGTGATGGCCGTACCCTTGACGGCATTGAGCGCCGCAGCCACCGGCGTGCGGATGCTGGCCCAAGCGGCGATCTCCACCTCGTACGCCCTGCGGCGGACCTCCGGATCGGGATCGTAGCAGAGGTTGCGAATGACGGTGATCGGCAACACCTCGGTCGTGCCGCCGCGTTCCATCGGCGCCTTCAATTGGCTGGTGATGTTGCCTTGCAGCTTGCCGAAGGCGCTGCCACCGTCGACGCACAGTTCGGCCGCCAGGGCTTCCAGCGGCTCATCCATCAGGAACCGGCTCTGCTCGGCCGTGTGCTCCAGGAAGAAGCGGTGCGCAACCAGCGACGGATGAGCGTCAATCACCTCGGCCAGCCGCGGGCCCAGCGAGCCGATCCAGCCATCCAGCCGCACCCGCAGTTGCCGCCGCCGGGTATCGAGCAGTTCCAGCTTCGACAGCTCGCGGCTGGCAACGGCGTCGTAGCTGTCGGTGGTGACACACCCGTAGACGAACGACTCCAGCGTGCCGGCCAGGGTCAGCAGCCGGTTCATGCGTTCCAGGGCTTCCGCCGCCGTGGCCGCCAGGGCCGGCGTATCCTGCTGGGGCGGCTGGGGCAGCCGGCGAATGCCGCTGCGGTCGAAGAACTCGGCCAGCTCGCCCAGTTGCCGCTCCAGGTCGGCCATGGCCGCGCGGTAATCGTCGGCCTCCAGGCCGGAATAGATGTTGGACAGGTCCCAGCGCATCGGCTTGGCTTCATCGTGCGGCATGACGACTCCGGCAATAAACAAGGACGGTGAATACGTGGCGCAGGCGATCCCTGAACGGCCAGGTCCCGGCGCTCGCTTGGCGCCGCTGCGCGGTGGGCAAACCTCGCGGGCCGGGCGACGCTAGCCGGGTTCGCCGTCGCCCAGCAGCGGTTGGAGCCGGGTCCGCAGTTCCTCGACACTGAGCCCACGAATCAGGAACTGCTTTTGCGACGCGGTTTCGCCCTGCACGAGTTGCACATCGGACTTGCGCAGTCCTAGCTGTTTGGCAATCACCTCGGCCAGGGCCTTGTTGGCTTTGCCCTTCTCGGGCGCAACGGTCACGGCCACCTTCAGGTGCCCGGCGTGGACGCCCTGGATGCCGTTTTGCCGAGCGGCGGGCGAGGCTTTGACCGGCAGCAAGACGCCCTCGGAATGTGGACGCAGGTCTAACATCGTAGCGGGCAGTGTACCGCAAAGCGCTCCAGGCGGCGACGGTTCATGGCGCGGAGGCTTCGCCGCCGGCTTCCTCAAATCAAAAACAGCCTGCGGTCGCCATGAGCACCGCAGGCTGATATTGCTTCTCAATCTCAAGGAACCTCGCCATCGCCAGCCAGGACGGCCAGCGCCCCAAGCTTATCACCGCAGCGGCGGCCGGGCAGGCGCCATACGCCACCATCGGACGTCCGCGCCACAAGACACGGACGCTGCGGCAGCTACCGCCGGGGGTAGCCGATCACCGTTATCGGCTTACTCGCCCTTGAGTGGCTCTTTCTTCTCGGTGATGACCGGGCACTGCGGGGCCATCTCGGCGTTCAGCTGAGCGAACGGCTTCCACTCCTCGGGCAGGTTGTCTTCGTGGAAGATGGCTTCTACGGGGCACTCGGGAACGCACGCTTCGCAGTCAATGCATTCTTCCGGGTGGATGTAGAGCATCTTCTCGCCTTCGTAGAAGCACTCTACCGGGCAAACGACCACGCAATCGGTGTACTTGCAACCAAAGCAAGGTTCGGCGACGACATGGGGCATAGGTCTGGCTACTCCTTCACAAGTTGCTCGGGCTGATTGGCAAGGCGGCGTTGTGCCTCGATGCGTGTCGGGCGAGTCGGCCGGCGTTCCCCCAACGGCAGCCGCGTTTCAGTGGCTCTTGGGCGATCGGGTGGTTCTCTGTGGGTAGCGAGGCTGCCCCGGGGGGCGGCTCAGAGTCGATCGCTCAGCGGCCAAAAATCCAGTGGACAGGCAACGGTCGCTGTGTGCTCGTCGTTCTGCTTGGCGCGACCGGATACGGAGGCGTTCCCGGACGCAGATAAACCGGATCGTGGCGGCCCCTGGTTTGGAGCCACAAGGCCTTTACGCATGCCTCCCCTTTGGGAGACAGCAGTGCCGCCCAAAGGGTGCGCGATTTTTCCCTTTCTTCGGCCGATGAGGACGGAAACTCAATTGAGCTTACCGATTATGGAGCGAAGGCCGGCGAATTTGCGTGAATCCTAGTGCTGCTGGCAAACGCTGTCAAGCAGGGCAAGACAGCGTGACTCCCCCCCGCCGGCGGCGGAGATCGCCCGCCAGGTTTCACGCGCTTGCCACCAACGCCCACCGTCACTGCGGAGCCGCCGTCGGCAAGCTCCCGCCGCGGGTGCTGCCAGAACGGCGGCGCCGCGGCGAGCCCGCCCTGCCCTCCGCTTGCGCGCCAGGCTACAGACGGCATTCCCTCACTTCGAGCTACTGCCTCGTGCACGGTTTGGGGCCGGCTACTTCAGCCACCGCCAGCCACGGCTCTAAACGGGGGAAATTACCACTTGCCCTGCGGGCAGATGACTTCAAAATATCCGCGTCGGGTGGAATCGCATTGGGTACGGTGCGCAGCTTGCACGGGGCCAATCAGGCAAGCAGCTTTGCGCGCGCCGCCCTTCGCTCGCGGCCTGCTGGCCGCTACACGGTGACGCAATTTCGAGATGTGCTGCCGGGCGTCGCAGCGTCTCTTCGCTTTCTTGCAACCTCGCCGGCGTCTGCCCCCTTAGCCAGGGCCGCCTGTCCGGGCTGGAGTGCATCAATGCAGCATGAATGGAAAATCGCCGACGCGGTCGAACTCTACGACGTCGCCCGCTGGGGCAACGGCTACTTCGGCATCAACAATCGCGGGCACGTCTGCGTGTATCCCACGCGCGACCCCTCGCGCTCGATCGACCTGAAGGAACTGGTCGACCGGATGTCGCTGCGCGGAATCGATTTGCCGATCCTGTTCCGATTCACCGACATCATCGGCACCCGCATGGCCGAACTGCATGGTGCATTCAGCAAGGCTATGAAGGACCACAACTACCAGGGCCGCTACTGCTGCGTGTACCCCATCAAGGTCAACCAGCAGCGGCAGGTCGTGGAAGAGGTGGTCAAGCATGCGCGGCAGTACAAGTTCGGTCTGGAAGCCGGCTCCAAGCCTGAACTGATGGCCGTAGTCGCCCTGGCCAGCAACGATACGCCGATCGTGTGCAATGGCTTCAAGGACGCCGAGTTCATCGAGATGAGCATGCTGGCCCACAAGATGGGCCGGCAGATCCTGCCGGTGATCGAGAAGTACACCGACCTGAAGCTGATCCTCCACTACGCCGAAAAGCTGGGCATCCGGCCCACCATCGGCATGCGTGTCAAGCTGGCCGCGCGCGGCTCGGGCCGCTGGCAGCTTTCCGGCGGATACCGCAGCAAGTTCGGCCTGACCGTCAGCGAGATCATGCAGGGGCTCGAGGAACTCAAGTCCCACGGCATGGAAGACTGCCTGAAGCTGCTGCACTTCCACCTGGGCAGCCAGATCACCAATATCCGCCGCATCAAGGGTGCCCTCACCGAGGCCGCGCGGATCTACGTGGAGCTGTCGAGGATGGGGGCCGGACTGCAATACCTGGACGTGGGCGGCGGTCTGGGCGTCGACTACGACGGCTCGCAGACCGACTTCGAAAGCAGCATGAACTACACGCTGCAAGAGTACGCCAACGACGTGGTCCACTACGTCCAGAGCGTATGCGACGACGCCGGCATCCCGCACCCCAACATCGTCTCCGAAAGCGGCCGGGCGCTGGTGGCCCACCACAGCGTGCTGGTGTTCAATGTGCTGGGCGTGTCAGCCCAAGGCAACGGCGAAATCCCCACCGTGCCCGAGCACTTCGAGCAGCCGCTGCACGATTTGCGCGACGCCTTTGAGGACCTGACCAGCCGCAACGTGCTGGAACGCTACCACGACGCGCAGCAGGCCCTGGAAAACACCATCAGCCTGTTCTGCAACGGCTACCTGCCGCTGGAGCAACGCTGCATCGCCGAAAGCCTGTACTGGGCCATCCTTCGCAAGATCCAGCGGCAACTCAAAGACATGGAGTTCGTGCCCGAGGAATTGCAGAGCCTCGACTCGCTGCTGAGCGAAACGTACTTCTGCAATTTCTCGCTGTTCCAGTCGATCCCGGATAGCTGGGCGATCCATCAACTGTTCCCGGTGATGCCGATTCACCGGCTGGATACCCCGCCGCGTCACCCGGCCGTGCTGGGCGATATCACCTGCGACTCCGACGGCAAGATCGACCGCTTCATCGACCGCCGCGACGTCAAGCGCACGTTGCCGCTGCATACCTACGACGGCCGACCATACTTCATCGGCGTGTTCCTCACGGGCGCCTACCAGGAAATCCTGGGCGACCTGCACAACCTGTTCGGCGACACCAACGCGGTCCACGTCCACCTCGACGACGAGGGCAACGTGGTGCTCGACTCGGTGGTCAAGGGCGACACCGTCCGCGAAGTGCTCCAGTACGTGAACTTCGACAGCGACGTGCTGGTCCGCAAGCTTCGCTCCGACGTGGAACGCGCCGTCCGCGAATCGAAGCTCGACGACGAACTGGCCGGCCGCCTGATGCGGTTCTACGAAGAAGGCATGCGCGGCTACACCTACCTGGAAGAAACGCCGTAAACGGCGTGGTTCTGACGCGGCCTGCATCCTTGTCGCAGCATTTATCGTGGAGCGGTTTACCGCTGCGGCAGGGTGAAGCTCCGCACCCTACTTTTGCCGCACCGGGATGGTGATCACCAGGCCCGCCTTCAGCGTGGCGGTCGACGTGCGGTTCGGCGAGTGGCACTTGAGGCAGTGGGCTGTCAACAGAACCGGAGCCGCCCGGCGGTACAAACCGTCGGCCGCCTGTTCGTGAAACGGCTTGCCGTCCTTAAGAGCACGGACGGCCTCGTGCTCAAAGGGCGTTGCGGCCAGGTGATCGGTGTTCATCGCCTGGCCTTCAACCACCAGCCACCGCAGCTTCACGTGCTCGTGCCGCTCGATGTCGGCGAACACTTCCTTCAGCGCGAATGCCGGCAGCGGCAGCCCTTCATCCTCCACGTAGTAGCGATGATGCACGACCTGGAGTGTGGCATGGATCGCCGCGTGCAGGATCTCCGCCTGACGTCGTGCGTGGTCGACGCCAGCGGCCTTCACCGGAGCATCGGCGAGTTGCTTCTCAGCCGGCTTTTCCTCGGCCGCCGCCGGATGGTTCATTACCGCATGCGTCGTCCAGCATGCCGCCAAGCAGACAACACCAAGCGCGATCCAGCGGGCTGTGCTCATCATCACGTGATCCGGTTGCAAAGGAGTGAAGGCGGCAGGGCCTACGCGGCGGACACGCGGCCTAGTGTCCGCAGGCGACGTCGCACAGCGGGATGATCGTGCTGGTGGATTTCAGAATCTGCTCGATCGTCACCCGGGCGAACGATTCTTCGACCGCGGCGTAGGCGCGGTCCAGTTCCTGATGCAGCGGGCAAAGACTCGTATGCGAAGGCAGCCCCAGAGGGCAATGACGGATGCGCTGCACCGGCGAAACCGCGTTCACCACGTCCAGGATGGTGATCTCGCCGGGCGAGCGGGCCAGGCTGTAACCGCCGCCGGGCCCCGGGCGCGACAGGATCAACTCCGCCCGCACCAGATCTTGCAGCACCGCGTGCAAATATCGCCGCGGCACCTTGGTCTGCTGGGCCAGCCGTTCGGCCGAGGCCGGTTGCTCGGGCCGCTGTGCCAGGCAGGCAACGGCACGCAGCGCATATTCAGCGGTCTTGGAAAGCATGGAAGAATCCCGGAATGAGACGATGGACCGATTGTATACCTTGACGTGTAGATTTCAATCATTATCCTTGAGAAGCATGCCCCCGCCTTAGTATCCCACCTACAGACGCGAGGAACCCGCCATGCGTCGCCCCCTCGGCTTGCGGTTCGTGCCGTCGCTCTTCACCTGGGGCCTGGTCCTGCTCTTGGCCGCAGTCGCCAGTCCAACCGCGCATGCCGAGGACTACGACGAGCCGCCGATCAGCTACGGCAACAGCCAGCCCGATAACGCCATCTCGCGGTTACAGACCAGGCTTGAAGACGGCCAGCTCAAGCTCGAATACGACCAGGAGTTCGGCTACCTGCCCGCCGTGCTGGAGGCGCTCCAGATTCCTGTCGATTCGCAAATGTTGGTCTTCTCCAAGACCAGTCTGCAATTGCGCCGCATTTCGCCCCGCACGCCGCGGGCCATCTACTTCAACGACGACGTTTACCTGGGCTACTGCCAGGCAGGCGACGTGATCGAGTTATCGGTGGCCGATCCCACGTTGGGTACGGTGTTCTACACCATCGACCAGCATCCCAGCGACAAGCCGCGGTTCGAACGGCACACCGACCGTTGCCTGATCTGCCACAGTTCGTCACGCACCGAGAACGTGCCGGGCCACCTGGTGCGTTCGCTGTTTGTCGACGAAGCCGGTCAGCCCATTTTCTCCGCCGGCAGCCAATCGGTGGACCATACCACTCCGCTGGAGAAACGCTGGGGCGGCTGGTACGTCACCGGCAAGCACGGCTCGCAAAAACACCTGGGCAACCTGATCGTGCCCAAGGGTGCGGCGCCCTACGAAGTTAACAACGACACGGGCCTGAACGTCGTCAAGCTCGACGACCACTTCAACGTGCGCCGCTATCCCACGCCGCACAGCGATATCGTGGCCTTGATGGTGCTCGAGCATCAAACCCTGGTACACAACCGCCTGACCAAGGCCAACTTCGCCACGCGGCAAGCCCTGGACTACGAGGCCAAGCTCAACGAAGCCCTGGGTGAACCGCCGACCAACCGCTTTGAAAGCACCACACGCCGTATCCGGAGCGCCGGCGACGATCTGATCGAAGCCCTGTTGCTGGTCAACGAAGTGCCGCTGACGGAGCCGATCGAGGGCACTTCGGGCTATGCCGAACGGTTCTCAAAACTGGGGCCGCACGACAGCCATGGCCGCTCGCTGCGGCAACTGGATCTCAAGCGGCGGCTCTTCAAGTACCCGTGCAGTTACCTGATCTACTCGGAGTCGTTCGACCGGTTGCCCGACGAGATGCTTCAGTACGTCTGGCGGCGGCTTTGGGAGATCCTCACCGCCGACGAGCCGCCCAAGGAATATCGCCACCTGTCGGCCGAAGACCGCCGGGCGATCCTTGAGATCATCCGCGATACCAAACCGAACTTGCCCGACTATTGGCGAAGCTGACGGGCCGCGCGTGGTTTGCCGCGCGGCCAGGCCTACCCTGCCCGCTACTTGCCGACAGCCGCTTCGCTCTGGCAGTTCTGCACGGCGGCCTCAGGCTCGGGGTTCACGTCCAACCCGGCCACCCAACGGATGCCATTCGCCAGGAAGCGGCGGAACTGCGGCTGCTCGAAGTCCTTCACACCGCCCAGCGACGTGTAGAACACCCGGCCGCCACCCGGCGACGTGTGCGTCCAGGCCACCGGCTCGGGCGTCTTGTCGGGAATTGTGCCGATCAACAGCGGCTGGGCGCCCGGCCGCAAAGGGCTGTTGAGATACAAGCTGCTGAAGCTGACAAACTCGGCCGGGGCCACGCCGCGAAGGATGGGATGCCCCGCGGCCTTTTCGGCCAACGACAACACCACGTCGGGGCCAACCTTGTGGTGAAACTGGTAATTGCCGCCCAGCACTTCGGCATCGAACTCGGGCCACACGTCGGTGCCGGCCGGAAGGTTCGAATTGTCTCGCAGCGCGAAGGCGTGGCTGGCCGTGCGAATGCCGACCACGGCTTTGCCGTCGGCCACGAACTTGCGGATGATGTCGAGCTGCTCTTTCTTGAGCGAACGGCGACGGACGCTCACCAGCAGCACATCGGCCTCGTTGAGCACTTCCAAACCAGGAATGTTGGTACGGTCCTTCTCATCGCCAAATACCAGCGAAACCTGGAACTCCTTGCCCAGCTCTTGCAGGGCGAACTTGGGCAGGGTTTCCTCGGTGCGATATTCGTCCTCGGCCATCACGATCGCCACGTGCGGCCGGCGGTCCGCGGCAAACCGGAACGGCTTTCCGCCCGCGATATCCGCACTGGTGATCGTGGGGCACCAATGCCGCTCCACGTGCTCGATCACCAGGTCGTTGCCCGTGAAGTGGCTCACGAACGGCCGGCGTTTGGGGTTGTACATGGTGTCGGTCAGGTCGCGGACCAGGACCACGTTCTGCCCTTGCCGCACCAGTTGGCGGATGCCGAACGGCCGGCCCAGCACGCACATGTTGGTATGCACGCCCATCACGATGACGTTGGTGATGCCGCGCTGCTTCATCAGGTAGAAGGCTTCGGCATTATCCGTGATGGCGTCGCCCTCCTTGATCTCGATGGTGTCGATCTGCCGCGTCCACGCTCGATGAGACTCGGGGCTGGGATCGCAATCGCAGCCGTTGTCGCTGTCGTCGATCGGCAGCGTGCCTTCGCGTTCCTTATCCAGGGAGCACCACTGCTGCAGCGGAATCTTGGTTTCGACCGGCGGCGCCTGCTGGGCCAGCTTGCGGCCAGGATGGTCGCGGTAATAGTCCATGGTGTCGCTGGGACAGTGAATGATCAGCATGCCCATCTCGCGGGCGGCCTTCACCACCTCGTTCATGCGCGGGGCCATCTCGGCCACACGCTGCGTAGCGGCAGGGCACCAGTGGCGGTCCCACATATCGCAGATGACCACCGCCGTTTCCGCAGGCTTGAACGCCAGCTCCTTGGTGACGGTGTGATATCGGCCCGTACCAGGTGCCGTTTCCACGCGGGTGCGGGCGTGCAGCACCAACGGCTCGCTTGGCGCCGGCTTGTTGGCCTGGGCCGCCTGCGACGGTTCGGCCGCCTTGCCGGGCGTGAGCGACGCGAGCGTCGCTACCCCCAGCGCTACCGCCAGCAGCAGTTGCACCGACCAGCCCAACCTTAGCCAGAAAGCGGCGTTCAATCGCATGGTGTCACCTCGTCCAGTAGTGCGGCATTCTGCCAGAGATTCTAGGTCGGCTGATCTGTCTCTTGTGCCGCGAGCGTGGAACCTTCAGCGGCCCCGAACCATCTGGGCGCAGCTTAACTTTGCCCGATGGCTACAGTAAAACACAGCCGTGCGGCATACAAGCTTTGGCGCGCCGGGTGCGTGAGCGCACGGAGGATATGTACGCCGCCGTGATGCTAGAGGCCAGGTGCGCCGCGTCAGGTTTCCCGGGCCGCCAACCACACGGTTCTTCTGCTGCTTAGCAAGCGAGACGCCGCATGTCGCCTTCCGAGCTTTCGCCCGACGTCGCACGCACGTTGCTCCTCAGCCTGGGCAGCGGAGCCACCATCGAACAGGCGTGCCAGGCTGCCGGCATCGACCGCGCGGCTTTTGACCCCTGGTGGCAGGCTGAACTCGCCCGCCGCGCGCCCGATACGTTGGGCGAAACCGTCACAACGGTACGATCGGGCGTTCAAATCGTGCGCGACCGCTGGGGGGGCCGCACGTCTTCGCCGACAACGACCACGACCTGTTCTTTGGGCAAGGTTTTGCCCAGGCTCAGGATCGCTTGTGGCAACTGGACTACTACCGCCGCCGTGCCACGGGCACCTTGGCCGAAGTCCTGGGGCCCGAGGCCGTGGAGTCCGACCGCATCGTCAAGACGGTTGGGCTGCCGCACCTGGCCGAACGCGAATGGGAGCAGCTCGACGTCGACACGGTGCGGGCGCTGGAAGCCTTCGCCGCCGGCATCAACGCCTATGCGCAATCGCTGCCGCCCGAACGCTGGCCGATCGAGTTCGCGCTGTTGGGCGATGAGCCGCGTCCCTGGCAACCGGTCGACTCGTTGGCGGTGCTGGCCGAGTTTCGCTGGTATCTCACCGGCCGCTTCCCGGTGCTTTGCATTCCGGAGCTTGCCCGGCGTGTGCTGGGCGATGGGCTGCTGTGGCAAGCCACCATCACGCCGGAAGCCGACGACGAAAGCATCCTTCCGCCCGGCAGCTACGCTAACGTCCGCCGTCACGGCGAGGCGTTTCATCCCACCGGCGGCGGCGATCCCAGCGTCGGCACCGGCAGCAACAACTGGGTGCTAGCGCCCGGGCGAACCCATCACGGCAGGCCGCTCTTGGCCAGCGATCCGCATATCGCCTACGGTGCCCTCAGTTGCTGGCACGAAGCCCACCTTTGCGGTGGCGGATACAACGTGGCCGGCATGAACTACCTGGGTCTGCCAGGCATCATGTTCGGCCGCAACGAACACGTGGCCTGGGGAATCACCAACAACATCTGTTCGCAGCGTGACCTGTACCTGGAAGAAACCTCGCCCGAACATCCGGGCTGCTTCCGCTTTGGCGACCACTGGGAGAAAGCTGCCACGCGCGAGGAAGTGATCGAGGTTCGTGGTGCCGCGCCGGTGCGATTCACGGTGACGTCGTCGCGCAATGGCCCCATCGTCAGCGACGTGCTGCCCGAGGTCATGCGCGATGGCCGCCCCGTCAGTCTCAAATGGCTGGGCGCTTGCCTGCCATTGGCCTTGGGCGAAGGGCCGGGCGTCCGTCACAGTGGTGAACTCGCAGCCCTGCTGGCAGCCAATCGGGCCAAGAGCGCCGCGGAGCTACGCCGCAGTTTTGAAACCTGGGTCGTGCCTACGTTCAACGTGGTATATGCCGACACCACCGGGCACGTGGGCTACCAGGCGATCGGCCGCATCCCCGTTCGCGATAACTGGCGGCACGGCTACCGCCGCGGCTGGACACCGGAGGATCAATGGCGCGAACTGGTTACCTATGATGGCATGCCGCACGTCGAGAATCCGGCGCGCGGCTGGGTCGGTACCGCGAATAACCGCAACGCTCCGCCCGACTATCCTTACCCGCTCTCCGGTTGCTGGGGCCCCGGTCACCGCGGCCGCCGCTTGCGGCAAGTGCTCGATGAGGATAGGCGCTTCACATTGGATGATTGCCGCCGGTTGCAGCACGATGTGGTTTCGCTCCGCGCGGCCGAAGGCGTGCCCGGTCTGTTGACCCTGCTGGATGATGCTCCGGCGGATAGCCCCACCGGCCAGGCGTGCGAACACCTGCGGGCGTGGGATTACCAGATGCAGCCGGATAGCGTGGCGGCTTCCATCTTCGAAGTGTTCTTCCAGCACTGGTGCCTGACGGTAGCCGCCGCCCGGTTTGAACCTGACCAAGCCAAGTTCATTGCCGGAGCCAACTGGGGGCTGGCCCTGCGTCTGCTGACCGAAGGCGATACTCTCGGCTGGTTTGAGAATCGAGACCTGCGCGGCGAAGTGCACTCCACGTTCGAACGTGCCCTGGATGAACTGCGGCAGCGCATGGGGCCAGACATGGCCGCCTGGCAATGGGGCCAACTGCACCGCCTGACCATGCGTCATCCGCTGAGCCATCGTGGCGAGCTCGGCCAACTGCTCGACCGCGGCGACCTGCCGATCGGCGGCAATCTCGTCACGCTTAACAACATGGGCTACGACGAAAACTATCGCGTGGTCCACGGAGC
>Ga0207864_1001870_pt1 | contig 21663 bp, 22 predicted proteins | sample HigsolmetaAR202D_FD_184834 | JGI IMG/M metagenome (GOLD analysis project Ga0207864, IMG submission 184834) | Ionic liquid and high solid enriched microbial communities from the Joint BioEnergy Institute, USA - AR20-2-D (SPAdes) (version 2) ... | reverse complement strand
CCGCCCGCCAGCAGCGCCGGCACCTCGGAGCGGCGGCCGCGCAGCAGCTCCCAATCAAAGCTTTCCCCGGTGCCGCCCCAGGCGCCGCGCCCGCGGCGGTCGAAGAGGTGGAAGTCGGTCCGGTAAGCCTCGGCGGCGTGGACGTCGGCGGCGCTGGCGACGTGGATCGCCTTGATCACCTTGAGGCCGGTGCGCCGCGCCACCTCGGCGCAGAAGGAGGCCCCCTCGGCGCCGTTCAGCTGCACCATCGTCAGCCCGTTGTTCTCGACCGCGCGGTCGACCTCCTCCAGGGTCGGGTTGACGAACACCCCCACCACCTCGCACTTGCGCCGGAAGGCGGCGCCGATCCGCGCCGCTTCCGCCTCGTCCACGCAGCGCGGGCTGCCGTGGAAGTGGATCAGCCCGATCGCCCAGGCCCCCAGCCGCACCGCCTCGGCCGCGTCGTCCAGGTTGGTGATCCCACAGAACTTGACCCGCACAACCGCAGCGTACGTGAAGCCGGGCATCGGCCGACGGGGGCGCCGGCGTCAGCGCGCTTCTTCGAGCGACTCCGGCCGGTCGCCGAGGGTGACGGTGGCGGTCCGCTCGCGCCCGTCGCGGATCAGCTTCAGCCGCATCGTGTCGCCCGGCTCCGCTTCGTTGACCATCTCGATGATCTGGTCCATGTCGGTGATCCGCTTCCCGTTCGCCTCGACGATGATGTCGCCGCCCAGGCTCACTTCGACGCCTTCGATCGTCGCCGCGGTGCCGCCGCCCTTGATGCCCGCCTTGTCGGCGGGGCCGTCCTCGGCCACCGACTGCACGATCACCCCGCGCTTGACCGGCAGGTTGAGCGCTCTCGCCAGCCGCGGCGTCACGGTGCCGCCTTTGATCCCGAGGTAGGCGTGCTTCACCTTGCCCTCCTCGATCAGCTGGCGCAGCTCGCGGCGCACGGTGTCGATCGGGATCGCGAACCCGATGCCGACGTTGCCGCCCCCGCCGCCGGTCTGGATCTGGGCGTTGATGCCGATCACCTCGCCGTCGGCGTTGATCAGCGGCCCGCCCGAGTTGCCCGGGTTGATCGCCGCGTCGGTCTGGATCACGTTCGAGATCGAGAACCCGTTGGGGGCGCGGATCTGCCGCTGCAAGGCGGAGACGATGCCGCTGGTCACGGTGCGGTCGAGCCCGAACGGGTTGCCGATCGCGACCACCGGGTCGCCCACTTCCGCCTCCGAGGAGCGACCGAGCCGCAGCGGGTGCAGCTCCTTCTGCGGCGCGTCGACCTTCAGCACCGCGACGTCGTTGGCCGGGTCGCTGCCGATCACCTCCGCCCGATGCGGGGTCTCGGAGTCGCCGAGCTTGACCCGGATCCGCTGCGCGCCGTCGACCACGTGGAAGTTGGTCAGCAGGTGCCCCTTGCGGTCGATGACGAAGCCGGAGCCGGTCGAGCTGCCGCCTTCCGGCTGCCCGAAGGGCGAGAAGGGCGAGGACGGCCGGGTCGGGGATTCGGCTTCGATGAACGCCACCCCGTCGCCGTCCTGCTTGTAGATCTGGTTGACCAGGTTGCCCCCGTCGCCGTCGTCGGCGGAGCGATCGGCGGCCGGCGCCGCCAGCTGCGTCGCCACCGTGGTCGTCGTGCCGCCCTCGGCGCTGATCCAGCCGGCGGCGATCGCCAGCCAGCCCGCCAGGGCGACGACGAGCCCGCCCAGCAGGGCCGATCCGAACGGGGTCCTGAAGAAGCCTGTCGCCTTCGCTGCCATCGTCGTCGTGATGTTCGCGATCCGCGTTGAGTCGAGCCTAAATGGTCGCCAAATATTTCCTAAAGGCGCCGCCGCGCGGCGCGCGCCTCAGTACAGGTGCTCGCGGGTGGCTTCGTCGGCACCGGTCAGCTCGCGCGTCTTGCGCTCCGGGTCCTCGGCCTGCATCAGCGCGCCGCCGATCAGCACCGCGTCGACGCCCACCCGCTCCAGCTCTTCCAGCTCCGCGCGCGAGGACATGCCGCTCTCGGCGACGACCGTCTTGCCGGCCGGCACGTCCGGCATCAGGTCGAAGACGGTCGCGGGGTCGACCCGCCCCGCGTCGAGGTCGCGGTTGTTGATCCCCACCACGGCCGCGTCGAGGGCCAGCGCCCGCTCCAGCTCGCGCCGGTCGTGGACCTCGACCAGGCAGTCGAGGTCGAGCGAGGCCGCCTCCTCGTGCAGCGCCCGCAACTCGTCGTCGGCCAGCGCGCGGACGATCAGGAGCACCGCGTCGGCGCCGTTCAGCGCCGCCTCGTAGAGCTGGTAGCGGTCGACGATGAAGTCCTTGCGCAGGATCGGCAGCCCGCAGGCGGCGCGGGCGGCGCGCAGGTCGGCCAGCGAGCCGCCGAAGTGGGGCTCGTCGGTCAGCACCGAGAGCGCCGCCGCGCCGCCGCGCTCGTAGGCGGCCACCTGCGCGGCGACCTCGACGCCCTCGCGAGCGAGTTGCCCGGCGCTCGGCGAGCGGCGCTTGAACTCGGCGATCAGCGAGAGGCCGGGCCGGGTCAGCGCCTCGCTGAACGGGCGCCGCTCCTCCCGCTCGCCCAGCCGCGCCTCCAGCTCGGCTTGCGGCACCTCGCGACGGCGCGCCTCCACCCCTTGCCGGGCCCCGGCGATGAGCTGCTCGAAGATGCCCACTGTCCGCAGAAAGCCTAGACGTCACCCGGCCCGGTTGCCGCGATCAGCCGCTCGAGCACCCGCGCCGCGGCGCCGGAGTCGACCGACTCCGCCGCCCTCGCGACGCCCTCCTCCAGGTCGGCGGCCAGCCCGCCGACGTAGATCGCCGCCGCGGCGTTGAGCAGCGCCAGGTCGCGCCGCGGCCCCGGCTCGCCGGCCAGCACCGCCCGCGCCGCGTCCGCGTTCTCCTGCGGCGAGCCGCCGGCGACGTCCTCCAGCCGCGCGGGCGCAAAGCCGAGACGCTGCGGCTCGACGAACCACTCCGAAGTGCGCCCGTCGGCGACCTCGATCACCCGCGTGCGGGAGGCGATCGAGATCTCGTCGAGGCCGTCCTCGGCCGAGACCACCAGCGCCCGCACGCTGCCCAGCCCGAGCAGGGCCTCGGCGATCGTCTCCTGGTAGCGGCGGTCGGCGACCCCGAGCAGCTGGCGGTCGGCGCCGGCCGGGTTGGTGAGCGGGCCGAGGAAGTTGAAGATCGTGCGCACGCCGAGCGCTTTGCGGGCCGGGGCGACGTGCGCCATCGCCGCGTGGTGGCGGGGCGCGAACATGAACCCGAACCCGATCTCGTCGATGCAGCGGGCGACCAGCTCCGGCGAGGCTTCGATCCCCACCCCCAGCGCCTCCAGCAAGTCGGCGGAGCCGCAGCGGCTGGTGTTGGAGCGGTTGCCGTGCTTGGCGACCGCGCACCCCGCCCCGGCGGCGATCAGCGCCGCGGTGGTGGAGACGTTGAAGCTCGACGGGCCGCCGCCGGTGCCGGCGGTGTCGACGAGATCGGGCCGCGAGGCCTTCACCGGGGTGGCGAGCGAGCGCATCGTGCGCGCCAGGCCGACCAGCTCCGGCACCGTCTCCCCCTTCGCCCGCAGGGCGATCAGGAAGGCGCCGGTCTGCACCGGGTCGGCGCGCCCCTCCATGATCTCGGAGAGGACCGCCGCGGCGTGGTCGGCGGTGAGGTGGTTGCCGGCGCAGATCGCGTCGATCGCGCGGCTGACGACGTCGTTGGGCATCGGTGGGGCGCCAGCCTAGCCGTCGGCGAGGAAGTTCTCCAACAGGTGGCGGCCCTGCGGCGTGAGGACCGACTCGGGGTGGAACTGCACCCCCTCGATCGGCAGCTCACGGTGCCGCGCCCCCATCACCACCTCGCCCAGCGAGGCGGTCAGCTCCAGCTCCGGCGGCAGGTCCGGGTCGGCGACCAGCGAGTGGTAGCGGCCGACCACCAGCGGGCTCGGCAGCCCGGCGTAGATCCGCCGCCCGTCGTGGTCGACTTCCGCCTCCTTGCCGTGCACCGGCTCGGCGCGCACGATCCGACCGCCGAACTCGGCCACCATCGCCTGGTGGCCGAGGCAGACCCCGAGCACCGGGACACCCGCCTCGCCGAAGGCGCGGATCGCCGCCCCCGAGACCCCCGCCTCGGCCGGGGTGCAGGGGCCGGGCGAGACGACGAGCCGGTCCGGGCGGCGGGCCAGCAGCTCCTCGACCCCGGCCTTGTCGTTGCGCACCACTTCCGGCGCGGCCCCCAGCTCGCCCAGGCACTGGACCAGATTGTAGGTGAAGGAGTCGTAGTTGTCGATCACCAGCACGCGCACGCCGCACCCCTCACGGCCAGTCCGGCTGTTCGCAGGCCATCTCCACGGCGCGGAAGACGGCGCGCGCCTTGTTGACCGACTCGTTGTACTCGAAGGACGGCTTCGCGTCGGCGACCGTGCCACCGCCCGCCTGCACGTGCAGCAGCCCGTCCTTGGCGACCACGGTGCGGATGTGGATCGCGGTGTCGAGGTCGCCGTTCCAGCTCAGGTAGCCGATCGCGCCGCCGTAGGAGCCGCGCTTGACCGGCTCCAGCTCGTCGATGATCTGCATCGCCCGCACCTTCGGCGCCCCCGAGAGCGTGCCGGCGGGCAGCACCGCGCGCAGCACGTCCATCGCGCTCACCCCCTCGCGCAGGCGGCCGGAGATCTGGCTGACGATGTGCAGCACGTGCGAGTAGGTCTCGACCACCATCAGCTCGTCGACGTTGACGCTGCCGAACTCGCACACCCGCCCGAGGTCGTTGCGGCCGAGGTCGACCAGCATCACGTGCTCGGCCCGCTCCTTGGGGTCGTTGACCAGCCGCTCGGCGAGGCGCCGGTCCTCGTCCTCGCTGCGCCCGCGCGGGTAGGTGCCGGCGATCGGCCGCGTCTCCACCCGCCGCCCGCTGACCTTGACCAGCGGCTCCGGCGAGGCGCCGGCGAGCTGGAAGTCGCCGAACTCGAGGAAGTACATGTAGGGGGAGGGGTTGACCGCCCGCAGCCCGCGGTAGACGGAGAACGCCTCCACCGGCGCCGGGGCGGTGAAGCGCTGCGAGGGGACGACCTGGAAGGCGTCGCCGGCGTGCACGTACTCGACGATCCGCCGCACCGCGGCTTCGAACTCCTCGCGCGCCATGTTCGACTCGAAGCGCGGCGGCTCGCCGACCGCGGGCGCGGCGGGGGCCGGCACCGCGCCGCGCAGCCGCTCCCGCATCTCCCCGATTGTCGCCGCGGCGCGCTCGTAGCCCGCCTCGATGCCGCCCTCCTCGTCGGCGAAGGCGCAGGCGAGGATCGTCAGCTCGTGCTTGAGGTGATCGAAGACGAGCATCGCGTCGGTGACCATCAGTGCCATGTCGGGCAGCCCCAGCGGGTCCGGGTTCGGCTCCCCGAGCGGCTCCACGGTGCGCACCAGGTCGTAGCCGAAGAACCCCACCGCGCCGCCGGCGAAGGGCGGCAGGCCGGCGACCGGGGCGGGCCGGTAGCGGGCCAGTCGCGCGGCGACGGCGCCGTAGGGGTCGGGGGCGTCGGCCCGCTCGCGCGGCGGGTCGCCGGGCGCCGCGTCGCCGTCCCACTCCGACAGCGTCCCGTCGCTCCAGCGCAGCAGCGCCCGCGGCCGCAGGCCGACGAACGAGTAGCGGCCGACCTGGCCGTGCTCGGCCGACTCGAGCAGGAAGCAGGGCGCCCCCTCGGGCTCGCCGGCGCGCAGCTTGAGGAAGGCGGAGACGGGCGTCTCGCAGTCGTCGACCAGCCGCGCCCGCACCGGCACCACGCTCGCCCCCTCGGCGGCCAGCTCGCGCGCCCGCTCCAGGCTCGGCTCCAGGCTCAGGTCAGCGGCTGCGCGCATTCAGCACGTCCATCACCGCGGCCTGCTTCACGCCGCGGGAGACCAGCAGCACCGCGAGGTGGTAGATCAGGTCCGCCGCCTCTTCGGCGACCCGCTCGTCGCTCTCTTCGCGGGCCGCGCGCACGACCTCCTCCGCCTCCTCCATCACCTTGGCGCCGAGCAGCTCGCGGTCGTCGAGCAGCTTCACCGTGTAGCTGCCCTCGGGCCGCTCGACCGCGCGGCTGCGCAGGGTGCGCTCCAGGGCCGGCAGCGCCTCGTGGGCGAGCGGCGCCGGCTCGCCGGGGGCAGGGGGCGCGTCGCGGTCGGGCGCCGCCGAGCCGAGCACTTCGCGGTAGAAGCAGCTGCGCTCGCCGGTGTGGCAGGCGGGCCCGGCGGGGTCGACCAGAGCGACGATCGCGTCGCCGTCGCAGTCGTAGCGCAGCTGGCGCAGGCGCAGGAAGGCGCCCGAGGTTTCCCCTTTGCGCCACAGCTCGTCGCGCGAGCGGCTGTGGAAGTGCAGGTCCCCGGTCTCCAGCGTCTTCTGCAGCGATTCGGCGCTCACGTAGGCGAGCATCAGCACCTCGCCGGTGGCGTGGTCCTGCACCACGCAAGGCGCCAGGCCCCTCTGGTCGAACTGGATTTCGCCGAACACGCGCGACAATCGTAGTGGCGCGACCGCTACTCGATCCCGAGCCGGTCGAGCAGGCCCTCGTCGCGGCGCCAGTGGCGCCGCACCCGCACCGTCAGCTCGAGGAAGACGCGGCCGCCCAGCTCCGCTTCCAGGGCGGGGCGAGCGGCGGCGCCGATCTCGCGGATCTTCGAGCCGGCGCGGCCGATCAGGATCCGCTTCTGGGACTCGGTCTCCGCCCACACCTCGGCCCGCACCAGGGTCGGCCCGCCGCGCCGCGGCGTCACCTCCAGCACCGAGACCTCGACCGAGTGCGGGATCTCCTGCCGGGTGCGGTTCAGCACCTGCTCGCGGATCAGCTCGGCGAGCAGCAGCTCGCCCGCCTGGTCGCTGCGCTCCTCGGGCGGGTACAGGAACGGGCCCTCGGGCACCAGCTCCCCCAGCCGCTCGACCAGCGGCTCCAGCCCCTCGCCGGTGCGGGCGCTGACCGGGAACACCTCGTCCACCCCCTCCAGCTCGGCCGCCGCGGCGAGCACCGGCACGACCTCGTGGCGGCGCAGGCGGTCGACCTTGTTCACCGCGCAGATCACCGGCAGCTCGGCGCCGGCGCCGAGCAGGGCGCGGACGATGAAGCGGTCCCCGGGGCCGATCCCCTCCTCCCCGTTGACCACCACCAGGGCGACGTCGGAGTCGGCCAGCTCCCGCTCGACCCGCCGCTGCATGCGCTCGGTGAGCACGTCGCGCGGGCGCTGCACGCCCGGCAGGTCGACCAGCACCAGCTGGCGCCCCGCCTCGACGTCGGTGCGCACGCCCCGGATCGCCCGCCGCGTGGTTTGTGGGCGGCCGGAGACGATCGCCACCCGCGAGCCGACCAGGGCGTTGACCAGGGTCGACTTGCCGACGTTGGGCCGGCCGGCGAGGCCGACGAACCCGGCCCGCGTCACCGCAGCCCCTCCAGCACCCGCGCCTGCAAGGCCAGCATCTCGCCGTCGTCGGTCTCGTGGTCGTAGCCGCAGAGGTGCAGCACCCCGTGCACCGCCGCTTCCACCACGTCGTCGCAGTGGGCGGGGCAGATCACCACGTCGCCCAGCTCGCGCGGGCCCGGCACCGGGCCCGGCCCGTCGAGCGGGAAGGCGAGCACGTCGGTCGGCGCGTCGACGCCGCGGTGCTCGCGGTTCAGCTCCCGGATGCGCTCCGCGTCGACCAGCTCCACCGCCAGGTGGCCGTCGTCGACGCCGGCGGCGTCCAGCGCCGCCGCCACCGCCTCGCGCAGCGCCGCCGGCACGTCGGTGAGGTCGCAGCTCAAGGGCGTGGGGTCGGGCCGTGTTCAGCCCGCGCCTCGCGCTCGCGGGCGCCGTGGGCGTCGTAAGCGGCGACGATCCGCTGCACCAGCTTGTGGCGGACGACGTCCTCGCCGCCGAAGCGCACGAACGAGATCCCCTGCACGTCGCGCAGGATCTCGCTCACCGCGACCAGGCCGGAGCGCTGGTCGGGCGGCAGGTCGATCTGGGTCACGTCCCCCGTCACCACCATGCGCGAGTTGAAGCCGAGCCGGGTGAGGAACATCTTCATCTGCTCGGGGCTGGTGTTCTGGGCCTCGTCGAGGATCACGAAGGAGTCGTTGAGCGTGCGCCCGCGCATGAAGGCGAGCGGCGCCACCTCGATCACGTTGCGCTCGAAGTAGCGGTTGACCCGGTCGGGGTCGAGCATGTCGAAGAGGGCGTCGAACAGCGGCCGCAGGTAAGGGTCGACCTTGGCCTGGATGTCACCGGGCAGGAAGCCGAGCCGCTCCCCCGCCTCGACCGCCGGGCGGGTGAGGATGATCCGCTGCACCTGCCGCTCGCTCAGCGCCGCCGCCGCCATCGCCACGGCGAGGAAGGTCTTGCCGGTGCCCGCGGGGCCGATCCCGAAGGTGATCGTGTGGCGCCGGATCGAGTCGACGTAGCGCTTCTGGTTGAGCGTCTTCGGCGCCACCTTGATGTTGCGGTGGCGCCAGACCACGTCCTCGAGGATCTCGGCCGGGCTCTCGTCGGCCTCCAGGGCCCCGGTGACGGCTTCGATCGTGCCGGGGGCGATCTCGTGCCCCTGCTCGATCAGCTCCACCATCTCGTCGACCACGGTCGCCGCCCGGGCGACCTCCTCGGGGTCGCCCTCCAGGGTCAGCACGTTGCCGCGCAGGTGCAGGTCGGCGCCGAGCCGGCCGCGCAGGGCGCGCAGCACGCTGTCCTCGGTCCCCGCCAGCTCCGCGGCGACGTTGTTGTCGAGGGTGAGCTGCCGGCGGGCCAACGCTCAGGCACCCAGCTTCCGCCGCACCGCGGCGCTGACCCGCTTGCCGTCGGCGCGCCCGCCGACCCGGGGCATCAGGACCGACATCACCTTGCCCATTTCGCGCGGCTCGGTCGCGCCGGCCTCGGCGATCGCCGCCTCCACCAGCTCCTCCAGCTCCGCGTCGGAGAGCTGCTGCGGCAGGTAGGCCTCGATCAGCTCCGCCTCGAAGCGCTCCGCCGCCGCCTGCTCGGCGCGACCGGCCTCCTCGTAGGCACGCGCCGCCTCCAGCCGCTTCTTGCGCTCGCGCTGCAGGGCGGCGACCTCGTCGCCCTTGCCCAGCTTGGCGTCCTGCTGCAGGACGTCGACGACCATCCGCAGCGCCGCCGCGCGCTCGCGGTCGCGGGCCTTCATCGCCGCCCGCACGTCGCTCTGCACCCGCTCGAGAACGCTCACGGCGTTAAGGGTAAAGGGCGGCACCGAGCTCGACCGCCGGCCCGCGGCAGGCGCTCATCACAGCTCGACCCGCTCGACGCGGCCGAGCGGCATCTGCAGGAAGCGCGTGCCGACCTCGCGGAACGCCTCCGCCTCGCCGGTGCACAGGAACTCGTAGTTGCCCTCGCCGCCCGGCTCGCGGCCCAGGCCGTCCCGCTCCAGGGAGCGCTGGACCGCGGCAGCGACCGCGTGGCCGCCGCTGACCAGGCGCACGTCGCGGCCGAGGATGCGCTGCAGCATCGGCGCCACCAGCGGGTAGTGGGTGCAGCCGAGGATCAGGGTGTCCACCTGCGCCCGCTGCAGAGGGCGGCAGTAGGAGCGCGCCATCTCCACCACCGACTCGTCGAACGGGGAGCCGTTCTGGATGAAGGGCGCCAGCCGCGGCGCCTCCACCTCGGTCACCTCCAGCTCGCGGCCCTGCGCCTCCAGCGCCCGCCGGTAGGCGCCGCTGCGCACCGTGTTCGGCGTCGCCAGCACGCCGACCCGGCCGCTGGCGGTGATCGCGGCGGCGATCTCGGCCTGCGGCTCGACCACCGGCACTACCTCCACCCCGTGCGCCGCCGCCTCCTCGCGGGCGACGTCGGCGGCGACCGAGGTGGCGGTGTTGCAGGCGATCACCAGCAGCTTCGCGCCCCGCTCCAGCAACAGGGCGGCGATCCGCCCCACGCGGCGCCGCAGCTGCTCGGGGTCGCGGCCACCGTAGGGGAACAGCGCCGTGTCGCCGAGGTAGACGAAGTCCTCCTGAGGCAGCGAGACCAGGCACTCGTGCAGCACGGTCATCCCGCCGACGCCGGAGTCGAACATCGCCACCGGCAGCCCGGCATCGACCTGCCTTCGGGGCGGGCCGCTCACCGGCCCGCGCTCACAGGAAGGGCTTGTAGGCCATGAAGAAGATCGCCACCACGACGATCAGCCCGGCCAGCCCGCCGACCCGACCGATCAGCCGGCTGAGCGCGGTGAACTCGTCGCTCAGCTCGTCGCCGCGCTCCAGGTCGCGCTCGGCGATCGCCTGCGCCTTGCGCATCTGCGGCGCGAAGAACCCGTGCTGCAAGCCGAGCAGGGCGATGATCGCCAGGAAGCCGACGGTGATGAACGCCTCGCCGCCGCTCCAGGCGTCGTCGCTGGCGACGATCAGGTAGATGCCGGCCAGCAGGACGACGATCGCCGCCGGCGTGACCAGGAAGCGGTCGATGCGCCGGATCCCGGTCAACAGCGCCGGCGTGGCGCGCGGGAAGCTCGGCATGACGCCGAACAGGACGCCGTAGCCGAAGGTGGGGCCGAAGGCCACCACCACAGCCAGCACGTGCAGGAAGAGCGCGATCTTGTAGTCGGCGCTGACGAGCGACGCGAGCGACATCGGCGACAACATATCGGCCCGGGGGAGCGCCGCGGCGCCCCGCTCAGTCGCCGGCCAACAGCAGCGCGCCCCAATCCCCCTCGACGCGCCGCTCGCGCTCCCCCAGCCCGGCGGCGGCGAAGGCGGCCGCCACCCGGCCCAGCTCCCCGACCAGGATCCCCGAGCAGGCCAGCGCCCGCGGCACCGCCGCGCCCCCTTCGGCGGCCTCGCGCAGCAGCGCGGCGACGTCGAGCAGCACCGGCGTGGTCATGTTGGCGAGCGCGGTCGGGGCGAGCGGCGGCAAGGACTGGCGCAGGTCGGCGCGCCGCAGCCGCAGCTCGACCCCGTTGGCGGCCGCGTTGGCCGCCGCCGCCTCGATCGCGGCGCGCTCGCTGTCGTGGGCCTCCACCGGGCCCCAGCCGAGCTTCGCCGCGGCGATCGCCAGCACCCCGGAGCCGGTGCCGAGGTCGCTGAGCGGCCCGCCCGGCTCCAGCTCCAGCAGCAGCTCCAGGCACAGGCGCGTGGTCGGGTGGGCGCCGGTGCCGAAGGCGCGCCCCGGGTCGACGACGACGTCGACCGTCCCCGGGCGGGGCGGCTCCCAGGGCGGCCGCAGCCACAGCCGCCCCCCGACCAGGACCGGCTTGTGGAACTCGCGCCAGCGCTCGGCCCAGTCGTCGGCGACCTCGGTGGCGCTGACCTCGACCCGCCCCGCGCCGACCGCGGCGTCGATCTCGCCCAGCTCCGGCAGCTCCCCCTCGCCGCCGTAGATCGCGTACTCGACCCAGCCGGGGCCGCGCCGCTCTTCGACCCCGTTCGGCGCCAGCACGGTCAGCTCGGCCAGCACCAGCTCCGCCTGCTCGGGCGCGCAGCGGACCGCGAGCCGGATCAACCGAACGCCCTGCGCACGCGGCTGAACAGCCCCTCGCGCCCGGCGGGGCCGAAGTTGGCCTCCCCGAGCGAGTCGTCGAGCCGTTCGACCAGCTCGCGCTGCTCCTCGCTGAGGTTGGTGGGGACGACGACGTTGAAGACGACCCGCTGGCTGCCGCGCCGCCGCCCGCCCAGGCGCGGCAGGCCGGCCCCGCGCAGCACCTCTTCGTGGCCCGGCTGGGTCCCGGGGCGCACCTCCACCTCGCGCTCGCCGTCCAGGGTCGGGACGGTGACCGTGGTCCCCAGCATCGCCTCGGTGGCGGGAACCGTCACCTCGGTGACGAGGTCGGTGCCCTCGCGGCGGAAGCGCTCGTCCTCGGCCACCGAGACCTCGACGTAGAGGTCGCCGGGCGGGGCGCCCGGCTCGCCGGCGTGGCCGGCGCCGGAGATCCGCAGCCGCTGCCCGTCCTCGATCCCGGCCGGGACCTCGATCCGGTGCGTGCGCCGCCCCACCGTGCGGCCGCTGCCCTCGCACTCCTCGCACGGGAAGCGGGGGCGGCGGCCGGCGCCGCCACAGGCGTCGCAGGCCATCGTGCGCACCACCTGGCCGAAGGCAGTGCGGCTGACGGCACGCAGCTCGCCGGCGCCACCGCAGCGCTCGCAGGCGACGATCGGGGTGCCCGGCTCGGCGCCGTCGCCGCCGCAGCGCTCGCAGGGGCCGACCGCCTCGAAGCTGACCTCGCGCTGCGCCCCCGTCGCCACCTCCTCCAGGTCGAGCTCGACCGAGACCAGCACGTCGCCGCCGGGAGCCGGGCCGGAGCGGGCTCCGAACCCGAACGGGTCGCCGCCGAAGAAGGCCTGGAAGATCTCGTCGATCGAGCCGAACGAGGAGCTGCGCGGGTCGAAGCCGCCCGAGCGCAGCCCTTCGTGGCCGTAGGCGTCGTAGGTGCGGCGCCGCTCGGGGTCGGAGAGGACCTCGTAGGCCTCGGCGGCTTCCTTGAACTTATGTTCCGCCTCCGGGTCGTGGCCGTTGACGTCCGGGTGCAGCTCGCGGGCGAGGCGGCGGAACGCCTTCTTGATCTCGCGCTCGTCCGCCTCCCGGCCGACTCCCAGGATCTCGTAGTAGTCGCGCGGCATCGGGCCTTCAGTCGTCGTAGACGGTTTCGAAGTAGCGCGAGAGCTCGCGGGCGGCGCCGCGCACCGAGGCGATCGCGGTTGCGTAGTCCATCCGCAGCGGGCCGATCACGCCGACCGTGCCCAGGTTGCGGTGGCCGAGGCCGTAGTTGGCGCCGACGATGCTCGCCGAGCGCAGCTCCGGCTGCGGGATCTCGTCGCCGATCCAAAGGAAGACCTGGGAGCGCTCCTCCAGCGAGCGGCGCAGCAGTCGCAGCACGTCGGCGCGCCGTTCGAGCGCGGTCAGCAGCTGGTCGGCGCGCGGCAGGTCGGCGAGGTGGGCGTCGGAGAGCAGGCGCGAGGTGCCGTCCAGGTACAAGTCGCCCTCGCTGGCGCGCTCGAACTCGGTGAAGGTGGTGCCGAGCCGGGCCACGAACTCGGCCTCGGTGCGGTCGAGCTCCGGGTCGGCGAGCCGCGCTGCGGTCATCCGGGCGCCGACGCTGAGCCCGCTCAGGGACTCGTTCAGGTAGCTGGACGCCCACTCGACCAAGCCGCTGTCGACCGGGGAGTCGAACTCGAACACGCGCCGCACGACGTCACCGGTGGAGGCGATCGCGATCACGATCACCTTGTTCGGCTGCAGCTGCAGCACCTCGACCCGGTGGATGGTCGCCGTCGCCAGCGGCGGCGCGGTCGCCATCGCCACCAGGTCGGTGATCTCGGCCAGCGCCGCGGTCGTCTCCCGCATCGCCTCGTCGACCTCGCGCCGCAGCCGCGACAGCTCCAGCTCCGCGCCGCTCTCCTGCGGCAGGCCGGACTCCAGCAGCAGCTCCACGTAGCGGCGGTAGCCGCTCTCGGTCGGCACCCGGCCGGCGGAGGTGTGGGGGTGGGTCAGGAAGCCGTGCTCCTCCAGCACCGCCAGCTCGGCGCGCACGGTCGAGGGCCCCCACTCGAAGCCCGGCCGCGCCGCCACCTGCTTCGACGAGACCGGCCGCGCCGACGCCAGGTAATCGTCGACAACGATGCGCAAAATCAGCTCCTGCCGCTCGGAGAGCATGGAGTCATCTTAGAAATTGCCCCCGCCGCCCCCGCCCGCCGGCGCCCGTGCAGCCGAGTCGAGCGCCAGCGCCGGGAGGCTCGTGGCTTCCGCGCGCCTACGGCACGGGCAGGGCTAAAGCTGCACTTCCGCTTCGGCGTTCTTGATCAGCGTGGTGTCGCCCTGCGTGGCGACGGTGTCGATGGTGACGCGGCCGTCCTCGACCGACTTCACGGTGCCGCCGACGACGATCTCCTGCTCGGGCACGCCCATGCCGCGGAACTGCACCGAGAGCCGCTTCAGGGCCCGCGGGTCCCCGTCGGCGAGCGCTGTCGCCGCTTTGGCGACCAGGCCCATCGAGTACAGGCCGTGGAGGATGTTGCGCGGCAGGCCGACCGCTTTCGCGAACTCGTCGTCGATGTGGATCGGGTTGAAGTCCCCGGAGGCGCCCGCGTAGCGGTGCGGCAGGTACTTGTCGGGCGTCACCCGCAGCTCCGGGATCGCGTCGCCCGGCTTCAGCTCGGCCATCTCACACCCCCCTGACGATCAGCGTCCAGGTCCCGCGCGCCACCCGCGCCCCGTCCTGGTTCACGGAGTCGGTCTCGAACACGTAGAAGCCCTTGCCGTCGCGCTCCTCGATCGAGAGGCACTTGGCGGTCGTCGTCAGCACGTCGCCCGAGCAGGCCGGCTCGCCCCACTCGAACTCCTGCGCCCCGTGGACCATCTTGGCGAAGTTCATCCCCACCTCGGGGTCGAACATCGCCGGGCCGATCGCGGGGCTGCTGTAGACGACGGCGAACATCGGCGGCGCCACCACGTCGCGGAAGCCGGCCGCCCGCGCCGCCTCGACGTCCAGGTGCACGGGGTTGTCGAGCCCGAGCACCGTCGCGTACTCCTTGATCTTCTCCCGCCCCACCTGGTAGGTGGTCGCGGGCCACTCCTTCCCTACCGCATCGGTCTTCAGCGCCATGGCGCGGGACTCTACCTGGCCGCGCGGCCAAGTTTCGCTCCCGCCCCCGCCGGCGGCGCTACTCGTCGATCTCCAGCACCGCCAGGAACGCCTCCTGCGGCACTTCGACCCGCCCCACGGCCTTCATCCGCTTCTTGCCCGCCTTCTGCTTCTTGAGCAGCTTCTGCTTGCGGGTCACGTCGCCGCCGTAGAGCTTCGCGGTGACGTCCTTGCGCAGCGCCTTCACGGTCTCCCGGGCGAGGATGCGGGAGCCGACCGCGGCCTGCACCGGCACGTCGAACAGCTGGCGCGGGATCGTCTTCTTCAGCCGCTCGACCAGACGCCGCCCCTGCTCGTAGGCGGCGTCGCGGTGGACGATGATCGAGAGCGCGTCCACCTTCTCCCCGGCGAGCAGGATGTCGACCTTGACCAGGTCGGAGGGGCGGTTGCCGATCGGCTCGTAGTCGAGCGAGGCGTAGCCGCGGGTCGAGGACTTCAGCTGGTCGAAGAAGTCGAGCACGATCTCGGCCAGCGGCAGGTCGTAGCGGATCTGCACCCGCTGTTGACTGAGGAAGTGCATGTCGACGTGGGTGCCGCGGCGCGCTTGGCACAACTCCATCACCGCCCCCACCTGCTCCTTCGGGCAGATGATCGTGGCGCGGATGTAGGGCTCTTCGATCGACTCGATCGAGCCCGGGTCGGGCAGCTCGGTCGGGTTGCGGATCTCCCGCTGCTCGCCGCCGACCAGGTGGACGACGTAGCGCACGTTGGGCGTCGTCGCCAGCAGCTCGAGGTCGTACTCGCGCTCCAGGCGCTCGCGCACGATCTCCATGTGCAACAGGCCGAGGAAGCCGCAGCGAAAGCCGAACCCGAGCGCCTCGGAGGTCTCCGGCTCCCAGGAGAGCGCGGCGTCGTTGAGCGACAGCTTCTCCAGCGCGTCGCGCAGGTCCTCGTAGCGGTCGGTGTCGATCGGGAACAGGCCGCAGAAGACCATCGGCCGCACCTCGCGGTAGCCCTCCAGCGGCTCCTCGGCGGGGCCGGCGAGCGCGGTCAGGGTGTCGCCGACGCGCAGCTTGGTCACGTCCTTGATGCCGGTGATCAGGTAGCCGACGTCGCCCGCCTCCATCGCCTCCACGGCGGTCATCTCGGGGCGGAAGAAGCCCAACTCGTCGATGTCGGCCTCCGTCCCCGCCTGCATCGCCAGCACCTTCTCGCCCTTGCGGAAGCCGCCGTCGACCAGCCGCACGTAGGCGATCACGCCCCGGTAGGGGTCGAACTCGGAGTCGAAGATCAGCGCCCGCGCGGGCGCGTCCCGGCGGCCCTCCGGCGGCGGGATCCGCTCCACGATCGCCTCCAGCACCTCGGGCACCCCCTGGCCGGTCTTGGCCGAGACCCAAAGCGCTTCCTCGGGGTCGCCGCCGAGCAGGTCGGCGATCTCCTGCGCCACCCGCTCCGGCTCGGCGCCCGGCAGGTCGACCTTGTTGATCACCGGGATCAGCTCCAGCCCGTTCTCGATCGCCAGGTAGGTGTTGGCGACCGTCTGCGCCTCCACCCCCTGGGCGGCGTCGACCACCAGCAGGGCGCCCTCGCAGGCGGCAAGGCTGCGCGAGACCTCGTAGGAGAAGTCGACGTGGCCGGGGGTGTCGATCAGGTGCAGGCGGTATGCCTGCCCGTCGGCGGCCTTGTACTCGACCCGCACCGCCTGCGCCTTGATCGTGATCCCGCGCTCGCGCTCGAGGTCCATCGAGTCGAGCAGCTGCGCCTGCATTTTCTTCGGGTCGACCGTGCCGGTCAGCTCGAGGATGCGGTCGGCGAGCGTCGACTTGCCGTGGTCGATGTGGGCGATGATCGAGAAGTTGCGGATCCGGTCCATGCGGGAGCGCAGTATGGCCGACTCTCAGCGCGGGCAGGCGGCGGGATCGAGCCGGCCGCGGAGGCGGAAGACGACGGTCGGCGGGCGCCTGAGGACGACCTCGGCCGCCGGGCCGGCGGTCCAGCGGGCGGCCTCGGGGTAGGCGCGGCCGCCGCCGAGGCGGTCGAGCGAGGCGACCACGTACTCGTAGCCGCCCGCGTTCAGCAGCCGGCGCCAGGGCGCGCACGTGGCCGGGGCGACGAAGCCGCCGTGCGGGCGCCGCTCGCCCACGAAGTCGACTCGGTTCGAGAGGTCGGTGCCGAGCAGCGGATACAGGCGCGTGGCCGTGGTCCCGATCCGAGCGCCGGAGAGGTCGCGCGCCCAGGAGAAGGCCGCGTTGAGCCCCGGCGCGGCGAAGGTCGGCCCCGCGTAGCGGTGCTTCAGGTAGTGGCGCTGGACCGGGTACCCGACCGCCACCGCGACCAGCGCCGCCCCCGCGACCGCGACGCCCGCGATCCACGCCCGCCTTCCCGCACGCCCCCCCTCGTGGTTGAGGTTCGTTGCGCCCTGCGCCCCGTTTCGCTTCCGGTTGAGGTTGGTCCCGGGGTGCGGGACGAACCTCAACCGCACCGCGGCGGGGAGGAGGGAGAGGCCGAGGGCCAGCGCCGGGGCGAGGTAACGCAGCCCGGACTCGAACCCGCGCGGCACCCCCGCCGGGCCCGAGGCCGAGGTCGGTGCCACGAGCCAGGCGAGCGCCGTCGCCAGCCCCGCCGCCCCGGCAACGGCGAGCGCGCGGTCGGCCGCCAGGCGCCGCTCCCCGCCCCCGCCGCGCGATCCCGCCACGACGGCCCCCGCCAGGCCCGCGAGCGCCGCGGCGGCGACCGCCGGCCACAGCGCCGTCAGGCCGTCCCGCAGCCCCGGGAGCAGCCACTCGCGCCACACCTCGCCGTCGAACAGGTAGCCGGCGACGCTGTGGGTTTCGCGGCCGCCCAGCTCCTGGCCGGGAGCGGGCAGGGAGAGCGGGCCGAGGGAGTCGAACCAGGGCAGCGGGTTGCCGGCGTGCGCGAGGTTGCGCAGGTACCAGTAGCCGCCGCCCGCGAGCGCCCCTGCCGCCAGCGCCGCCAGCGCCGCGCGGCGGCCGCCCCGGGGCGCCGCCCAGGCCAGGCCGGCGACCACGACCGCGGCGGGGAGCAGGAAGTTGAGCTTGGTGCCGGCGGCCATCCCGGCGGCGAGGCCGCAGATCGCCGCCGGCCCCCAGCGCGGCCCGCGCGGCGCGCCCCCTCCCCCGCCCCCCGCGTGGGGCCCGAGCGGCCCGCGCGCGTTGAGCGCGACGGCGACCGCGGCGAGCAGGAAGAAGGCGCCGACGATGTCGTTGCGCGCCTCGCCCGCCTGGTCGTGGAAGGCGGGCAGGCTCAGCGCCGCCGCCCCCAGCGCCAGCGACCACGGGCCGACCCCGTAGGGCCGCCCGATGCACCAGCAGCTGACGAGGCAGCCCGCGAGCCAGCCGAGGTTGAGCAGCGGCGAGAGCAGGTCGCGGTCGAAGGCGAGGATGCCGAGGGCGTGGAAGAGCTCCCCGTTGGCCGGGTAGAACCAGGCCAGGAACTGGGGCGCGATGAAGTGCAGCTGCCAGGTGTCGCCGCTGCTCGCGAAGGCAGCGGCGAAGGGGCCGTGGTACCACGTGGTGTCGAAGCCGGTCATGCCGGTGCCGAGGCGGGACTTGGCCTGCCAGGCGAAGTGGAGGACCGCCAGGGCCGCGATCGCGAGCGCGATCGACGTGGCAACGGCCGCAGCGGGCCGCGGACGGGGGCCCTCCAGGCCGCCGGGGCCCGTCGCGGCAGGGGGCGCCTGCGGGCGAGGCCTGCGCTCTCGGCGCCCCCTCCCGCACCACCCGCCGCCAGGAGGGGCTGCCGAGGACCGGTGGGCCAGGGCTCCGGCCGCTGCGGCCAAGGCGAAGACCAGCAGCAGGTACGGGAGCGGCTTCAGGAGGCCGAGGGTGCCGAGGAGCTGGGCAGGGAGCAGCAGGGCGGCGAGGGCGCAGAGAGCGGCGGCGAGGGCGGCGGGAGCGCCGGTGAGCTGCGGCGCGAGGAGACGACGCGCGGCGGCGCCGGCGAGGGCGGCCAGGCCGGTGAGGAGGAGCAGCTCGGCGACGCCGAGGAGGTAGCGGCCCGGCCCCAGCATCTAGCGGCGCCGCACCAACCGGAGGATCTGGTCCAGCTCGGCGATCCGCAGCAGGCGCGCGGCGCCGAGGTAGGCGGCCGCCCCCAGGGCCAGGGCGCAGGCAAGCGCCGCCACCTGTCCCGGCAGCCCGCCGCCGAGCGGCCCGTCGAGGGCGTCCCAGACGAGCCGACCGACCGCCGCCAGGGCCGCCGCCGCAGCGGCGATCCGCAGCGCCGTCCCCAGCAGCCGCCCCAGCTCGAGCCCGCCGAGCAGGGCCCGCAGCACGACCGTCTGCGCCGCCACGCTGGCCGCGGTGGCGATCGCGGTCGCGGCGACGATTCCGCCCACCCCGAGCCGGTACAGGGCCAGCGCCGCGAGCGCCGTCAGGGCCAGGTTGGCGCCCGAGATCGCGGTCGGGATCCAGGGCCGCTGGAGGCTGAAGAAGGTCCGCGTCAGCAGCAGGAAGATGCCGTTGGTCGGCAGCGAGAAGGCGAACCAGAACAGCGCCGTGGAGACCACCTCGGTGTCGGCGGCGTCGAATGCGCCCCGTTCGTAGACGACGCGGATCATCGGCTCGGCCAGCACCAATACCGCGGCCGCCGCCGGCACCAGCACGAAGAGGATCTGCCGCATCCCGTTGGCGAGCGTCGCCCGCAGGTCGGCGACCGCGCCGCGGCTGGCGAAGCGGGACAGGGTCGGGAAGAGCACGGTCGCGATCGCGACCGAGAAGATCCCCTGCGGCAGCTGGTAGATGCGGAACGCTTTGTCGATCGCCGCCGGGGCCCGGTCGCTGACCAGCGAGCCGAAGAGGCTGTTGATGACGAGGTTGAAGTTGATCAGCCCGAGGCTGATCGTCACCGGCAGCATCAGCACCAGCACCCGCCGCACCCCGGGGTGGCGCCAAGCGAGCACGGGCCGGAAGCGGAACGGCGTGTTGCGCAGGTCGAAGGTCGGGATCAGCAGCTGCACCAGGGTCCCGGCGAGGATCCCGATCGCGTAGGCGTAGATCCGGTCGCGCCCGTCGAACAGCGGCTCGATCGCAACCAGCACGGCGATGATCGTCACGTTCCAGAAGAAGGGCGCGATCGCGAAGGCGCCGAAGCGGTCGTAGCTGTTGAGCACCCCGACGACGATCCCGCTCACCCCGAGCAGGACGAGGATCGGGAACAGGAGCCGCGAGAGGGAGACGGTGAGCTCGAGGATCGGCCCCTCGAAGCCGGGCGCGAACAGCGGCATCACCAGCGGCGCCGCGAGCACGAACAGCGCCGTCACCGCGCCCAGCGCCATCGTCACCAGCAGCAGCATGGTCGCGGCGAGGCGGAACGCCTGGCGCCGTTCGCCGCGCTCCAGCAGCTCGGTGAAGACGGGGACGAAGGCAGGCTGCAGGGCGGCGTCGGCGAACAGGCTGCGGATCAGGTTCGGGACCTGGAAGGCGATCGTGAACGCCGACATCGGCCCGCTGGTGCCGTAGTAGCCGGCGGCGACGATCTCCCGCACCAGCCCCGCGACCCGCGAGGCGGCGGTGGCGGCGGAGAAGAACGCGGTCGAGCGGGCGATCCGCCCGGGGCGCCCGCCCGGCTGCTGCTCAGGCGCCGCGGCGCTCGGCTCGGTTGCCCGGGAAGTCTCCAAGTGTCGTGGCTCGGTTCGGTCGGCTGCGGCCGTCGGCGCCGCAGTCGGTATAGTCGGCGGCCGCCCGGTGCCGGAAAGAGCGGCCACGGGCAGGTGAACATGGCCAACATAGCCTCACAGAAAAAGCGGATCCTTCGCAGCGAGCGCGAGCGCGCCGAGAACCGGCTGCTGACCAGCACGGTGAAGACCTACTTCCGGCGCCTGCAGGCCGCGGTGGAGTCCGGCGACGCCGACGCGATTGCCGCCGAGCACCGCGCCCTCGTCTCGAAGATCGACAAGGCGGTCCAGAAGGGCGCCCTGCACAAGAACGCCGGCGCGCGCAAGAAGGCCCGCGCCGCGCGGATCGCGGCCTCCGCCTCCTCCTAGCGTCCCTACGCGGCGGCCATGCGCCGCAGCGCCAGGGTGAACGCCAGCTCGTCGCCGTACTCGGCCTCGCCGCGCGTCCAGCGCTCCAAGTCGGCGAGCGCCTCGGTGGCGGCGCGCAGGGCGGCCGGCTCGGCGTCGCGCAGCCGCCGCACCAGCTGCTTGGCGGCGTAGGGGTGCATCTTCAGCGACGCCTCGACCTCGGCGGGTGGCTCGCCGCGCTCCAGCCGCGCCGCCGCCGCGCAGGCGGAGCGCAGCCGCGAGGCGAGCCCGTAGACGAGCCCGGTGACGCTCTCGCCCTGCGCCAGCAGCCGCTCCGCGAGGCTGAGGGCGGCGGCGGCGTCGCGCTCCAGCAGCGCGTCCGACAGCGACCAGACGGCGGCCTCGGAGGTGTCGGCGACCATCTCCGCCAGGTCGTCGGCACCCACCTCCCCCCCCTCCCCGGCCCACAGCGCCAGGCGCTGCAGCTCGTTGCGCAGGCGGACCGGGTCGGTGCCCATGCGCTCGACGAGGAAGCGGGCCGCGGCGGGCTCGAGCCGGAAGCCGAGCCGCTTCGCGTCGGCGACCAGGGCGCGCGGCAGGTCGCGCGCCCGCGGCGCCTCGAAGACGTGGATCTCTCCCTTCGCCGCCTTGACCGCGCCGAGCAGCTTCGCGGGCGCCTTGCCGCGCGCGATCAGCACCAGGGTCAGGTCCGGCGGCAGGGCCGCGATCTGCTCGGCGACCGCGGCCACCTGGCGCTCGCGCCACCGCTCCACCCCGTCCGCGAGCAGGTAGCGGCGCGAGCCGACCAGCGACATCGCCGGGATCGCCGCCAGCAGCGCCTCGTGGTCGGGCATGCCGCGGCCCTCGACGGGCTCGAAGACCTCCAGCGCCCCCGGCCCGCCCTCGCGCTCGGCCCGAGCCCGCAGGCGGGAGCGGGTGGCCTCGATCTTGGCCGAGTCGGTGCCGGCGATCAGGTACAGCGGACGCATCGGTTCGGCCACGCGCCCGAGTCTAGATGCAGCGCTACCGACCCCGGCCCCAGCCGCCGCCCCCCGGGGGATAGCCGTGCCGGTGCCCCGGCGGGCCGGGCGACGCCGCGCGCGGCGGCGGCGGCGGAGCGGGGCTGGGCGCAGCGGCCGGAGGCGGTGCCAGGGCGCGGGGCGGCGCGGCGCGGTGCGAGCCGCGGCGCGGCGGCGGCGCGGGCCGCGAGGCGG
>Ga0207864_1001868_pt1 | contig 21669 bp, 19 predicted proteins | sample HigsolmetaAR202D_FD_184834 | JGI IMG/M metagenome (GOLD analysis project Ga0207864, IMG submission 184834) | Ionic liquid and high solid enriched microbial communities from the Joint BioEnergy Institute, USA - AR20-2-D (SPAdes) (version 2) ... | reverse complement strand
GGCGGTCCGGGAGGGGCTGCTGGAGGCGACGCTGGACCTGAGTCGTCTCGGGGAGTGCGACGCGATCTCGATCTGTGTGCCGACGCCGCTGTCGAAGACGAAGGATCCCGACGTCTCTTACGTGGTGAGCGCGGCGGAGGCGGTCGCACGGACGCTCCGGCCGGGGCAGCTAGTGGTGCTGGAGTCGACGACGTATCCGGGGACGACCCGGGAGCTGGTGCTACCGATGCTTGAGCGGACGGGGCTGCAGGTCGGGCAGGACTTCTTCTTGTGCTTCAGCCCCGAGCGGGTCGATCCGGGGAACCGGGAATGGCAGACGAAGAACACGCCGAAGGTGATCGGAGGGATCACGGAGGCGTGCCTGGACGTGGGGGTGGCGCTCTACTCGCGGGTGATGGAGCGGGTGGTGCCGGTGAGCAGCACGGAGGCGGCGGAGCTGACGAAGCTGTTGGAGAACACGTTCCGCGCGGTGAACATTGCGCTGGTCAACGAGATGGCGCAGGTCTCGGACCGGCTCGGCGTGGACGTGTGGGAGGTGATCGAGGCCGCGGCGACCAAGCCGTTCGGGTTCATGAAGTTCCAGCCGGGTCCCGGGATCGGCGGCCACTGCATTCCGCTGGATCCCTACTATCTCGCGTGGAAGATGAAGACACTGAACTACAAGACGCGAATGGTGGAGCTGGCGGGCGAGATCAACAGCGAGATGCCGCACTTCGTGGTGGACAAGGTGCAGGACGCGCTGAATGGCGTGGGTCGAGCGGTGCGGGGAAGTCGGGTGCTCGTGCTCGGGGTGGCCTACAAGAAGGACATTGACGATGTGAGGGAGAGCCCAGCGCTGGACGTGATGCGGCTCTTGGAGGAGAAGGGGGCGGAAGTCGTCTACCACGATCCGTTCGTGGAGGTGCTGCGAGGGGAGGCGGGCGCAGAGAAGCGGAGCGTGGAGCTGACCGCCGAAGAGCTCGGACGAGCGGACGTGGTGGTGATCACGACGGACCACTCGAACGTGGACTACGGCTGGGTGGTGGAACGGAGCAAGCTGGTGGTGGATACGCGCAACGCCACGGCCGGGCTCAAGGCATCCAATATCATCGGGCTCAGCGGCCGCCCGCACGGGGCGGTACCGTCGAGCGGAATGGTTGTTGCCGGGGCGTGAGGTCCGGTCTGTCGGTCGCGCTTGGCCCAACCTTGCGCCACCCCAGTCAAATGTGTATTCATAGCGCGCGTTTGGCATTGGATCTACGTGCCGGCCGCTGGACCGCGCGGTCGGGATTCTCCCCGGGTCCATCGACGGATTCGTCTGGCGTTTCCGCAGGCCGATTCACACACGCTGCGGGATACGAGCCCTGTACCGCGGCCGACGAGCGCTGTGTGCTCAGGTCTCATTCGCCGATGGCATAGTCGCAGAATAGCGTGGCTCGCGATCGCGTCATGACCAATGGCGGCGATCGGGGCCCGAACTCCATTGGGGGTCGTAGCGGGATGCGCCGAAGCACTGTCGTCGCAATAGCCGGCGCCTTGTTCGTTTTCATGGGGCCCGCGCATGAGCGGGGTCCACGAGACCTGGACAACGGCGGTGCGTCGGCCGGCATCGGCCGGGCGGCCTCGCCATCGGCCGGTGCCTGAACCGGTCGAGGCGACTCCAACGTCGACGATCGGCTCGTGGTTGACGATCGGCCGGCTTCGCAGCCCGGGCTCCGGATCCCGAGGAGTGAGAACAGACGGGCGGAGGGCTAGGTCAGATAGGCCCTGTAACTGACGGGGCCAAGGTGTATCCAGTAGCGTGAAATAGGGTCCGAGATGGTGTTCACTCCGGGAGCTCGTGCCAACGGAGTACGCGTGCCGGCAGAGTTGTACGAGGAATCGCGGTGGTATGCCTGCTACACGCGCGCCCGGCACGAGAAGCGAGTGGAACACGTTCTACGGGAGCGCGGAATCGAGAGCTATCTGCCGGTCGTTTCGCGGATCCAGCAGTGGAAGGATCGGAAGAGGCGAGTCGAGTTCCCGTTGTTTCCCAGCTACGTCTTCGGACGTTTCACGCTCAGGGAGATGCACGCGGTGCTGACGACGCCGGGGGTCAGCACGATCGTCCGGATCAACGGTTACCCGACGCCGATCCCGGATCGGGAGTTGGACAACATACGCCGCTTCGCGATGGCGGTTGCGGACAGCGGATGCGAGCCCGAGCCGGCGGCGTTCGTGAGGGAAGGCGACTGGGTCCGGGTCGTGGATGGCCCGTTTCGCGGTGTCGTCGGAATCGTGGTCGAGCGGCGGGGACGTCGGCGCATCCTCGTGGGGCTCCGTGCGATCGGGCAAGGACTGGAGGTCGACGTGGATGTCTGCTCGCTGGAGCCGGTGGCGCCTCCGGCCGAGGAAGAGTGAGCGTTGGTCGATAAGCGGCGGAAGAGCAAGTTGAGTTCGACGAACGGATACGGAATCGCGATCTACGCCGACGGCGCGAGCGTGAACGACATGATCGAGGCGCGCCGGCGCGGCGTGGCGGACGGGTTCACGACGAACCCGACGCTGATGGCGAAGGCGGGTGTGCCCGACTATCGCGCATTTGCGAGAGAGGTGCTGGCGGCGATCCCCGATCTGCCGATCTCGTTCGAGGTGATCGCGGACGAGTTCGACGAAATGGGGCGCCAGGCTCGTGAGATCGCCAGCTGGGGCGAGCACGTCTTCGTGAAGGTGCCGATCTGCAACACGAAGGGCGAGACGTCGATTCCGCTGATTCGCGAGCTGTCGCGCGACGGCGTGAAGGTCAACGTCACGGCGGTGCTGACGCTCGACCAGGTGCGGGCGGTCGCGGATGCGGTGGCGCCGGAGACGCCGTCCATCGTGTCGATCTTCGCGGGTAGGATCGCGGACACCGGACGCGACCCGATGCCGGTCATGCGGGAGGCGGTGAGTATCTGTGCGTCCCGTCCGAGGTTGCAGGTGCTGTGGGCGAGTCCGCGGGAGGTGCTGAACCTGTACCAGGCCGCGTCCTGCGGCTGTCACATCATCGCCCTGACATCCGATCTGATCGCGAAGCTTCCGTTGCGCGGCAAGGACCTGACGGAATACTCGCGCGAGACCGTCCAGATGTTCTACGACGACGCGTGCCGGGCGGGGTACACGCTCTGAGATGGGTGTGCACGCGAACGAGACCGTTGTCATCACGGGCGTCGCGGGCTTCATCGGCAGCAATCTCGCGGACCGATTGCTCGCCGATGGCTACCGCGTGATCGGAATCGACGATCTCTCCTACGGCGTCCTCGAGCAAGTCCCCGAAGGTGTCGAGTTCCACGAACTCGACATCCGCTCCCCACAGATCTACGACGTCATCGCCGGAGCCGACGTCGTCTTCCATTTGGCCGCGAAGAACTGCATCTCGGATTGTCAGCTCGACCCGGTGGAGACGAGCAGCATCAACGTGGTCGGGACGGTGAACGTATTCGAGGCGGCGCGGCGCGGCGGTGTGCGGAAGGTCGTCTACGCGGAGTCGTCGGCGTTGTACGAGGGCTCGGCGGTGCTGCCGACGCCGGAGAGCGAGGAGGCCCCGGAGAGCTTCTACGCGGTGAGCAAGCTCGCGGGGCGGTACTTCGCGGAGGCGTACCGTCGCTTCCACGGATTGAATGCGACGGCGCTGAGGTACTTCTGCGTATACGGCCCTAGACAGGACTATCGCCGCACGATCCCGCCGGTGATGAGCGCGTTCATCCTCAACCTGCTGCAGGGCCGGCGTCCGACGATCTACGGGACGGGACAGAAGCGTCGGGATTTCGTGTACGTTGACGACGTGAACGACTTCCACGTGCTCTGCATGCGCGATCCGCGCACGGACGGGAAGGTCTTCAACGTGGGGAGCGGCCGCAGCTACTCGGTTCGTGAGATCTTCGACTTGATCCGGGAGCTGGTGGGTAGCGACCTGGAACCACACTACGCGCCCGACCTGCCCGGCGAGGCGCAGGAGACGCTGGCGGACATCGGTGCCGCGCGCGCGCTGGGTTGGGAGCCGAAGGTGGGGTTGGAGGAAGGGCTGCGGCGGTCGATCGCCTACATCCGGGAGCACGTCCTCGGCGCGGGCGGGGTGGAGCCGGTTCGGGTGTGAACGTCGCCGCGCTGGTGCTGGCCGCCGGGAAGAGCAGCCGAATCGCGGCGATCGCGGGCGGCCGTCCGAAGCCTTTGCTCGAGCTGGGCGGCAAGCGGCTGATCGAGTGGAATCTGGAGTGGCTGGCCGCACACGGGGTCCGCGAAGCGTGGGTCAACCTACACCATCGGGCGGAGGACGTTCGGGCGGCGGTAGGTGACGGGTCGCACTGCGGCGTCCGGGTGCGGTACGTGTACGAGCCGACGATCCTGGGGACGGCGGGCGCGTGGCGGAACGTGCTCGGGTCGTGGAGCGGCACGTGGCTCGTCGCCTACGGTGACAACGTCACGCGCTTCGACCTCGAAGCGTTCCTTGAAGCGCATCGGCGACGCGGCGCAGCGGCGTCGATCGCGTTGTTCGATCCGTCGCGACACAAGAACACGGGGATCGCCGGCGGGCACGTGGTGCTGGACGAGAGTGAGCGGGTGGTGGAATTTCGGGAAGGGGAGCCGCCGCGCCCGGGGCGTCGCGAATACGTGAACGCGGGCGTCTACCTGCTCGAGGCGGACATTGGCGAATACGTCGGGGTCGGGTTCCAGGACTTCGGCCGCGACGTTTTTCCGCGCCTGGTGTCTGACGGCGGCGTATACGGTCACGTGATGGAAGCGACGGGATTCTGCCTCGGGCTCGACACACCCGAGAGCTATGCGGTGGCGAAGGCGTTGGTCGAGGAAGGGGAAGTCGCGCTGAGATGATCATCACCCGGACGCCGTTCCGGATCACGCTCGGAGGCGGGGGCACGGACCTGCCTTCGTACTACGAGAAGCACGGCGGGTTCATCTTCGCGATGGGGATGGACAAGTACATGTACATCATGCTGAACCCGCCGATCGTGGACGACAAGATCCGTCTGCACTACAGTCGGACGGAGGTCGTCGACCACGTCTCGGAGATCCAGCACGACCTGGCGCGTGAGGCGCTGCGCTTCCACGGGATCGAGAAGAAGATCGAGATCTCGTCGCTCGCGGACCTTCCGGACGGTACGGGGCTGGGCTCCTCGAGCGCGTACCTGGTGGGTCTGCTGCTGGCGTTGCACCACTACCGGCGCGACCACGTTCCGCTGCAGGCGCTTGCCGAGGAGGCGTGCCACATCGAGATCGACGTCCTGGGCAAGCGGATCGGCAAGCAGGACCAGTACATGGCGGTGTACGGCGGGTTCACCGTCCTGGACATCGACCGGGACGGCACCGTGCACGTGAGGTCGGTCGAGCTGCCGGTCGGCGCCGTGGACGCGTTCGTGGCGAACACGCACCTCTACTACACCGGAGTTCGCCGCAGCGCCGAGGAGGTGCTCCGTGGGCAGGACCGGGCGATGCGGGAGTCGTCGTCGCCGGCGCGGTCGCAGGTGGAGGATTCGCTCCATCGGATCAAGGACCTGGGTTACCGGATCCTGGAGGCGGTGGAGTCGGAGGATTTCGATCGGTGGGGTCAGCTGCTGCACGAGCATTGGGAGAGCAAGCGGCGGTTGTCGGACCGGGTCTCGATCGGGGAAGTCGATCGCCTGTACGACTACGTGCGTGAGGAGTTCGGCGTTCTCGGGGGGAAGATAGCGGGGGCCGGGGGTGGCGGTTTCCTCATGCTGTACTGCCCGAAGGAGCATCGCCGGCTGGAGCAGTTCATGGCGTCCCAGGGGATGCCGCGGCTGCACTACGGTATCGAGTTCGAGGGGGCGAAGGTGATCGCGAACCTCTCGAGCGGGCCGGCGATGAGGAGCGTGCCGGTGACGGCGACGGTCTGAAGTGGCAGGGTCGCGCGGGATGCGAGGCCTGGCCGGGCTTGAGCTGGAGCGGGAGAGCCTGGCCGGGAGGGTGGTTCTGGTCACGGGCGGCAGCCGGGGGATCGGGCTGGCGTGCGCGACGGAGGCGGTGGCGGCTGGCGCGCGTGTGGCGATCGCGGCGCGGAGCGCCGACGAGCTGAGGCAGGCGGAGGCCCGGTTGGTGGAAATCGGTGGGGCGGATGCGGCCCGGGCGTTCGTGGCGGACGTCGGTGTAGAGTCGGCGGTCGATGCGCTCGTCGCGGGGGTGGTGGAGTGGGGCGGGCGGATCGACGGATTGGTGCACGCGGCGGCGGTGCTCGGTCCGATCGGCCCCGCGCTGGACGTGGACGCGGTGGAGTGGCTGGACGCGGTGCGGATCGACCTGTGGGGGACGTTCCTGGTCGCGCGCGCCGTCGGCCGGGTGATGCGGGAACAGGGGGGCGGCCGGATGGTGCTCCTCTCGGGCGGCGGAGCGACGTCGCCGTTCCCGAACTTCAGCGCGTACGCGGTGAGCAAGGCCGGCGTGGTCCGGCTCGCGGAGACGCTTGCGGCGGAGCTGGCGGCGCACGGGATCGAGGTGAACGCGCTGGCCCCCGGCTTCGTCGCGACGCGGATCCACGAGGCGACGCTGGCCGCCGGCGAGCGAGCCGGCGCGGAGTATCTGGAGCGGACGCGGCGGGAGCTGGAATCGGGCGGCGTGCCGGCGGAGCTGGCGGGTCGGGCGGCGGTCTTCCTCCTGTCGGACCGAGCCGCCGGGCTGACGGGTCGGCTGGTCGCGGCGCCGTGGGACGAGTGGTGGACGTGGTCGGAGCGGCGAGAGGCGATCCGGGAGTCCGATCTCTTCACCTTGCGGCGGATCGTCCCGGCCGACCGGGGGCTAGCCGGATGGTGAGCGGCGCGGTCGGCGCGTCGGCTGGGCCGCTGGGTGTCGCGGTGATCGGGTGCGGCCTGATCGGGCGGCGTCGCGCCGCGACCGCTGCGGCGCATCCGGAGACGCGCCTCGTTGCCGTGGTCGACGCGGATCCCGTGCGGGCGGCGGACGTAGCCCGCGCGTACGGCGGCGAGGTCGTGTCGGATTGGCGGGCCGCGGTGGAACGGGATGACGTGGCGGTGGTCGTGGTGGCGACGCCGAACGGATTTCTCCGGGAGATCGGGTGCGCTGCGCTGGAGCGGGGCAAGCACGTGCTCCTGGAGAAACCGATGGGGAGGAACCTGGCCGAGGCGCGGGCGCTCGCGGACGCGGCGCGGGAGAGCGGCCGGGTCCTGAAGATCGGGTTCAATCATCGATACCACCCGGGGCTCGCTCGGGCGATCGAGTTGGTGAAGACCGGCAGGATCGGTCGCATCGTGGCGATTCGCGCGCGTTACGGCCACGGCAGCCGGCCCGGGTGCGAGACGGAGTGGCGGGCCGACCGCGAGCTGGCCGGAGGCGGCGAGCTGACGGACCAGGGCGTCCACGTGGCGGACCTGATCCACGCGGTCGCCGGGATGCCGCGGGACGCGTTTGCGTTCCTCCAGACGGCGGTGTGGCGGATCGCTCCGCTGGAGGACAACGCGTTCGGCCTTTTCCGCTTCGCGGATGGCGCCGTCGCGCAGCTGCACGTGAGCATGACGCAGTGGAAGAACCTGTTCTCCTTCGAGGTCTACGGGGAGCTGGGTTCGGTGACCGTCGAGGGATTGGGCGGCAGCTACGGCACGGAGCGCCTGGTGGTGGCGCACCGCAACATGAACGGCGGCGTGCCAGCCATGGAGGAGGAGGAGTACCCCGGCGAGGACGTGTCGTGGCGGGAGGAGTGGGAGGACTTCATCGCGGGCGTGAGGACGGGCCGACTCGCCCAGGGTGGCCCCGACGATGGCGTGGCGGCCATGCGGATGATCGACGCGCTCTACCGATCGGCCGAGATGGGGAAGATCGTGGAGGTGTAGGTGAGAGCCGCAGTCTTTCTGGATAGAGATGGCGTGCTGAACCCGTTGGTGGAGGACGAGGACGGGCTCCGGTCGCCGCGCGTGCGGGACGAATTCACGCTGGAGCCGAGTGCGCGGGATGCGGTCGTGCGGCTCCAGCGAGCCGGCTACCTGGTTTTCGTGGTCACGAACCAGCCGGACCTTGCGCGGGGGAAGCTGCCGCTCCCGGAGCTGGTCGCGATGAACGCGGAAGTTCGCGCCCGTCTGAAGGTGGATGACCTTCGCGTGTGCCCCCATGACGACGCCGACGGCTGCGGGTGCCGCAAGCCGTCGCCGGGGATGCTGCGGGCATTGGCCCGGCGCTGGGGTGTGGACCTGTCGGAGTCCTACATGGTCGGCGACACGTGGCGGGACATTGGGGCCGGCCGGGCCGCGGGGTGCCGGACGATCCTGGTTCGGCGGAGCTACAACCTCGAGGTCGACGCGGACCACGTGGTGGACGGGCTGGATGAGGTCGTCGACGTGATCGCCGCCCACGAGGTCGTGCATGGCTGAGAGCTTCGCGACGAGATACCTGATCGAGCTGCGGCAGATCCTGGACGCGCTCGACCCGGCGGCGATCGATGCCATGGCGCGGTCCCTGGCGGAGCTGAGGGATGGCGGCGGTCGTCTCTTCTTCATCGGCGTGGGTGGCGGTGCTGCGCACGCGTCGCACGCGGTGTGCGATTTCCGCAAGATCGCGGGGATCGAGGCGTACACGCCCGCGGACAACGTGGCGGAGCTCACGGCGCGGGTGAACGACGAGGGATGGGAGACGACGTTCGTCGCGTACCTCCGGGGCAGCCGCCTGACCGCGCGTGATGGAGTCTTCGTGTTCTCGGTCGGTGGGGGCAGCGAAGAGCCGAGCGTGAGCGCGAACATCGTGCACGCCGTGGCGTACGCGAAGGAGGTCGGCGCGCGGGTGTACGGCGTCGTGGGGCGTGACGGCGGATACACCGCGCGGCGGGCGGACCATTGTGTTGTCGTGCCGGTGGTCAACCCCGGGACGGTCACACCCCACACGGAGTCTATGCAGGCGGTGATCTGGCACCTGCTGGTCTCTCACCCCGCGTTGCAGCGCCATGGGATGAAGTGGGAGAGTATAGCGGGCGCCGGAGAGGTGATGGCAGAGAGTCGTTGAGCTGAACCACGGTCCATGGAGCGCCGGCGCGCGTTCGCGATTCCGCCCACCGGTGGTCGAGCTCGACGACGGTGGGCGGAATCGTTGAGGGGCGTGCGGCGGCGGAAGCGAATGGGGACGAGATTGCTCGAACGCGAGGGCGGGACGGCCGGTGACGGGGCCGGGGCGGTCGCGGCGGAGACGCCGGCGGCGGACGGGGCCGGGATTGTCACGTGCGACCGAACCGGTGCGCCGCTGCCGTACCCGATGCCCGAAATCGTCTTGCGGATCCGCGACGAATACGACTGGGACTCGGTGCTGCCGCCGCGTGCGGGTACGCTGCGGTGGCGCATCGAACGGCGCCTGAAGCGCGCGATCGATGTGGTGGTGTCGCTCGTCGGGTTGATCGTGCTCGCGCCGGTGTTGGTACTCATCGCGCTCATCGTGCGGCTGACGTCGGAAGGCCCGATCTTCTACCCGTGGCGGGTGCTCGGCGAGCGGGCGCGGCCGTTCGTTGGCTACAAGTTCCGGACGATGGTGCCGAACGCCGATGCGCTGAAGCGGGAGCTCCTGGCTCGGAACCAGATGACCGGTCCCGTCTTCAAGATGCGCGACGATCCGCGGGTCACGCCGGTGGGGCGGTGGTTGCGCAAGTTCAGTCTCGACGAGCTGCCGCAGCTCTGGAGCGTGCTGAAGGGCGACATGAGCCTCGTGGGGCCGCGCCCGCCGTCGGCGGAAGAGTTCGCGGCGTTCAAGCCGTGGCAGCACGGGAAGCTCGCGGTCATCCCGGGGATCACGTGTCTGTGGCAGGTGCAGGGCCGCTCGGAGATCGCGGATTTCGATCAGTGGGCGTCGCTGGACCTCGAGTACATCCGGAACTGGAGCCTGTGGCTGGATCTGAAGATCCTGCTGAAGACGATCCCGGTGGTGATCGCGGGGAAGGGGGCGTATTGAAGGCGCGTGAAGGCGCGCCTGCGGCCGCGTGAAAGCGCCCGCGGCGGCGGGAGGGCGCGTCTGCGGCGCGCGGCGTGAGGCCGAGATGATCGGGCGCGGGTGGGCGTGATGCGCATCGAGATCCTGGGGACGCCGGTCGACACGGTGACGATGGACGAGGCCGTGGCGCGGGCGGCGGAAGCGATCGAATCGGGCGCACGGTGCAGGATCCTGGTCACGAACGCGAACAAGGCGTGGCTGGCCAGGCGAGATGCGCGGCTGCGCCGCATCCTGGAGGGTGCGGAGCTGGTGGTTCCGGAATGGGCGACGGTGTGGGCGGCGCGGCGGCTCGGTCGGCCGACGCTGCACCACGTCGGCGGGATCACGCTGATGGCGCGCTTGCTCGAGGAGGGGGACCGGCGTGGGTGGTCGGCGTACTTCCTGGGGGCGCGGCCGGAGGTGGTGGGCGCGCTCGTGGAGCGGCTGCGCCGGGAGCGGCCGGGCTTGCGGATCGCCGGGCATCACCACGGCTACCTGGACGCGGAGCTGGACCGGGCGGTGCGGCGCGAAATCGCGGCGGCGCGGCCGGACCTGCTCTTCGTCGCGATGGGGAGCCCGCTGCAGGAGTACTGGATCGACGGCGCCTGGGCGGAGATCGGCGCGGCCGTCGCGCTGGGCGTGGGCGGGAGCTTCGATGTCCTCGCCGGATTGAAGAAGGACGCGCCCGGGTGGGCGCGTGGGCGCGGGCTCGAGTGGCTCTACAGGCTGGCCCAGGATCCCAGGCGCTACTGGAAGCGATACCTGGTGACGAACACGTGGTTCGTGTCGGCGGTGCTGGCCGAGCGGCTCCGGGAGGCGCGGTTGTGGAGGTAGAGGGCCGCGGGATGCTGGGGGGCCGCGGGATAGAGGGCGACGGAGGGTCTCCCACGGGCTTCGCGGCGCTGGTGGGCCGCAACGCGGCCGTGGGGGCGATGGAGGTCGGGCCTGCGGCGCGGGGCGGCGCCTGGCGCGATGCCGCGCTCGCGCTCGACGATTGGATGCGCGCACGCGACTACGCCGGCCACGATCCGCACGACCTACTCTCGAGCCCCGTCGTCCGGGCGCTGACGCTCGGCAGCCGCTGGCTCGCGGTGGCGTGGACGCAGCTCGGAAAGCGGAGCCGGATCGACCTCCGCCCGCTCCTCGGGGTCCGGCCGTCGCGGAACGCGAAGGGGATCGGGCTGGTCGTCGCGTCGTACGTGCGGCTGCACTCGGCGACGGGCGAGGCGCGGTACCGGGAGGAAGCGCGGCGGCTGGTGGAATGGCTGGGCGGGGCTGTCTCGCCGGGGTGGGAGGGTGCGGGGTGGGGGTACCCGTTCCCGTGGGCGAACCGGGATTTCCATGCCCCCGCGGGGACACCATCGTCCGTGGTGACGTCGTTCGTCGCGCACGCGCTGCTGGATGCGGCGGACGCGTTCGGGTGGGACGAGGCTCGGGATCTGGCACGGCGCGGCGGCACGTTCGTGCGACGGTCGCTGAACCGGATCCCGGGGCCGGACGAGCTATTCTGCTTCAGCTACACGCCGCTCGACCGGCGCGGGGTCCACAACGCGAGTCTGCTGGCGGCGTCGCTGCTGGCGCGGCTCTCGGCGCTGGACGGCGACGGTGTGCTGGCGGAGGAAGCGCTCCTCGCGGCGCGCTTCAGCGCGGCGGCGCAGCGGCCGGACGGGTCGTGGCCGTACGGGCTGGGAGCGAGAAACGCCTGGGTCGACAGCTTCCACACCGGGTACGTGCTCGTGGCGCTGCGCGACATCGGCGCCGCGCTCGGGACGGACGAGTTCGACGAGGCGATCGACGGCGGGCTGGCGTACTGGAAGCGCGCGTTCCTGACCGGCCCGGCGGTCGGGTTCCACCCGGGGTCGGCGTACCCGATCGATGCGCACGCGGTCGCGCATGCCATTTTGATGCTGCTCGAGCTGCGGGACAGGGATCCCGAGGCGCGCGGGATCGCGGAGCGGCTGGCCGGCTGGCTCGTGCGCGAGATGCGCGATCCGAGCGGATTCTACCACTACCTCAGGACCCGTCACGGCACGAACCGGCTGCCGTACATGCGATGGGTGCAGTCGTGGGTGCTGCGCGCGTTGTCCGAGCTCGCCGCGGTCGAGACGTCGTCGCCGTCGAGCCCGGAGGCCCGGGCACCTCAAAAGCGAACGGAACGATGAAGCAGGTCATCCAGGAGCTGGACACGGGAGCGATCCGGTTGGTGGACGTCCCCGCGCCGCTGGTGCGGCCGGGCGGCGTCCTGGTCCGGACGCGTCATTCCGTGATCAGCATCGGCACGGAGCGTTCGAAGATCGAGCTGGGGCGCAAGTCTCTGCTTGGCAAGGCGCGCGAGCGTCCGGACCAGGTCCGGAAGGTGATCGACACCGTCAAGCGCGAAGGGCTGGCGAGCGCGTACCGGAAAGTGCGGAGCCGGCTCTCGGCGCCGTCGCCGCTGGGGTATAGCTGTGCGGGCGTGGTCGAGGCGGTTGGCGCGGGCGTCGACGACATCGAGGTCGGCCAGCTGGTGGCGTGTGCCGGCGCCGGGTACGCGAACCACGCGGAGCGTGTCTGGATCCCGAAGAACCTGGTCGTTCCGGTGCCGGAGGGGGTGCCGTCGGACGAGGCGGCGTTCGCGACTCTAGGCGCGATTGCGCTCCAGGGCGTTCGTCAGGCGGAGGTGCGCCTGGGCGAGACCGTCGCGGTGGTCGGGCTCGGGATCCTGGGGCAGCTAACGGTCCAACTGCTGAGGGCGGCGGGCGCGCAGCCGATCGGGATCGACGTGGACGCGGCGCGTGTCGCACTCGCCGAGCGCCACGGCGCGGTCGGTGTGCTTCGGACGGACGACGTCGTCGGGCGAGTCGCGGTGCTGAGCGGCGGGATCGGCGCGGACGCGGTGATCATCACGGCCGCGACGTCCAGCGAGGACCCGATCCGGTTGGCGGGCGAGATCGCGCGGGACCGGGCCCGCGTCGTGGTGGTGGGCGCGGTTCCGATCCACCCGCCGCGGTCGCCTTATTACGAGAAAGAGCTCGAGATCCGGCTGTCGCGCTCCTACGGGCCAGGGCGTTACGACCCAGCCTACGAGGAGAAGGGGCACGATTACCCGGTCGGATACGTGCGCTGGACGGAGCGGCGCAACCTGGCGGAGTTCCTCCGGCTCCTCTCGATCGGCGCCATCCGGATGGACGAGCTGATCACCCATCGTTTCCCGTTCGCGGAGGTCGAGCGGGCGTACGGGGTGCTGACGGGCGAAGAGGCGCGCGCGGCGCTCGGGGTCGTGCTCGAGTACCCGGCGGAAGCGACGGAGGAGCCGCGCCGGATCGTGGTCGGCGGGAAGCTCGGCGGCGTATCGGGGCGGAGCGAAGGCGCTGGCGACGACGTCGCCTCCGACGCCGTCGCCCGCGAGGCTGCCGCCGGGGCCTCCGCCGGCTCCCGCGCGCCGGTCACCGGCCCGATCGGCGTCGGGCTGATCGGCGCCGGCAACTTCGCGCAAGACGTGCTGATCCCGTCGTTGAAGCGGCTGGGCGTCGAGTTCCGCGGCGTCGTGACGGCGAGCGGGTACACGGCGCGCGGGGTGGCGGAGAAGCACGGGTTCGGGTACGTGGCGTCGAGCGCGGACGACGTGCTGGCGGACCCGGCGACTCACGTGGTCGTGATCGCGACGCGCCACGACGAGCACGCGCGGCTCGCGGCCGAGGCGTTGCGAGCGGGTAAGGCCGTGTTCGTGGAGAAGCCGCTCGCGCTGGACGACGCGTCGCTCGACGACGTACTCCGCGCAGCATCGCAGGGCGGGCCGCTGATGGTCGGGTTCAACCGCCGGTTCGCGCCGGCAACGCAGTTCGTGCGAGAGCGGCTCGCGCGGACGGCTGGGGCGCGGGTCGTCCACATTCGTGTCAACGCGGGCGCGGTGCCGGCCACCTCGTGGGTGCACGATCCGGCCGTCGGCGGTGGGCGGCTGGTCGGCGAGGGGTGTCATTTCATCGACCTGGCGCTGTACCTGGCCGGCTCGCCGGCGGTCGAGGTCAGCGCGCGAGGGATCGCGGGTCCGGACCCGGCGGCCGCGCTGCAGGACAACGTCGTCGTCACGCTGCGCTGCGCGGACGGCTCGATCGCGAACATCCTCTACACGTCGAAGGGGAACCCGACGAGCGGGAAGGAGCGGGTCGAGGTGTTCGCGGGCGGCGTGACCGCCGTGATCGACGATTTCCGCGGCGCCGAGGTGCACGGCGCGAAGCGGGAGCGGTGGAAGGGGCGGCAGGACAAGGGGCATCGCGCGGAGCTGGAGGCGTTCGTGCGCGCGGTGCGGGAGGGGGCGACGTCGCCGATCTCGCTCGCGGAGCTGGAGAACTCGAGCCGGGCCACACTGCTCGCGGCGCGCTCCCTCGCGACCGGGCTGCCGGAACGCCTCGACTGAGCGGGAGCCGCGATGACGCCGCCGCGCATGCTCCGCGTCGAGCTGCACTGCCACACCGTCGCCTCGCCGGACGGGCACATCACCGTCGACGGACTGGTGCGTACGGCGCGCCGGCGCGGGATCGACGTAGTCGCGATCACGGATCACGACACGATCGACGGCGCGCTCGATGTCCGGCGGTTCGCCGAACGGCGCGATGTCGGGCTCCGGATCGTGGTGGGCGAGGAGCGGACGCTTGCGGACGGTTCGCACGTGATCGGGCTCTTCCTCGAGGAGGCGATCCGGTCGGACACGCTGCCGGAGGCGGCGCGCGAGATCGACGAGCAGGGCGGGATCTGCGTGCTCCCGCATCCGTTCCGGCGCCGTGATGGCGTGTTGCGGGACGGGTCCGCCGCGGTCCGGGCGGAGGACGACGATGGGGTGACGGTCGTCCTCGGCGAGCTGGCCGCCAGGGACACGGCGTCGCCGCTCGCCTTCGAGATCTTCAACCCCAAGTGCTCGCTCGACGAGAACGAGCGTGCGCGGGAACTGCTCGGGTCGGGGCTCGCGGTCGTGGGCGGGAGCGACGCGCATTACGAGGCGGACGTGGGCGAGTGCGTGAACGTCGTCGCCTACGACACGGACGTGGAGACGAGCCTGCGGCGGGCCCTCGCACGCCCCGGCGGCGTCAGAGTGCTCGGCGTGCCGCAGCGGCCGGGATCGCCGGGGCGGAAGTACGCGCCGCTCTACTACAGGATCAAACCGTACGTCCGCGTGCCGCGGCCGCTGGTGCCGGCGGCGAATCGGCTGTACCGGATGTACCTGAACGGGATCGCGAAGCGTACGCTCGCGCCGTTGGAGGAAAAGTACGGGGGCGGATGAAGAAGGCGATCAAGGCGGCGGCGCGCCTCCACGGGTGGAACATCCACAAGCGCTTCCTCAGCCGGACGCCGTATTGGCCGGAGGAGCGGCGCCGCGAGTACATCGAGCGGCACCTCAGGACGACGCTGGTGCGCGCGTACGAGGGGACGCGACACTACCGCGAGGCGTTCGACGCGATCGGCTTCGATCCGCGCGTCGACTTCCGCGGGCCGGAAGACCTGGCGCGCTTGCCGATCCTGACGAAGGACCGGATCCGCGCGGACGCGGATTCGCTGATCGACCGCCGATTCCTCCGCTTCAGCATCGAGGCGTCGACGAGCGGGACGACCGGCGAGCCGATGAAGATGCGGCTGAACGAGGGGTACGTCGCCTTCGACACCGGGTGCATCTTCCGGCACTGGTCGTGGGCGGGGTACCGGTGGCGGGACCGCATGGTCGCGCTGCGGAGCTACGTGCCGGAATCCGAGCGCGAGCCGCTGTGGCGCTTCGACCGCGCGCAGAACACGCTCTACTTCTCGGCCTACCACCTGTCGCCCGAGACGTGCGAGCGCTACATCGAAGAGATCCTTAAGTTCCGGCCGCTCTACATCAAGGCGTACCCGTCGTCGGTCACGGTGCTCGCGGAGTATGCGTACCCGGTGCGGGAGAAGTTCCACGCGCTGCGCGGCATCTTCACCTCCTCGGAGACGCTGCTCCCCACCGAGCGCGAGACGATCGAGCGGACGTTCGGGAACAAGGTCTTCAACTGGTACGGGATGACCGAGCCGGTGATGGTGATCACCGAGTGCGAGGCGCACGAGGGGATGCACATCAACTGGGAGTACGGCTTCCCGGAGTTCCTGCCGTCGGACGACCTGCCGGACGGGGAGTACCGGCTGGTGGCGACGAGCTTCCACAACCCGGTCATGCCGTTCATCCGGTACGAGACCGGCGATGTGGTCCGGCTGCTGAGCGAAGGCCGAACGTGCTCGTGCGGGCGGAACATGCCGCTGGTCGAGACGGTCGTCGGGCGTAAGGACGAGTGCATCGTGACGCCGGACGGGCGGCGGCTTCCGTCGGTCAACTTCTACACGCTGTTCCGGAAGTACGCCGAGATCCTCCGCTTCCAGCTCGTGCAGTACGGACGCACCGAGGTGGTGGCGAAGATCGCGCCGCGGGCGGGCGTCGCGGGGTTGGATGCGATCCGCTCGCGGGTCGCGGAGGAGCTGCGAGCGCGGATCGGCCCGGGCGTCGCGCTGGACGTCGAGGTGACGGACCGGTTCCTGACGAACTCCGACGGCAAGACGCCGCCGATCCTGCGGAAGGCCGGGACGCGGGCGGTCGAGGAGCGGGAGGCGTACCGGATCTCGACGCAGCAGGCGTGGGCTGCGGCGCGCCGCGGCGAGACCGCGCACAAGCTGGACTGGAACGAAGCCGACCGCGTCCCCTCGCCGCGGGTGCGTGAGGCGCTGCACCGTCTGATCGACAGCGACCCGTACCTGTGCTGGTACCCGGAGGCGTCGACGTCCGAGGCGGAGGAGCGGGTCGCGGCGTACGCGGGCGTGCCCGTCGAACACGTGCTCCTGGTGCACGGCTCGGACTCGGGGCTCGAGCTGATCGCGCGGGCGCTGGTGCGCGAAGGCGACCGGGTCCTGATCGTCACGCCGACGTACGACAACTTCCGCGCGGTCGTCGAGCAGCACGGCGGGACGACGGCGTCGTTCGAGTACCCGGGGAAGGGCGCGTTCCCCGTCGATGCGCTGGTCGATCGGATCGGCCGCGAGGCGCCGCGCGTCGTGTACCTGACGAACCCGAACAACCCGATCGGCTACGCACTCGACGGGGGGCCGCTCGACCGGGTGCTGCGGCGGTGCGAGGAGGTGGGCGCGGTGCTCGTCGTCGACGAGGCGTACTACGAGTTCTGCGGCAAGACGATCGCCGATCGTGCGACGACGTCGTCGGCGCTGCTGGTGGCGCGCACGTTCTCGAAGGCGTTCGGGCTGGCGGGGCTGCGGCTCGGCTACCTGGTCGGCTCGCGGCCGGTGCTGGAGGCGCTGCGTCGGGTGCACAACCCGAAGAGCGTGACGATGCTGGCGAAGGCGGCGGCCGTGGCGTCGCTCGAGGATGCCGAGTCGCTGCGGGCGTACCTCGACGAGGTCCGCGACGCGAAGGCGCGGCTCTACGCGTTCCTGGAGGAGCGCGGGATCGAGGCGTACCCGTCGGAGGCGAATTTCGTCCTGATCCGTTGGGACGACGCCGCGGGGCTGATCGAGGCGCTCGCCGCGCGCAACATCCAGGTCCGGGACCGCACCGCGTACTTCCATGGCGTCGGCCACGTGCGGATCACCGTCAACGGTGTGGCGGGCGTGGAGGCGGTGATCGAGGCGTTGGCGGCGTACCTGGACGCCCGGGCCGGGGCGTCCGACGCGGCGAATTCCTGGGGATGAGCCGTCCAGCCGAGTCGACGGCGGCGGAGGTGCGGGGGCGGCTCCTCGCGCGCAACACGCTCCTGAACCTGTTCGGGCTGGGTGCGCCGATGCTCGTCGCCGTCGCCGCGATCCCGGCGGTGATGCGGGGGCTCGGGGAGGAGCGGTTCGGGATCCTGGCGATCGCGTGGATGGTGATCGCGTACCTCGGGGAGCTGGGCGTAGGGCGCGCGACGACGAAATTCGTCGCGGAGGCGCTCGGCGCCGGGGACGTGCGGGCGGCGGTCGAGACGGCCTGGACGGCGACGGCGCTCCAGGCGGTGTTCGGGGTGCTGTGCGGGATCGGGCTCGCCGTGGCGACGCCGTTCCTGGTCGAGGGCGCGCTGAAGATCCCACCGGAGCTGGTTGGCGAGGCGCGGGCGGCGTTCCTGTGGCTCGCCGCGGGGCTGCCGATCGTGATCGTGGCGGCCGCGTGGCGCGGCGTGCTCGAGGCCGCGCAGCGGTTCGACCTGATCAGCGCGGTGCGGGTTCCGTCGACGATCGCGAACTACCTGCTGCCGCTGGTCGCGATCGCGGCGGAGTGGGCGCTGCCGGGGGTGATGGCGGTCCTGGTGGGCGCGCGCGCCGCCACGCTCGCGGCGTTCTGGGCGCTTGCCTACCGCGCGGTGCCGGCGCTGCGGCAGGGGCCGGCGCTGCGGCGCGGCCGGGTCCGCGAGCTGGCCGGGTACGGCGGCTGGGTCAGCCTGTCGAGTGTCGTATCGCCGATCCTGGTCTACCTCGATCGGCTCCTGCTCGGGGTCCTCGTGTCGATGTCCGCAGTGGCGTACTACGCCGCGCCGTACGAGGTCGTGAACCGGCTGGCGATCCTCCCGGCGAGCGTGGTGGGGGCGCTGTTCCCGGCGCTCAGCGCGCTGGGTGGGCAGGCGCAGTGGGACCGAATCCGTCGGCTGGCGAGCCTGTCGGTCAAGGTGGTCCTCCTCATGATGGCGCCGTTCGCCGTGGTGATGATCGGCGGCGCATCGGTCCTGCTCGGGTGGTGGCTGGGGCCGGAATTCGCGGCGCAGAGCGCCTGGGCGCTCGTCATCCTCACGGTCGGGATCGCGGTCAACGCGGTGGCGCAGGTGCCGTACACGGTGCTGCAGGGGGTGGGGCGGGCGGACGTCGCCGCCAAGTTCCACCTGCTCGAGCTGCCGATCCATGCGGCACTGGTGTGGGCGTTGGTGGGGCGGTGGGGTATCGTCGGAGCGGCGCTCTCGTGGACGGTCCGGATCACGCTGGACGCGGCGCTCCTCTTCTGGGCGGCCGGGCGGCTCGCCGGGCTGTCGCCGCGCATGCTGGGGGGCGCGGGGGTGTGGCGGATGGCTGCGTTCGTGGCGGCGGCGCTCGCGGCCGCGGTGGCGTTGGAATGGGGGGCGGCGGGGGTAGGCGTGCGCGCCGCGATGCTCGTCGCCGTGCTCGGGGTTCTGGCCGCTGCGGCGTGGCGACTCGGGCTCTCCGGTGAGGACCGCGCGCGGCTCGCGGGCGCGCTGCGGCTCGCCGGGGACCGATGAGCCGAGGCGTGTCATGGGTGGAGAGCGACGTCGCAGGAAGGTCCTGATCATCGGCCCGACGCCGCCGCCGTTCCAGGGGATGGCGGTGTTCACGGAGATGCTGCTCCGCTCGCCGGTGCTCGCGGCCGCGTACGAGGTTCTCCACCTCGACACCGCCGACCGGCGCGGGCTCGAGAACATGGGGCGCCTGGACCTCGGGAACGTGCTCCTCGCGCTCCGCCACGCGTGCGGCCTCGCCTGGCTCGTCGCGCGCCATCGGCCCGACGTCGTCTACGTCGAGGTCTCGCAGAACGAGTGGGCGTACCTGCGCGATGCGGTGCTCATCGCGATCGCGCGCACCCTCGGCAGCCGGGTCGTGACGCACCTGCACGGGAGCCACTTCCGGGAGTTCTATGAGACGGCGCGCCCGCCGTTCCGGTGGGTCGTGCGCCGGACGTCGCGCTGGCTGAGCGGCGCGCTCGTGCTCGGGGAAGGGTTGCGCGGGATTTACGACGGGCTGGTCCCCGCGGAACGGGTGCACGTCGCGCCGAACGGGATCGCCGATCCGTTCCCGGAGGGGATCCCGGAGCGCGGGTCCGGGGGTGGACCGAAGGGCGAGGGCGCGGCGGATCGCCGGCCGCTCACGGTTGCGTACCTCGGGGCGCTCTTCCGGCCGAAGGGGTTCATCGAGCTGCTGCGCGCGGCGGCGCTGTTGCGGGAGGACGGCCCCGATCTGCGCTTCGCGTTCGCGGGCTCCTGGGTCTCGGACGAGGAGCGCGCGGATGCCATGGAGCTGGTCGCCCGGGAGGGGCTGGAGTCCGTCGTCTCGTTCCCTGGCGTCGTTTCCGGCGAGGCGAAGCGGACGTTCCTGCGGGAGGCGGACATCTTCGTCTTCCCGGGGATTCAGGCCGAAGGCCTGCCGCTCGTGATCCTGGAGGCGATGGCTGCCGGGCTGCCGGTGGTGAGCACGCCGGTCGGCGCCGTGCCCGACGCCGTTCTGGAGGGCGAGACGGGGCTGATCGTTCCCCCGGGCGACCCGGCGGCCCTCGCGGCGGCGATCCGGACCCTCGCGTCGGATGCCGCGCTCAGGGAGTGTATGGGCCGGGCGGGGCGTGAGCGTTTCCTTGAGCGGTTCACGGACCGGCGCTGTGCCGAGCAACTGGTGGCGGCGCTCGACCGGGTCTGCGACGATCGAGAGCGGGCGAACTGGTGAGATTCGTCGATTACCTGGGCGCACGCCCGAACCTGATGGAGATCGCGCCCCTCATGGAGGTGCGGCTCGAGCCGCACCTGCCGGTGGCGTCAACGTGATGAGCGCAAACGCGTCTACCCTTGGCGCGGGCTGGGTCGGCCGGGCGCGCGGAGCCGCCGCGGTCGTCGGCGCCGTGGCGGTCTGCATCGCGGCATCGTACGTCCTCGTGGACGACCCGTGGTTCGCCACGGGCGCGGTCGTGGGTGGCGCGATCCTGTGCCTGCTGCTCCTCCGGCCGAAGCTGCTCCTGGGAGTGATGCTCGCGCTCGGCCCGTTCGACCTGTCGTTCATGACCGGCGGCTTCAAGGCGCTGCTCCCCGGGCTCGGCGGGCTGGACATGAACGGGATCCGCCTGATCGGCGTGGTGGCGGGGCTCGGTGCGCTGGCCGTCGTCGAGCGGGACATGATCCGCCACGCACTCGGCAGGTACGGGCGGTGGTACGTGGTTTTTCTGGTCTTCGCCGGGGCGACGCTGGTCTTCACACCCGCACGCGTGGACGGCGTGAGGCTCCTCTTCAAGCTGGCGTACCCGTTCATGGTATTCGTGGCGGTGCTCACGCTGGCGCGCTCGCGGGAGGAGCTGGAGCGTCTGACCGATTGGGCGCTCTACGGCGCGATCGCGATCGCGCTCGTACTGAACCCGATCTACGTCCTGGCCGGAGGGTACGAGGTCGACATAGCCGGCCGGGTCCGTGTCCACGGCGTCGGCGCCCACGAGAATCCGTTCTCGTTCTACCTGCTCGTGATGACGTTGATCGCCTTCACGCGGTACTCCGTGCGGGGGCAGCTGCGGTACCTCGTGCTGTGCGGGGTCTTCGGCATCTGGATGGCGCTCACGCTCACGCGCATCACGCTCCTGGCCGGGATGGCCGGGCTCGGCGGCGCCGCCCTGTACGCCGCGCTCGTCGCACGGAACACACGCGCGGTCGTGGCCGCCGGGATCATCGGCGGCTCGCTCGCCACGGTGCTGATTCCGGTGGCGCTCGAACGGTCGCTCGGCTACATTCCGACCGCCTCCGAGCTGTGGAGGCTGCTGACGGATCCGACCGCGTTCTGGGAGTCCGTCAACTGGCAAGGGCGGCAGATCATCTGGCCGGTCCTGTTCCGGACGTTCCTCGCGAGCCCGATCGTCGGAAACGGGCTCGGGGCCTCGACTCTGTTTCTGATCGAGGCGTTCCAGGGCGCGATGGGCGGCGTGATCCACAATGAGTACCTCCGCCTGCTGATCGAAACCGGGCTCGTGGGCTCGGCGCTCTTCGCGATCGCGATCCTGGTCTGGCTCGGCGGTGTGCTGCAGGCGGG
>Ga0207864_1001867_pt1 | contig 21690 bp, 20 predicted proteins | sample HigsolmetaAR202D_FD_184834 | JGI IMG/M metagenome (GOLD analysis project Ga0207864, IMG submission 184834) | Ionic liquid and high solid enriched microbial communities from the Joint BioEnergy Institute, USA - AR20-2-D (SPAdes) (version 2) ... | reverse complement strand
AAAACTCCACCTCACACATAAGTCTCTCAAACTCAGTTATACGTAAAGTAAGAAGTTACGTGATTTTTTCAAAATCACATTCAGATATAGGCTTATATATCTAAATCGGCTTCTTTGCATACATACGTATAACCTCAACAAAAACAAAAACCTACAACAAAAACAAAAAGTTGGCTGCTGATTAGGTGTCCTTGTAATAACAAAAACAAACACCACCAAAAACCAAAACAAAAAACATATGGCGTCTGCTATAAAAAGGCAGTCGTCCCAAAGTGCAGATATGCATGGAGGAACCAAAATAAAAAATAACCAACATATACCAGTTTTACTGGAGCCGGTCCTAGAGTATCTTACGCCAAAACAGGGTGAGTCGTACCTTGATTTGACAGCTGGATACGGGGGACATGCGGCTGAAATATTGAAGCTGACAGGTGCATATGAGGGCGCGGTCTTGGTAGATCGTGACCAAATGGCGATTGATGCACTTGAGGCGAAGTTTGCAGGGCAGGGCGTAGAAATCTTAAAGGAAGATTTCTTAACCGCGAGCCAAAGACTGCAAGCTGAAAATAGGCGGTTTGATATTATTTTGGTCGATCTCGGCATATCTTCACCGCACATTGACAACGCGAGTAGGGGATTTGCGTTTATGAAGTCTGGCCCCCTTGATATGCGGATGGATCAGACTCAGTCGCTCACCGCTGACGTTATTGTGAATACGTATAGCGCAGGCGAGCTGGCGGAAATCCTTGCAGCATATAGCGAGGAGCCACGCGCAAAGCGAATTGCTGAGCTGATTGTGAAGCATCGGCCGCTTCATACGACCACCGATCTCGCAGCGGTTGTAGCCAAAGCCTATCCTGGGTATTCAAAAACACATCCGGCAACACGTACGTTTCAGGCACTGCGTATTGCGGTAAATGATGAGCTGGATCTGTTGAAACGCAGCCTGCCAATATGGTTTGAACTGCTTGCACCAGGAGGTAGGCTGGCAGTTATCAGTTTCCATAGTCTGGAAGACCGTATCGTGAAAAATGCGTTCAGAGAGGCTGCCGGAGACCGATATGACAGTGACTTGCGGCTGCTCACTAAGCGACCGATAACCGCAAGTCATGATGAGTTAGTTTTTAATCCGCGAGCACGTAGTGCAAAACTACGAGCCGTAGCAAAAATAAAAACAAAAGAAAGGGAAGCGCATGCCAATTCAGGTTAAAAGCACCTCCCGCGCCTACAAGGTGAAAGTGAGGGTATTACACCCGAGCGAACGCGCCTAGTAGGAAAGCAAGCCTTACGGGCGTTCACTACGAGAGCGCCCGTAGGCTCAAAAACTAGAAACAAATATAAACATAAAAACAAAAGAGAAAAAGCTATGACATATTCAAGTTCAATGGCAATGAGCCGACAACGGTATGCAGTCCGCAACCAGAACTCGGTTTCATTTCGCTCCACTGATAGGCGTTTAGGGCCTATTACCAACACAGTAGCGCTCATTATTTTAGCTTGTTTGCTGGGGCTGCTGTATCTAACGCAGGTGACAAAGACTAATGCGTTTGGGTATAGTATTGATAGACTAGAGCAACAGCAAACTCAGCTGAAGATTGAGCACGATAATCTGGAAGTTGCATCTGCACGATTGCAGTCACTCGATCGTGTACAAAACAGTGCGCCTGCGCAAAATCTTGTTTCTGTCGCACCATCAGCAGTTGTACAAAATTAAAGAAGGGACTATCTTCTTGCAGTAATGAAGCCTTTCTCGGTTCAGTCAGTATCAGTTAGGCGCATACATGTATGGTATGCGCTGATTGTGCTTGTTTTTGCAGTATTTGTCGTCAGGCTTTTTTATCTGCAGATCATTCGACACGATCATTACAAAGCGGCAGCACAGAGTGATCAGTATAAAGAGTATGAAATTCCGGCTTCTCGAGGTGTTATCAAAGCGCATGATGGTGAGCGCGTGATTCCGATTGTGCTGAACCAAGAGCTTTTTACGGTATATGTTGATCCGCAGCTTATAAAAGATAAAGCAAAGGCCGCAGATGCGCTGGTAAAGACGCTTGGCGGCGACAAGGCAGCGTATGAGGCTGCAATGCAGCAGGACAGTCGTTATGAAGTTGTTGCTAAAAAAGTTACTCGTGAACAAAAAGAAGCCTTGCTTAATCACAAGCTTCCAGGTATCGGGGCGCAGTCGCAAGAATACCGCACCTATCCGCAGGGGAGTTTGGCGGCACAGGTACTAGGGTTTGTTGATGATTCGGGCACGGGGCGGTACGGTATTGAGCAAGCGCTCAATAAAAAACTTGCAGGCAAGCCTGGCGAACTTAAGGCGGTAACTGATATTAACGGTGTGCCGCTCGCTGCAAGTGAAGACAATATCCGAAGGCCTGCAATACCCGGAAAAGATGTGATATTGACGATAGATATTGGTATGCAAAAACAGGCTGAGCAACTGCTGAAGCAGGGCCTTGAGCGTGCGCGCTCAGACTCTGGTAGTGTCGTGATTTTAGATGCGAAGAATGGCGCAGTGAAAGCGATGGCGAACTATCCAACGTATGATCCAGCTGCGTATCAGCAAGTAGAAAATGCAGATCTGTTTGTGAATAATGCGGTGGCTGGTGCTTTAGAAGTTGGTTCGGTAATGAAGCCTATAACTGCAGCGGCAGCGCTGGATATGAAGGTTGTTCGACCTGATTCGACATTTTATGATGCACGACAAATAAAAATAGATGATGCAACAGTGCGAAATATTGAAGAGGACGGTGGAGCGGGGACAAAAAGTATAGCTGATATTCTTAATCTTTCGTTAAATACCGGAGCAACGTGGCTGTTAATGCAGATGGGCGGCGGTGAATTGAACCGTCAGGGTCGCGAAGCATGGTACAACTATATGACGAATCATTTTCGGTTTGGCAAGGAAACAGGTATAGAGCAAGGGTATGAATCTCCAGGTACAGTGCCGAGTCCTACTGAAGGATACGGTCTGAATATTACCTATGCGAATACTTCATTTGGTCAGGCTATGACAGCTACTATGTTGCAAATGGCCGCTGCGTATGCTGCGGTGTTAAACGGCGGTACGTATTATCAGCCACATCTAGTAGAAGCGACCATTAGCAGTGACGGGACTCGGGAAGATACTAAGCCGAAGGTGCTTGCGAAAAATGTGGTTTCACCCGAGGTGTCCAAGCAAATACAGGGAATGTTGGAGTATGTAGTAGATAAGCACCACTTTGCACGTCAATTTAGTGATGCGTATAGTGTGGGCGGCAAAACGGGAACTGCGCAGATTGCGAGTCCTTCAGGCGGTTACTTAGAAAACGAATATAACGGTACCTATGTCGGGTTTGTTGGCGGAGACAGTGCAGAGTACATTATTGCCGTACTGGTAAACAAGCCAAAAATTCCAGGATATGCTGGATCTCGAGCAGCGCAGCCGCTGTTTGGTGATATCGCTCATATGCTGATAGATAACTTTAATGTAACAACAAAAACGAGGTAATGCAGTATAATAAAGGACAAGCTTAATCATGAACGACACACTATTCTTTTCAGTCGAATCTGCAACACTCATACACATTCTGCTTTTGGGCACCCTTGGATTTTTGTTGAGTATGCTCATTACACCACTGTATACCACTTGCGCGTATAAGTGGGAATGGTGGAAGAAACCACGCAAGACTGCAACGACAGGGGAAACAGCGAAGGTATTTAATAAGCTACATGCTGCAAAGCATCAGCGTCATATTCCAACCATGGCTGGCGCGATTTTTGTAGTGTCAGTTGCAATTGTAACGCTTTTGTTTAATCTTGACCGCACCGAAACATGGCTACCGCTTGCGGCGTTTGTAGGAGCGGCTGCAGTCGGACTAATTGACGATATGATTAATATCCGCGGCAGCGGAGCAGGGGTGGCTGGTATACCGCCGAAGATTAAATTGCTGCTGATTACGCTTATTGCTTTGATTGGTGGATGGTTCTTTTATTACAAGCTTGAGGTGAGCAGTATATCGATACCCCTAACGGGTATTGATTGGCATATTGGCTGGTTCATTATTCCACTTTTTGTGTTAGTGGTAGTGGCTACGGCAAATGCAGTTAATATTAGTGATGGTTTGGATGGTTTGGCTGGCGGATTAGCTACGTCAGCGTTTGCAGTTTACGCAATTATTGCGTTGGTTGAAGGCCGCTTTGGTATTGCAGGTTTTTGTATGACCATTCTTGGCGCACTACTCAGCTACACATGGTTTAACATTTTCCCAGCTCGTTTCTTTATGGGTGATGTTGGTTCATTTAGTCTGGGCACTGCGCTGGGTGTAGTTGCAATGCTTACAGACACTGTGTTGTTGTTGCCGCTTATTGGTATTGTGTTTGTTGCAGAGGCAGGATCTACACTTCTTCAGGTTGCTTCAAAGAAACTTCGTGGCGGCAAGAAGATATTTCGTATTGCGCCGATTCATCATCATTTTGAAGCTATTGGGTGGCCGGAAACTAAAGTCACGATGCGTTTCTGGATCATTGGTCAGGTTGCAGGTGTATTGGGCCTTATAGCGTTCCTGCTTGGGCTCGGGAGTATGGGCTAGTTATGCGGGCGCTCGAACAACGGCGGGCGCAAACCGCACGACCATCTCGAAGTAGCGTCGCGCTTGTGCGGCGTCATAAGCCTGATTATGTATTGCTTGTTCTGACACTTATACTGCTCGCTGTGGGACTAATTGTGGTTTATTCTATTAGTCCTGCGTTGGCGGTGGAGAAGGGAGTGAATGGTGGGCAATATGTCACCAGACAGTTGATAGGTATTGGTCTTGGTTTGGGGCTTTTTGCGGTAGCATCGCGTATTCCGATACATGTGTGGCGCCGTGTGCTAACGCCAATGTTGGTAGTGGCGTGTCTTGCAACACTTTTAACGTTGCTGCTTCCTGTAAACGAAGAATATCCTGCGCATCGTTGGATACGGTTTGGCGGTTTTTCTTTCCAGTCGGTAGAGCTTTTGAAGTTTACTTTGATAGTATGGCTTGCCAATTTTTTGGTGTATCGTATAGAGAAAAATTTGTTGGATAGTTTTCAGAAAACCTGGCGGCCGCTTTTGCTAGTGCTTGCTGCAATTGGTATTGTGGTTGCTGGTTTACAGAGCGACTTAGGTTCTGCGGCAGTGATTGCCGCCATCATGGTAGCAATGGTGTTTGTTTCTGGTGTGCCGTTGAAACGTGTACTGATGGTGGGTGGTATTGTGCTGATAGGCGTGGTATTGTTTATAGCTACGAGCGACTATCGTCGGGATCGTTTAGCGACATTTATGAATCCAGAAGCCAATTGTTTGTCTACAGGTTATCAGGCATGCCAGGCGCTTATTGCGGTTGGTTCAGGTGGTATGGCGGGACTTGGTTTAGGCAATAGTGTGCAGGCATATGGTTATTTGCCAGAAGCTGAAAACGACTCAATTTTTGCTATCTATGCCGAGAAATTTGGCTTTATTGGTGTGACGGTGCTGCTTGGTCTCTTTATAGCGCTGTTCTCTAGGATAAAACAGACTGCAGATCGTGCGCCAGATGAGTTTAGCAGATTAGTAGTGGTCGGTATATTGGTATGGCTGAGTACGCAGGCTATTATTAATATAGGTGCCATGATTGGGCTGTTGCCTTTGAAGGGTATTACATTGCCGCTTATTAGCTATGGCGGCAGTAGTGTATTGATGGTATTGGCAGTGCTAGGTGTCGTGTTTCATGTTTCACGATATACTACATCACAGACAGCACGAAACGGATATATAAACAGAGGAGATAGTTATGACAATAGTCGTAACGGGCGGCGGTTCAGGGGGGCATATAACCCCGCTTTTGGCAGTCGCCGCTGAACTGAAGAAACAGCAAAAATCAGTGCGAATTGTATATATCGGACAGCGTGGAGATGCTTTTGCTGATATTGTGTCTGAGAACGAAAATATTGACCAGACTCGTCTGATTTTTGCGGGAAAATTCAGGCGCTATCACGGAGAAGGGTGGAAGCAGTTGCTCGATATTAAAACGGTGTTTCTTAATCTGCGCGATGTCTTGTATATCGTTTTGGGATGTTTGCAAAGCGTGTGGCTGATAGCATGTTTGCGTCCGGCGGTTGTGTTTATAAAAGGCGGGTTTATAGGCGTGCCAGTGGGACTTGCGGCTGCGTTGTGGCGTCGGCCGTATGTAACGCATGACTCAGATGCTATAGCTGGTTTAGCGAACAGAATAATTGCTCGCTGGGCACGGGTGCATGCAGTTGCATTGCCGGCTGAACTGTATATGTATCCGCCTGAAAAAACAGTGACTGTTGGTGTGCCGATTGCGAGTGAGTTCAGCCGAGTAGACAAGAAAAAACAGACTGCTTTTAAAAAAGCAATTGGCTTAGAAGCAAATGAGCAACTGCTTTTTGTAACAGGCGGTGGTTTGGGTGCAAAGGTAATAAACGATGCAATGATTGTTATTGCGAATGATTTGCTGAAAAATTACCCTTCATTACGTATTATTCACACCGCAGGTCATAAGCATAAAGAAGCGGTAGCAAAAGCGTATACTCGTAAGCTTTCATCAAAAGATCTAAAGCGCGTGACCGTTGCTGATTACTTAGAAGATATATATCAGTACACTGGCGCTGCTGATGTAGTTGTGGCGCGTGCTGGTGCAACTAATATGGCAGAGCTGGCGGCCCAGGGTAAGGCTTGTGTGATTATTCCGAATCCAGTACTTGCTGGCGGACATCAGCTCAAAAATGCTGAAGCGTTTGCTGAAGCGCAGGCTGTAAAGATGATTTATCAAGCTGAATTGGAAGCCAATAGCGATGTTCTGTATGAATCGGTGGCGCAGCTACTGTCATCACCAAAATTACGCACTCAATTGTCTCAAAAGCTACATGTGTTTGCTCATGCTGATGCGGCACACAAACTTGCGATGATATTATTAAAACAAGCAAAATAATCTTTTTATGTTCAAAAAACGTACTCAACGCAAACCTACTACCCGCAGCCGTGTACCGCTAGACCGTACGGTGTCGAACAAGGTTTTTTCATATTATAGTGTTCGCCGTCCGGTAGAGGTGTATGATAATGAAGTTTCATCGGCGCGTCGGGCGCGTAATCAAGAAGCTGCTAAAAATAGCCGATACATTGGAGTAAAGCGCTTCGTGGCTTTGGCGGTGTTTATCGTGCTGGCGGGTGTGGTGGTATACAACATGAGACTGACTCCTAATCACATGCATATAGTAATGAGAGGTACACCCGAGCAGCGTTTGCATATGCAACATGATGATGTGTATAGGCGTGCGGCGGCTGATTTTTTAAAGCAAAAGCTGAGCAATCAGACAAAGCTGACGTTTAATGTAAAAGATCTAAATACAGCAATGACCGAGCGTTTTCCTGAAGTAAAAAATGTAAATGCCTATGTGCCTATCTTTGGCACTGGGGCAACAGTATATATTGAGCCATCATCAGCTGCATTGGTGGTGCTTACGAAAGACAATAAATCCTACGTGGTTGATAGTAGCGGCCGTGTTATTTCTACTAATACAGATAAAGTACCGGCAAGTCTTCCGCGGGTAACCGATGAAGCTATGCTTTCACCCGATATAGGCGCACAAATATTGCCAAGCAGTGACGTGAAGGCTATTTATACGATTATGTATCAGCTCCGCAAAAAAGGTATTGAAATTGAATCTATGCATTTACCTGTGGCGGCTCAACGGCTAGAGATAAAAGTGCAGGGGAAGCCATATGTAGTGAAGTTTACATTGCATGACAAAGTACTACAGCAGGTGGGGGCATACCTGGCTGTAAAACGGAAGCTAGAAGGGGAAGGTATTACACCCAGTGAATATATAGATGTTCGGGTGGCTGACCGTGTGTATTATAAATAGGTGAAAGCGGGCGGTGCGTGCGAGGTTAGTCCCCCTACGACACTACCCTTTATGTTCGCATTTTGTTCAATAATACACATACACGGAAATACGACAAAAAACTATATAAATAAACAAAGCAAGGGAAAAGTCAAAATTTTTACATTTTTGACAGGAAACAGGGGATTTGCAAATTTTTAATATAAAAATATGAAAAAGTCAAAAAAGCAAACATTTCACGACAATGCTGTGGAAAAGTCAAATACGTAGCGTCATGATTTACATTGAAACGCTAGATGCTGTGGATAAGGTGCCATATGTCACACAAGTCTTACAAGGGGCTATTTAGAGGGTGTATGAGATTTACTGGAGTCTACTATAATACATTAAGTATTTTTTGAGCGAATATACTTATGCAGCTGCATAATAGCCGAAAGTCCCCTGTTTTAGGGGGTATAGAGTCTATCGTCCTAAATACATAATCTATATGTCGCAAAATATACATTGTGCGACATTATGTCTATAGCTCTCATAACCACTCTGCTTCATGCTTTGGCGAGCCGATTTTTGTATTTCAAAGTGGATTTTTTGTTTTTTGGATTTACCCCACTGCTCGGGTTAGTATGTAGCTTGGCAAAATCCCCAAGTATGTAGCTAGCCTTTTTGGTATTTTTGTACTTTTCTATATGGCGTACGTATGTTCGCTATTTGTTTGCATTTGTTATGACGATCTCTATCTTATACTATCTTATACTAATGTTCGTATTTTGTTCGTGTTGGCTTCGTAAATAGAAAAGCCCTATCTTTTGTAAGATAGGGCGAAGATTTTAGAAGATTTTAACTAAGCTTCAGGTTTATTCAGCTGAGTCAGCTAATGTGTAAGTAGCTTTTGCAACGCGTTTGAACTGTGGCTTGCCCTGAAGGTTTAGAAGAATTGTAGTTTCTTTAACGTAACGGCTCTTAAGTACACGTTTCACAATTTCATCGCGATGTAGCGCTTTGCCTTCTTCACGGAGGATATCGGCAATGATATCAGCAACAGTTCCCTTCTTATAGCCCCACTCTTTCAAAGCGTAAATACCGCGACCAACGAGTACAAAACGACTGTCTTTTATAAGCTCGTTGTGAATTGCCTGAGTAGTTACATCTTTTCGTTTGAAGTCAGAGTTCTTAATAGCTTCGGCAATCTCATTGAAGTGCATGTGTTTGCCGTTTTCTTTTAGGATCACATAAATCTTATCGCGGATGTTCTTTGGATTTACCATTGGCCACTTGATAAGACCCCACTGGCCATTAAGGGTGGCGAGCTTCTTCGAGATAGAGGCTAGTGCTTCTACCTGTTTTGCGTCAGTAATGTTTGCAGCTTTAGCGATGTCTTCTATTGGCTTTGGTTCACCAATTTCTTTAATGGTTTTAACAATCTTTTCAATGGTTGCCTTGAGTGACTTTTCGTCATTAACCTTCTTGATGCTGACGGCTTGGTAATAATCATCAGTTTCATTAATAACTACCAGGCTTGGACTCAATGTAGCCAAGAAAGCAATGCGAGACTGATCAGTCTTTGAGTTTTCTGCTGTAAGGGCTTTAGAGATGTTTGTAATGCGGGCAGCAGTACCATTTTTCTGCAGATAATCAGTAAAGCGCTGTTCAACTTCGGTGAGGTGGGGCAACTCCCCTGCTTCGGCACTGGCTTTGAGGCGAGTTACCACAGATTTCTCGAGTTGGCGTACACGTTCGCGGGTAATGCCTAAAAGTTCCCCGATTTGCTCTAGGGTTTCTTTGCGATCAAATAGGCCAAAACGACGTGAAACAATTTCACGCTCGCGCTCACGGTCAATTGTCTCAAGGATTGCTTGTGCAAATTCTTCTGTATTGAGGGTTGTCACCTCTGTTTCGCCTTTGGCCATACCTATTATTCTCCGTTACCTTCGTTAACCAACTATAACTTTACTTAATTATAAAACTATAGTTACAAAAAGTCAACACTATTATCAAATATTTATAAAATAATGTGCGAGATTAAGAAATTAAGTTGTTAATAAGTATATTGTAGCATATTTGTGACGCTTTTGCTTATTATGTGTTGTAGAAAGTCCACTAGGCAATATGTTGCAATCTGTACAAATTGTGGATAAGTAATTTAATATTTTGCAGAATTTGGGAGCAAGGTTATCTCGGACGGAGGAATCTCAATATATGGTCGCGGATAGCGAGTGGCGAGTGTTTGTATGATCGAAGTGTCTGAGTCGACGATAGCGGTATATACAAGACTATCTACAGCACGTTCTTTCGGTATGTGGCCGGCCTGAATAGCGCGGCGCTTATCCATAATGCAGTTAATCGTTTCCAGCTCATCCCTGTCAAATGAGGTTACGAGGTCGTTTACGCAAGCGTCGAGCGGTTTGTCAGGATGTAGAATCGTGGCTGCGATGTGTTGCCCAACAAGCTGTCTTTTTTCCCTGTCAGCAGTAAAAAACAGCGCTTCCATGTGATGCTGCAATCCTTGTTTTGGCAGCTCAAAGATTGCGAGGGCATGCCCTAAGCGTGAATCTGAGCTTTCTACCCATGAAGTTAGCGAAGCGTTTGGAGTAGTTTTTGTTTCGGTGAGTGGTGCGAGCAGTGCGTGCAGTTGAGCGACTCGCACAATATCCTGTGCTAATTTCAAGCGCGATTCTCCTCGTATACGGGGAAGCTCGTGGTCGACGACTTCTTTGAGTTTTTCAACTGCCATTTATCCCGAAGATATATTGAATATTTACCGAAGTCAATATTAAAATTTCCTTAAATCTCTCAGTGTATCACTGTAAAATTCTACAGAAATTGAAAAAACCTCGCGCAATACCGCAGATAGACATAGAATCTGTCTAAAATGCACGCATTGCGCGAGGTTGTTCCTGTCAGTGGTGTGATGTTAAGTCTCGAGGTAGCCTTCTACTTGGTCATGCTGATGGTACTAGCTGCTGATCTGGATGTCGCCATGAATAGTGGCCTTGCGACGAACCTTAGCATTACTAAAGACTTGGGCTCAGAAGCAGACCCACTTCTTACCGTAGACCCGCGCCTTACCGCCGACCCTCGCCTCATCGAAGACCTGCGCCTCATCGCAGACCTGCGCCTCACCGTAGACCCGCGCCTTACCGTAGACCCGCGCCTCACCGTAGACCTGCGCCTTACCGAAGACCAGCGCCTCACCGTCGATTACAGCTTTGCCAAAGACTCTGGCGTTGCCAAAGACTCTGGCATTTGGACCAACGTATGCAGTAGGAGCGACATCTGCGGTGTCGGCGACCAAGCCGCCTCCATTAGGGTGACGCCTCCATCCGATGTCTTTGATGGCTTCCGTCTGAGTAGACATATCATCTCCCAGGTTGTGAAAGTACAGGAACTAACGTCTATCTGTTATATCTTTAAATATTAAATTTGTCAATAAGTGGATGGTTGTGTAGCAAAATCTTAACCCCTTCACAGTTTGATCTTATCTTTACATATTCATATTTTTATATTGATAAAATTTTAAAAATTTGCTATAATATAAAGTCATTCTCGTACATTTCCAACAAAAGGTAGGTGATTTGCTTTGAAACATGGATGGGTGCTTGCTATCAATAAGAAGCCTCGTATACACCAGGATGGTATAGTGCATCCTACTGCCATGGTCCTGAAAGGTGCCTGGATCTGTGCAGGTGCCGAAATCGGCGAATACGCCACAATTTATGAAAGAGTCATAATCGGCAGAGGTGCCCGGATCGGCTCGGGTGTCGTGGTCGGCTCAAATGCCAGAATTGGCGAACGGGTCAGGATCGGCGAAGGCGTCACCATTCCTGACGGAGCGAACATTCCCCCGGGTGTGACCATCACCTCCAAGAAAGATATCCGCAGAAAGTGGCTTCCCCTTCCTTATTCAGAGTCCTGGAGGCTCGTGTCTCGCAAGGGTACTGATTTGGTGACTTCATAGTACGAGAATACCCCCGCAATCTTTTTGGTTGTATGTGCACTAACGTGCACAAGAACAAAAAGATGAGCGGGGTATTTTCATGTCCGATAAAAGTTATTTTTTCTTGCGGGAGGTGCGGCCTTTTTTGGCGGGGGCGTTATCTAAGAGTTCTCTTGCTTGTGCTTCAGTGAGTGTTTTTGGATCAGTATCTTTTGGAATTTTGACGTTTTTGGTGCCGTCAGTGACATATGGTCCGAAGCGACCATTGAGTATCTTGATGTCACCAAAATCAGCGATATTTTTTTCGGCTTCTTTCTTGAGCTTTTCGGCATAAAGCTCGCGAGCTTCGGCCTCGGTAATCTCAAACGGATCTTTTGGCTTAATTGAAACAAACACTTTGCCTACCTGAATGTACGGCCCAAACCGCCCGATGTTGGCCTTAATTTCCTGACCGTCCTCGGTAGTGCCAACCACTCGCGGCAGCTTAAACATCTCCAGCGCCTCTTCAAGTGTGACGGTTTCGAGTTTAGCGTCGGCAGGCAGCGGTGCGAATTTTGGCTTGTCTTTATCATCTTGATCGCCGAGTTGCAACATTGGTCCAAATCGCCCCAAGCGTGCATATACGGGCTTATTGGTTTTCGGGTCAATACCAAGCTTGCGTGCTTGAGCAACTTCTGAACGTTTAATACCACCAGATTTTTCAATCAACTCGTGGAATGGCGTGTAGAAATCACGGAGCATTTTGTTACGTTCAAGCTTACCTGCAGCTATGTTGTCAAAATCCTCCTCAACATCTGCTGTAAAACCGTAGTCGACAATTTGGGTAAAGTATTCGGTTAGGAAGTCGCTCATTACTCTGCCGCTTGTAGTTGGTATCAGTTTGCCGCGGTTGCCGCCGGCATTTTCTTGTACAACGCTGCGCTTTACGGTACCGTTTTCGAGCGTGAGTACCACGACATCTCTTGGAGTACCCTCGCTTTCGCCCTTCTCTACATAACCCCGAGCCTGGATGGTGGAGATAATGGTGGCGTAGGTAGAAGGGCGTCCAATGCCAAGCTCTTCGAGTTTTTTAACCAGGCTACCTTCGGTGTAGCGGGCTGGTGGTCGGGCAAATACTTGGCGAGCATTTGCGCGTTCTAATTGCAAGGTTTCGCCAGTTGTGAGTGGAGGTAATAGTGTATCTTCTTTCTTGCTAGCGCCGTATACCTTTAGGAAACCATCAAAAGTGACCACTTCGCCTTTTGCTTCGAATGTTTCCGAGCTGGAAGAAATAGCAATAGTAACGGTGGTTTTTTCAAGCTGTGCTGGTGCCATTTGACTGGCAAGCGTGCGGCGGCGGATGAGATCGTATAGTTTTTGGTCGTATTCATCATCGCTGACAACGTCTGCTGTAATGTCAGTTGGGCGAATGGCCTCGTGTGCTTCTTGGGCGCTTGCGGACTTGGTTTTGTAGGTACGATACTTATGATACTGCTCACCGTACTCATGTTTTATGTAATCAGATAACTGTGCAAGGGCTTGAGTGGATAGATTGACCGAGTCAGTTCGCATGTAGGTGATTTTACCTTCTTGGTATAAGCGCTGCGCAGCTGCCATAGTAGCGCGGGAGCTAAAGCCAAGGCGACTATTTGCTTCTTGCTGCAAAGTGCTGGTGGTAAAAGGTGCGCCTGGATTGCGAGTGCTTGGGCTAGTTGTGACGGCTGAAACGATAAATGTGGCACCAATAAGAGAATTGAGGAATGTTTGCGCTTCGGCTTCGGTGTCGAACCGTTTTGGCAATTCAGCCTTCACGGTAGTTTTGTCTGCCAGCGTAAATTCTGCAGTCACTTTATAAGTAGCTGAGCTTTCAAATGCTTCAATTTCGCGTTCGCGTTCTACAACCAAGCGAACGGCTGGTGATTGTACGCGGCCAGCAGATTTGCCACCAGGTACTTTTTGCCATACTACTGGCGAAAGCTCGAAGCCAACCAGACGGTCGAGTATCTGGCGAGCCTGTTGTGCTTCAACTAATGCCATATCGACAGTGCGCGGATTTTTGATAGCTTCTTCAATGGCCTGCTTGGTAATTTCGTGAAAGACAATACGCTTTGTTTTCTTTGGATCGAGTTTTAGTACTTCACATAAATGCCAGGCAATTGCCTCTCCTTCGCGGTCTTCATCGGTAGCAAGCCATACGGTTTCAGCGTCTTTGACTGCCTTTTTGAGTTCGGCCACAATTTTTTTCTTTTCAGGGTCGATCTCATAGATGGTTTCGAAGTTTTTGGCGGTATCAATAGTTGGGCGTCCGTCTTTGGTTTTTTTGGCAATATTACGAATATGGCCAATACTCGATAATACCTTGAAGTCTTTTCCAAGGTATTTTTCGATAGTCTTGGCCTTTGCTGGACTCTCTACAATAACTAAGTTCTTCACCATATGCGTTTTAGTATACGGATTATACACACAAAGCGTAAGCATACGGCAAATAAAAACAAAAAGCAAGAGGTTTTATAGGTGATACATCACTTTCGTCCTCACAACAGGACTCATCAGTATAACTAGGCAGTTATAGAGTGATGTAATCCATCTAGGGAGGTTCTCTGTGCTGGTATGCGGCGGGGAGGCGAGCAAGAAGTTGCTCGAGCCTTGATTCCCCGCCGCATGGATGAAAGACGTTATCTCACCTCTACGACTGTCTTACCTGCGCTTCGCAGTGCCATCAGCACGCGCGCCTCCAGACTGGCCTGTCGCGATCCGTTGTGATGAATCACCAGTCCTTGGCGCTTGACGGTGATGCGTCTGACATGCCTATCTTCGAAGATGTCCAGCAGGACCATACGGATGAATTTGTCGGTGATCTTGTGTACGGTGTCGCGTGTGTACTTCTTCTCCTTGTTATTAGTGATGTCCTCGCTGAATACTACGTTCAGGACACGGGCGCTTGCGATCCAGTCGAGTCTGACCTCGAATGGAGTATAAGGCTTGAATGCTGTTGCTGACACAGTGATTCTCTCCCCCGATGGATAAGGTACGTAGGTGTAATGCAGCCTATTTCTCTGAGCGAGAAAATAAGGAAATGTTTGTAGTAAATACTCCTTTCGCTTGACACAACCCTACTACTGTTTATTATACTACAAATTTAATAAAAAATCAATACTCATGCAATTTCCATTGATCATTACCAAGCGGCTGTATGGTGCCGGAAATTTCAAGCATGGTCATTGCATGATGAAACGCCTGTAGACTAAGACCGCTGGCCTGCAGCAAGGTGTTGCCATCTGTTACGCCATCGAATAACAAGTCTAAGATGGTTTGTTCGTGAGGATCAGTGCTGGTGGGTTTGGTTTTCTTTTGTGGTGTGGTAGTTATACCGAGTGCATTTAGTACATCGTTTGCACAGGTTACAACTATTGCACCAGTTTTTATTAGCTGATTCGTGCCAGCGCTTGTAGGGCTGGTGATATTGCCTGGTACGGCTAATAGCTTCTTCCCCTGCTCTATGGCAAATCGAGCGGTATGCAGTGTGCCGCTGTTTTCAGCGGCTTCAGTAATGAGTACTGCATCACTCAGTCCTGATACCAGCCTGTTGCGTGCTATAAAATTGCCTTTAAAAGACTTGGTGCCGTTTGGATATTCGGTAACAAGCATGCCGTGAGCCTGTATGCGGGTCGCGAGTTGTCGGTGTGCGGCAGGATAAATCTTATCTAGACCTGTTGGCAGTACGGCGACGGTGAGTCCACCGGCATCAAGTGCAGCAGTATGAGCGATCATATCTACGCCATATGCTAAACCGCTGATGATAACGATTCCCTGCTTGGCAAGCTCATAAGCAAGCTGCTTGGTCACTTGTTTGCCGTAAGTGCTGACTTTTCGGCTGCCTACTATAGCGATGCGCGGATACGAGAGTATTTTGCCTATTTCTACCCCTGTAGTGAAAAGTTGTTTCGGCGGGTTTGGAATAGTCTGTAACAGAGGTGGAACGGGTGTAGACATAAGCGAAATGAAATTGCTATTTATACAAAATCATGAAAAAGTATTGACATAATGAAATATATTTGCTAAAATGGCAACCTGTAAGCGCTTGTATGGGCGTTTACGTACCTTATACCCCCCTATTCTAACAAATTGTTAGATTGTTTTAGAGCGCGCCATGTTAAGTTGTTACCCTCCACTTAATTATGCGACGCCTACAAATGTAGGCAACGCTCTAAAACAGACTAACCCCTTTAACTCTTCGCTCTACCCTGTAGTGGGACAGTGAGTCCGGAAAGGATGGCTTTAAGCCGGCACGAACCTTGGCGGGAATGCAGGTTTCGATGCTTCACTGAGGTTGAGTTGAAGGGATACATGAGCCTCTAGCGGTGCCCACCCCCTCTAGAGGCTCATTTATTTATGACATAATGTTTTGTACATGGAATTGATTTATAGATTGAATGCTCAAGAGGCAGCGGTGTGTGTTGCAATACTGCAAGACGTTCCTGTTGAGTACGTGAAAAAATCGCTTGGTTGCAAGGTATAAATCTAAAATCCTGGGAGCTAGAAAAATATCTGACAGAAAGGCAATAACCGTATGAGGTATGATGACACCGGAATTGAGCTGCAAGCACAAGTTGCACAGCGCGCCGGTGTTGCAGCGAAAATGACATGGCCAGAGGCCTGTAAACAGGCATTTGCTATTAACGAACGTATCCGGGAGCTTGATGAGCAGATCACTGCATTCAGATGTGGACTTGAAGATTCGCTTGATGCTTCTAGAAATGAGCGTCAAGCTCAATTAGATCGGCTGGTGCTTAGAAGTATCATTGATGCAATATATGATGGCTGTGAAGGCAGGGTTGCAGACATACTTGAAGAACAATGTTATACCTACTTGTACGGTGATAGTAACAGCAGCCACACGACAAACACTTAAAAATTGCGGGTTTCGGGATGCAACTGTCCGCCGTAAATGATCTCGGTCAGAATAGCCGTTACTTCTCGGGTAAGGTCTGGTAGTCTTTTCTGTTCTGTTTCGCTGAATGTAGCAAGTACGAAATCAGCGCTGTCTTGCTTTTCGTGTAGTTTCGGGCCAATGCCAATACGTACACGGCCAAAGTTTTCGCCAATATGCTGGATAACCGATTTTACACCATTGTGTCCTGCTGCGCCGCCGCCAATCCGCATGCGGATTTGCCCAAACGGAATATCCAGCTCGTCTGCGACGATGATTATATGATCAATACCTATTTTATAAAACGATGCAACCGCTTGGACGGCTTCACCGCTGAGATTCATATACGTTGTCGGTTTGGCAAGAATAACTCTGGTATCGCCAAGTGTGTGTTGGGTAATAAAGCTTTTTAGGTCTTTTTTATGTACCCAGGGATCAAAACTGTGCTCTTCGGCAAATCTATCTATGCATGCAAAGCCGATATTGTGTCGTGTGCCGTCGTATTCTGCGCCTATGTTTCCAAGTCCGACAATGAGCATGGTTTTACTGGCGCTAAATGTAAATAGCGGCGACACCGTTTCTGTAATCGGCCGTTTCGTCAGTAACGCCATAATAGCCTAGTATGTACTAAGCTGTAATGGTACGCAAGTTGTGTGTAGGGTGTATTAAGCCAAATGAAAATACCCCGCCTAGTCTTTCTTATCCTTCGCACCTATAGTGCAAAAACCAGAGACTAAAACGGGGTATTCTCGTACACCTTAGAGGTGGATGCTAGGCTGGAGTCGATACCCACTCCGGAAGGATGTCTTCTTCCGTATAGATAACTGCTTTTGGCGGAATGACTGCTCCGGCAGGGATGGTGACGCCTTCGCCGATCCTGACCCATTCGCCAATTCTGGCACCGTCGCCGATCACGACGTTCGGGCCGATCTTGGCACCGTCGCGGATCACGACGTCCGGGCCGATGTTGGCATCCTTACCGATCCTGGCGTCCTCACCGATCACGACACCTCTGTCGATCACGACATACTCACCGATCACGACGTTCGGGTCGATCCCGACGTCCGAGCCGATCCTGGCGCCCTCACCGATCTTGGCACCCTCACCGATCACGACGTCCGAGCCGATATCGACATTCGCGCTGATTGTGGATCTGGGCTTGATTACAGAGCCAGGTCCGATTTTGGAGCCTCTGTCGATAATTACGCGTTCATAGACCCGAGCAGTCGCGTGGACTTCGGCTGTTGGATCTACAGACGCTGAGGGATCAATAAATCCTCTCTCTAGAGCTTTTGTCAAAACTACCTCCTCACTTTTGACTGGAAAGGTACGAGAATAATTTATATTATATCAAAAAATATATAAAAAGTCAATCAGCCTATCAGATAAATGTAGTTACTTCTGACGAGGTGCTTTGGTGGGGCTATGCTGGTGTTTATGTGGAATATGTTTTTCGATGAACCATAGCTGCACTGGTGTACCAGTGAAGTCATACTGCTCACGCAGATTTCGCTCTAAGTAGCGTTTGTAGCTCCAGTGCAAAAACTTAGTTTGGCTACCAAATATTTTGAATGCCGGGGTAGGATTATCGGTTTCTTGCACCATGTAGTTGAGTTTTGGCTGGTGATTTTTGAGACCGGCTGGCGGGTGTTCGTGGATGACAGTTTGCAGCCAACGGTTGAGATCTTTTGTGGCTATGCGCTGTGTGCGGCGCTCGGCGATTTCAAGCGCAAGCTCGAAAATTTGTGCTACATTTTTACCAGTTACAGCACTAGTAAAAATCAGGGGTGCCCATGGCACAAAACTAAATGTGTCGGCAATACGTGGTGCCAGTGTATCGCGTGTGTAGGCGTCTTTGCCTTCGGCGATGTCCCATTTACTTACTACGATAATAAGGCCCTTGCCTGCTTCTTTGATCATACCGGCGATTTTTTGATCAAGCTGTACGCCAAGTTCATTGACATCGATCAATAGCAGACAGATGTCGGCTTGCTCGATGGCTGCAAGGCTACGCAGTACACTGAAGTGTTCAATACCTCGTTCGATTTTGCCGGCTCGTCGAATACCGGCGGTATCCATAAGTTCAATCTCTCGACCTTTATAACGTACGATGGTACGGTTAATGTCACGCGTGGTACCAGCACGATCGGCTACAATAGCCTGCTGTTTCTTAGCCAAGGTATTAAAGAGATATGATTTTCCTACATTCGGGCGGCCAAGCAGCGCTATACGGATGCGGTCATCATCTTCGTGGATGGTGGCCTTTGGGATTGCGCTGATGGTGGCATCGAGCAAGGCTTCTATGCCGCGGTGCTGTGTGGTACTGGTGGGGAAAATGCGCTTAATACCAAGACGTTCAAATGGTGCGCTTTCACCGCGGAGTTTGTCAATTTTGTTTAGTACGAGAAATACGGGCTTTTTGCTTCTGAGTGCTATTTTGGCTACTTTGCGATCTTCCTCGGTGATTGCAACGTGTGATTCGACAACTACCCATATAATGTCGGCGCTGTCAGCTGCTTGTTGGATTTGTTCCTGAATAGTGAACTCAAACTCATCTTCGGCATCTTTCATACCAGCAGTATCTACCAGCCAAAATTGGTGATCGCCCCACTCTGCTTTGGCCATAATGCTGTCACGTGTGGTGCCAGCTTCGCGGGCTACAATGGCTTCTCTGCGTTCCAAAACAGCATTAAAAAGGCTGGACTTTCCAACATTTGCCCGGCCTACAATCGCGACAATAGGAACTTTTTTACTCATTTAGTATATTGTACAACAGATAGGAAATATTGACAATTTATTGTAAATAGTATGCTGATAATTATTTGTGCTCATAAGGTCACACTTTTTTAGTAAAAGATGCTACAGACGGCAGAAATTCAATCTTATTACTATAGAGCAATGTGGCTTTTTGCCGCATTTTTTAAATAACAAAAGGAGGTGTGCATGGAGCTATCGCGTAATATTTTAGAGGATGCAAAGCAACAAGCTGTTACAGAGAATAGCGGGCGGACATCACTGTTTCAGCGTGTGCATCGGTGGCTTGGCAAAGAGCAGATTACTGTTGACCAGCAGGCACTGAGTGATAATATCGGTAAAATTGCAATTGTCGGTGATTTTGGCTACAAACCAAGTGAGCAATTACGTGCTGGTACTGCGATGCGAATTGCAAGAATGTTAAAAGACAGCAGTATTATTAAAGCGGCTGAGCCGGTAGATATTAGAATGATGGTTCCAGATATAACAAGAGAAGGTAATAAGAGTCTGGATGTAAGTATGGATATGCTTGCAGGGTCGTTTCGGGAGATTGGCACTGCGACGCAGTATGTGCATACAGAACCTATAGTGGTACCTATTGAGGGCCGTCGGAAGCAAGAACTTTATGCTTACGCTAAGTTAGGTAAAGCGGCCGTAGAGCCTGTAAATGATTCGCTTGATAAAAGTATGGTAGTTGTAGCAAACCCTATATTTATCGCACAGACATTTCAAAATCTGTCTTATCAACATATGGAAGCGGGTGGTATTGCGGTACTTGCAGCGGTCGGTGAAAAGCCTGAAGGTAATAAGTTCGTACGGCTTTGGTCGGGAATTTCGGGAGATTAGGGTACATATTGAAACTCGCCTGGCTTGAGGTCGTTCAATAAATACGTGCCGAATTGGATACGATGGAGTTTTTTAACGGTATAGCCAAGGGCTGCAAATGTACGGCGGATTTGGCGGTTGCGTCCTTCGTGCATGGCGACGCGCCAGCTTGTTTCGTTGCCGTCTTGCAGACGTTCAAGCTGTAGTTTGCTGAGACCGTCTTCGAGAGTGATGCCGTAGTCGCTGATCATTTGTCTGTGAAGCGGCATGAGTGGTTTATCAAGTTTAATATCATAGATTTTTGTTTTATGGTGGCTTGGATGAGTTAATTCGTGTGCCAAATTCCCGTCATTGGTCATGAGCAAGAGTCCAGAAGAGTCTTTGTCAAGTCGCCCTACTGGTTTGAGGCTGTGGAGTTGCTTGGGTAGCAGGTCGTATACTGTTTTGCTTCCTTGTCCGTTCCGTGAACAAACGTATCCTACGGGTTTGTAGAGTATAATCGTGGTGTAGGACGTAGGTAGCATAATTACATTGCCGTCAAGTGTAACAGTGTCGGTGGGTGTCACTGTTTGTCCAATTGCCGACTGCTTGTTGTTGATACGTACTCTGCCCGCTTCAATAGCGGCATCAGCGGCACGTCTACCCATGCCTGTAGATAGAGCAACAAATTTATTAATCCGCATAGCTACAGCATATCAGTAATTGTCTAAACTAAAGAGCGTTTTCGTTGGCGCTGCCGTTTTCATTTGGCATAAATACGCCGCCTGGCGGATGTGCTGGCCCGGCGTTACTTGGCGTAGGTTGATTTTGTCCTGTACTTTCAGCTTCCCCGCCACCGACAACTGGTGTGCCTGCTGTGGCAGCGGCCTGACTTTCTTTCATTTGCTCTTGGGCAAGCAGAGTTTGGATATCGTTTTTGTCCTGACTCAAGTCATTAATTGGCTGAATTACTTTTTCGCCGCTGATTTTTGATGTGCTTGCTGTAGATGGTTGCTCGTTTGCTGTGTCTGTCGCAGTGTCTGCTGATGTTTCAGGCTGGGTAGTTGGTTCTTGGGCTGTTGGTGCTGTTGATTGAGCGCTTGCTGTAGTATCTGACAAGTTATCTATGGCTGCTTGAATCACAGCGTCGTTGTCGCTGGTGCTGGCTTCAGATTCAGCAGGAGGAGTGGTTGCGGTTTCAGACTGAGCAGCTGGAGCGGGACTGGCAGGAACTGTGTTTACGAAATTTTGTATTTGCTGTGTGACAGTTGCGTTTTCTTGAGAAGTTGATTGTGCCTGGTCAACAGTGGCTGCAGCAGCGTCTACAGGTTGTGGTGGCATTTGAATTAAAGGCTCAGACTTATCTTCGTTTGTGTTTTCAGGTGGTGTTGCAACTGGTGTTGGTTGTATAGCTGGATTAACCGGTGTTGCCGGG
>Ga0207864_1001862_pt1 | contig 21742 bp, 20 predicted proteins | sample HigsolmetaAR202D_FD_184834 | JGI IMG/M metagenome (GOLD analysis project Ga0207864, IMG submission 184834) | Ionic liquid and high solid enriched microbial communities from the Joint BioEnergy Institute, USA - AR20-2-D (SPAdes) (version 2) ... | reverse complement strand
GCCCGCGCCGGGACACCACACCACTGTGCCACCGCGCGCCCGTCCACGCCCCCCGTTTTCCGCCGCTGCGCCCCGCCACAACGCAGAAGGCGGCCGCCCCGCGGGGCGGCCGCCTTTCCGGCGGTCCGAACGGACTACTTCAGGGTCACGGTGGCGCCGGCACCCTCCAGGGCGGCCTTGGCCTTCTCCGCGGTCTCCTTGTTGACGCCCTCGAGCACCGGCTTGGGGGCGCCGTCGACCAGGTCCTTGGCGTCCTTCAGGCCCAGGCTGGTGAGGGCGCGGACCTCCTTGATGACCTGGATCTTCTTGTCGCCGGCGGACTCGAGGATGACGTCGAACTCGTCCTTCTCCTCCTCGGCGGCGGCCTCGCCGCCACCGCCACCCGGAGCGGCAGCGGCGACGACCGCGGCCGGGGCGGCGGCGGTGACGTCGAACTTCTCCTCGAACAGCTTGACGAACTCGGAGAGCTCCAGGAGGGTCATCTCCTCGAACGCGCTGAGCAGCTCCTCGTGGCTGAGCTTCGCCATGGTTGCGATCTCTCTTTCTCTACCGGCGTGCGCGCCCTGTGACGCGACACCGAGCCTGCAACGCCGACGCGTACCGCGCCGGCCACGGACGGGATGTGCGGGGCCTTCGCCGTCTCCGGGAAGGCCGCGGTTCTACTGGGACTCCGCTCGCTTGTCCGCCAGTGCCTGGACAAGGCGCACAGCCTTGGACGGCAGCGCCTGGAACACGGCGGCAGCCTGGCTCTGCTTGGCCTTGAGAGCACCGGCGAGCTTCGAGAGGAGCACCTCACGGGACTCGAGATCGGCCAGCTTGATGATCTCCTCGGGCGTCATCGGCTTGCCGTCGATGACACCGCCCTTGATCACCAGCGCCGCGTTCTCCTTGGCGAAGTCACGCAGCCCCTTGGCGGCCTCCACCACGTCGCCCTTGACGAAGGCGATGGCGGAGGGGCCCTTGAGGAGGTCGAGGACCTCGGGGCTCTCCAGGCCGGCCTCCTTGGCCGCGATCTTGGTCAGCGTGTTCTTCGCCACGCGGAAACGCGCGTTCTGGCCGAGGCTGCGGCGCAGTTGGGTGACCTGCGCGACAGTGAGCCCGCGGTATTCGGTCAGCACGGCACCGCTCGAACTCTGGAATTCCTCCTTGAGTTCGGCGACCGCGGCTGCCTTATCCGGCCTCGGCATGGGACTCCTTCCAACGGTGAACACTGGTCGAGGTCCCTGTGCGGCGGGCGACGCGGTTGCGACAGAAAAAGCCCCGGCGCAAGCGCACGGGGCCCGGGACCACGGACGCGAGGGAACACGCGACGGGTCCAGAAGCTCACAGCAACCTGCGCGGGCCGCCCGGCATGTGCGGGACCTTAGGTCACCCGACGGGTGACGACCAGCGGTCTTCGGCAATTCTCCATGCTAGGCGATAACCGGGACCGCGTCGAACGGAGACCGCGGCCCGCCCGGCACCGCCCGCGACACGCGCAGGCGCCCTCCCGCCGGAGGCGGAAGGGCGCCCGGAAGCACTGTCGTCAGGCGGCGGCCGCCGTCCGCACGACGTTCGGGTCGACCGGGATGCCGGGGCCCATGGTGCTGGTCAGGGTGACCTTCTTGATGTAGCGGCCCTTGGCGGCGGAGGGCTTGAGGCGCAGGACCTCCTCCAGGGCGGCGGTGTAGTTCTCCACCAGCTTCTCGGCGTCGAAGGAGACCTTGCCGATGATGAAGTGGAGGTTGCCGTGGCGGTCCACCCGGAACTCGATCTTGCCGCCCTTGATGTCGGAGACGGCCTTGGCGACGTCCATGGTGACCGTGCCGGTCTTCGGGTTGGGCATGAGGCCGCGGGGGCCGAGGACGCGGCCGAGACGGCCGATCTTGCCCATCAGGTCAGGCGTGGCCACCACAGCGTCGAAGTCCAGGAATCCCTGCTGGATCCGCTCGACCAGGTCGTCGTCGCCCACGTAGTCGGCGCCCGCGGCCCGCGCCTGCTCGGCACGCTCACCGGTGGCGAAGACCAGGACCCGAGCGGCCTTGCCGGTGCCGTGCGGCAGGTTGACGGTGCCGCGCACCATCTGGTCGGCCTTGCGCGGGTCGACGCCCAGACGCAGGGCGACCTCGACGGTCGCGTCGAACTTGACGGGGCTGGTCTGCTTGACCAACTGGACGGCCTCGGCCGGCGTGTAGAGCCGGTCGCGGTCGATCTGCTCAGCCGCTTTGCGGTAGCCCTTGCTGCGCTTCACGAGTACTCCTAGCGAAAGGTTTGTGGTGTGGGCCAGCGCCTGACCCTGCCACGGAGAGAAAAGGGGAAGAGGACCGCCCGGACGGCGTGTCCGACTACTTGACCTCGATGCCCATGGAGCGGGCGGTGCCGGCGATGATCTTCTCGGCGGCGTCCAGGTCGTCGGTGTTCAGGTCGGGCAGCTTGGTCTGCGCGATCTCGCGGACCTGGTCGCGGGTGATGGAACCGGCGACGGAGCGGCTCGGGTTGGTGGAGCCCTTCTCCAGGCCGGCGGCCTTGAGGATCAGCGTCGGCGCCGGAGGCGTCTTGGTGATGAAGCTGAAGGTGCGGTCCTCGTAGATGGAGATCTCTACGGGGATGATGCTGCCGCGCTGGGACTCCGTCGCAGCGTTGTACTGCTTGCAGAAGTCCATGATGTTGACACCGTGCGGACCGAGCGCGGTACCGACGGGCGGCGCCGGGGTGGCCTGGCCAGCGGGAAGCTGGACTTTCACCAGAGCCGCGAGCTTCTTCTTCGGAGGCATTTCGGGTCCTTGTCTGAATCGCGATTGATCGTGGCCCCGGGTCCGCGTCCGTGACGGGACACACGGCCGCCCGGTGTACGGGCAGCCGGAGATCGGAGCACCCCCGGGAGACGGGGGCGTGCGCGGCCGTCGGGACCGTTCCGGCCGCGCGGGCCCCGCGGAACGGGGCACGACGGGTCCGCCGAGGCGGACCCGTCAAGTCTAAGCCAACGGTCAGATCTTGGAGACCTGGTTGAACGCCAGTTCGACCGGGGTCTCACGGCCGAAGATCGACACCAGCACCTTGAGCTTCTGGGTGTCGGGGTTGATCTCGCTGACCGTGGCGGGCAGCGTGGCGAAGGGACCGTCCATGACGGTGACGGACTCGCCGACCTCGTACTCGACGTCGCCGCGGGGCTCGGCCTCCTTCTTCCTGGCCTGCTCCTCCTCGGCCTCGGGCTCGGGCGCCAGCAGGTCCGCGACCTCCTGGAGGCTCAGCGGAGCGGGACGGTTGGACAGGCCCACGAAACCGGTGACACCGGGCGTGTTGCGGACGGCCGCCCAGGACTCGTCGGTGAGCTCCATACGGACCAGCACATAGCCGGGCAGGACCTTCTCGGTGACCTGCTGCCGCTTGCCGCTCTTGACCTCCGTGACCTCCTGCGTGGGCACCTCGACCTGGAAGATGTAGTCCTCCATGTTGAGGGACTGGGTGCGGCTCTCGAGGTTGGCCTTCACCCGGTTCTCGTAGCCCGCGTAGGTGTGCACGACGTACCACTCGCCGGGCAGCAACCGGAGTTCGGCCTTGAATTCCTCGACCGGGTCGAGCTCGGGAGCCTGGTCCTCGGAGGCGTGGCTCTCCCGGGCGACCTCGTCGGCAACCTCAGCAGCTTCCGCCTGCTCGGCACGCGGACCGGTCTCTTCCGCCGACGACTGATCCCGATCCTCGTTGGGGAGGTCGTCAGAGGTCAGTGGGGACTCGGACACGGCTGCTCTTTCTCTCGTCGGATAAGCGCTCACTGCTGGCTTCTGAAAACACAAGAGGCCAGCACTGTCAGCTTATGGTCTCACCGGAGGCGATGAGACCATGTCCGACCGTGCCGACCTCGGGTCGCTGAATCAGGCCTCAGGGCCCACCAGGCCGTAGAGCCAGGTGACACCTTCCCCGAAGCCGAAGTTCACGAGGGAGACGTAGCCGATCATGGCCAACACGAACACGATGACCACGATGGTGTAGGTGACGAGTTCGCGCTGGGTTGGCCAGCGAACCTTACGGAGTTCGGCGACAACCTGCTTGGTGAAGGTCACCGGACCGGTACGACGCTTCCGCTCTCCGGGCTTGGCGTCCGTGTCAGTCTGTGTCACCTCAGGTCCTTAGGGATCGGGACACTCTGCTCTCAGAGTCTCACTTGCAGGGCAGGAGGGACTCGAACCCCCAACCGCCGGTTTTGGAGACCGGTGCTCTACCAATTGAGCCACTGCCCTTGGCTGTGCCTGCTTACACGATAACCGGTGATCGAACAGAGTGACCACGACGGTGCGCCGCCGCCCGCTGCGAACCGGCCATCGGTTGCCAGAGTCTATGCCAACTCCGTGCCCGGAACCAACTCCGATTTCGCCATTGTTGGTAACACCAATGTCACAAATCGTGACGACTCGTGCTCTCCGTCGCGCCACACGGGCCGACCGGCCCGTGAAGCCCTCCGAGGGCGCATGGAACGATGGGGGCATGACTGACCGACCTCGTATCTCCGCACGCATCGGCGGCATCTCCGAATCGGCGACCCTGGCGGTGGACGCCAAGGCCAAGGCCATGAAGGCCGCGGGACGTCCCGTCATCGGATTCGGAGCCGGGGAGCCCGACTTCCCCACGCCCGACTACATCGTGGAGGCCGCGGTGGCCGCCTGCCGCGAGCCCCGCTTCCACCGCTACACCCCGGCCGGGGGCCTGCCCGAGCTCAGGGAGGCCATCGCGGCCAAGACGCTGCGCGACTCCGGCTACCGGGTGGAGCCGAACCAGGTCCTGGTCACCAACGGCGGCAAGCAGGCCATCTACGAGGCGTTCGCTGCGCTGCTCGACCCGGGCGACGAGGTCATCGTGGTCGCGCCGTACTGGACCACCTACCCGGAGTCGATCAAGCTCGCCGGCGGCGTCCCGGTCTTCGTGGTCACCGACGAGTCCACCGGCTACCTGGCCTCCGTGGAGCAACTGGAGGCGGCCCGCACCGAGCGCACCAAGCTGCTGGTGTTCGTCTCGCCGTCCAACCCGACGGGCGCGGTGTACCCGCCCGAGAAGGTCCGCGAGATCGGCCGCTGGGCGGCCGAGAACGGCCTGTGGGTGCTCACCGACGAGATCTACGAGCACCTGGTCTACGGCGACGCCACGTTCTCCTCGCTGCCCGTCGAGGTCCCCGAGCTGGCCGACCGCACCGTGGTGGTCAACGGGGTGGCCAAGACCTACGCGATGACCGGCTGGCGGGTCGGCTGGATCATCGGCCCCACGGACGTGATCAAGGCCGCGACCAACCTGCAATCGCACGCCACCTCCAACGTCGCCAACGTCGCGCAGGCCGCGGCGCTGGCCGCGGTCTCCGGCGACCTGTCCGCGGTGGCGGAGATGAAGAAGGCGTTCGACCGCCGTCGGCAGACCATCGTGCGCATGCTCAACGAGATCCCCGGGGTGCTGTGCCCCGAACCGCAGGGCGCGTTCTACGCCTACCCGTCGGTCAAGGAGCTCCTCGGCAAGGAGATCCGCGGCAGGCGTCCGCAGACCTCCGGCGAACTGGCCGAGCTGATCCTGGAGCACGCGGAGGTGGCGGTGGTCCCGGGCGAGGCGTTCGGCACCCAGGGCTACCTGCGGCTGTCCTACGCGCTGGGCGACGCCGACCTGGCCGAGGGCGTGGGGCGCATCGCCAAGCTGCTGAGCGAGGCCGAGTGACCCGCGCCGGGTGCTCCGCGGCGGGCCCGCGGAGCACCCGGCCGCCGTGTCCCGCGGGCCGCCCGTCGCCTTTCCCGGCGGCGGGCGGCCTCTCTGTCCCAACGGGCGGCACCGGACGTCACTTTGCGGCACCCTTGTGTCATGAGACGTCCGATCGACCAACTTCCCAAAGCCCATCTGCACCTGCACTTCACCGGCTCGATGCGGCACGCCACCCTCGTGGAGCTGGCCGCCGAGCGCGGAGTGCACCTGCCCCACGCGCTGGTCGAGGAGTGGCCGCCGAAGCTGCGGGCCACCGACGAGCGGGGCTGGTTCCGGTTCCAGCGGCTCTACGACATCGCCCGGTCGGTGCTGCGGACCCCCGACGACCTGTACCGGCTGCTGCTGGAGACCGCCGAGGACGAGCGCGCGGCCGGCGCGGGATGGCTGGAGATCCAGGTGGACCCCAGCGGCTACGCGTCGCGGTTCGGCGGCCTGACCGCGACGCTGGAACTGGTGCTGGACGCCGCGCAGGCGGCGGAGCGGGCCACCGGGGTGGGCATCGGCGTGATGGTGGCCGCCAACCGGACCAAGCACCCGCTGGACGCCAAGACGCTGGCCCGGCTGGCCGTGCAGTACGCGGGCCGCGGCGTGGTGTCGTTCGGGCTGAACAACGACGAGCGGCGGGGGCGGGCGCTGGACTTCGAGGGCGCCTTCCGGATCGCGCGCCGCGCCGGGCTGCTGTCGGCCCCGCACGGCGGGGAGCTGAGCGGGCCGCGCAGCGTCCAGGAGTGCCTGGACCTGCTGGCGGCCGACCGCATCGGGCACGGGGTGCGCGCCGTCGAGGACCGCGCCCTGGTGGACCGCCTGGCCGCCCAGGAGGTGACCCTGGAGGTGTGCCCCACCTCCAACGTGGGCCTGGGCGTGGTGGACCGCCTCGACCAGGTCCCGCTGCGCCGACTGTTCGACGCGGGGGTGCCGATCGCGCTGGGCGCCGACGACCCGCTGCTCTTCGGCTCCCGCCTGGCCGAGCAGTACGAGATCGCCCGCGAGGTGTTCGGCTTCTCCGACCCGGAGCTGGCCGAGCTGGCCCGGATGTCCATCCGTTCCTCGGGCGCCCCGGAGGAGCGGAAGAAGGAGATGCTGGCGGGCGTGGACGCCTGGCTGGCCGCTCCGGAGCCGACGGGGTGACCCCGGTTCCGTCGAGCCCGTCCGCGGCGCGCTGAGCGCGTTCAGAACAGCAGCGCGCTGAGCCCCTGCCAGGTCATGGCCAGACCGGCGAGGAAGAACACCACGGCCGCGCCGATCCGGATGGCCTTCTCGGGCAGCTTCTTGCCCAGCAGCATGCCCAGAGCGATCCCCAGGGCGTCGGCCGCGACCATGCCCAGGGTGGAGCCGATCCACACCGCCAGCCAGGACAGGGGCGTCCCGGCGTGGTCCGCGCCGACGGCGACGGTGGTGAACATGGTCTTGTCGCCGAGCTCGGCGAGGAAGAAGATCGTGGCCACGGTCAGCAGCGCCGATCCGGCGCGCCGGGTCGCGGCGCGCTCCTCGTCGGCCTCGGTGAGCTCGTCGCCGCGCAGCGTCCAGGCGCCGAAGCCGAGGAAGGCGAGCCCGGCGCCGAGGGAGAGCCAGTCGGCGGGCAGTGCCAGGCCCAGGACCTCGGCCAGCAGCACGCTGATCCCGTGGATGACCACCGTGGCCAGGGCGCTGCCGAGCAGCACGGTCCGCACCCGATAGCGGCTGGCCAGCGACATCGCCACCAATTGGGTCTTGTCCCCCATTTCGGCGACGAGAACGGCTCCCGCGCTCACCCCGACCAGCCCGGCAAACGCCATCGAATTCCCTGCCTCTCGTTCTTTGTCCGGGCATCGGAAAAGCGGACGACGCTCTTCGACCCGGATGCCTGCGACCGGGTCGAAGGTCTCGTCCGCCTGGCGTTCGCACCGGCTCGTGCGACCGGGTCCGTGCTGCGCAGGGACCAGCGTGTCGATCACACGGATTGAGGACTACTCCCCTTCGACGGCTTCCACTGTAGTGAAGGGAATACGGATTCGCAATTCATGGGAATGGCGATTTCCGAACGGACCCGAAGCCAATAAAAAAGTTCGGTCCGCCTTATTTTTCTGTTGCGGGGGCCGCGACGGAATTCTTCCGGAAAGCTCCGGGAGGCACGGCGCCCGCGCCGCGCGGCCGGGGCCGCCGCGGCGCGGGCGCTCTTCGGTCAGAGGGTGACGCCCACCATGACGGGCTCGTTCACCAGGGTGATCCCGAAGGCCCGGGCCACGCCCGCGCGCACCTCGCGGGCCAGGGCCAGCAGGTCGGCGGTGGTGGCGCCGCCCCGGTTGGTCAGCGCGAGGGTGTGCTTGGTGGAGATGCGCGCCGGTCCCGTGCCGTACCCCTTGGGGAAGCCGGCGTGCTCGATCAGCCAGGCCGCCGAGGTCTTCACCCGGCCGTCCGCGTCCGGGTAGGCGGGCGGGGCGGTCCCGGGGCCGAGCCGCTCCTCGACCCGCCGGGTGAACTCGGCGAACTCGTCGGCGGACAGGATCGGGTTGGTGAAGAAGGACCCGGCGCTGCGGCTGTCGGGGTCGGCCGGGTCGACGACCATGCCCTTGCCGCGGCGCAGGGCCAGCACGGCCTCGCGGGCGTCGGCCAGCGGCACGCGGTCGCCCTGGGCCACTCCCAGGGTGCGGGCGAGTTCGGCGTAGCGGATCGGGCGGCTCAGCTTGGCGCGGGTCAGCTCGAAGACCACCTCGCACACCACGTAGCGGTTGCGGCCCTTGAAGACGCTGTCGCGGTAGGCGAAGCCGCACTCGGCGGCCGCCAGGACCCGGGTGCGGCCCTCCTCCCGGTCGTAGACCGTGACCTCGGCGATGGTCTGGCTGACCTCCTGGCCGTAGGCGCCGACGTTCTGGATGGGCGTGGAGCCGACCCGGCCGGGGATGCCGGAGAGGCACTCGACGCCGGACAGGCCCTCGTCCACGCAGCGCGCGACGAACGCGTCCCACTCGACCCCGGCGTCCGCCCGCACCCGCACGGTGTCGTCGCCGACCTCGGCGGAGGAGAGGCCGGAGGAGTCGACGTGGACGACCGTGCCCGGGAACCCCTCGTCCGCGACGACCAGGTTGCTGCCGCCGCCCAGGACCAGCAGCGGGCTGCCTGCGCGGTCGGCCTCGCGGACGGCCTCGATCAGTTCCTCCGTGGTGGCCACGGGCTGGAAGAGCGCCGCGGGACCGCCGAGCCCGAGAGTGGTGTACTCGGCGAGCGGCACGTTGCGGGCGGGAGCGGTGGACACGGTGGCACCTTTCGGCGGGTGGGAACGGAGACGTTCCCGCGCCGCAGCGGCGCGGGAACCGGGACGGTCAGGCCAGGCGTACCACGGCGGTGGAGCGCGCCAGGACCTTGGCTCCGGCGCAGCGGGCCGTGATGGTGACGACGACCTGGTTGTCGTCGAGCTTCTTGGTGACGGTCCCGCCGACCACGAGCTCGGTCCCCTTGTCGTCGTCGGGGACGACCACGGGGGCGGAGAAGCGGACCCCGTACTCCACGATCGCGCCGGGGTCGCCGACCCAGTCGGTGATCAGGCGGCCGGCCTGGGCCATGGTGAACATGCCGTGCGCGATCACGCCGGGCAGGCCCACCTCGCGGGCGACCCGGTCGCTCCAGTGGATCGGGTTGAAGTCGCCGGAGGCTCCGGCGTAGCGGACCAGGTCGCTGCGGCGCACCCGGTAGGTCTGCTCGGGCAGCTCGGTGCCCACCTCGACGTCGGCGTAGCGGACAGTGGTCATCTGGGCTGCTCCTCACTCACTTCCCGGCCGGTTCGGCACCGCGCACGACGAGCATGTTGACCGAGGTGACGACGTGCTCTCCGGAGACGGTGGCGATCTCGCTGTCCAGGGTCAGCATCTCGTTGCCGCCCAGCGCCTTGATGCCGGTGATCGTGGTCCGGCAGGTCACCCGGTCCCCGGCCTGGAGGGGACGGCTGTAGCGGAACCGCTGGTCCCCGTGGACCACCCGGGAGAAGTCCAGGCCGAGCTCGGGGTCGGCGACGGCCTGTCCGGCACCCTCCATGCCCAGGATGATGGGGAAGGTGGGCGGTGCGATGACGTCGGCGTACCCGGCCTCCCGGGCACGGTCGGGGTCGCGGTAGAGGGGGTTGGGGTCACAGATCGCGTCCGCGAACTCGCGGATCTTGACGCGGGTCACCTCGTAGGGCTCGGGGAGTTCGTACACCCGTCCCAGGTAGTCGGGGTTGATCGCCATCGACGTCCTTTCCACACCGTGTGTGGTCTCATCATGCCGGGTCGCCCGCGACGGCCGAAACAGGTCCAACACACCGGTAGCCCAGTGAGCGGGTGCTCACTGGGCTACCGGGAAGTCCAGACCGTGTCCGGTCGGAACCTGGAATCCACCACGACCGCTGTGGGCCGCGCCGCCCGTCCGGGAACCGGCGGCCTGCGGAGGGACGGCCTAGCGGGTTTCCTTGTGCTCCCGATGCGTGCGGCAGTTCGGGCAGTACTTCCTCAGCTCAAGGCGGTCGGGGGTGTTCCGACGGTTCTTGCGCGTGATGTAGTTACGGTGCTTGCACTCCTGGCAGGCCAGGGTGATCTTCGGCCTCACGTCGGTGGCAGCCACGTTGGAGTGCCTTTCTCGACTGAACAGCAACGGACACTGAAAAAAGCCCGCGTGAGCCCTGGATACCAGGGGTTCGCGCAGGTAGTAGCGGAGGCCGGACTTGAACCGACGACACAGCGATTATGAGCCGCTTGCTCTACCGACTGAGCTACTCCGCCTTGGAGTCGGGGAAACCGTCTCATCTGCGATGATACCGGACCCCGAGAGGACCGGCGGGCGAGCTTCCCGCCGACCGACCACCTGAGTGGACCGGATCTCATTCAAGGTGGTGGTGGAGCCCCTTTACGGAATCGAACCGTAGACCTTCTCCTTACCATGGAGACGCTCTGCCGACTGAGCTAAAGGGGCACGCTTCCTTGGCTTCCCCCCTTTCGGGGTTCCGCCCGTCGCGTTGACTCGAATATACATGCCTTCCGGGGTGCTCTGCCAACTCGAAAGCCGCGGAGGCGATCACCGCCCCTCAGTCCGTCACCCAGACGTTGGACATGGCGTCGCGGTGGATGGTCCGGACGGACGCCGGGAGGCCGAGCCGGTGCAGCGCGTCGGGCAGGCGGGTGTCGTGGGTGAAGACGACGAGCTGGCGGTGGCGGCCCACCTCGGCCAGCACCGCGGCCAGCCCTTCCACGGTCTCGGTGTCCATCGCCTGGACGGGGTCGTCCAGCAGCAGGAAGCCGAACGGGTTGCCCGGCACCAGGGTGCGCGGCAGGCAGATGGAGAGGGCGAGGGCCTGGAACTCGCCCTGGCTGAGCAGTCCGGGCGCGTTGTCCGGCCCGTCGATGCCCTCCACGCTGACGTCGACGGCCACCCGTCGCTGCGCCCCCCGGCCCACCAGGCGCAGCGACGCCAGGTCGATGTGGCGCTCCTGGCGCAGCCGCGCCCACACCTTCTCCGCCTGGGCGGCCAGGGGGTTCAACCGCTCGGCGCGCATCTCGCGGGCCACCGAGGAGAACCAGTCGAGGGCCTGGCGGGCCGGCTCCAGCCTCCGGTGCGCGTCGAGCGCCCCGCGGGCGTCCTCCAGCCAGGCGCCCAGTTGCTCGGCGAGCCCGGCCCACCCGTCGGTGGGGTCGGTGAGGCGTTCGGTGGCGGCCTTGCGTGCGGCGATCGCGGCCGAGCGCAGCCGCCGGCCGACGGTCTCGATGTGCGTGGCCAGTTCGGTCAGGTCGGTGATCTCCGCCCCGGCCGCCCAGTCGGCCCAGATCCGCCCCAGTTCGCTGTCGGGCGGCAGCCAGGAGGGCGGCGGGGCCATCAGGAAGCGGGCCTGGTCCCGGGCCGCCTCGGCGCGCTGGTAGGCGGCCGCGGTGCTGGCGGCGACGGGCTCCAGCCGGGCGATCTCGGCGCGGGCCCGGCTCGCCCAGGCCGGTCCCAGGGCGTTGTGGGCGCCGCAGGTGGGGCAGTCGGTCTCGGCGGGGTGCCGCTGGTGGTGCTCGAGGGCCTGGCGCAGCAGCTCGACCACGCTGCGCGCCCGGTCGCCCTTGGTGCCCACGGTCATGGCGATCTCCATCGCGGCCCCGCGCAGCTCGCTGACCACGTCGTTGATGAGGGAGCGCTCGGGCACCGACAGGCGGCGCAGGCGGCGCAGCACGACCTGCTGGGCGGGGTCGGCGGGGCCGTTGTCCGCGGCGATCGCGGCGAGCCGGTCGAGGTCCAGCGTCGAGGAGGACAGCAGCTCGACGGCGGTCCGCGCCCGCGGGTCGGCGCTGGCGCGCAGTTGGTCCAGCAGGTAGGGCAGGTCGTGGGCGGGGCGCTGCGCGGTCTTGGCGAGCCGGTCGCAGGCCTTGGCCAGCCGACGTTCGATCTCGGTGAGCTCGCTCAGGCCCAGCAGCGTGGTCAGCGTGTCGTACAGCTCGGCCGAGCGCCCGGTGACGGTGCGGCCCAGCTCGTCGTAGGAGAGGAAGGGCCGGTACCGGTTGAGGTCCTCGCCCCAGCCGAGGCTGGCCAGGCTGCCGACCTCGCCCGTGGGCAGGACCACCTCGCCCCGGGCGGAGCGGACGCTCTCGCCGGTCCAGACCCGGGTGACCCGGGTGGTGCCGGTCTCCCCCGCCCGCTGGAGCTCGACCGTGATTTCGGTCACATCGTCGAAGTGGAGATTGCGCCAGCCGTCGCGCCAGGCGGCGGGCATGCCGTCCCAGCGGAGGTTGCGGCCGGTCAGCGCGGCCTCGACGGCCTCGGCGAAGCTGGACTTGCCGGACCCGTTGCGGCCGACGATCACGGTCAGCCCGGGGCCGGGCGGGAACTCCAGGGTGGCGGCGCGTCCGATGCCGCGGAAGCCCTGGACGCGGACTCTGCTGAGGTAGCAGCGCCGGGCGTGCCGCACCGGCGGGACCGGTTCGGTCTCCGGGAGCGGCAGGTCGACCTCCTCGCCCCGGACGCAGGCGGCCAGCGCGTCCTCGCCGTGGACGGCCGCGGCCACCCACCGGCGCGCCGCGGGGTCCAGGGGCGAGCGGGCCAACCGGTCCCAGAGGGCAACTGTTCGGGGGGACGCCGACCGCTGCCGCGAGGGTTCTGCCGAGAATCCGGCCTGGGAGGTCGTTACCGTCGTCACCACACCTGCTCCGTTCGTGGCCTCGCCTTTGCAGATTAGGACAGATAGGGCGAATTACACATCGCTCTCCCCGTTCGGCTGCGGGGATCCGCGCGGTGGAACAGGTCCGTTCGCGCGTTGCCTCCACGGTCCGCCTCCACCGCCCCAACCGGCAGAAGAAGTGGCCGATCTCACACTCCATTGAGACGGCGCCGGTTGCCGTCCCAGGTGAAGTGCAGGGTGGCGATCCCGGGTTCGGCCGGGTCGCGCAGGCATTCATAGATATTGAGCCGGGGGACGCTCGGAAAGCAGCCCCAGACACGCTCAGAGGTGAGCACGAAGTCCAGATCCAGTTCCACGAGCATGCCGAGCAGGCGGCCGTGGGTGGGTTCGTCCACCTTGGCGAAGGCGTCGTCGAGCAGGATGAGCCGCGGGGTCTGCGGGGCGTCCAGGGCCAGCGCGGTGAACTGGGCCGCCGCCGCGGCGAACAGCACCAGGTAGGCGATGACCCGCTGCTCCCCCTGGCTGAGTGCGGTGCGGTGGGTGAGCCGGCGCTCGCGTTCGGGGTGGGCGGCGTCGGTGACGTAGACGGTGAAGGCGAACCAGGACCGGTAGTCCAGGGCGGCGCGCAACTGGGCCCCGCCGGTGACCGTGGGGTCGAGGCGGCGGATCGCCTCGATGCAGCGGCGCAGGGCGTCGCGCAGCCGGGTGGCCTCGACCCGGGTGCGCGTGTCGGCGGGGCGGCTCAGCAGCGGCACCACCGCGCGGATGTCCTCGTCGGCGTCGGGGGCGAGCTGCCACTCCAGGCGGACGCCCAGTCCCTGGGAGGTGGTGACCTCGCCCAGGACGCTGTTCATCGCGTCGATGAGCTCCCGCGCCTCGGTGATCTGGCGGGAGAGGTGCCCGGCGAGCTCGCCGAGGAGGTGCCGCTCGTAGGCCTCCTCCTCGCGCACCGCCGCGGTCTCCTCGGCCTCGGCGATCGCCTCGCTCAGCCGCTCGGCGTAGTCGACGATGTCGTGCGCCCCCCGGTCGTCGTGGACGGTGACCCGCTTGACCCCCGCGGGCTCGGTGAGCTCGGTGCGGGCGCCGACGGCGGGCGCGGCGGCCAGGCTGCGGTGCAGCTCCTCGTGGCTGTGCAGGATCCCGCTGTCGTCGACGTCGGAGTCGGCCGGGTCGAGCCCGGCCTCGACCGCGGAGACCAGCGCGTCGAGGCTCTGGATGCGCTTGGTGAAGTCGTCGCTGCGCTCGGGGTCGGCCTCCGCCGCGTCGTAGTCGGCGATGGGGCCCTCCGGTGCGGCGAGGTCGGTGAGCCCGGCCGCGGCCAGGAGTCCCCGGTCGACCTCCCCGGACGGGGTCGCGAGCAGGGCCCGCAGGCGGGCCCCGGCGGCCAGCGCCCGGCGGGCCTGCTCGGCCCGCTCGACGGCGGCCGCACCGTGCCGGGTCTCCGCGGCGACCCGCTCGTCACGGGCGCGCTGGGCCTCGCGCTCCAGGGCGGGCAGGGCCTCCCCCGCCTCGCGGGCGCGGGCGCGCACCTGCTCGATCGCGGCCCTGACCTGGGCCGGGTCGGCGGCCCCGGCGCGGTCGGTCAGCTCGGTCTCGCGCCGCACGGTGATCATGTCGCTGATGGCGGCCCCGGCCGCGTCCTCGGCGACGATGCGGGCCTCGCGGGCGCGCTGCCAGTCGGCGACGTGCCGCCGGTAGTCCTCCAGCCGTCCGGCGAGGATCTCCAGGTCGCGGTGGGCCGCCGCGATCTGCACCCGCAGCGCCCCCAGGGAGCCGCGGATCCGGGCGAGCTCCTCGTACTGGGCGGGCAGGCGGTGCTCCAGCGCGGGTCCGACGAGGGCGCCGCGCAGGGACAGCGCGGTGGCGCGCGCGGCGTCGGCGGCGGCGCGGGCCGCGGCGTGGTCGCGCACCGCCTCGGCCAGCCAGGCGCGGGCGTCGTCCAGGACGGCCCAGGCCGCGGTGAGGGCGGCGCCCGAGGGCACCGACCGGTTGATCCGCAGCAGGCTCTCGTGGCGGTTGTCGATCCCCGCGCGGCGCTCCTGGGCCTCGGCGAGCAGCGCCTCGGCCATCTCGATGCGCCGCTCGGCCTTGGCGCGGTGGCGTTCCAGGGCCTGGGCGCGGGCCGCCTCCCCGATGTACTCGGCGGCGGCCTTGTGGTGGCGGCCCTGGGCGACGCCGAGCCGCCAGCGCCCGTCGAGGGAGACGTAGTTCTCCGGTCTGCGCCGGGGGCCGGTGGTGCTCTGGAACCAGGAGTGCTCGGGCTGGTTCTGCTCCTGCTCCTCGTCGCGCAGGCGGATCGAGGAGAGGATCGCGATGACGGTGCCGCGGTCGACCTTCGTGGCGCCGACGGTCTCCAGGGGGACCAGGACGTCCAGGAGGGTGCGGCCGCGCAGCGGTTCGACCGGGCTGAGCAGCAGGTCGTGGGTGTCCTGGTCGACGACGGTGCCGTCGGGGGTGATGAGTCCGGCCAGGAGCCCGGACGCCTCCAGGGCGGCTTCGAGTCCGGCGCGCTCCTCGGCGGTGAGCCGCTCGGCGAAGTCGACCGCCAGGTAGAGGGGGATCCCCGCGTCGGGGTCGCGCGGCGCGGTGGCCCAGAACGGTCGGGGGGCGGTGACGGGCGTGGTCTCGTCGGCCCGGCGCTCGGTGAGCTCGTCGAGTTCGGCGGCGAGGTCGCGCTCCTCGCCCAAGGCGGCGTCGCGGGCCTCGCGCACCTGTTCCAGCAGCGGCTCGACGATGGCGTGGGCCCGGCGGGCCACGGTCTCGGGGAGGGTGGCGGGCAGGACACGGAAGGCGTCGTCGAGCGGGGGTTCCACGCTCTGCTCCAGGGCCTCCAGCTCCGCCTCGATGTCGGCGTCGGGTGCCGCGGCGCGCAGGGCGTTGCACCACTCGCGCACGTCGGCGGCGTAGTCGGCGCTGGCCTCGCGGACCTTCTCGATGGCGGCGCGCTCGCGTGCGCGGGCGCGTTCGGCGTGGCTGTCGGCCCACTCGGCCTCGCTGTTGAGGTCGGCCTCGCGGCGTTCGGCCGCCTCCAGTTCCAGGGCGCGGCGGTACAGGTCCTCGGCGATCGCCTCGCGTTCGGCGGCGGCCGCGTCGGCGCCCGAGAGGCGGTCGTGGAGTTCGGCCAGCCTGCGGCGGAGGCCGACGATCTCGATGCCGAGCACGGGCGGGCGCTCCACGGGCTGTTCGAGCCCTTCCAGGTTGACCTGGGTGGTGCTCTCCCGCGGGGCGAGGGTGACGCGTACCGGCTGCGGGACCTCGCCGAGGGAGGCGGGGTCGATCCCGCCGGCGCGCGCGGTGTCGCGCAGGCCGAGGTGGAGGCGGCGCAGGCCGCCGATGCCGCGTTCGATGGCCGCGGTGTCGGTGTCCAGCCTGTGGTGGGCCTGGGCCTCGGCGGAGCGGGCGTGCTCGCCGGCGACCCAGGCGGCCTCGGCGGCGCGGATGTAGGCGGCCGCGGCGGCGTAGCGGGCCTCGCGCTCCCCGTCGGTGACGCCCCCGGCCGGGCGCTCGGTGCTCGCGTGGAGCGTCGCGGCGTCGGACGCCGCGGTGTCGCGGCTGCGCGCGAGGCGGTCGCGCTCCACCTGGATGCTGCTCTCGGCGGAGACCAGGGAGTCGAGTTCGGACTCCAGGCGGGCGAGTTCGGTGTCGCGCTCCTCGAAGGCGGTGATCTGGGCGCGCACGGTCTCGGCCTGGCGGCGCAGCACCCCGTGCAGGTAGCCGCGGTAGTCGGCGAGGAACTCCGTGGTGCGCTCGTGCACGGTGCGCAGCGCGGCCAGCCGGGAGCGGGCGCTCTCCAGGTCGGTGATGTTGCGGGCGACCTGGTCGAGGACGGTGTCGTCCATGGGGGGCAGCGCCTCGGAGAGCACGGAGGCGAGCTCGCCCGCTTCGAGGCGTTCCCCGACGGTGGGGCGGCGCAGCCGGTAGAGCAGGTGGATGAGGTTGCGGTACCGCATGGGGTCGTCGAGGCCGAACAGCTCGCGCATGACCCTGGTGCGGTAGCCGAGGGCGGTGTCGTAGCAGTTGTCGGGGCCGACGGCGGAACGCAGCCGCTCCACGGACAGCGGGCGGTCGCCGTCGATCAGGACGAGGTCGTCGCCGACGCGGCGGTCGGTGACGAAGAACACCGCGCGCGCCTCGGGCTGGTCGGGCACGGCGATGACGGCGGCGCCGAGGGTGCGGTACTGGGGCCGGCCGTCCTCTCCGCGGCGGACGAACTCGATCCACAGGTAGCCGAGGGTGGCGGTGTCGGACTCGGTGGCGGCGGCGGTCCCGGTCTCGGTGGCGGTGCGTCCCTCCAGCATCAGCCAGCGCAGGCTGGTGCGGCTGGTGCCGGTGGTGTCGAGCCGCCGGGCGTCCCCGTCGAGGAGGAAGGGCAGCAGCATCTCCAGCGCCTTGGACTTGCCCGCTCCGTTGCGCCCGCGCAGCAGCAGGCGCCCGTCGGCGAACTCGAAGACGTGGTTGTCGTACTGCCAGACGTTGTGGATGCCGGCACGTTCGAGCCGGTAGCGCTTGGGGAGGGTGGCGTCCTGTCTCATCGGCGGTCCTCCGCTCCGTACCGCTCGTCCTGGTGCCCGCCGCGCCGGACGGTCGGGGCGTCGGGGGTGGTGTCATTGTCCCGGATGGGGGAGCCGATCGGGAGGCTCCCGGCCGTCGTGTGGACGGGGGTCGTGCCGTGCCCGTTCATTCGGCACCGCTCCGGGGGAAGGCGGAGTCGCGGTAGCGTGCGGCGGCGGCCAGCAGGTGCCAGCCCTCTGTGGGGCGTTCTGCGCCGTCCGTGGCGACGCGGTCCAGCAGCCGGCTGTCGCGGAGCAGGGTCAGCACGCGGGCGGCGAGGTCCTCGGGGTCGGGGACGTGGCTGACCGCGGTGCGCGACCACTGCCGGGCGTCGTCGTCGACGACGGCGGCCAGTTCCGCGTCGAGCAGGTCGGCCGGGATGGGGACCGCGTGGCTGAACGGTGGTGGGGCGAGCATGGTGGCGAGGCGGGACAGCAGGGTGAGGGCGGCCTGGCTGACCGGGCCGGTGCCGGGGAAGGAGGCGGGGCCGGTCACCCCGCGGGCGTCCGCGGCGGTCTCGCTCGGCATGATCAGGGCCACCCCCTCGGCCCGGACCTCCGTGTCGCAGCCGAGGAGTTCGGCGAGTTCCGCTGCGGCGCGCCACTGGTGTCCGGCCAACCGGACGCGGTGCGGGGTGTCCAGTTCCTCCCGGTAGACCACCGCGGTCTCGGCGAGGAGGCGGCGCAGGGTGAGCTCCACGGCGTGCTCGTCGGAGGAGACCGAGTCGCTCTGGGCCAGGGCGACGAACTCCTCGGGGGTGGTGGTGGAGTGCGGTACGCGGGCGAGCACGTGCTCCGCGATCCCGTGGTTGACGTCCAGGACGACCTCGCGGGTGCCGTCCACGGCGTAGTCGGACAGGCTGCCGTCGGCCTCGGTGAGCGCCCCCCAGCCGACGAGCCGGGCAAGGCCGGCGACGAAGGCCCGGCGCTCGCCCAGGCGCTGCTCGGGGTCGAGGGAGAGTCCGGCGTCGCGGGCCGCGGCGCGCACCCCGGCGGCCAGCTCGGCGACGGTGGTGCGGGCGTCGGCCTCGGCGAGGGCCGCGAGGGTCAGGGTCAGGTAGGTGTAGGCGCGGGGGGTGAACGGCGCCCCGCTGTCCCGGTGGAGCGGGGTGGTGACGGTGCGGACCAGCCCGGTCTTCACCAGCCGGGCGTAGTCGTCGGCGACGACCAGTTCGTAGCCGAGGACCCGCCGGAACCGCCGGACGAGCCAGTCGGAGTGGGCCTGGACGAGGGCGAGGTCCTCGGGGTGGCTGCGTGCGGTGATGAGCGGGTCCGCCAGCAGTCGGCGGGCCGCGGCCTGGCGCTCGATGGTGAGGGCGATGTCCTCCTTGGCGGCCACGGTCTGGCGTCACCTTCCTGACTGGTGGGTGGGGCGTGCTTGGGGGATTCTGGCACGGGTGCGGTCAGGATTCGGGGACGTCCGGCACGGCGTCGGCCGCCGGGTCCGCGGCCTCCCGGAGGTCGTCCGCCCCGGCTTGCGGCGCGGTGTCCTGTTCTTCCTCGTCGTCCCGGTCGGGGCCGTCCTCCTCTTCCGGTCCGTCCGGGCCGGGGTCGGTCCGGTCGTAGGGGGTGGTGCGCAGCCGCAGCCCGGTGAGGGTGAGGTCGCCGTCGTCCTCGCCGATGGTGAGGACGGCGCCGGGGTCGTGGCGCACGTGCAGTCGGATGTCGAGTTCCAGGTCGCCCGCGCTGACCGGACCGGAGGTGGCGTCGCCGGACCCGAGCGCACGGGTGAGGAGCTCCATGAACACGCCCAGGGCGGCCCGGGACATGGTGAGCCGACCGGCCCGGGGGGTCAGGCCGGCCAGCAGGGAGCGCACCTCGTCGGCGGCGGAGCGCCGCCAGTGGGCCTCGGCCTCGGCGGCGTCGCGGAGCCGTGCCTGCTGGGCGCTGTGGTTCTCGGCCGGGGCGAGCGTGCCGTGGCCCGCCGGCCGCACCGTCGAGGTGTCGACGGCCGGGGCGTCCCACCAACTGGAGGCCGCCGCGACGTTCTCCTCCACGCTCCCGCCCAGGTGCCGGGCGGGGTGGAGGGCGAAGGCGGCGGTGTAGAGCCGGTGTGCGGCGTCGGCGTCGGCCTGCTCGAACCAGGAGGCCAGCCTGAGCACGGCGGCCCGCCCGTGCCGCGTCTGCGCGCGGCGGCCCGTCGGCTCCCGGATCACTGAGTCACCCACACCTCAGCAGACTAGAGACCTCCCGGTCCTGCTGCGTCCCGAATCCCCTGAGATCTGACTCGCTCCGACCCGGAAATCCGCGCGGTGACATGCCGTTTCTCCCGGACCGGGCCCCAGGAAACGGTTTTTCGGGCCCATCAGCCCTGTGACCTGGCGTAATCGCCCGATGTCTCCCAGTCGAGGAGGGTCACGGGCTCGTCGCCGACCACCCAGGCGTCGTGGTGCGGCGCGATGCGGATCGTCTCGTCCTTCGTCGCCTCGAACTCGCTGCCCTCGGCCATCCGGACGTGGAGCGTGCCGGAGAGGATGTAGCAGAAGTGCGCGTAGGTGCACAGTTCGGTTCCGGCGATCGGTTTGACGTGGCGCGACCAGCGCCAGCCCGGTTCGAAGACGGCGCGGGCGACGTCGCTTCCGTTGCCGCGGAGCAGTTCCAGGCGGCCCTTCTCGAAGGTGCGGACCTCGTCGGCCTCGGCGAAGGTGCGCGTGCGGGTCCTCACCGGCGCGGAGGTGCCGCCGTCGCGGGCCCGGATGCCGGACTGGTGCACGATCCTGCCGCTGCGCAGGTCGAGCATGGCCGTGATCAGGGCCTGGGAGCCGTCGGGGTAGGTGCACCGCTGGAGGTAGGCGGCGTGGTCGCCCTGGACGACGAACTGCTCGACCTCGTTGCGGACGGCCCGGTCGAAGAGGTCGTGCAGCGTCCTGCCTATGGCGTCGCGGCCGTGCGCCCGCAGCGGTTCGCTCGGCGGGCTGGTGCGGTCGACGAGCTCGTAGTCGGCCTCCTCGTCGAACGTGGCGAGCACCGCCTCGACGTCGCGGTGTTCGATGGCGCGGACGAGTTCTTCCTGGAGGGTCACGGCGGCCTCCCGGAGTCGTGTGCTGCTTCCCTCTCTGGAAGCCTGCGTCCGGGGAGGCTTCGGGCTAACCCAAGACCGGGTCATCCTCTGGTGAAGTCCGGCCGGGAGCCCGGGACGACGAGAAGCGGCCTTCCGCAGGGTTTCCCCTGGTGGAAGGCCGCTTCTGCGAGGTGTGGCAGGTGTAGGGTTCGAACCTACGTAGGCTGAGCCGGCAGATTTACAGTCTGCTCCCTTTGGCCGCTCGGGCAACCTGCCTTGTGGTGCGTTCCGCTCTTCGGCGTCGCGCATGAATGAGAATAGCGGACAGCGGCGCGGAGGCGAAATCGGACACCGGCTCTCCCGGCTCCACGGCCTCTCCGGGCGTACCGGGCTAAGCTCTGTCACTGCTGTGGCCGGGGCCGCGGTGTACCGCCGCCCCGGTCACGACCGATCGCGATCCATCGGCCGGACCAGGCGTCCCCGGCCCAGGAACTTGGGGGTGCGAGCAGACGTGGCTGCCGAATCCAGCTTCGACATCGTCTCCAAACTCGACCGGCAGGAGGTGGACAACGCGGTCAACCAGGCCGGTCGGGAACTGTCGCAGCGCTTCGACTTCAAGGGGACGGGCACGACCATCGCCTGGGCCGGCGACCACGCGGTGGAGATCAGGTCCACCTCCGAGGAGCGCGCCAAGGCCGCGCTCGACGTGTTCAAGGACAAGCTGGTCAAGCGCGGCGTCTCGCTGAAGGTCCTGGACGCCCCCGACGAGCCGAAGGCGTCGGGCAAGGAGTACCGGCTGCCGATCGCCCTCAAGGAGGGCATCAGCACCGAGAACGCCAAGAAGATCTCCAAGATGATCCGGGAGGAGTTCCCCAAGGGCGTCCGGGCGCAGATCCAGGGCGACGAGCTGCGGGTCAGCTCCAAGAAGAAGGACGACCTCCAGGCGGTCATCGCCATGCTGAAGAACAGCGACCTGGACGTGGCGCTGCAGTTCGTCAACTTCCGCTGACCGCGGTCCGGCCCCGCCGGAGCCGGACCGCCGACCGGGCGCGCCGCCCCTCGGGCCGCGCGCCCGTCGCTGTCGGGGCGTGCCGGGTCACCGGCGTCCGTCCGGCCCCCCGCCCGGCCCGCCGCGGTTCCACCGCGCGGCCAGGTCCTGGAGGCGGCGGATCCGCTCCCGGGCGGGCGGGTGGACGGTGAAGAGCCGTCCCGCCAACTGGTCGGCGAAGGGGTGGGCGATCATCAGGTGCCCCGAGGTGAGCAGCCCCCGGTGGGTCGGCAGGGGGTGGGTGCGGGCCGCGACCTCGATCCGGTGCAGGGCGTTGGCCAGGCCGACGGGGTCCCCGGTGAGGCGGGCGGCGGCCTCGTCGGCCGCGAACTCCT
>Ga0207864_1001859_pt1 | contig 21754 bp, 19 predicted proteins | sample HigsolmetaAR202D_FD_184834 | JGI IMG/M metagenome (GOLD analysis project Ga0207864, IMG submission 184834) | Ionic liquid and high solid enriched microbial communities from the Joint BioEnergy Institute, USA - AR20-2-D (SPAdes) (version 2) ... | reverse complement strand
GAGGTGCCGCTCCATGAACTCGACCTTCTTCAGCTCGATGCTGTCGCGCTCGGCTTCGACGGCCACCCGCTCACGCTCGCTGGCCAGGCGAGCGACGGTGGGGAGGACCTCCTCCCGGAGCGACTCCGGCGGACGCTCGCCGTCGATGAACGCCCGCCCCGCGAGCCGGTGGACGATCAGGTCCGGGTAGCGGCGGATCGGCGAGGTGAAGTGCGTGTAGTGCCTCGCGGCGAGCCCGAAGTGCCCGACGTTGTCATGGCTGTAGCGCGCCTGCCGCATCGACCGAAGCACCACCGTGGAGACCACGCTCTCCTCCGGGCGCCCGTGTACCGCGGCCAGGAGGCGCTGAAGGTCCTTCGGCATGGGCTGCCCCCGCCGGCCGAGGCGGTAGCCGAACGTGGCGACGAACTCCCGGAGCTGTTCCATGCGGTCGGAGTCTGGGGCCTCGTGGATGCGGTACACGAACGGGAGCTTCGCCCGTGATGCGCTCCGGGCGATCGTCTCGTTCGCCAGGAGCATGAAGTCCTCGATCAGGCGGTGACTCTCCAGCCGCAGCACCCGCTGGATGTCGGTCGGCTCGCCCTTCGTGTTCAACACGACGCGGGCTTCCGGGAGATCGAAGTCGAGGCTGCCCCGCGCCTCGCGCGCGGTACGGAGCTTACGGCTGATCCCGACCAGCGCCCGGATCGCTTCGTCCGTCTCGGGGTCCACGACCCGCTCGCCGTCGATCACCGCCTGCGCGTCCTCGTACGAAAGCCGGTGCCGACTCCGGATCACGCTCCGCACGAGCTCGTGGTCGAGGACCTTCCCCTCCGCGTCCACGGTTAGGAGGAGCGACATGGCCAGCCGATCCTGGTCCGGGACGAGCGAGCACAGGTCGGACGACAGCGCCTCCGGCAGCATCGGGATGACGCGGTCGACGAGATAGACGCTGGTTCCGCGGCGGAGCGCTTCGGCGTCCAGCGCCGTACCTTCCCGCACGTAGTGACTAACGTCCGCGATGTGCACCCCGACGTGCCACCTCCCGTCCCCGAGCGGGCGAATGGAGAGGGCGTCGTCGTGGTCCTTGGCGTCCACCGGGTCGATCGTGAAGATCAGCTCGTCGCGAAGGTCGAGCCGTCCCTCGAGATCGGCGTTGAGCACGCCACGCTCGCGAAGGCGCTCGGCCTCCTCCAACACCTCCGCCGGGAAGTCGATGGGCAGCCCGTGCCCGTAGACGATGGCGAGGACGTCGACGCCCGCCTGCCTCTTGTGACCGAGGACCTCCTCGACCTCGCCCGCCGGCCCCAGGTGCTCGTCGCCCCAGTTCGTTATGCGGACCAGGACGACGTCGTTCTCTTTCGCGTCCTGCTCCTGGCCGGGAGGAATGAAGATGTCGCGGGTCAGCTTTCGGTCTTCAGGAACGACGAAGCCGAAGTTCCGGGCCGGGTGGTAAACGCCGACGACCGTCTCCCGCGCCCGCTCGAGCACCTTGATGATCCGGCCCTCGCGACGTTGACCGCGACGCCGCTTCTCGACCCGCGCGACCACGCGGTCCCCGTGCACGGCCGAGCCCATCCCCTGCCAGGGGATGAACAGGTCCCCGGCCCCGTCCTCCGGGACCACGAACCCGGCGCCGCTCCGGATCGTCTGAAGACGGCCGACCACCAGATTGATCTTCTCGGGCGCCGCGTAGCGCTGCTTCCGGACGCGGTAGATGAGGCCTTCGTCCTCGAGACGCTGCAGCTGCGACTTGAACTCGGGGTAGTCCGCTTCGGATACGCCCAGCCCCCGGGCCAGCTCCTTCGCCTTGAGCGGCCGGCCGGCCCGCTCGCGCAGATAGTCGACGATGACGTCCGCTTTGACCGGCACGGTCACCTCTCGGGCAAGGCGATGTAGACGGTTGCGCGCCACGTGGCCTCGCGTCCCCGCATACGGACATCGCTCTCGAATTCGATCGGTAGGGGCGCGGCCCGGCTCGCACGCAGACGCGCCGTCACGAAGGCGTCCACGGCGCTCACGACGTGGTTCGCAAGGATCAGACCGAGGGCGCGCGACGCGGACCGGTACGCCGCGTCGCTCTGGCCGATCAGCTGGCGGTACCGGGTCCTGGCCTCGGGGCGGCCTTCCCACGACCAGGCGAATTCGGGACCGACCGCCCGGCTCGTGTAGTATTCCATGGCCCGCCGGTACGCCGTCGCGTCCTCCGGGAGAGAATCGACGCCGAATGGGAAGTAGATCGCCCTCGCGAGCGCCCAGATCCACCCGTTGTACGTCGTAGGATCGGTCTCCGGCTGTACGCCCTCGCGCACGGGGTCGGCGTCGTAAGCGCCGCTCCGTTCGTAATCCGCGAGCGCCTCGTAGTAGTGGAAATCCCCGTCTCGCCGCTCCCCGGAGGCGTTGAGGCGCGCGACTTCCCACGCCAGGTCACGGTAGCGCGCCTCCAGGTCTCGCCCCTCGGCCCGACGGTCGCCGTACCAGTAGAGAGCTGCCGCTTCCACCGCCGCATAGGCGATCCACCGTGCGGATCCGAGGGTGTACTGCCCGGCGCCCGGCAGGACGGCGGAGAGAAGGACCGGTCGCACCGTCGAGCCGACCGCCGCATGCGGCGAGGCCGCGGCGGCCTCGGGAACGGCCAATGAGTTCCGAAGCTGCCGGGCTTCGGCGACACCGGGAGCGCAGGCGATCAGGAGAGCGCAAAGGGCGCGATGTCGGGAGAGCATCAGAATCGGAACCCGAAGGAGAACTGCATCGGCTCCTCGACGGCCTCGAGAGGGCTCGACGCAAAGCTGCGCGCGATCGACATCGTGAAACGGTCGTAGTCGATTCCGAGACCGATCGCGGCGCCGGTGCCTACCCCCTCGCCCGGCACGTACCCGGAGCGGAGGAAGATCGTGCGTCCGATCGCCAATTCGATCCCCGACGAGACCGTGGGCGCGCCCGGGTCCTGCCAATCGTCCACGATGTCGACCGCCCACCACAACTCGATCCCTTCAACCGAGGTCAGGTGATGCAGCACCTCGTACGCGCCGCCCACGCGGGCCCGCACGGGCAGCGGATCGGCCTGGTGCGCGTTGATCACCTGTAGCGGGAAGCCGACGTTCATGACCGCGGCGCCCAGGCGCAGCGCCGGCAGCCAGGAGGGGTGGAAGAGGACGCCGAAATCGACGGCGTGCGTCGTCGCCGTCACCTGCTCGCCGTCGCACGTGCCTCGGCAGCCGATCCGGAACTGGTACAGCTTGTAGTTCAGCCCCGCCGACACCCCGCGCGCCAACACCGAGGCGGCCGATGCGACCAGCACGTGATGGCGAAGCGTGACGACCCCGATCGTCTGACCGCTCTCGTCCGTATGCTCCATCTCGTCGATGTCGACGAGCTCGTACGAGAGGCCCAGCGTGGCGACGCCACCTGGATTGGCCAGGAAGGAGAATGCGTTCCCCTGCGCCGCCATGTCGGTGTGATGGATCAGCAGATGGCTGCCTTCCACCCCCGCGAGCCCTGCCGGGTTCGAGAACATGGCGTCCGGCGACGTCGCAGCCGTCAGCGCCCGCCCCAGCGCGACCGACCGCGCGCCCACGGGCAGCAACAAAACCAAACAGCATTCCCCCGCCGGCGTGCGGTCGTCGATGCCGACGACCTGGGCCTGCGCCGGCACCGCGACGGTGCTCACGGCGCACGCGAGCCCGACCGCGGCCGACGCAAAACGCCGAACCAGAATTCCCCTGCCGGAACCGGCCATGGGGCGATCGGACCTAGAAAGGCTTGGCCTCATCCAGCAGCATGATCGGGATGTCGTCCCGGACCTCGTATCGAAGCCGGCACGTATGGCAGACCAGCTCCTGGTCCTCGGGGCGGTACTCCAGCTCGCCCTTGCACTTCGGGCAGACGAGGATCTCCAGCAGCTCGGAATCCAGCATATCTCCTCCTCGGCTCAACGCGACCGGTCCTCGATCTCCTTCGGGACCGGGTACCCCAGGTGCAGCAACGCCGACCGCTTCTTGCGCCACCCCGGCATGGCCTTGACCCAGAGATCCAGGTATACCGGCTCACCGATGAACGCTTCGATCTTCTCGCGCGACCGCTGTCCGAGCCGGCGGATCCCGGCACCTCCCTTCCCGATCAGGATCGCCTTCTGGCTCTCCCTCTCGACGAACACCACCGCGCGAATGTAGACAGGACGGCTCGCCTCCCTGTACTCCTCGATGCGCACCGCCGTGCTGTACGGCACCTCTTCGTGGTACTCCTCGAAGATCGTCTCACGGATCAGCTCGGAGACGAAGAAGCGCACCGGCTGAACCGCGATCTCGTCCTCCGGGTACAGGAACGGCGAGTTCGGGAGCGCCGCCTTCAGCCTGTCCCGGAGCTCGAAAACGCCGCGCCCCTCGGCCGCAGAGATCACGTACGCCTCTCTCCCGAACTCCCGCCGCGCCCAGTCCACCAGCTCCTCGACGGCGGCCGCCGGCGCCACGTCGACCTTGTTCACCGCAATGAACAGCGCCGACTCCCGGCGATGCAGCCCGTCGAGCGCATCGCCGCTGGGCAGCGTTTCGGCTGGCCGCGTCGCGTCCAGCAAGAGGAGCACCACGTCCGCCTCCTCCAGCGCCGACAGCGCCGCTTCCAGCATGCTCCGCTGCAGCAGGTAGCGCGGCTCGAGCAACCCGGGCGTGTCTACGAAGACGATCTGCGCCTCCTCGTCCGTGTAGATCCCTATCACCCGCTCGCGCGTGGTCTGGGCACGAGGAGTCACGATGCTCAGACGCTCCCCGGTGAGCGCGTTCAGGAGCGTCGATTTCCCCGCGTTGGGTACGCCCACGAGCGCCACGTACCCGGCCCTCGTCCGGACGCCATCGAGCAAATTCCTCTCCATTTCTTGCGTCATGGCACGAATGTAGACCGCCCGTCTTCCCCCACGCAAGAAAACGATCGGCCACGTCATGGCGAGACAAGAAAAAAACGAGCGTCGACCTGCGGGGTGTGCGGGTCGGCGCTCGTCGTGTGGGGCGAGATTGGGGGCCGGCGGCGACGTACTCTCCCACCCGGTCTCCCGGGCAGTACCATCCGCGCTGCGGGGCTTAACGACCGTGTTCGGGATGGGAACGGGTGGTTCCCCCGCGCCATGGCCGCCGGCCACTCTGTCTTCTGGGTCTTTGGGGGTTGTGTGGGGTCGTCTTGCGCGCTGGCGTCTTGGAGGTGGACCCACCCACTTGGGAGGCCCTTCGCTCGGGCCTCGGCCACGCATCTCTTCGGCCCCTTTTGCTGCCGAAGAGAGATAGTTGGGCTGGCCAAGCCTCACGGGCGATTAGTACGGCTCGGCTGAGCACGTTGCCGTGCTTGCACCTGCCGCCTATCGACGTCCTCGTCTCGAACGGCCCTTCAGAGAGCTTTCGCTCTGGGAGCGCTCGTCTTGGGGGGGGCTTCCCGCTTAGATGCTTTCAGCGGTTCTCCCGTCCCGACTTAGCTACCCGGCGCTGCCGTGGGCACGACAGCCGGCACACCAGAGGTCGGTTCGTCCCGGTCCTCTCGTACTAGGGACGACGCCCCTCAACGCTCCTGCGCCCGCGACGGATACAGACCGAACTGTCTCACGACGTTCTAAACCCAGCTCACGTACCGCTTTAACGGGCGAACAGCCCGACCCTTGGGACCTTCTCCGGCCCCAGGATGCGATGAGCCGACATCGAGGTGCCAAACCGCCCCGTCGATGTGAACTCTCGGGGGCGATAAGCCTGTTATCCCCGGCGTACCTTTTATCCGTTGAGCGATGGCCCTTCCACTCGGAACCACCGGATCACTAAGGCCTGGTTTCCCACCTGCTCGACCCGTCGGTCTCACAGTCAGGCGCCCTTCTGCCTTTGCACTCAACGCGCGATTGCCGACCGCGCTGAGGGCACCTTTGCGCGCCTCCGTTACCTTTTGGGAGGCGACCGCCCCAGTCAAACTGCCCGCCTGCCGGGGTCCGAGCCGCCGCTTCAGACGGCTTCGTTAGGGCTCCAACGCCACGAGGGTGGTATTTCACCGCTGCCTCCAGAGAGCCCAGAGGCCCTCCTTCACCGGCTCCCACCTATCCTACGCACGCAACGCCGAAACCCAGCGGCAGGGTGCAGTAAAGGTGCACGGGGTCTTTTTGTCCTGTCGCGGGTAATCGGTATCCTCACCGATACTCCAATTTCGCCGAGCTCATGGAGGAGACAGCGCCCAAGTCGTTACGCCATTCGTGCAGGTCGGAACTTACCCGACAAGGAATTTCGCTACCTTAGGACCGTTATAGTTACGGCCGCCGTTTACCGGGGCTTCGGTTCAGAGCGTCGCACATCCGAAGATCCGCTAACCCCTCCCCTTAACCTTCCGGCACCGGGCAGGCGTCAGTGCCTATACGGCGAGTCCTCCTCTTCGCAGGCACCTGTGTTTTTACTAAACAGTCGCTTGGGCCGATTCTCTGCGGCCCCTTCCGGCTCAGATCCGCTCGGGACCCTCACCTACCGGGGGCACCCCTTCTCCCGAAGTTACGGGGTCAGTTTGCCGAGTTCCTTCTCCATGACTCACTCGAGCACCTTAGGCTTCTCGCCTCGCCTACCTGTGTCAGTTTGCGGTACGGTCGGAACGCAGACTCCCGTACGAGGCTTTTCTCGGCGGCCAGCTTCGAGGACCCTTGACGTCCGGTTGCCCTTCCGTCTCGGGATCCGGTCTCACCTCTAACCCCGCGGATTTGCCTACGAGGTCAGGCTACGCCGTTCCATCGGGAAGCTCCAACCCCCGACGGTCCTTCTGCTTCCGCGTCCCCCCTTACGGTCAGACGCCTACGTCCCGGCACGGGAATATTCACCCGTTTCCCATCGCCTACGCCTCTCGGCCTCGGCTTAGGGGCCGGCTGACCCGGAGCGGATGACCCTGGCTCCGGAACCCTTAGGCTTTCGGTGGCGGGGATCCTCCCCCCGCTTCGCGCGTACTCATTCCGGCATCTTCACTCGTCACCGCTCCAGCTCGCCTTGCGGCTCACCTTCTCTGCTGTGACGACGCTCCCCTACCACGAGGGACCTCCCAAGGGAGATCCGCCCGTCCGTGGCTTCGGTGGCAAGCTTTCCAGTCCCGACCATTTTCGGCGCAGGATCACTCGACTGGTGAGCTATTACGCACTCTTTAAAGGAATGGCTGCTTCTAAGCCAACCTCCCAGCTGTCTGGGCAATCCCACATCCTTTCCTTCTCCACTCAGCCTGCACTCCGGGACCTTAGCCGACGGTCCGGGTTCTTACCCTCTCGCGTACGCAGATTAGCCCGCGCACACTGTCTCCCAGGGTCGCTCTTACGGGCATTCGGAGTTTGCTTGGGGTCGGTAGGCGGTGAAGCCCCCTCGCCCATGCAGTGCTCTACCTCCCAAAGAGATCGCCCTGAGGCCGTACCAAGATACGTTTCGGGGAGAACCAGCTATCTCCGAGCTTGATTGGCCTTTCACCCCTACCCACAGCTCATCCGAGCAGTTTTCAACCCACACCGGTTCGGCCCTCCACTGGGCTTTACCCCAGCTTCAGCCTGGCCATGGGTAGATCGCTACGGTTTCGGGTCTGCCCCCACAGACTCACAAACGCCCATTTCAGACTCGCTTTCGCTCCGGCTCCGACCCTGAAGGCCTTAGCCTCGCCTGTGAGGAGCAACTCGCCGGATCATAATGCAAAAGGCACGCAGTCACCCGAAGCACGACCGAAGCCGCACCCGGGCTCCCACCGCTTGTAGGCACACGGTTTCAGGTTCTCTTTCACTCGCCTCCCGGCGTTCTTTTCACCTTTCCCTCACGGTACTCGTTCACTATCGGTCGCGGGCGAGTATTTAGCCTTGGAGGGTGGTCCCCCCAGATTCAGTCAGGGCTCCTCGAACCCCGACCTACTCGGGTACCGGCACCACAGCCACACCCACGCTTCGCCTACAGGGCTCTCACCTCCTTCGGCGGGCCGTTCCAGGCCGCTTCGACTCGCATGAGCATGGGCCGCGGGTCAAACCCCGCACCGGCCCCACAACCCCAGGGGCACATGGCCCCCGGTTTGGGCTCTTCCCCTTTCGCTCGCCGCTACTCAGGGAATCTCGCTTGATTTCTCTTCCTCCGGGTACTGAGATGTTTCAGTTCCCCGGGTTGGCCTCCCCTAAGGGATGACGGGTCACTACACCCGCCGGGTTTCCCCATTCGGACATCCGGGGATCACAGGATGCGTGCTCCTCCCCCCGGCTTATCGCAGCTTGCCACGTCCTTCCTCGCCTGCCCGCGCCTAGGCATCCCCCGTGCGCCCTTACCGCGCTTGGCCAGCTCCTTACCTCTGGCTCCACCTCATCAACACGCCTAACGCGCTCGACTCCACACAATCCCAAAAACCCAAGTTGTCAAAGAAGCGAAGCGAGACGCCCGATCCACGTGTCGAGGACACCGGAACCGGTGTCTCGCCGTCATTGTTGGCGCCTCGTGGCGCCGAGCATGAAAAGATAATGGACCACCCCCACCCGGTCAACCCCCGGTTGCGCGGCCTCGAAACGGCGGCGGTAATCCGGCGCCGCGATTGCGTCCAAAGCGCGCGACGGCTATGGTCGTCACGATCGACGCGCGGCGCCGAAGACGCCGCAGTGTCCGTTGTCGAAGCGGAATCTGTGTCAGAGGAAGAGTGAGGCAGCGATGCGCGTGGCGCGGGTGACGGCCCGCGGGGCCGCACGGTGGTGGAGGGGGCATCCGTGGATCTACCGGAGCGATGTGATCGACGCCCCGGGCCCCGAGCCCGGTGCGGTCCGCGTGGAGGACGCACGCGGCCGGTTCCTCGGGGTCGCGCTGTGGAGTCCCGCGTCGACGATCTCGTTGCGGATGTTGACGGGCGAGGATCTGGCGATCGACGCTGAGTTCTGGGACGAGCGGATCGAAGCCGCGGCGAGGTACAGGGCCGCGATCGCGACGGAGGCGACCGCGTACCGCCTGGTGCACGCGGAGGCGGACGGACTGCCGTCGCTGATCGTGGACGTCTACGACGACGTGCTCGTCGTCCAGTTCCTTTCGGCCGGGCTGGAGGTCTTCCGGGCGGAGATCGTGGATGCGCTGCGTCGTCGCATGGAGCCGGCCGGGATCCTGGCGCGAAACGACGTGCCGGTCCGGGAGCACGAGGGGCTCCCGCGTGAGATCGAGATCGTCTGGGGCCGTGTCCCCGAGGTCGTGGAAGTCTCGGAAGGCGCCGTCCGGTACCTGGCGGGCCTGCACGGCGGGCAAAAGACGGGGGCGTTCCTGGACCAGCGGGAGAACCGGCTGCGGGCGGGGGAACTCGCGCGGGGCCGTGCCCTGGACTGCTTCGCGTACCACGGGTCGTTCGCGCTCCACCTCGCGCGCGGGGCGGATAGCGTCGTCGCGGTCGACTCGTCGGCGGAGGCGCTCGCGCGCGCGGAGGAGAACGCGGCGCTGAACGGACTGAACAACATTCGACTCGCGGAGGCGAACGTCTTCGATTTCTTGCGGGAGGAAGAGGAGGCGGGCGCCGAGTACGACGTGGTGGTGCTGGACCCGCCGGCGTTCGCGAAGCGGAGGTCCGCGATCGAATCCGCGCTCCGGGGCTACAAGGAGATCAACCTCCGGGCAATGCGTCTGCTCGCCCCGGGCGGGTACCTCTGCACCTTCAGCTGCTCCTATCACGTGAATGAGGCGCTCTTCCGGGAGATGCTGGAGAGCGCCGCCGCGGATGCCGGCCGGCCGATGCGCTGGATCGAGGCGCGAGGCCAGGCGTCGGACCACCCGGTCATCGTGCAGATCCCGGAGACCGGGTACCTGAAGGGCGCGATCCTGCAGGCGGTGTGACGGATGGCCGGTCGAACGACCGCCTATATCCCCACCAGTTCCAGGAGTGCCGCGACGTGGGGGCGGTCCACGGCGAAGCTGCCGAGCGGGCCGCTCCACTCGCCGTGCCAATCCGAGCCGCCCGTCGTGAGGAGCCCGTGCGCGCGCGCGGCATCCTCCAGGCGCCGCGTCTGGCTCTTGGTGTTCATGGGGCGGTAGCACTCGATTCCTTCGAGCCCCCAGTCGACGAAGTCCCCCAGCTCCCTCTCGAGGACCTCGAACGGCGGGTGCGCCCACACGGCGACGCCGCCCGCGGCGTGGATCAGCTCGATCGCGTCGCGAGGCGTGAGCAGCTCGGTCGGCAGGAACGCCGGGCCGCCGTCGGCGAGGAACCGATCGAACGCCTCCTGGACGGTGCGCACGTAGCCGGCGTCGACGAGTGCGCGGGCCAGGTGCGGGCGACCGACCGGGCCGGCGCCGGCGGCGGCGACCACGTCCTCGTAGTCGATGGCGACGCCGAGCGCCTCGAGCCGCCGGATCATCCCCTGCATGCGTTCGTCTCGCCGCTCGACGGCCTGCGTCGCGTGCCGGACGAGTGCCGGGTGGTCGGGATCGACGAGGTAGCCGAGGATGTGGATTTCAGCGTCGCCGTGCGTGCTGGACACCTCGATGGCCGGCACGACCTCGAGCCGGCCTCGCGCCGCGCGCCGGGCCTCGGCGATCCCCGCCGTGGTGTCGTGGTCCGCCAGGGCGACGACGTCGAGGCGTCCGGCCACCGCGGCTTCGACGACCTCGGCTGGCGCGAGGGCGCCGTCGGAAACCGTCGAATGGATGTGCAGGTCGATGCGCACCGGTTGTCAGTCCTTGCCTGTCAGCGAGTCGCGACGCTCCGCCCCCAGCGATACGCGAGCCCGACGCCGAGGGCGTCGTGGTCGCCGAGAGCGACGCCGAAGCGGAGGAGCAGCGAGCGATCGATCTCGAGATCGAAGCCGAGGTCCGCGGTGAACGAGAAATCGGTGTCCGTGTCGCCGTCGTCGGCGGCGATGTCCAGCCCGACGCGGGGCACGACATACGGTATGAAGACGAGCCCGCCGGAGGCGAATGCCCGCCCGATGCTGACCCCGGCCGGGACGCGCAGGAACGTGCCGTCGTTGAGCGTGGCCCCCGCGCCGAGGAGCCATGCGACGTCGAGCGGGAACGCGCGTCCGGCCCGCGCGATCGGCCCGTAGAACTCCGCGCCGAAGAGGACGGCCGTCCCGTCGTTACGATCCGCTATGCCGACGCGGACGCCGAGATCGAGGTTGCCGCTCTGGCGCCAGATCCCGGCGAGTGCCCAGTCACCGCCCGATGGGTCGATGAGGTAGAGGCCGATGTCGTCACCCGGCCGCGGCGGGAGGAAGATCGGCGCGTCCCACGCCGGGACGTCCTGCGCCGTCGCGATGGCCGGGGCGGCCAGCACGAAGCCGGCCAGGAGAACGATCCAGCGTCCACGCATACGGGTCCTCCTTTCATTCCGCTCGACAACGAACGGCGGCGGGAGCACGGACATGTCCGTGCTCCCGCCGCCTCGCGAGATGCGTCGATGCGCCCTCATGCGACGGCCATGCCGCGCCGTCGCTTCGGGCGGGATCACTCCGACCGGGTCCGCTCGCTCAGGACGGTCACGACGTCGTCGGCGACCTGCATGAAGCCGCCGCCGACCCAGAACCGCTCCTCGCGGTCACCGTTGCGGACGCGCAGGTCCCCTTCACCGAGAAGGACCATGAACGGCGCGTGACCGCGCAGGATCCCGACCTCGCCGTCCCACGCCGGGGCGACGACCATGTCCGCCTGCCCCTCGTAGACGACCCGCTCCGGGCTGATCACCGACACCGTGAGACGCTCGGCCGCCACGGCTCAGACCTCCACACCGAGCTCGCGGGCCGCCGCGATCACGTCCTCGATCCCGCCCTTCATGTAGAACGCCTGCTCGGGCACATGGTCGAACTCGCCCGCAACGACGCGCTCGAACGACTCGATCGTGTCCTCGAGCTTGACGTACTTCCCCGGGATCCCCGTGAACTGCTCGGCCACGTGGAACGGCTGCGAGAGGAAGCGCTGGATGCGCCGGGCGCGCCCGACGATGATCTTGTCCTCCTCGGACAGCTCGTCCATGCCGAGGATCGCGATGATGTCCTGCAGGTCCTTGTAGCGCTGCAGGATCCGCTGCACCTCGGTGGCCACGCGGTAGTGCCGCTCGCCGATGAACTGCGGGTCCAGGATCCGCGACGTCGAGTCGAGCGGGTCGACCGCCGGGTAGATCCCCAGCTCGGCGATCGAACGCGAGAGCACCGTCGTCGCGTCCAGGTGCGCGAACGCCGTCGCCGGCGCGGGGTCGGTCAGGTCGTCCGCGGGGACGTAGATCGCCTGCACCGACGTGATCGAGCCGTCGCGCGTCGAGGTGATCCGCTCCTGCAGCTCGCCCATCTCGGTGCCGAGCGTCGGCTGATAACCCACCGCCGACGGCATGCGGCCGAGGAGCGCCGACACCTCCGAACCCGCCTGCGTGAAGCGGAAGATGTTGTCGATGAAGAGGAGCACGTCCTGCTTCTCGACGTCGCGGAAGTACTCGGCGATCGTGAGCCCCGTCAGCCCGACGCGCATGCGCGCCCCCGGCGGCTCGTTCATCTGCCCGTAGACCAGCGCCACGTTCGGGAGGATCCCGGCTTCCTTGAACTCGAGCCAGAGGTCGTTCCCCTCACGGGTGCGCTCGCCCACGCCGCAGAAGACGGAGCGGCCGCCGTGCTCCATGGCGATGTTGTTGATCAGCTCCTGGATGATGACCGTCTTGCCGACGCCGGCGCCGCCGAAGAGGCCGGTCTTCCCACCCTTCACGTACGGCGCGATCAGGTCGATGACCTTGATCCCCGTCTCGAAGATCTCGGTCTTCGGCTCCAGGTTCGTGTACTTCGGCGCCTCGCGGTGGATCGGCCAGCGCTCGACGTCCGCGGGCAGGTCGCCCTGCATGTCGACCGGCTGGCCGAGCACGTTCAGGATCCGCCCCAGCGGCGCGTTCCCGACCGGGACCGCGATCGCGCGGCCCGTGTCGCGCACCGGCATCCCGCGCACGACGCCGTCGGTCGACGACATCGCGACCGCGCGCACCTGGTTGCGCCCAATGTGCTGCTGAACCTCGGCCACCAGGTTGATCTCCGGCCCGCCGTTCTCGCCCGCGGCCCGGATCTCGAGCGCGTTGTAGATCTCGGGCAGGTCACCGGACTCGAACTCCACGTCGAGCACCGGCCCGATCACCTGGACGACCTTTCCGATGTTGTCAGCCATTTACGTATCTCCTATTCCAGAGCCGCGGCGCCGCCCACGATCTCGGAGATCTCCTGGGTGATCTGGGCCTGACGCGCACGGTTGTATGACCGTCGCAGTGTATCCAGCATCTCGGCGGCGTTGTCCGTGGCGTTCTTCATCGCGGTACGCCGCGCGCCCTGCTCGGCGGCGGCCGTTTCCACGAGCGCGCGATACACGCTGTTGCGCACGTAGAGCGGCAGGAGCCGGGTCAGGATCTCGTCGGCCGATGGCGAGAGGATGTAGCCCGCGCCTCGCTCGGCCTCGAAGTCCGCCGGCGGCTCGACCGGCAGGATCCGCATGACCCCCGGCGGCGTCGAGAGCGCCGAACGGAACTGCGCATAGACGACGTAGACCGCGTCGACCTCGCCGCGCGTGAACGCGTCGATCAGCGGATCGACGATCGACGCGGCGTCCTCGGCGGTCGGCCGGTCCGAGATGTCCGTCCGCTCGGAGACCAGCCGCTCGCGCCGGAAGCGGAAGAAGGTGATCCCCTTCTTCCCGATCGCGTGCAGGTCGACCTCCACGCCGTCCGCACGGAGGCGCTCGATCAGCCCGTTCGCTTCCCGGATCAGGTTCGCGTTGAACGCGCCCGCCAGCCCGCGGTTGGCCGTGAGCACGACCACCGCCGCCCGCTTCACCTGCTCGGGACGACGCAGCAGCGCGTAGCGCTCCCGCAGCTCGGGGTCGGCGAGCCGCCCGATCACCTCCGCGAGGCGCTCCGCGTAGGGGCGCGCCGCGTACACCCGGTCGGTGGCCCGCTTGAGCTTCGACGTGGCCACCATCTCCATGGTGCGCGTGATCTGGCGCGTGTTCTCGACGGACCGAATCCGTCGCCGGATCTCTCTCGCTTTGGCCATGGCTCGTCAGCTCGCCGCGCCGACCCGCGCGACCGAGGCGCCGCCGGCCAGGAAGGTCTCCTTGTACGCCTTGATCCCGGCGATGAGCTGCTCCTCGACCTCCTGGCTCATCTCCTTCTGGGTCCGGATCGCCTCCCCGACCTGCGGGTACTGCGCCGCCATGTACTGGTGGAAGCCGTGCTCGAAGGCGCGGATCTTCTCCACCGGGATGTCGTCCAGGTAGCCGTTCGTCACGGCGTAGATGATCATGATCTGCTGCTCGACCGGCATCGGCGCGTACTGCGGCTGCTTGAGCACCTCGACGGTGCGCTGACCGCGCGCGAGCTGCTTCTGCGTGGCCGGGTCGAGTTCCGAGCCGAACTGGGCGAACGCCTCGAGCTCGCGGTACTGCGCCAGGTCGAGGCGCAGACGCCCGGCGACCTTCTTCATCGCCTTGATCTGCGCCGAGCCGCCGACGCGCGAGACCGAGATACCGACGTTCACCGCCGGACGCACGCCCGAGTAGAACAGGTCCGACTCGAGGAAGATCTGCCCGTCGGTGATCGAGATCACGTTCGTCGGGATGTAGGCCGAGACGTCGCCCGCCTGGGTCTCGATGATCGGCAGAGCGGTCAGCGAGCCGCCGCCGAACTCGTTCGAGAGCTTGGCTGCGCGCTCGAGCAGACGCGAGTGCAGATAGAACACGTCGCCCGGGTACGCCTCACGCCCCGGCGGGCGGCGCAGCACCAGCGAGAGCTGGCGGTACGCCTGCGCCTGCTTCGTGAGGTCGTCGTAGACGACCAGCGTGTGCTTGCCCTGCCACATGAAGTGCTCGGCGAGAGCCGTCGCCGAGTAGGGCGCGATGTACTGCATCGGCGCCGGGTCGCTCGCGTTCGCGGCCACCACGATCGTGTAGTCCATGGCGCCGTGCTCGCGCAGCGTCTCCACCACGTTCGCGACCTTGCCGGCGCGCTGCCCGACCGCGCAGTAAATGCAGATGACGTCGCCGCCCTTCTGGTTGATGATCGTGTCGATCGCGATCGCCGTCTTCCCCGTCCCGCGGTCGCCGATGATCAGCTCGCGCTGCCCGCGGCCGATCGGGATCATCGCGTCGATCGCCTTGAGCCCCGTCTGGAGCGGCTCCTTCACCGGCTGACGCAGCACGATGCCGGGCGCGACGATGTCGATGAAGCGCCGGTCCTCGATCGGATCGATCGGACCCTTCCCGTCGAGCGGATTGCCCAGCGCGTCGACGACGCGGCCCAGATAGCCGGCGCCGACCGGGATGTCGAGAACGCGGCCGGTCCGACGCACGGTGTCGCCCTCGTGCAGCGCGGTCCAGTCGCCCATGACGACCGCGCCGATGTTGTCCTCCTCGAGGTTGAGCGCCAGCGCCGGCACGACCTCGCCGGTCTCGGCCGACGTGATCTCAAGCATCTCGCTGGCCATCGCCCGGGTCAGCCCGTAGATGCGGGCAACGCCGTCCTTGACCTCGAGGACCTCGCCCACCTCCTCGACCTCGAGCTGCTCCTCGTAACGCTCGATCTCCTGGAGGAGGACGTCCTTGATCTCGCTTGCGCGCAGCTGCGCTTCAGTGCTCGCCATGGTTCCGTTCCCGTTCGGGCTCCTCTATCAACGGCTCTTCGGCAGCTCGGCCTCGACGAGGCGCCGCCGGAGCGAAACGAGTCGACGCCGCAGGGAACCGTCCAGCACCCGGTCCCCGTAGCGGACGACGATCCCGCCAAGAATCTGTGGGTTCACCTGTACGTGCGGGATCACCTGCCGGCCCAACATCTTCGACAGGTCGGTGGCGATCTCCTGCTCGAAGCGCTCGTCCGGCTCGTGCGCCAGGGTGACCTGCGCGTGCAGGCGACCCAGGCGCTCGTCCAGGAGCGCGTGGTACTCACGCGCGATCTCCCGGAGGAGGCGCTGGCGCCGCTTGTCCAGAACCACCATCAGGAAGTTCAGGAAGAGCGCCGGCACGCGATCCTCGAACGCATGCCTGAGTACCCTCTTCTTCTCTTCGGTTTCCACCTTCGGCGACTCGAGGAAGGCTCGGAGCATCGGCTCCTGGTCCAGGAGCCCCGCGAGCTCGTCCACCGCCGAGGCGAAGTCTTCCCGCTGACCGTGGCGCTCGCCGATCTCGAAGAGCGCCTCGGCGTAGTTGCGGGCGATCGTCGACTCTCTCACGTCACGCCGCTCCCGCGCCGTTCGCGGCGCCGATCTGCTCGAGGTACTCGCGCACCAGCGCGCGATCCTCGTCCGCGCCCAGGCGCTTCTCGATCAACTTGGACGCCGCCGCCAGCGACAGCTCGACGGCCTCGCGGCGGAGCGCACTGATCGCGGCCTCCCGCTCCCGCTCCAGCTCCTGCCGGGTCCGGGCGACCAGCTCCTGCTGCTCGGCCCGCGCCTGCTCGAGCATCTCCTGCTTCATCCGCTCGCCCGCCTGACGAGCGTCGGCCAGGATCTGCTGCGCCTGCTGCCGCGCCTCGGCGAGCGCGCGCCGCTGCTCCTCGAGGATCTTCTCGGCCTCCTCCCGGTCACGCGCGGCCTGGTCCAGGATGTTCTGGATCCGCTGCTCGCGTTCGTTCGCGTACCCCAGGATCTTCGGGAACGCGAACTTGGACAGCAGCGCGAGCAGCACCAGGAATATGACGACCGTCCAGAACGAGACGTTCGTGCTCAACTGGAACACGTTCGGCTCGGCGCCGGCCTCCGCCCCGTGTTGCAGTACCACAGTCAGAAAGTTCATCGCTCAACTCTCGATCCGGGGAGCGGGCCGGCCGCGCACGACGCGCGGCCGGCGCCTCTGCCCCTGCGTCAGATCAGGAACGCGATAACCAGCGCGAAGAGCGCCGCACCCTCGATCAGAGCCGCGAGGATGATCGAGGCCGTCTGGATCGTGCCCGCGGCCTCCGGCTGACGCGCCATGCTCTCGGTCATCGAGCTGCCGATCCGGCCGATGCCGAGCGCCGCGCCGAGCACCGTCAGACCCGCACCCACCGCCTTACCGAACTGCGCGAGCAGCCCCGTGGCGTACTCCGGGTTCTGGGCCAATGCATCCTGCAGCATAGCGAGGATGGGAAGCATACCGTTCCTCCATTCGTTTCCGGGGATGGTCTCGGTCCGGCTCCCGCGACTCACGAGCGGTCCCCGGCCGCCTCGCTCGCCGCGCCACCGCTTCCCGGCCCACAGGCCGCGCGGTTCTCCCCGGCAACCCGCCGGGTACGTTACGACGGGCGGTCAGAGCCCTCCCGCCCGAAGGCGCGCCTCCTCAGGACGGACGCGCTCGCCCCGACCCGGCCCGCTCAGTGCGCGTGCCGGATCAATCCGATGAAGACCGACGTCAGCATCGCGAAGATGTAGGCCTGGAGGAACGCGACGAACAGCTCCAGGACCATGATCGCCGTCGCCATCAGCACCGGCGCGACCGCGATCGAAACGATCCAACCGCCGGCCATGCTCGCCGTCACCGCCAGCCCGGTCAGCGCCAGCACCACCGCGTGCCCCGCCGTCATGTTCGCGAAGAGACGGATCGCAAGCGCGAAGGGCTTGGTCAGCTTCCCCAGGAACTCGACCGGGGTCATGATGATCAGCATCGGGATCTTCATCGCCAGACCCATCCCCTCCGGCGCGTAGAAGATCGTCTTCGCGTAACCCTTCGGCCCGAGCTCCATCATCCCGGCCACCTCGATCATGATGAAGCTCAGCACCGCCAGCGCGGCCGTCACCGAGATGTTCCCCGTCGGCGAGGCGCCCCACGGCACCAGCCCGAGCAGGTTGCACATCAGGATGAAGAAGAACACCGTCACGACGAACGGCACGAACCGCTCGCCGCCGTGCCCGATGTTCGGGAGCGCCACCTCGTCCCTGAGGAAGAGGATGAAGGCCTCCACCACGTTCGACACGCCCTTCGGGCCTCGCTTCGCACCCTCGGCGCGCGCCTTCTCCGCTTGCCGCGCCGCCGGGATCATGATCAGGAGGACCAGCGCCGCGGCGAAGAACATGAACAGAACGTGCTTCGTGATCGACAGGTCCAGGACCACCGGTCCCAGCGGCACCTTGATCTCCCACCCGATCGCGAATGGCCCGATCTCCCACTTGGGAGAGTCGACCAGGTGGTGCAGGATCATCTCCTTGATATTGAATTCGCCGCCCTCGGCCCCACCGGCCGCAGCGAGCGCTGGAATCATTCGTCCGATCATGTCCGCGACGCACCCCGATGTAGAAATACCGGCTCAAGCAACGCCAGCAGCACCATGAATCCCGCCGCACTGAGCAGGAGCGGCGCCGGCTCGAACGGCACCGCCCGCGTCCGCGTGACCAGGAACCCCAGCGCCACCACGAACGCGAAGCGCAGCACCGTCCCCGCGCCCCACGCAACGACGAATCGCTCCGGCCGACTCCGCACCCGCACCAGCAGCGCGAACGCGACGAGCTGGATCAGGTACGCCACCGCCGCACCGACCCACACCGCCGGCACCGATTCCGGGCCTACCAGCGCCGTCACCACCGCCGCCGCCCCGGCCACGACGACCAGGGCGATCCCGGCGTACTTCGCCCATGCCCTCACGACCCGTCGCCTCCCCGGTCCCGGCGACGCGGCTCGACCACCAGGTGGTAGTACATGTAGTAGAACCCCGCCGCCGCTCCCACGAGCGCTCCGATGAGGGCGAAGACGTCGCCCGTCCCGAGCCACCTGTCCAGCCGCGACCCGAGGTACAGGAACAGGAGCGTGCTCGCCACCCACGTGAACCCGTACCCCATGAAGCGGCCGACCTCGGCCGACGTCGATCGCTGCGGCTTCCTGTGCACACCGCCCTCCGGCCGCCGGGCACGTATAGACCTCTATCTTACCCGCTTGTGAAATTTTTCGCAAGCACCCGCACGCAGCGGGTGGAATGCGCGCCGTGCGCCGCCGCGCCGGGGAGTCGCAAGCGCGCCAGCGGCGCGCCTCGTGCGCACCTCGCCGGCACATCGTCCGTGCGTCGCGCCGGTGCGCCCACGGCCCGGTCGCCCATACCCCGGCGGCACGTCGGAGGTGCGTCGCCGGTGCACCGAGCGTCGCCGGTGCGCGGACGGCTTGGAAACGGGACCCGCCGCCCCGGGAACACGGCTCCGGATCGGCGGTACAGTCTGGTCGGTGCAGTCGGGATCGCGGGCGGGCGCATGTCGGTGCGGGACCGGGAGATCGGTCCGTCGGCCGGCGCCCGCGGCCGATCGACGGCGGGTCTTCGGCCCCGATCCTGCTGTAGGGGGTCGGGATCGCGGATTTGAGAACGAGAGCTGGGGCACGAAATGGAAGCGACGGTGGCGCGACAGGTACAGCCGGTGGCGAGCGACGAAGAGCTGCTCGAGCGATTGGCGGTGGTGCGAACGGCGATCGAGGCGGAGATCGCGAAGCGAGTCATCGGGCAGCGCGCCATCGTGGACGGGCTGCTGACGGCGCTGCTGGCGGACGGGCACGTCCTGCTCGTGGGCGTGCCGGGGCTGGCGAAGACGCTGTTGATCTCGACGCTGGCGCAGGCGCTGGACCTGAGGTTCAGCCGGATCCAGTTCACGCCGGACCTGATGCCGTCGGACATCACGGGGACGGAGGTGCTGGAGGAGGACCGGACGACGGGGAAGCGGGCGTTCCGGATCGTGCGGGGCCCGGTGTTCGCGAACGTGGTGCTGGCGGACGAGATCAACCGTACGCCGCCGAAGACGCAGTCGGCGCTGCTGCAGGCGATGCAGGAGCGGGAGGTGACGGTCGCGGGGACGACGATGCCGTTGGAACCGCCGTTCTTCGTGCTCGCGACGCAGAACCCGATCGAGCAGGAGGGGACGTACCCGCTCCCGGAGGCGCAGCTCGACCGGTTCATGCTCGAGCTCCGGATCGACTATCCGACGCGCGAGGAGGAAGAGCGGGTCGCGATGCAGACGACGGGCCCGGAGGTGGCGGAGGTCGAGCCGGTCCTGAATGCGGCGGAGTTGGTCATGCTGCAGGGGCTGGTGCGGCGGGTTCCGGCGCCGCCGTCGCTGGTGTCGTACGCGGTCCGCCTGGCGCGGGCGACGCGTCCGGAGGATGCGGAATCGCCTGAATTGACAAAGCGTTACATCAGCTGGGGTGCGGGACCGCGCGCATCGCAGTATCTTGTATTGGGTGCGAAAGCGCGCGCAGCGCTTTCCGGGCGAGGGGTGCCGACGTACGAAGACGTTCGTGCGGTGGCGCCCGCGGTGCTGCGGCACCGCGTGATGCCCAACTTCCAGGCCGAAGCGGATGGCCGGGCGGCGGGCGACCTCGTCGAAGAGCTCATTCAACTCAGTCGTGCATGGACGTAGACCGAAGTAGCGGGGACAAGGCTCGACCTCCGAGTCGACGGCGGGAGGGGCCATGGCGGTCCTGACCCTCGTCCTCCTCCTCGCCCTCGCCCTTTCGGCCGTATTCTCCGCCGGCGAGCTGGCCATCTTTTCGCTGAGCGACGCCCGGATCCGCATCCTTGCGGACGAGGGCCGCGGCGGCGCGGTGGCGTTGGCGCGCCTGCGCGAGCGCCCGGATCGGCTGGTCGTCTTGCTGCGCCTCGGCGACACGGTCGGCGACGTCACCGCGGCGGCCGCCGGTGTCGCGCTCGGCTACACCCTCGGCGGGGCGTACGGCATCCTGATCGGGGCCGCGATCGCGGCCGTCCTGATCGTCCTCCTCGGCGAACTCATCCCGGTGACGATCGCGCTCGGGCGCGCGGTCCCCGTGGCACTGGTGCTGGCGCCGGTGCTCCTCGTACTGTCCCGGCTGCTCTGGCCGTTGCTGGCCGTGTTCGAGCGGCTGGGCCGGCTCTACCCGGGCGCGGCGGCCGACGTCGGCTCCACCGCTGGCGCGGAGATGCGGGAGCTGGGCGTGCTCCGCGGCGGCGACGGCGTCATCGAGGAGCACGAGCGGCAGCTCATCGAGGGCGCGTTCCGGCTGGACAAGATCACGGCGTGGGACATCATGACGCCGCGGGTCGACATTTTCTCGTGGAAGGACTCGCTGCGTCTGGCGGACATCGCGCCGGAGCTGGGAACGGTCCCCTACTCGCGGATCCCGGTCTACGGCGAGAACATCGACGATGTGACGGGGATCCTGTACCTCCGCGACGTCTACCAGGCGCTGATCGCGGGGCAACGGGACGTGCGGCTGCGTGCGCTCGCGCGCGAGCCGCTCGTGGTTCCGGGCTCGGTGCCGGTCTCGCAGCTGCTGCGCGACTTCCAGGCCCGTCGCATCCACCTCGCGCTGGTGGCCGACGAGTACGGCGGGATCGACGGGCTGGTCACGCTGGAAGACGTGCTCGAGGAGCTGGTCGGCGAGATCGTCGACGAGATGGACGTGGACGAGGAGCCGATCCAGCGGGTGTCGCGCACCGAGATCATCGCCGCGGGCGATGCGGATCTGCGCGAGATCAACCACGCCTTCAACATCGCGCTCCCCCAGCTCGAGCATCGGTCGCTGAACGGCTTCCTGCTGGAGGAGCTGGGTCACGTCCCGGAGCCCGGCGAGACCGTGGAGGTGGACGGCGTCTCGATCGAGGTGCTGGAAGCGACGGAGACCCAGGTCGTGCGCGCGCGGCTGCGGCGGGTGGCTGCGGCGGGCGAGGCGGTGGCGGCCGATGGGGGCGATCGGGACGACGCCGAAGAGGGTGACGCGGGCGGCACGGCTCCGTCCGCGGGCGACGCCGAACTCGCCGGCCGGCGCGGCGGTTCGGAGCGGGGCGCGGCGGCGGAATCGGAGACGAGTTCCCGCGCCCCGAGCATGCGGGTCTGACCCGGGCGAGACACGCGGCCCGCGGC